>Ga0126314_10000366_pt1 | contig 22272 bp, 11 predicted proteins | sample Plot105B_FD_92535 | JGI IMG/M metagenome (GOLD analysis project Ga0126314, IMG submission 92535) | Serpentine soil microbial communities from UC McLaughlin Reserve, CA, USA - Plot105B | ecosystem: Environmental > Terrestrial > Soil > Grasslands | place: USA: UC McLaughlin Reserve, Lake County... | reverse complement strand
ATGCGGCGTGAGGGCGGACGGCGGCGGGGCACGCGGGGCGTCCTCGCGGGCGAACGTCAGCTCGGTGCCGCCCACGCGCACCACGTCCCCGGTGGCGAGCGCATGCGAGTCGCGCTTCTTGCCGTTGACGTGGAACGTGGCGCCCAGGCTGCCGACCTCGTAGCGCGTGCCGTCGAACGTGACGTGCAGGGCGCTGTCGGGCACGGCGGAGTCCTCGAGCGGGATGTCGTTGTCCGGACCCCGCCCGATGCTGGTGATGCGCTTGTGCAGGGCGACCGCGCGGACCTTGCCATCAGGACTGCGGACGGTGAGGCTGGCCATAGGGCTTCACGTACCTGGAGAAAAAGGCTCAGAAGGAGAGGGTGAGACCGGCGCCGAGTCCGCCGGAGGTGGGGTACAGCCCCAACCGCGCGGTGGGGCGGGGTGCGGCTGCGCGAGGCTGGAGCTGGAGCTGCGACTCCGAGCGGGGCGCATCGGAGGAGGGCGTGTCTCGCGTCTCCACCGAGGTGCGTACCACCTGATCCTCGTGGTGGTACAGCGCGTCCACCACGCCCAGCGCATAGATGGTGTAGAAGCCGGCGGCCGAGGCCAGCTTGAGCAGCTGCCACGTGTCCCGCTGGCGCTCGCGGTTGGTGGGGATGTAGCGGATGGTGATGGACGCCTTGCCATCCTCGTCGAGCACGTTGTCCAGCTCGATGGGGCGCTCCTCGAAGAGGGACTCGTAGGCGAAGTAGGAGATGATGCTCGTCACCGCGAGCACGCCCTCGGTGGCCGCGAAGACGATGCCCAGGCTGTTGCGGCCCTGCTGGAACTGGCCCGCGCCGAAGGGGACGAAGTTGACCAGGAAGTTGCGCTTCTCCACGGTGCGCACCGTGACTTGACCGGCCAGCTCCTCGGCGCGGCGGCGCAGGACTTCGGCCTCCAGGCGCTCGCGCTCGCGGCGCTCTGTCTCGGCCTTCTCGCGCTCCTGGCGCAGCCGGCGCTCCTGGCGGAGGAACTCCAGCTCGTTGGTCATGTCGTCCTTGATGCTCTCCATGAAGGCCACGGCCGGAGGCGGGACGACGAAGGGGTCCAGGCTGAAGTCCGGGTCCAACCGGAGCAGGGCGCGCAGGTGGCGCGAGGCCTCCTCGGTGCGCCCCAGGTTGAAGGCGGCGAGCCCGGCCAGCTTGTGCAGCTCCACCAGCTCATCCTCGTTGAGCCCGCCCCGGTCCACCCGGGTGCCCGCGCGGTCCAGGACCTCCGCGTACTTGCCGTACTCGAAGCTGGCGCGCAGGGCGGCGACCTCCGGGTCTCCGCTCTCCTGAGCGAGCGAGGCGGCCGGGGTCCACAAGACGAGCCAGAGCGAGATGAGCGTGAACCCTCGAGTCATTCGGGAAGCAGGCTCCCGTGCAGACGTTGGGGCTCGCCGGGCCGCAGCTGCACCACTTGTCGCTCCGTCTTGAAGCCGGGGTGGGAGATCTCCACCGTGACGGTGTGCTTGAAGCCCGCGGGCCCTCGCGGTCCGCGAATCTCGAGCGGATTGAGGAGGGTGTCGCGCGCGGTGCGCACCTGGTCGCCCACGCGCACGGTGGCCTCGCCGGGCTCGAACTCGACGGACAGCGGCACGGACCTGGGCTGGGCGCGCAGGTGGAACTGCTTCTCCCCGTCGGGCTGGACGTCGATGGTCTCCACCACGTCCTCGCAGAAGGCGCAGGAGATGGTGATGTCGTGACTGCCCGGGCCCAGCTCCACGTCGTGCACCGCGCGGGCCTCGGCGCTGGGCGGGCCGTCGTCCACGCGGATGATGCCGAAGGGGCGCACGAGGATGGACACGATGAACTTCTTCGACGCGGACTTCCTGCCGGCGACGCGGTCCTCTCCAGGACCTCCCGTGAGGGCGTGGGCGTCATCCACGGTGCTCCCCACCGGACGCGCCGTGCTCGCGCGGGACAGGCTTCCACCCGGACCGGGGGACTGCGTGTCGGGGCGACCGGTGGCGGGGGCCTCGCGTGAGGTCACCGCGCTTCCCGTGCGAGCGTCGGTCGGCGGAGTGGGGCGGCTGTTCGTAGGAAGGGCCCCGGAGCCCACGCCAGCGGGCTTGCGCACGTCCGCGCCCGGGTTCTTCACGTCAGGGCCCGGGGCCTCGCCCGCCGTGCTTCCGGAGCCGGCGGTTCCTGCGCGGCCCGTCTCCGCGGCGCCTCGGTTCGAGCCCTCGCCTCCGCGTCCGGTCGTGTCATCGGGCGCCTGGGGACCGCTGGTGTTCACGCCCTCGCCGTCGGGGCGCTCGGAAGTCTCGGGGCCGATGGACGCCGCATCGGCGCGGGCGTGGTACGCCTTGTAGCCCCCGATGCTCACGGCCGTGGCGGTGAGCAGTCCCACCGCCAACCGGATGCCGCGCCGCCGCCAGGTCTTCACGCGCTGGGCGCGTTGGATGCTCTTGAGCAGTCCGAGCGCGCGCGCGTTCTGCGCGTCCAGCGCCAGCACCTGGTTGAGACAGCCGAGCGCGCGCGGCGTGCGCTTCTCCGCGAGCAGCCGCTCTCCACGCTCCAGCAGCCCGGCGACGATGCGCTGTCGCGCCAGCTTCCGGTAGGACGGCCGGTCGGCGAAGAACGACACCAGCTCCTCGCCCACGCGCGAGAAGCCCAGGCCCGCCAGGTAGTCCGCCAGCGCGTCCCGCAGCTTGCCGGCGTCCGGGTAGCGCTGCTGAGGGTCTCTCTGGAGACACCGCGCGCAGATGTCCGCCAGCTCGTCCGACAGCGCGGGGACGCGGCGACGAGGGTCCTCGTAATCACCGTCGAGGATGCGCTTGAGCGTGGCCGTGGTGTTGGGCGCGGAGAAGGGCAGCCGGCCCGTCATGGCCGCGTAGAACATGATGCCCACGCTGAAGACGTCGGCCTCGGGGCCGGCCTCCAGGCCCTCGATGATCTCCGGGGACATGTGCGCGGGCGAGCCCACCAGCGTGCCCGTCACCGTCATCCGCTCCTCGATGTCGAGCAGCCGTGCGATGCCGAAGTCCATGAGCTTGAGGAGGCCGTCCTCGCGCACCATGACGTTCTCGGGCTTGAGGTCGCGGTGGATGACGCCCGCCTCGTGGGCGTGCGCGAGGGCCGCGGCCAGCTCGTGGATGACCATCGCCGCCAGCTCCGGCGGATCCAACGGGCCTTCGTCCAGGACTGTCTTGAGCGTCTGTCCCCGGATGTACTCGGTGACGATGAACGCGTCCTGCGCGTCCGCGGCGGAGAAGTCGAACACCTCCAGGATGTTGGGGTGGTGGAGCTTCGCCACGGCGCGAGCCTCGCGGGCCAGCCGCCTTCGCGACTCGTCCTTGCCGGCCAGATGCGGGTGCAGCACCTTCACCGCGACTTCACGGTCCAGGGCGGTGTCGAGCCCTTTGTACACGACGCTCATGCCCCCCGAGCCGAGTTGCTCGAGGATGCGATAGCGACCGATATGGCGGCCGACGAGCGTCATGACGTGCGGCGGTACGTGCCTCCCCCTCTCTCAGTCCCCGAAGCTGATGCCCATGCTCTTGGCGAAGCGCACCAGCTCGCCGGATGGGTCCACCCGGCGCTCCTTTCGCGACTCGCTCAGCGGTGCCGCGACAAGCTGTCCGGCGCGCAGGGCCACCATGTGGTCCCACTGTCCGTCACGCACCAGGTCCAGCACCCCACAACCATACCGCGTGGCCAGCACGCGGTCCGCCGCGCTCGGACTGCCTCCTCGCTGGAGATGGCCCAACACATTCACGCGAATCTCCGCCTCGATGTGCTGCGCCAGCAGATCCGCGCACACCTTGCCGGAGCCGCCCAGCCGCACCACGCCTCGCCCGGGCACGTCCTCGGCCTTGTCCAGCACGGCCAGCGTGCCGCCCACGGGGAAGGCGCCTTCGGAGATGGCGATGATGGAGAAGCTGCGGCGGCGGGTGGCGCGGCGGCGCAGCTTCTCGACGATGGACTCCACCCGGTACGGAATCTCCGGCAGCAGGATGACGTCCGCTCCGCCAGCGAGGCCGCTCTCCAGCGTGAGGAAGCCCGCATGGCGGCCCATGATCTCCACCAGCATGACGCGGTCATGCGCCTCGGCGGTGGAGTGCAGCCGGTCCAACGCCTCCGTGACGATGAGGCGCGCGGTGTCGAAGCCGAACGTCTGATCCGTCCCGCTCAAGTCGTTGTCGATGGTCTTCGGACAGCCGACCACCTTGAGGCCCTTCTCGCTCAGCCGGTGGCCAATCGACAGCGTGCCGTCGCCACCCACCGCGATGACGCCGTCGAGCTTCAGCGCCTCGCAGCGCCGCAGCACCGCGTCCGACACGTCGCGCTCCACCCACCGCTCGCCCTCACGGAAGGCATAGAGGAACGGGTTGGCGCGGTTGGACGTGCCGAGGATGGTGCCGCCCTTGGGGAGGATGCCTCGCGTGTCCTCCTCGGTGAGGGGACGCGTGAGGTCTGGCTCCACCAGCCCCATGTAACCGTTCTCGATGCCCACGAACTCATGGCCGAACTCGTGCGTGCCCCGCTTGACGAGGCCACGGATGAGCGCGTTGAGCCCGGGGCAGTCTCCGCCACCGGTGAGGACTCCGAGTCTCAGGGAACGGGCCATAGAGGTCGGACGCGGGTGTCAGAGGGGGGGAGGCCCACCATGACAGCGACGTCGGACCTGATGATAGGAGGCCCCGGAGTCGGGGTGCAACGCGCGAATCAAATCAGAGGTCGGATTTCCGAGTGGAAACGCGAGCTTCCATCAGTCCCGCTTGAGGCGGCGACGCGAGGCCACCCGGTCCAGGAGCGCCTGGAGGCGGGGTTGCGGGGACTTGGGGAGCGCCTTGTCTGTCGGGGACTGTAGGGGCATCTCCCTCGCCATGTGGAAGATCTCCAGCAGTCGCTCCTTGAAGAGCTCGTTGTCCGGGCGCTCCTGGAGGGCACGGCGGTAGGCGGCGGCGGCCCCCACGTAGTCCCCGAGGGCGAACAGGCGCTCACCCTCCTGGGCGGGTGAGGAGGGACCGAGCGGAACGTCCGGCTCCTCGGGCGGTCGGATGGCTTCCAACGTCTGGAGTTCCAGGGGGAGGAGCGACTCGCGCACGTTGGCGAGCTTGTCGGCGAGCGAGGCGTCTTCCGGGAAGGCGTGGGTGAGCGTCTCGTAGAGGTCGACCGCCTCGACGAGCTCGCCACGGCGCAGGGCTCGGTCGGCGCGTGTCTCCATCTCCACCCGGGCTGCAGGAGTCATCTGGGCGCGAGGTTACCCGCGCCGCTGGGGGATGTCACAACGAAGGCATGCGAGCGGTGACTTCGTCGCGCCCGGAGTGGGGGAGCGGCACAGGGTATCCGTGGGTTCGTCGTTTCTCGGGACCCGTGGCCTGGCCTGCGGATGTGACGCGAGGGGCCTATGCTCGCTCGCGTGAATCTCGTGGGGATGGCTGGAGGCTGGTTGCTGCTGTCGGGCGCGCTCGGCTCCGAGCTGCGCCGGGACGGCTACGTGTTGAGGCCTCCAGAGAGCTTCCACATGGTGCGGTGGGAGCCGTACGCGGGCTCGGTGGCGGGGGCGGTGTCGCTGGATGCGGAGGCGACACGGAGCTTGTCCGCGGCGCTGGCGGATGGAGAAGGGCCCGAGGCTGCGACGATGCTCGTCTCCGTGGTGGAGCGCGGCTTCTCCGCGAGCCCTTCCGAGCGGGATGACTTCGCGTCGGCGGTGATGCAGCACTTCCAGCGGGAGCTGGGCGTGACGCTCTCTCCGGAGCGCGTGGACCGGGTGGGGGGAGTCGTCCCTCGCGTGGAGGTGCTGGGCACGCTGCGGGATTCGGGTCAGGTGCGCACGGTGCTGGTGGCGGGGCTCGCGTCCGAGGGCCGGCACGCGGTGGTGGTGGTGAGCGCGCCAGCGGTGCGCTGGGAGTCGCTGGCCCCGGGCGTGCGCGCGTCGCTGGACACGTTCCGGCTGGAAGCCACGACGGCCCCGGGCGTAGTGCCGCGCCGGGTGCTGGGCGCGCTCGCGGGGGCCCTGGCGGGTGCCCTGGTGGCGTCGTACGCGGCATGGCGCCGGATGCGCGCGGGCCGGGGCGCCTCCGAGGCGTGAGGCGGCGCACCTCCGAGGCGTGAGGCGGCGCACCTCCGAGGCGTGAGGCGGCGCACCTCCGAGGCGTGAGGCGGCGCACCTCCGAGGCGTGAGGCGGCGCATCTCCGCGGCGTGAGGCGGCCCACCTCCGAGGCATGAGGCGGCCCACCTTCGAGGCATGAATCGGCCCACCTTCGAGGCATGAGTCGGCCCACCTTCGAGGCATGAGTCGGCCCACCTTCGAGGCATGAGGCAGCCCGCCTCCGCGCGGCACCTTCGGCGGGGCGGAACCCGGACGCTGGCGGGCATGCCGCCAACAGGGCAGGTGGGGTGGCGAGCGCACGCGGGCCCCATGCCTGACGCGACTCTGTGCCCACGCGCGCGGCGCTGGGATAGCGTGCGCGCCATCCATGTTCGTCCTCTTCCTCGTCGCCGTGCTGGGGCAGGCGCCGTCGGTCGCTCCCTCGGAACCGGGTGTGCTGCCTCCCGCCCGAAGCGAACCCGACACCGCGCCCGTTCCCGCGCCCGAGTCTCCACCGGCCGTGCTTCCTCCGGCCACTCACGAGCTGTTCCAGCGCATCCAGAACCGCGTCGCGCAGGTGCGCATCATCGAGCGGCGCTCCGGCACGCGCTCGTCCATCGGCTCGGCCTTCTTTGTCTCCGCCACCGGGCACGCCATCACCAACTACCACGTGGTCTCCGACGTGGTGCTCCACCCGGAGGACTACACCGCGGAGCTCGTCCTTCGCACTGGTGGCGAGCCCGTGCCGGTGCGACTGGTGGACGTGGACGTCGTGCATGACCTGGCCGTCATCCAGATGGACGACGCGGTGAAGGAGTTCATCGCCCTGGAGGACCGCGAGCCGCCGCAGGGCGCGCGCCTGTACGCCATGGGCAACCCCCATGACTTGGGGACCACCATCGTCGAGGGCACCTACAACGGCTTCATCCAGGATTCGCTCTACGAGCGCATCCACTTCAGCGGCGCCATCAACCCCGGCATGAGCGGCGGACCCACGCTCACGGGGCAGGGGCGCGTGGTGGGCGTCAACGTCGCCACCATGGGAAACCAGCTCGGCTTCCTCGTCCCGGTGAAGCACGCGAGCGCGCTCCTCACGAGGGCACTGGAGGCGAAGCAGGACGACGCGCCCAGCCTCGTGGACCGTGTGCGCGCGCAGCTGCTGGAGAACCAGCAGCGCCTCACCGAGCAGATGCTGGCGGCGCCGGTGCCGAAGCAGAAGCTGGGCACCTATCAAGTCCCAGGCCGGTGGATTCCCTTCCTCAAGTGCTGGGGCGACACGCCGCATGACCCGGAGGCGCCGTACACGGTGACGAACTACCAGTGCTCCTCGGAGGAGGACATCTATCTGTCCTCGCATCACCGCACGGGCGTGGTGGCCTTCCTGCACCAGCAGGCCTCCAGCCAGAAGCTGGGCGCGCTGCGCTTCTCCTCGCTGTACAGCGCGCTGTACGCGCAGGACCCGGACACGGTGGAGGCCTCGCGCGAGGACGTCACCAACTTCCGCTGCGCGACGGAGTTCGTGGACGTGGAGGGCCTGCCCGTGCGCGCCGCGATGTGCCTGCGCGCCTACAAGCGCTTCCCGGGCCTCTATGACCTGGTGCTGCGCGCCGCCGCGCTCAACGCCAGCACCAGCGGCGTGGACACCAGCCTCACCCTGGGCGGCTTCACGGCGGACAACGCGCGCAAGCTGGCGCGCCGTTACCTGGAGGGGCTGTCATGGACGAAATGATCTTCCTGGAGGTGCTGGAAGGCGATTCCGTCCACGAGCGCCACCGCCTGGAGCGCTTCCCGGCGACGATTGGCCGGGCTTACTCGAACGACGTCATCCTCGACGACCCCAAGGTCTCCCCCGAGCACCTGCGCATCGAGCGACGCGAGGACGGCGCGCTCGTGGTGCGCGACGTGGGCAGCCACAATGGCACCTGGCGCGTGGAGCCCTGGGCTCGGCTCGCGGAGCTGGAGCTGGCGCCCGACACGCGCGTGGCCGTGGGTGACACGGTGCTGCGCTTCCGGCGAAGAGACCACGCGGTGCCCGGCACCGTCATCACCGCGGCCGTCGCCCCCAAGGAGCGCGTGTTCGAGCATGCCCGCGCCTTCCCGGTGGCGATGCTGGCGCTGCTCTTCGTCAGCTCGCTGGAGACGCACCTGGGCAACTACGGCCGCACGGACTGGGGCGAGCTGACCGTGGCGGTGGTGACGCCGCTCACCCTGACGCTGCTGTGGGCGGGCGGCTGGGCCGTCGCCAGTCGCATCTCCCGGCGCAGGTTCCACTACCGCACGCACGCCACCATCGGCAGCCTGGTGCTGCTGGGCGCGGTGGCGCTGCCGCCGCTCATGTCGGCGCTGGGCTTCAGCCTGGGGTTGGGCTCCGGCCTGTCCTGGCTGTACCACGCGACGTTCCTGCTGCTCATGGGCTGGGGCCTGTTCTGGCACCTGCGCTACGTGGCGCGGTGGGAGCCCGGGCGGCTGGTGCGGGTGCTCGCCGTGGTGACGCTGACCTTCGGCGCCCTGTCCCGCGCGAATGACCTGCTGGGCAACGAGCCCTTCAGCACCTCGCTGGACTTCCCGCGCACGCTGCTGCCGCCGGCGTTCCGCCTGGCCCGGGCCCAGCCCGTGGACTCCTTCTTCGAGGAGCTGGGGGGACTGCAGGAGCAGGTGGACGCCCTCGCGAAGGAGGAATAGCCCGCGAGGGCTCCGCGACGTCACGGGTGGGATGGTGATGTCAGACCTGGAGGGTAGAACCCCTCCACGCGCGCGAGCACCCTCACCGGTGGCTCGCGGCGTGTGTCGCTGAGCGACCAGGAGGTCCAGGTGCGGGTGAGCGTGGCGCCGGAGCTGGCATCGTTTCGGGAAGTGTCGCGGGGGCTGTTGGCGCGGGGACTGCCTCCGGAGCGGGTGTCTTTCGAAGAAGCGCGGGGCCCGTGGGAGGGTCGGGTGGATGCGCTCCTGCGCGGCATGGCGCCTGGGGCGCTGCCGGTGGTGCCCCGGGACTTCCTGGGGCTCGCGGAGAAGGTGGTGTGTCACCGGGAGCCGGAGCGCTGGGCGCTTTTGTACCGCGTGCTCTGGCGGCTGACGCACGGAGAGCGGCGCCTGCTGGAGAGGGAGGTGGACCGGGACGTCCAGCGCCTGCGGCGGATGGAGCGCGCGGTGCGGCGGGACGTGCGGAGCCTCGTGATTCGCGTCCGCTTCCGGCCAGCGGTCTCCGACGGCGCGGAGCGGTATGTCGCCTGGTACCGGCCGGAGCACCTTGTCGTCAGGCTGGCGGCGCCCTTCCTCGTGGGGCGGTTTCCCACGCTGCGCTGGAGCCTCTTCACCCCGGACGCCAGCGCGCACTGGGACCTGGCGCGCCTGAGCTACGGCGAGGGGCTGGCGTGGGAGGCGCCGCCGCGCACCGGAGGCCCTTCGCGGAGCCCCGTCGCGCCGAGCTTCCAAACTCCGCGGGAGGAGCGCCAGGCGGGCGCGCCGGTGATGATGGTGGGAGACGTGCCCGACACGCGGGAGGACGGAGACGTGCCGGGCTTCGTGGGCGCCGCGGGGCGGCTGCTGGAGGTGGTGCTCTCGCGTGCGGGGCTGAAGCCCACGGACCTCCATGTCTCGCGGGGGCCCTGGTCCGGAGGGGACGCGGACGCGCCGGGCTGGCGGGAGGCGCAGGCGTTCCGCGAAGCGCTGGCGTTGGAGGTGGCGTCGGTGCGCCCGCTGCTGATGCTCGCGCTGGGCCCCGTCGCGGGGCAGGCCGTGCTGGGGCCGGGGTTCCGCCTCCACCTGAACCGGGGACAGTTCGTCCAGACGCCCTGGGCGCGCGGGGCCATGGCCACCTTCGCGCCCTCGGATGTCCTGCGGCGCACGGACCCTCGCGAGCGCGCGGAGCTGCGCATCCACTTCGAGGCGGACCTGCGCTCGGCGGCGCAGTGGCTCAGGCTCGCCGGGGCGCGCGGGTAACGCCTGGAGACCCCGGACATATCGGCCCGTGGGGAGATGGTTGCTCCCTGGGCCGCCGCGCATCGGCGTGTCGCGACGGTGGTATTTCATGGGGAAGGCAAAGCCCACCAAGGGGACCACTGATGCGTCGCTCCACGCTGACCCTGTTGTTGCTCCTCTCCGCCGGGTGCACGCGCTCCACCCTGGTTCGTCAGGGGCCTCCCGTCATCGTCGCCACGCCGGAGCTGGCGAAGCAGTCCGGCTTCGAGCCCTGGGCCATCTCCATGCCCTTCGGCCACGCGCAGGACGGCAGCGCGCTGGTGCTGAGGTTCCTGGAGCGCGCGGAGACGTCGGGGGCGCGCTACGTCAGCAACGTCCAGGTGGTGTTCATGGCGAACGACGCGGGCACGGAGCTGGAGTGCCGCACGCACCTGATGCCGGAGGGGAGCGTGCCTCCGTGGAAGGCCCTGGTCCGCACCGCCATGAAGGCGGGGGAGTACGCCCCGCTGCGGCTTGTCTTGCGCCCCGTGCCGGAGATGATGACGGTGTGCCAGCAGGTCGTGGTGTCCCGGACCACGGTGGAAGCCGTCCGCGGAGGCCTCCTCTCCCCTCAGGGCGCCTTCGCACTCAGCACCCAGACCTATACGACGTCGTCCCCTGAAACCCGCTGCGGGTCCATGCCGATGACGCGCATCCTCTCCCGCTATGCGTTCGAGGACGCCGTCAACTACCTGCCGCCGCGCATCGACCGGCTCGAGGAGGCCCGTCCGGAGCTGAAGCTCCAGGAGACCGAGGCCGAGTGCATGCCGAGAGACCCCCGCGCTCCGCGCACCAACCGCATCGAGGCGCTGGCCTATGGTGGCGCCGGTCCCCGGGCCGCCTTCCTGGAGCTGCCCATGCCCGCCCCGGCTCCGGCCCCGGTGGAGGCACCGCAGCCCTCCACCCAGGTGGACCTCTGAGGCCTTCTCGGTTGCGCCGCGCGGCTCACATGCCGCGCAGCGCGTGGGGCAGGTAGGGCGCCTCCAGGGCCTGGAGCTCCTCGGGCTGGAGCTTGAGGTCCACCGCGCGCACGGCGTCCTCCAGGTGCTCCATCTTCGTGGCGCCGATGATGGGCGCCGTCACCACGGGCCGTGACAGCAGCCACGCCAGGGCCACCTGGGCGGCGGGCACGTTGCGCGCCTCGGCCACCCGCCTGGTGGCCTCCACCACGTCCCAGTCTCCTGGCTGGTCATACAGCACCGGCGCGTACGCATCCGTCTGCGCGCGCGGCGTCGCCTCCCGGTCTCCCAGCGACTTGCGTGTCCCCGACAGCAGCCCGCGCGCGAGCGGAGACCAGGGGATGACGCCAATGCCCTCCGCCTCGCACAGGGGCAGCATCTCCCGCTCCTCCTCGCGATAGACGAGGTTGTAGTGGTCCTGCATGGACACGAAGCGGGACCAGCCCTTCAGGTCCGCCATGCCCAGCGCCCGCGCGAACTGCCACGCATACGTGGACGACGCGCCCAGGTAGCGCACCTTGCCCTGGCGGACGAGCTGATCCAACGCGGACAGCGTCTCCTCCAGCGGCGTGTGCGGGTCCATCCGGTGAATCTGGTAGAGGTCGATGGTGTCCAGGCCCAGGCGCCTCAGGCTCGCCTCGCACGCCTGGATGATGTGCTTGCGGGACAGCCCTCGCATGTTGGGCCCGTCCCCCATGGGGAAGTACACCTTGGTGGCGACCACCACCTCTTCCATCCGCGCATAACGTCGCAGCGCGCGGCCCGTCACCTCTTCACTGACACCCAGCGAGTACATGTCCGCGGTGTCGAAGAAGTTGATGCCCATCTCCACCGCGCGGCGGAAGAACGGCTGCGAGGCCTCCTCATTGAGGACCCACGGGCGCCACGAGGGAGTGCCGTAGCTCATGCAGCCCAGGCACAGGCGTGAGACGCTCAGTCCGGTGCGGCCCAGTTGGGTGTACTTCATGGGAGGGGCTCCTCTCGTAGGGTGTCGCGCGGCATGGCGCCACGAACGTTCGTGAATATGCAGCCGGTCAACACCGATGTGCTGGGTCATTCGTGATGACACGTCTTTTCTGCATGCCGAGAATCCATTAAAAGTACTGAGAATCCAGGGGGCGTCAGCTGGTGCAGCAGGGACTTCGCCCCCGGGTTCACGGGACGCGTGTGTGCCGGGCTGAAACGGCTGCCGTCTCGCTGAAAAATCCCCCCGGGACACTCGACATGCACTTGCCGACTCGCGCTGCCCTCGCCTCCGCGTTCGTTCGTCCCGAAGGTGCCACCCTCGTCGACGTGTGCCGCTCGCGGGCTGTGTCTCAGCCAACAGATTCCATCTTCACGTTCGTCGACGAGGAAGGGGAGCACACCGTCACCTATGCGGAGCTGGACGCCCAGGTGCGCGCGGTGGCGGCGCGACTCCAGCAAGAGATGGCCCCGGGAGACCGGGCATTGCTCATGTATTCACCGGGGCGTGAATACGTGGTGGGTTTCCTCGCGTGTCTGTATGCGGGCGTGGTGGCGGTGCCCGCGTATCCGCCGGATGTGCTTCGACTGGGGCGCACGCTGCCCCGGCTCCAGGCGCTGGTGGCGGACTGCGGCGCGCGCGTGGCGCTCACGACGTCCGGAATCTCGGAGCTGGTGGGGCCGCTCACCGAGGGATTGGAGGACCTGCGCGCGCTGCGCTGGTTGTCCACGGACACGGTGCCGCTGTCCGAGGCCGCGTCGTGGCGCGAGGCGGGCGTGCGCGACGACACGGTGGCGTTCCTCCAGTACACCTCGGGCTCCACCGGCTCGCCGCGCGGCGTGGTGCTGGCCCACCGGCAGTTGATGCACAACAGTGAAATCATCGCGCACGGCTTCGACGCGAGCCCGTACCCGCGGGTCGTCTCGTGGCTGCCGCCGTATCACGACATGGGACTCATCGGCGGCATCCTCCAGCCGCTGTATCGGGACATGCATGTGTCGTTGATGTCGCCGATGTTCTTCCTTCAGCGGCCCATGCGCTGGCTGGAGACCATCTCCCGCCATGGTGGGACGGTGAGCGGCGGACCCAACTTCGCGTTCGACCTCTGCGTGCGCAAGAGCACGCCCGAGGAGCGGGCCGCGTTGGACCTGAGCCGCTGGGAGGTGGCGTTCTGCGGCGCGGAGCCGGTGCGCGCGGAGACGATGGAGCGCTTCGTCCAGGCCTTCGCGCCCTCGGGCTTCCGGCGTCAGGCGCTCTATGCCTGCTACGGCCTGGCGGAGGGGACGCTCATCGTCACGGGACGCAAGCGCGTCGCGGCCCGTCCGGTGGATCTGGTGGTGCGAGACTTCTCGCGCGAGGCGCTGGAGCGGGGTGAGGTGCGCCGCGCGGAATCGGACTCCGAGGGTGTGACGCTGGTGGGCAGCGGCGAGGTGCTGGGCACGCAGGTGCTGCGCGTGGTGGACCCGGTGACCCGTGAGGCGAAGGCACCGGGACAGGTGGGCGAGCTGTGGTTGCAAGGCCCGAGCGTCGCGGAGGGCTACTGGCAGCGTCCCGAGGAGACGGAGCGGACCTTCCATGCGCACCTCGCGGGCACGGGCGAGGGGCCGTTCCTTCGCACGGGAGATCTGGGCGTCGTCGACGGCGGCGAGGTCTTCGTCACGGGGCGACTGAAGGACGTGCTCATCCTGCGCGGTCGCAACCTGTATCCACAGGACGTGGAGCTGACGGTGGAGCGCAGCCACCCGGGCCTGCGTCCGGGCTGCGGCGTCGCGTTCTCGGTGGACGTGAAGGGCGAGGAGCGGCTGGTCGTCGTCCAGGAGGTCTCCGCCAAGGCGGTGGAGGCGGGAGCTGTCGACGAGGCGGTGGCACGCATCCAGGCCTCGGTGGCGGAGGAGCACGGCGTGGCGGCGCACGCGGTGGTGCTCATCACCGCGGGCAGCCTGCCGAAGACGTCGAGCGGCAAGGTGCAGCGGCGCGTCACCCGGCAGACGTTCCTGGAGGACGGGCTGGAGGTGGTGAAGGCCTGGCGTGAGGGGCGGGTGGAGGCCCCCGCGCCGGACGCCGTGTCGCGCGAGCCCGCGTCGACGCAGGATGGAGAGGTGCTCGCGTGGCTCAGGGAGGAGCTGTCGCGCAGCCTCGGGGTCGCGCCGGGTGGACTGGATGCCGACGCGCCGCTCACGCGCTATGGCCTCGATTCGCTGCGGGGGCTGGATGTGATGCACGCCGTGCAGCAGGCGTGGAAGGTGTCGCTGCCTCCGACGTTGTTGCTCCAGGGGCCGAGCCTGCGCGAGGTGTCCGCGTGGGTGGAGCGCCTGCGGGGTACAGCGGAGGCTTCGTCCACGACGCCGGGGACCGAGGACTCGACGCCCCACGTCTCGGATGGACAGCGGGCGCTGTGGTTCCTCCAGCGAATGGCGCCCGGTGCCACCGCGTACCACATCACGCGGGCCGTGCGCCTCTCTCCGCAGGTGGACCTGGCGGTCCTCGAGCGTTCGTTCACCGCGCTCGTCGCCCGTCACCCGGTGCTCGCGTGCGCGTTCCCCGAGGAGAAGGGCGAGCCCGTGTGGCGCTCCGCGACGGCTCCGGTGTTGGAGCAGGAGTCCGCGCGGGGCTGGACGGAGCAGTCGCTCCAAGAGCGGCTGGTGTCCGAGTCGCATCGGCCGTTCGACCTGGAGCGTGGACCGCTGCTGCGGCTGCGTGTCTTCACGGACGTGGAAGGAGGACCGGTGTTGTTGCTGGTCCTCCACCACCTGGTCACCGACTTCTGGTCGCTCGAGGTGTTGGCCGAGGAGCTGGGCGTGCTCTACACGGCGGGGAGACGAGGTGTGCCCCCGCTGCTCCCCGCGCCTGCTCCCGCGGTGGGCCCCATCCTCCGGGCGGAGGAGTCCCGGTACACGGGGGCCCGGGGCGAAGCGCTCCAGTCCTGGTGGCGTGAGCGACTGAGCGGTGAGCTGCCCGTGTTGGAGCTGCCCACCTCGCGTCCCCGGCCCCGGCTCCAGTCGTTCCGGGGCGGGACGGTGTCCTTCCGAGTGGAGGCGGAGACGGCGTCGCGGCTCGCGTCGCTGGGACAGGCGAAGGGCGCCACGCCGTTCATGGTGCTGTTGGCGGGCTACCTCGCGTTCCTGCGCCGCTACACGGGGAAGGAGGACCTGGTGGTGGGCACGCCCACCGCGGGCAGGGCTCGCGCGGACCTGGCGCGGCAGGTGGGGTACTTCGTCAACCCGGTGCCGCTGCGTGCGCGGGTGGCTCGCGGGGTGTCCTTCTCCGGCCTGCTCGCCGAGGTGCGAGCCACGGTGCTGGAGGCGCTGGAGCACCAGGAGCTGCCCTTCGCGCGCCTCGTCGAGCGGCTCCAGCCTCGACGTGATGCGTCCCGTCCTCCCGTCTTCCAGACGATGTTCGTGCTGCACTCGGGACGTCCGGGACGCGAGGCGCTCGCGCCGTTCGCGCTCGGCGGCGCCGGGGCCCATGTGCGGCTCGGTGAGCTGGAGCTGGAGTCGGTGCCTCTGCGCAATCAGTCCTCGGCCTTCGACCTCACGCTGTCGATGGCCGAGTCGTCTGGCGGCTTCGAGGCCAGCCTGGAGTACTGCACGGACCTCTTCGACGCCGAGCTGGCGGAGCGCATGGCCCGACACCTTCGCGGGCTGTTGGACGCGGTGTCGCGAGCGCCGGAGACGCCGGTGCTGGACCTGCCGCTGCTCGACGAGGAGGAGCGACGCGCCACGCTCGCGCTGGGGCGGAGGCCCGCGGCGACCCGGGCCCCCGAGCCGCGAGGACTGCACGCGGCCTTCGAGGCCTGGGCCGTGAAGACGCCCGACGCCGTGGCGCTGGTCGCCGGCGCGACGAGCTGGACGTACCGCGAGGTGAACGAATGGGCGGACCGGCTCGCGAGTCGGTTGCGTCGTCAGGGTGTCGGACCGGAGGGGGTCGTCGCGACGTTGTTCGAGCGCGGAGGGCCCGAGGCGGTCATCACGTTCCTCGCGGTGCTCAAGGCGGGCGGGGTGGTGATGCCGTGTGAGCCCTCGCATCCTCCCGAGCGCATCTCCTGGTTGTTGCAGGATTCGGGGGCGTGCTGGTTGCTCTCCCAGGAGCGACTCATGAGGAGGCTCGAGCTCCCCTCGGGCGTGACGTCGCTGCGCTGGGAGGAGTACGGCTCGCGTGACGCGGAGGCCGAATCCCTCGCGGAGATGAACCCATCCTTGCCGACGCTGGATGGCGCGGCGTACCTCATCTACACCTCCGGGAGCACGGGGCGTCCCAAGGGGGTGCTGGTGCCGCATCGAGGCACCCTGCACCTCGCGGAGGCGATGGGCCAGCGCTTCAACCTGGGGCCTGGCGCGCGGGTGCTCCAGTTCGCCTCACCGGTCTTCGACGCCTCCGTGTCGGAGTACCTCCAGGCGCTCCTGACGGGCTCGACGCTGCACCTGCCGCCGTCGGGTGAGGTGCTCGCGGGAGAGGCCCTGCACCGTATCCTCCGGGAGCAACGCATCACCCACGCGACGCTGCCCCCGTCGGCCTGCGCGCTGTTGCCGGACACGCCGTTGCCCGATTTGCGGGTGCTCATCTCCGCGGGAGAGCCTTGTCCCGAGGACCTGGTGACGCGCTTCGCGCCGGGTCGGGAGATGGTCAACGCGTACGGCCCCACCGAGGCCACGGTGTGCTCCACCTGGGCCACGTGCCGGGTCGGGGAGGGGACACCGGACATCGGTCGGCCGTTGCCCCAGGTCGACGCGTATGTCCTCGACGAGGCCCTGCGTCCGGTTCCCCCGGGTGTCGCGGGGGAGCTGTACGTGGGTGGCCCCATGGTGGCGCGCGGCTACCTGGGACGCCCGGAGCTGACGGCCGAGCGCTTCGTGCCGGACCCTTATGGTGGGGAGTCCGGGGCACGGCTGTACCGCACGGGAGACGTGGCGCGCTGGCGGGCCTCCGGCGACCTGGAGCTGCTCGGCCGCGTGGACGCGCAGGTGAAGCTGCGTGGGTTCCGCATCGAGCCGGGCGAGGTGGAGTCGGCCCTGCGTGAGCTCGCGGGCATGCGCCAGTCGCACGTGCGTGTGTGGAGCCCGCCGTCGGGAGGCGAGCCTCGGCTGGTGGCGTACGTGGTTCCTCCGGAGGCGGGGATGCCGCCGCCGGGCGAGGTGCGCGCGAGCTTGAGGGCGCGCCTGCCGGAGTACCTGGTCCCCGCGGACTTCGTCGTCCTGGAGGCGTTGCCCGTGCTGTCCAGCGGCAAGGTCGACACACGCGCCCTGCCACCGCCGACGCGCACGACGCCGTTGGAGGGCGCTCCGCGCACGCCGCTGGAGGAGACGCTGGCCAAGGCCTGGGCGGAGACGCTCGGCTTTCCGGCGGTCAGCATCCACGCGCACTTCTTCGACGACCTGGGTGGCAGCTCGCTGTCGGCGGTGCGCGCGTGCGCCCGGCTGCGCGAGGCGCTCGGTCGTGACGTCCCCATCACCCACTTCTTCGAACACCCCACGGTCCAGGCCCTGGCTCGGAGGCTGTCCTCCGAGTCGGAGCCCGGGACGCAGGCCGTGAAGCACCAGGAGCGCGCGGAGGCCCGTCGTCAGGCCCTCCAGCGTCGCGGCGGAAGGAACAACCGAGATCATGGCTGACCAGGACCAGACGGGCGGTAGCGGCAACGACATCGCGATCATCGGCATGGCGGGCCGGTTCCCCGGCGCCGCGAACGTTCGGGACTTCTGGCGCAACCTCCTCGACGGCGTGGAGTCCATCTCCCTGCTGAAGCCCGAGGAGCTGGAGGTCTCCGCGCTGGTGCCGGAGTCCCTGCGACGTCACCCGGACTTCGTGCCGATGGCCAGCGTGCTGGAGGACGCGGACGCGTTCGACGCGGGCTTCTTCGACGTGCCCCCGCGCGAGGCGCTGTGGATGGACCCGCAGCAGCGCGTGTTCCTCGAGTGCGCTCACGCGGCCCTCGAGGACGCGGCCTATGACTCCGCGCGCTACACCGGGAAGATCTCCCTGTACGCGGGCGCGGGGCCGTCGCTGCACACGATGGGCATGTTGGGACAGGGGCAACTGGACCCGGCCTCGCTCTACGAGGTGATGGGCACCTCGGGTGAGAACCTGGCCACCAAGGCCTCGTTCAAGCTCCGGCTGCGCGGCGAGAGCCTCGCCGTCTATACGGCGTGCTCCACGGGCCTCGTGGCCGTCCACATGGCGTGCCAGAGCCTGCTCTTGCGCCAGTCGGACATCGCGCTCGCGGGCGCGGTGCGGGTCTCTCTGCCGCAGCGCACCGGCTACCTCTTCCAGGAGGGGATGATCCTCTCTCCGGACGGACACTGCCGTGCGTTCGATGCGAAGGCCGCGGGCACGGTGCCGGGCAACGGCGCGGCGGCGGTGGTGCTCAAGCCCCTGGAGGACGCGCTCCGAGATGGGGACCACGTCTATGCCGTCATCCGAGGCTCCGCGCTGAACAACGACGGTGGCCTGAAGGTCGGCTACACCGCGCCCAGCGTCGAGGGACAGGCGGATGCGATTGGCGAGGCGCTCGCGTACGCGGGGCTCACGGCGGATGACATCGGCTACGTCGAGGCGCACGGCACCGGCACGGCGCTGGGAGACCCCATCGAGGTGGCGGCGCTCACCCGCGCGTTCCGTCGCGACACGGACCGCAAGGGCTACTGCGGCCTGGGCTCGGTGAAGACGAACGTCGGTCACCTGGACACGGCGGCCGGGCTCGTGGGCCTCATCAAGACGGCCCTCGTGTTGTCGGAGGAGGAGCTGCCGCCCACGCTCCACTTCACGACGCCCAACCCCTCCATCGACTTCGCGAACAGCCCGTTCACCGTCGTCGCCGAGCGCAGGCGCTGGCCCCGGGGCGAGGTGCCGCGGCGCGCGGGCGTGAGCTCGTTCGGCATCGGCGGCACCAACGCGCACGCGGTGCTGGAGGAGGCGCCTCGACGCGAGGCCTCGGCCGCGAGCACCCGGCCCTCACAGCTCGTCACGGTGTCCGCCCGGAGCGGGCAGGCGCTCTCCGTGTCCCTGCGCGAGCTGGCGGACTGGTTGGAGACCGCGTCGCCGGACGTGTCCCTCGCGGACGTGGCCTTCACACGCAACCGCGGGCGCGGGGCCTTCGAGCACCGGCTCTCGGTGGTGGCGACGGACCGCGCGGAGCTCATCAAGAAGCTGCGCGCCAAGGGCACACCGCGAATCCTGGAGGACGTGGCCGCGGCCCGCGAGCGTCGCGTGGCCTTCCTGTTGCCAGGGCAGGGCGCGCAGTCGCTCGGCATGGGGCGGGAGCTGTATGGCGCGGAGCCGCGCTTCCGCGAGACGGTGGACGCGTGCCTCGGGGCACTGGGACCCTCGCTCGAGAAGGAGCTGCGGGGCGTGCTGCTGCCGGGCGCGGAAGAGGAGGCCGCCGCGCGTGAGGCCTTGAAGGACCCCCGCCTGTCGCTGCCCGCGCTGTTCTGCGTGGAGTACGCGCTGGCGCGACTCTGGGAGTCGTGGGGCCTCCAGGTGCACGCGCTGTTGGGACATAGCTTCGGTGAGTACACGGCGGCGTGCCTCGCGGGTGTCCTGCCGTTGGAGGACGCGCTGACGCTGGTGGTGGCGCGGGGGAGGCTGATGGCCCGCATGCCTCCGGGCAGCATGACGGCGGTGGGGTGCGCGGAGGAGGTCGTCCGTCCGCTCCTCACGGGGGCGCTGTCCCTGGCGGCCGTGAACGCGGCGGAGCGCTGCGTCGTCTCGGGCCCGACGCCGGAGGTTGAGGCCCTGGAGCAGGAGTTGCTCGCGCGCGGCATCGCCGTGATGCGGCTGCCCGCGGGCCATGCGTTCCACTCCGTGGCCGTCGAGCCGTTGATGGACGAGCTGAAGAAGGTCGTGTCGGGCCTCCGGCTCTCGGCGCCTCGGGTGCCCTATGTGTCCAGCGTGACGGGCACGTGGATTCGTCCGGAGGAGGCGACGGACCCGTCCTACTGGGCCCGCCAGATGCGCGCGCCGGTGCGCTTCGCAGATGGCATGGAGACGCTGAAGCAGGACGGCGTGGCCGTGTTCCTCGAGGTCGGGCCGGACCAGGCGCTCACCGCGCTGGCGCGACTGGCGCTCACGGGCCACTCGGGACGCGCGGTGCCTTCGCTGCCGCGCTCGAACCTGAAGCTGTCCGAGCACGGCGTGCTCATGGCCGCGGTGGGCGCGCTGTGGGAGTCCGGGCTGGCGCTGGACTGGAAGCAGTTCTACGCGCACGAGCGGCGACACCGCGTGTCCCTGCCGACGTACCCCTTCCAACGGCAGCGCTTCACCCTGGAAGCGCCCAAGCTGCCCGTGGCCACCGTCGCCACGCAGACCCTCGCGCCTGTTCCCGTCGCCGCGCCCGTCCGCGTCGAGCCCTCTCGGGACGACGTCGCGGTTCCCGGTGACAAGGCCGGGCCGCGCACCGAGGTGGAGCGCGGCGTGCTCGCCATCTGGCGCGAGCGATTGGGCCGCGCCGACTTTGGCATCCACGACGACTTCCTGGAGCTGGGTGGCAACTCGCTGATGGCGGCGCAGATGCTCACGCGGCTGCGCGAGGCGTTCCCAGTCCAGCTCCCGCTCAGTGACTTGTTCGAGGCGCCCACCGTCGCGGGCGTGGCCGCGCGCATCCAGGCGCGGATGGGGACGGAGAGCGCGGCGGGGAAGGCGGGCGTGCTTCCGCCGCTGGTCCCCATTCCTCGCGATGGCGAGCTGCCGCTGTCCGTGGTGCAGGAGCGCGTCTGCGCGCTGGAGCAGGCGCTCCCCGGCAACCCCGCGCTGAACATGTCGGCGACGTTGCGGCTGTCCGGTGTGCTCGACGTGGAGCTGTTGAAGCGCTCCCTGGAGGCCATCGCCCAGCGGCACGAAGCCCTGCGCACGACGTATCCCATCATCGGCGGGCGCACGGTGCAGCGCGTCTCCGCCGAGCCCCGCGTTCCTCTCGTCGTGGATTCGTTGAAGGTGCTCCCGGCGGAGGTACGCGAGACGCAGTGGCGCGAGCGGGTCTACGAGGAGATGGCCCGCCCGTTCGACCTCGCCCAGGGGCCCGTGGTGCGCGCCCGGTTGCTCGAACTGGAGGAGCGCGAGTACGTCCTGGTCGTCTCGGTCCACCACGTGGTGTGCGACACGTGGTCCCTGGTGGTGATTGGCGGCGAGCTGGGGGCCTGCTACGGCGCCTTCCAGCGCGGTGAGCCCGCGCCGCTTCCCGCGCTGTCCATCCAGTACATCGACTACGCGGCATGGCAGCAGAAGGCGCTGCTGTCGGGCGCCTTCGCGGAGCAGACGCAGGCGTGGCGGGAGCGACTGGTGGAGCTGCCCGGGCCGCTGGAGCTGCCCGTGGACCTGCCTCCCACCGACGGACCCGCGCTGAGCGGGCGACGCCGGAACGTCGGCTTCCCCAAGGCGCTGACGGGCGCGGTGCATGCGCTGGCGAAGCGTGAGGGCGTCACCCCGTTCATGGTGCTGCTCGCCTCGTGGAAGGTGTTGCTGGCCCGCTGGGCGGGGCGCGACGACATCGTGGTGGGGACGCCCATCGGCAACCGGAGCCGACCGGAACTCGAGCCGCTCATCGGCTACGTGGCGCACGCGGTGCCGCTGCGCACGGACCTGTCGGGAGACCCGACGTTCCGCGAGCTGATCGGCCGGGTGCGGGACGTGGTGGTGGAGGCGTACTCCCAGCCGGACGTGCCCTACGAGCACCTCATCCGCGAGGTGGAGCCCTCGCGCAACCCGGGGCGTGAGCGCGTCTTCGACACGCTCTTCATCCTGCATCCCCGCTTCGACGCGAACCTGGAGCTGCCCGGCCTGAGGATGCGCATCGTCGAGGTGGAGGACGGGCCGGCGCAGTTCGGCAATGTGTTGTCTCCGCTGTCGGTGTCGATGGGCGAGGACGCGGGCGGCTTCACCGGCACGCTCGACTATGCGTCGGAGCGCTTCGCGCCGGAGACGATGGCGCGGCTCGTCGCGCACTGGACGTCGCTGCTGACGTCGGCGGTGGAAGACCCCGCGCAGCGGCTCTCCGCGCTCCAGCTGGAGCACGTGGCACCGATGACCCTCGTGCCCGCTCGGGAGGCGCCGCGGACGCTCGCCGCGCTGTTGGATGCCCGGTCCTCGGAGGCGCTCGACCGCGTGGCGCTGTCGGTGGAGGGCGGCGCGGACGTCACCTGGCGGGAGCTGCGCTCGGAGGCGAAGCGGCTGGCGTCGGAGCTGCGCGCGAAAGGCGTGAAGCCCGAGGTGCTGGTGGCCCTCTGCCTGGAGCCGTCGGTGGAGCGCGTGGTGGCGCTCTGGGCGGTGATGGAGGCGGGAGGCGCATACGTGCTCCTCGGCGTGCCGCAGCTCAAGGAGCTGTCCGCGCTGGCGCCCGAGGGGAGCCCGCCGCCGCTGTT
>Ga0126314_10000365_pt1 | contig 22334 bp, 19 predicted proteins | sample Plot105B_FD_92535 | JGI IMG/M metagenome (GOLD analysis project Ga0126314, IMG submission 92535) | Serpentine soil microbial communities from UC McLaughlin Reserve, CA, USA - Plot105B | ecosystem: Environmental > Terrestrial > Soil > Grasslands | place: USA: UC McLaughlin Reserve, Lake County... | reverse complement strand
GACCCGAGTGCCATCAGCGGCGGCAGCAGGAAGAAGGCCCAGTCATAGGTAGGCGCTACGATGTACGAAGAGCGCGCCGATACAGGAGCGGCCTCTCGTACAGCCTCCACCGGAGGTTGTGCCTCAGCGGGGCGCGGTTGGGCCAGCGCCATGGGCCGCCTCCTTTCGCGCCGCGAACTCCACGCGCTCGCCGAGCTCCTCCACGAGCGCCGCGAGGAACAGGCTGGCCCCGACCAGCTCGAGTGCCTCCTCCACGTGGTCGATGAGCGCATACACGAGGTTGTCGTTGCCGTGTTGCTCCGTCCACCACCCCAGCGGGAGTTCCATGAGCAGCGCGCCTCCCACGTAGAGCCCGCCCGCCAGGATGAACTGTCCGCGCCGTCGCGGCGCGAGCCGCGCGAGGAAGGGCAGGAAGGCAAGTCCGCCGAGCAGCACGAGGAGGGCCGCGGGAACCACCCAGGTGAAGAACAGCACTCCACCCAAGGAGAGCAGTCCCCCGAGGTGCTCATGGAGGCCCACGCTTTCGTCCAGGGAGATGTACGCGAACGCAAGCGCCAGGGCCCACCAGTGGCGCCATCCCTGCTCTCGGCGACTCCCCGCCACGCGGGCGATGCCCGCGAGCACGAATGCACAACCCAGCAACAATGCCGAGGCGTACCAGGTGGGCAGGTTCCGCTCGTAACTCAGGGAGAAGAAGGCGACGAGGGGCTCCAGCTTCCGCGAACCGGGCGCGTAGGAGGCGAGCTCTACTCCCACTCCGAGGACAGTCAGCACGCCCGCCAGTGAGAGGAGCCAACGGCGGAGAGCGCGGGGCGAGGGGAGGAGCATCGGAGGCTGGGAGAATGTTACTCGCGCTCGCACATCCTGGAGCGGAGTGTCATGGCGCGGGAATGTTTCGTGTCTGCTGTCCCGCAGTCGCTCGTGGAGCACGGGAGCAGACACTACAAGTACGGGGCCACGGCGATAGGAGTGCTCAAACCCTCGAAGAAGGGGTCCGGTATAGAGTGCCGCTCCGAGGGAGAACCCCACCATGTCACGGATGAATCTGGCCGGCCTGTTCGCGATGCTCCTGCTCGCGACCAGTGGCGCGGCCGATGCGAAGCAGTGGAAGTACGCGGGCCTGCACCCACGCACCGGGCAACCCGGGGATGGTCTGTGCCACATGGAGATGGTGCATGTGCACACCGCCGCGCCGCTGCATGCCGACACGCTCTATCGTACGCGTGAAGACATCTATGTCTTCATCGGAGACCCGATGCCCTTTGGCTACGAGGGCCCACGGCATGCCTATTACGGACACCACCCCGTGGTGCTCAACGTCCTCATCAACATCTCCGTCGACAGGGACGTGGTGGAGTACTGCAACCACGACGGGCCGCACTATCATGCCTACGAGCCTCCGCCGCGCCAGGAGTTCGTGGAGAAGGAGGACGTCAACTACTACGCGGGCGAGTATCCCCAGGAGTACAAGCGAGGGAGCCCGAGTCTGGTGCGCGTCAACACGGTGTACCGCTCCTGGAGCGCGCCGCGTCCGGTCATCACCGTGGGCCCTCCACCCGAGTATCGCGGCCCCGTCATCCAGGTGGACCTGAACATTCCGGTGCCCACTGTCGAGGTCCGGGTGGGGAGGCCGCCTCCGCCACCTCCACCTGAGTGGGAGGGGCGCGTCATCCGGGAGGAGCGCGTGCATGTGCACCATGACCACTGCGACCACCACGAGCACAAGAAGCACAAGAAGCACAAACACAAGAAGTACAAGGGACGGGACTGAGCGTGCGGCAAGGGGCCCTGGTGTTGGTGATGCTGCTGGGGGCAGGGTGCTCCAGCGGAGTGGACGACGTGCTTGATGCATGGAGGGCGGCGGGAGAGTCGCCCTCGGCGTTCACCGAAGTCGGCGAGAAGCTTCCAGGAGGCAAGTGCCGGGCCGGAAAGGTGAGTGGCCTGGACGCCACGGTGTGTGTGTTTGAAAGCACCGAGACGGCACGGAAGGCAGAGGAGGCCAGCTGGGCGCTCGTTGGCAATGCCGCTGGAGCTGCGTCGGTCTCCGGCAAGATGGTGCTAGTCATTGCCGACCCGCGGAAGGAAGACCCCACCGGGCGGCGTATCAACGCCCTGGTGAAGACGTTCCAGGCGGAGGCTCGCTGAGAGGGCGGGAATCGAGGCGTCGCCACGTTCCGTGGCTCTCCCGCACGTCGTGTGACGGGTGAACCTGGAGCCTCTCTCAAAGGCAAGGAGAGAGGCTCTTGAGCACGAAGGCCCCGCGATTTTCATCGCGAGGCCCGTGTTGAACAAAAGGCCCTGCCCGTTGGCGGGGCCTTCTATTCAGCGCCTCGACCCGGCGCTCGCGCGTGTGCTCAGGCCTACTCGCCCTCTTCGACGGTGAGCTGGTACGAGTCCTGGAAGTTGGCCTCGCGGTTCTTCGCGTCACGCACCTCGAAGATGTAGACGCCGGGCTCCGCGCTGAACCGGATGCTCTCCGGCTGGTCTCCCTTGGCCCGGTCCGCCGTCTGCACCAGCGACAGCTTCCCGTCCGGCTGCACGCGGTGCAGGTACAGGCCCACGTCCACCTTCAGGATGCCCAGCAGCGTTGCCCTGAGCGGCGTGCGCACCGGCCGGTCCGACAGGTCCACCCGGTAGTAGTCCGTGTCCTTCACCGGGAACACCGTGCCGCGCACCGCCTTGCCGAGCGTCAGCTCCTGCGCGCGCTCCACCGTGTTGTTCGGCTCGCGCTCCTCGCCGCCGTTGTCCGGCACCGTGGTGACGGTGATTCGGTAGGGCTGCTCCGCGTTCTCGAAGTCCTTCACCCACTTGCCCTCCACCTTGCGCGACGCGCCCTCCACGCGGAAGTAGCAGGCGCCGCTGCACGCGACGTTGTTGAGGCGCTCGGGCTCCTTCAGCGCGCCGTCATTGGCTCGCAGGAGCACCGTCTCCTGCTGCCCGTCACCCTGTGGCGGCTCCACCATGGACAGCACCAGGTCCAGGCGCTCCACGCCGGTCAGCTCCACCTTCGCTAGCACCGGCTCCGTCGTGCGCAGCACGAAGTGGTCCACGTCTCCCTTGGGCGCCAGGAACCCCTCGCGGTACCCGCCGGCCGTCAGCGCCGTGGCCTTGTACAGCTCGTCATTGGGCTCCAGCTCCGCGTTCGCCCCGGCCTCCTCCTGCGTCACGGTGAGCGTGTACGGCGTGCCCGCGTTGAACGTGCGGCGCGCTTCCTTGCCCGCCCCCGTCCAGCCGCCCTTCACCACCACGTAGACCACCCGGTCCGTCGAGCGCACCCCGATGTTGCGCAGCGACAGGGCCTCGCCCTCCTTGCCGCGCAGCGAGAACAGGGGCGCCTCGGCCGCGGACAGCACCGAGATTTCCGGCCGCACGCCCTCCACCGCCGACAGGTCGATCTTCAGCGCCACCGAGGGAGGCTCGGGCGGAGGCGCCGCCACTCCCGCGTCCGTCACCTGCGCCACACCCGTCTCCGGGACAGGCGCGGCGGGAGGCTCCCCCCCACCGAACGTACCCGTGGGGGAAGGGGGCGTCTCCAGCGGCGCCGCGCCTTCCTCGGGCGTCCCCGTGGCCGCGCCGCTCTCCGCGCCAGGCACGGGGCTCGGAGGAGGCGGCGTCGCTCCCTCCGCGGGCGCTTCACCCGGAGCCGAGGCTCCCTGGGGCGCCGTGCCCCCGGCACCCGAGTCCGCGTCGTTGCCCGCGGGCGCGCTCGTGGCCGCGGTGGTCTCCGGCAACTCCACCCGGTACCAGTCCTCGTCGCCCGCGTGGCCCAGGAACGCCGTCACCGTCTGGCCCAGGGGGAGCGCAATCGCGTCCACCGCCCTGTCGTTGGGCTCGTGCTCCTCGCCGTCGTTCGCGGCGCGCATCTTCACGGTGAGGGTGTAGGCCCCGCCCACGCCCTTGCGCGCGGGGGCCACGCGCAGCCAGCGCTCGCCCTCCACGTAGAGGTTGGGGAAGCGCTCCGGCTTGCCATCGCCCTCGCTGTTGATGGAGGCCAAGCGGTTGCGGTCCCGGTCATAGACCTCCAGGGTGATGTCTCCGCCGGGCAACCCGGACACGGTGACGTCCGCCACGCGGGGGGCAGGGGGCGCGAGCCGATACCAGTCCTCGTCCGCCTTGTTCGGCTGGGCCGCCAGGTCCGCCGTCACGACGCTGTCCCGCGTCAGCTCCAGGGCCTGCTCGGGCCGCTCGTTGGGCTCCTGCTCCGTGAGGGCGGATGGCCCCGTCTCCACGGGCCCCGCGTCGGGCACCTCGCTCGGCTTGTCGTCCTTGCAGGCGACCAGCGTCGCGGCCAGCACACAGACCCACCCCCAGCGTCGCATCACGTTTTCTCTCCGCATCGGGCCGCATCACTTCCTCGCGGCGTCCGGGTGTCAAGCACCCCAACACCCGGGCCCGTGCTTTCATCCGTGTAGCAAGGTGGACCGCTGGCTCCCCTCGGCACGGCCTTCCTGGCCAGGGACTGGAGCCACCCGCGCGGAGCGATCCAAGATGGGGCCATGAGCCGCCTCCCCCTCGCCCTGTTGCTGCTCTCCACCGCCGCTCCCGCCGCGTCCACGGCCCCGCCGGGGTATGCCCAGGCCTCCGACTACCTGGAGCGCGAGCGTCAGCCCGAGCGTTACTCGCCCCTCCACCTGCTCGACGGCCGCGACACCACCGCGTGGTGCGCCACCGGTGCCACCCCGGCCGCCGTCACCATCGGCTTCAAGGACGTCGTCACCATCGACGAGGTGCGCGTCTACACGGGCGACGGGACGGACAAGGCCGCGTACAAGGCCCACGCCCGCGCGAAGAAGCTCACCCTCACCAGCGTGGACTCCGCCAAGAGCCTCAAGGTGGAGGACAAGCGCGGCCTCCAGGCGGTCCCCATCAGCCCCTCCCTCACGGGCAACCGCTTCACGCTGGAGGTGGCCGAGCGCTTCCCCGGCGCCAATGAGGGCGCTCCGGTCTGCGTCACCGACTTGATTTTCTACTCGGGAGGCAAGGCGCTCAACGGCACGTGGCTCGCGCCTCGCCTGCGCTACGACGCGCGCCTGGCGCCCCTGTTGGGGACGTGGTTCAGCGGCATGGACGGCGCACCGGAGCGCTTCCTGTCCATCTTCGTCGACGGGACGTACCGCTTCACCCGCGAGCCGCTGGAGGGCGGTGAGCCGAGCACCGTGACGGGCAGCTATGCCCTGTCCGGTTCCCGACTCACGCTGGAGGTGCCGGGTCGCGGAAAGGTGACGGTGCGCCTCCAGAAGGCCGCCCCGGAGGGGGCTACCTCGGCTGGAGCCACGCTGGAGCTCGACGGCGCGGCGGCCGAGGAGTGGGGCCGCGCTTTTCGCGGCCAACCGTGAGCCGGAGCGACTGTCCGGTCGTCCGTCTAGAGGGAGGCCGCCTTCTTCTTGCCACTGAAGTGGCGGAAGAACGCGATGATCTCCTCGATGGCGATCTTCACGTCGGTGGCGTCCTGGAATTCTGATTCCAGGAAGATACCGCCGCAGGACTCACAGGTGTCGTAGGTCAGAGGGTGCTGGCGGTCGCCGCCATTCACGCGAACGAGGTCGACCTGGCACTCGGGGCAGTGGCCGGTCAACGCCTCTGCATCTACCTTACCGCCCTGGCCCTCCAGCCCGGTGAGGTTGTTGTGGAGGAGGATCCGGTTCAGGTCCGCGACGTCAATCCACAGACCGCCGCAATCTCCACACTTTCGCAACGTCTGGTCATCCCCCTCGAGATCAACCATCTCGACGTTGCAGCTGGGGCAATCCATGGCGCGGGTCAATCTCCTTCAATGGGGGACACGTGTCCCCAGTGGTTCGGAGAATGATAGGTCGTGCGAAATTTGGGATGCAACCCAGGTTGCCGCTTCTGTTGGCAACGCGCCTTCTGGGGTCGTCCGGCCCCGTGGCCCCCAGTCCCTCAGGCCTTCGCTTTCACGCGCCGGATGTCCGCTCCCAGGGCGCGCAGCTTGCGCTCCAGCCGCTCATAGCCACGGTCCAGATGGTAGACGCGGCTGACGTCCGTGCGCCCCTCGGCGCGCAGGCCCGCCAGGATGAGCGAAGCGCTCGCCCGCAGGTCCGTGGCCATGACAGGCGCGCCACTGAGGGTCTTCACGCCCTTCACCACCGCGGTGTGTCCCTGGATGGTGATGTCGGCCCCCAGACGGTGCAGCTCCGGGACGTGCATGAAGCGGTTCTCGAAGATGTTTTCGCTGATGACGGATGTCCCATGGCTCACACACATGAGCGCCATGAGCTGGGCCTGCATGTCGGTGGGAAACCCAGGGTGTTCGGTGGTGGTGATGTTCACCGAGTGGAGGGTGCGAGGGGCCTTGCAGCGCAGGCCGCCAGCCTCGGCGGTGAGGGTGCACCCCGCTTCGCGCAGCTTGTCGATGACAGCGTCCAGGTGCTCGGGGATGGCGTGCTTCACCAGCACGTTGCCGCCGGAGATGGCGGCCGCCACCAGCAGGGTGCCCGCCTCGATGCGGTCCGGGAGGATGGCGTGGTCGACGGGCGTGAGGCCCTCCACGCCTTCGACGGTGATGATGGAGGTGCCGGCGCCTTCAATCCGGGCGCCCATCTTGTTGAGCACCCGGGCCAGCTCCTCGATTTCGGGCTCGCGCGCGCAGTTCTCCATCACCGTGCGGCCCTTGGCCAGCACGGCCGCCATCAGCACGTTCTCCGTGCCGGTGACGGTGATGACGTCGAAGTTGACGGTGCCGCCCTTGAGCTGCTTCGCCCGGGCCTCCACGTAGCCTTCCGTCAGGTGGATGTCCGCGCCCAGGGCCTTGAGGCCCTTGAGGTGCTGGTCGATGGGGCGCGCGCCGATGGCGCACCCGCCGGGCATGGACACCCGCGCGCGGCCGAAGCGCGCGACGAGCGGGCCCAGCGCCAGCACGCTGGCGCGCATCGTCTTCACCAAAGCGTACGGGGCCTCCGGGGTGATGGCCCCGTTGACGCCCACCTCGCACACGTCCTTCTTGCGCGCGGTGAGCCGCTCCGCGTCGCAGCCCATGGTGCGCAGCACCTTGAGCATGGTGGCCACGTCGGCCAGGTCCGGCACGTTGCGGAAGGTGGAGGTGCCATCCGCCAGCAGCGCGGAGGCGAGGATGGGCAGCGCCGCGTTCTTCGCGCCCGAGACCACGACTTCGCCGTGCAGCTCGGCGCCGCCCTTCATGACAATCTTGTCCATGCTGTTTCCGGCCCTCAGCCCTGTGGCCCGCTGGCCGCGGGCTGTGTCCCAAATGCCATGCGCTCCCGCCGCTCCAGGTCCTTCTCCACGCGCGCGTCCTCGTAACCGGCCGCGCGCAGCAGCTCCAGGACAGCGGGGCCCTGCGTCTCTCCCATCTCCAATGCAAGGAGGCCGCCAGGCTCCAGCCACTTGCGCGCCTCCGTCACCACCCGTCGGAGGGCGACCAGCCCGTCCTTCCCACCGTCGAGCGCCAGCTTGGGCTCGCGCCGCACCTCCGCAGACAGGCCGGGAATCTCGTCCGAGGCGATGTAGGGCGGATTGGAGACGATGACGTGGAAGCTCGCGTCGGCGGGCAGGGGTGAGAACAGGTCTCCCTGGAGCACCGTCACCCGCTCGGAGACCTTCAGCGTCTCCGCGTTCTCCCTCGCCAGGGCGCAGGCATCCGGGGACAGGTCCGTGGCCGTCACGGCGAGGTGGGGGCGCTCGGCGGCGAGGCTGATGGCGATGCAGCCGGAGCCCGTGCAGACATCGAGCACGCGCGCGGGCGCGTCCTTGGGCAGGACGCTCAGGGCCGCCGCGACGAGCAGCTCCGTCTCCGGCCGGGGGATGAGCACGCGGGCGTCCACCTTGAAGGCGCGGTTGTAGAACTCGCGCGTTCCGGTGAGGTACTGCGTGGGCTCGCCCGCCAGGCGCCGCTCAATCAGCGCGCGGAAGGTGGTGAGTTCCTCCTTGGACAGGGGGCGGTCCAGGTCCACGTACAGCCGCACGCGCCCCGTCTTCAGCACGTGCGACAGGAGGATCTCCGCCGTGAGTCGCGGCGCATCCACCTGCCGCTTCTCGAAGTGCTGTGTCGTCCAGGTGAGGACCTTGCGGATGGTCCAGGGCTCGCTGCTCATGCTTCGGACTGGGGCCTCGGGCCGCCCATCTGAGCCTTGAGCGCCTCCGCCTGATAGTAGGTGCGGCAGGCGGTGATGATGTCCTCGATGTCGCCCATCATCACGGCGGGCAGGTTGTGCACCGTCAAGCCGATGCGGTGGTCCGTCAGCCGGTCCTGCGGGAAGTTGTAGGTGCGGATCTTCTCGCTGCGGTCGCCGGTGCCCACCTGCGAGCGGCGCGTGGAGTCGCGCTCGGCGCGGATGCGCTCCTGCTCCATCTCGTAGATCTTCGCGCGCAGCATGCGCAGGGCCATGTTGTAGTTCTTCAACTGGCTCTTCTCCTGCTGGCACTTCACCACGATGCCCGTGGGCCGGTGGGTGAGGCGCACCGCGGAGTCCGTCGTGTTGACGCTCTGCCCGCCCGCGCCCGTGGAGCGCATCGCCTGTCGGTCGATGTCCGCCTCGTTGAGCTTCACGTCCACTTCCTCGGCCTCGGGCATGACGGCCACGGTGATGGTGGAGGTGTGGATGCGGCCCTGCGTCTCCGTGGCGGGCACGCGCTGGACGCGGTGCACCCCGGACTCGTACTTCAGGTTGCTGAAGACGGCGTCGCCGGACAGCGTCACGGTGGCGTCCTTCACCCCGCCCGCGTTGCCCGCGCTCATGTCGATGATGTCCGCCTTCCAGCCCCGCTGATCCGCGTACCGGAGGTACATCTGCATGACCTCCTCCGCGAACAGAGCCGCCTCGTCGCCGCCCGCGCCCGCGCGGATCTCCAGGATGACGTTCTTCTCGTCATTCGGGTCCTTGGGCAGCAGGAGCAGCTTGAGCGAGCTCTCCAGGGTGTCGCGCTGCTCCTTCAGGCCGGGGAGGGCCTCGCGCGCATAGCTCTTCTCGTCGGCGCTGCCGGCGTCGAGCCAGACCTCCACCTCCTTGAGGTCGGCGAGGACCTGGCGGTACGTGCGGAACGTATCCACCAGCTTCTCCAGGCCCGCACGCTCCTTGGAGACCTTCTGGAGCCTCGCCGAGTCGGCGAGGACGTCGGGGTTCGAGAGGTCCGCGGTGAGGCGTTCGAACCGGCGCTCGACGTCTTCAAGTTTGTCAATCATCGTCGTTCCAGGGGGTATTGCCCCTTTGTCCGGCTGCTGGCAAGGGAGGACGGAGTCAAGAAATTCCTTGGCCGCTCGGGCGGTAGCATGAAAGAAGGGCCGCCCTCACCGCCGGATCCACTTGGCGGTCGGTCTCACATCACCACACGGAGTCCTTCCACATGCCCGCCCAGAAGGGAAATCGTTCCAAGAAGAAGGTCGCCAACCGTGCCAAGGGCCGTAAGGCCCAGCTGAAGCGCCGCCGCAGCCGCGCCAAGAAGGGCCAGTCCAACAACAAGGTCTGACGCTCCGGTTACTCCCTCCCGCCAGTCGCGGGGGAGGGAGACGGCCTTGCCCACGGTTCCAGCTCGGGGAGCATCCGCTCCACCCCGGAGGAGCTGTTGGCCAGCAGGCGCAGCACCTCCTCGGCCGCCTCCCCGGTGACGGGCACGGGCTGGAAGGGGAGCTCCGGGAAGCGGTCCGTGCGCAGCGGCAACACCTCGCTGGAGAGGTAGCCCCCCGGACCGAAGCGGCCCTTCCACAGGGCGCCCCGCTTGTCGCGCGGGTTCCAGTTGCCTCCAAAGACGAAGTTGCCCAGCGAGTAGACGACGGGCGCCCCCCGGTGCAGCTCCATGGCCTGGAGCACGTGGGGGTGGCTGCCCAGCACTCCGGCGGCCCCCGCGTCGATGGCGGCGTGGGCCAGCCTCACCTGGTAGGGCTCCGGCACGTAGGTGCCCTCGCGGCCCCAGTGGAAGAAGGGCAGCACCACGTCCGCCTGGTGCTTCGCGGCGAGGATGTCCTCGCGCAGCATGCGCTCCATGACGTCCACGTCGGAGAAGTGGCCGGCGACCCCCGGCGTCGTCTCCGTGGCGTAGACCTCCGGGGGCTCGATGTTGCGCTCGCCCAGGAAGAAGTACCCCAGCAGGGCGACCTTCACGCCTCCCACGGTGAGGACGGCGGGCCGGCGCGCCTCGGCGAGCGTCCTGCCCGCGCCGAAGTAGGGGATTCGGGCGGCCTCCAGCGTCACCAGCGTGTCCACCAGCCCTTGCGGCCCGTAGTCCATGAGGTGGTTGTTGGCCAGGCTGACCACGTCCACGCCGCCTGAGAGGAGCGCGCCCACCAATTCCGGCCGGGCGCGGAAGTTGAAGTTCTTGGCCAGCTTCTCGCCGCCCTCGGTGAAGGGGCACTCCAGGTTGACGACGAAGAGGTCGGCCGCGTCGCCCAGGGCCCGGACCTCCTTGAAGCCGTAGGCGAGCATCTCCTCACGGGAGCGGCCCTTGGCCACCTGGTCGTCGAAGTATTTCTGGTGGTTGTGGCCCAGCGTCACGTCCCCGCCGACGACGAGGGTGATGGGGCGGACGGGCGTCCCGGCGTCCAGGGGGCCCGCCAGCGCGCCGGGTGCTTCAGGGCTGTCGGGAGGGCCGCCGTCCTCTGGAGAACGGGCCTCCAGGGAGGGGGCTGGAGAGGGGGTGGGAGCCTCCGGCACGGGGGCGGGGCGGGGGTGACAGGCGGAGAACAGGAGGAGCAGGAGGGCGGCGTGGCGCATGGACGGAGGGAAACTCTACCTTGCACCCTTCGTTGCGCGACGCGTAGATTGCCCGGCGCTCTCATGGCCCGGGAAAAGGACAACATCGCGCTCTCCGACGAGCACAACACTCGTGGAATCGAGCTGGCGGACCGGGGTTGGCTGGACGAGGCCATCAAGGAGTTCAAGAAGGCCATCGATCTGGACCCGAGCTCGGCGCACGCGCACGACAACCTGGCGACCGTCTACGCGGAGAAGAAGCTCTTCCGCGAGGCGCTCACCGAGTACCTCACCGCCCTGAAGCTGGAGCCGGAGAGCGCCACGGCGCACTACAACCTGGCCTGCTTCCTCTCCACGCACGCCGGGGAGATGGCGGTGGAGGAGTACAAGGAGGCCATCGAGTTGGATCCGGAGTACCCGGACGCGCACCTCAACCTGGGCCTCACGTACGCGGACCAGGGTCGGGTGGAAGAGGCGATGCGCGAGCTGCAGGCGGCCATCGAGTTGGATCCGCAGGACGCGTTCCCCCGGCACGAGCTGGCGGCGCTGATGATGGACGAGGGCGACTACCGCTCGGCCATTACCTTGCTGAAGGACGTGGTGCGGCTGGAGCCGGACAACTTCGAGGCGCAGCTGGATTTGGGCATCTGCTACGCGCAGAAGGGCTTCTACGCGGAGGCCGAGCGCGCGTATGAGCGGGCTCGCGCGCTGAACGCGGAGGACCTGCTGCTCAACTACAACCTGTCGGCGCTGTACGCCCTCTGGGGCCGGCCGAAGGACGCGGTGCAGTACCTGAAGGCGGCGCTCACGGCGGACCGTCAGAAGGTGATGGGGTGGCTGTCCACGGACCCCATGTTCGACGCGCTCAAGGGCGACGCCGACTTCGACGCCTTGTTCTGAGCCATGGGAATGGAATGGGTGTTCCTGGGGCTGGCGATCCTCCTGGTCTTCGCCAACGGCTTCTTCGTGGCGACCGAGTTCGCCATCGTGAAGATTCGCGCCACGCGCCTGCAGTCGCTCGTGGACGAGGGCACGCCGGGCGCCGCGCAGGCGCTGCGGATGGTGGAGAAGCTGGACGCGTACCTGTCCGCCACGCAGTTCGGAATCACGCTGGCCTCGCTGGGCCTGGGCTGGCTGGGTGAGCCCGCCTTCGCCAAGCTGCTGGAGCCGGTGCTGACGAAGCTGGTGCCCGAGGGCGCGAGCCCCACGCTGGCCCACACCGTGTCCGTGGTCATCGGCTTCAGCATCATCACCTTCCTGCACATCGTCCTGGGAGAGCTGGCGCCCAAGAGCCTGGCGATTCAGCGCGCGGAGGCGACCTCGCTGGCCGTGGCGCTGCCGATGCGGGCGTTCTACTTCCTCTTCTATCCGGCCATCGTCCTGCTCAACGGGCTGGCGGCGTGGGTGCTGCGCGTCTTCGGCCTCCACTCGGTGGGAGAGGCGCACGAGGCGCACAGCGAGGACGAGCTGCGCGTCATCCTCCACAGCTCCGCGCAGGCGGGGGCGATTACGACGGCGCGCGCGGAGCTGCTGGAGCGCGCGCTGGAGATGGCGCAGAAGACGGCGCGGCAGGTGATGGTGCCGCGAAACCAGGTGAAGTTCCTGGACGTGGAGGAGCCGCTGGAGAAGTGCATCTCCGACGCGCGCGCCGCGGGGCACACGTGGCTGCCGGTGTGCCGGGGCAACCTGGACGAGGTGGAGGGCCTGGTGAACGCCAAGGACCTCTTCTTCCTCCTGTCGCGCGGCGAGCTGCGCAGCCTGGCGCAGGTGCAGCGGCCAGTGCTCTTCATCCCGGAGAACGCGACGCTGGAGCAACTGCTCGCGGAGTTCCGCCGCCGGCGCCGTCAGACGGCCCTCGTGGTGGACGAGCACGGCGGCACGTCGGGCCTGGTCACGATCGCGGACGTGGTGGCCGAAGTCGTGGGCGACGTGGCGGAGCTGGGCAGGCGGGTGGATGAGGTCCGCTCGCTGCCCGGCGGGCGCTTCGAGCTTCCCGGCACGGCGCAGCTGGATGACCTGGAGGAGCGGCTCGACGTCAGCTTCGACCTGGACGAGGACGAAGAGGGCGAGGTGACGACCATCGCCGGTTTCCTGATGACGAAGCTGGGGCGCGTCCCGGAGAAGGGGGACTCGCTGCGGCTGGATATGTGGCGAATCCTCGTCGAGGAGGTGGACGGGCCTCGCGTCGTCCGCGTGACGGTGGAGCCGCAGTCGCGCGCCGCCCCCCGCTCGCCCTCTGAGACGCAGTCGTCGTCGGGCCCGGGAGAGCCGCAGCAGGGCACCCCGGGCGAGACCCCCCCCGCCTCGTCGGGCGGAGAGTCCGCGTAGCACTCAGTCCCGGGCACCCGGGCTCAGGGCGCCGAGGGCACCTTCGTGTCAGCCGCGGCCTTCTTCGCCGGCCGCTTCTCCTTGCCGGAGGACTTGGCCTGCGCGGGCTGGGGACGCTCCACCTTGAGCAGCTCCAAATCGGTGCCCTCGGCGGTGGCCAGCTTGAGGATGCCCACGCCCGGGGCGAACCAGATGTGGCTCTCCATGGAGCGGCCCTCGGAGCCGGGGCGGCTGGCGCGCGCGGTGACGATGTTCTTCACCTTCAGCGCCTTGAACGTGCCGGCCGCCACGGTGACTTCCTCCTCGCCCACGACGGTCGACTCCTTGTCGAACGTGGTGGCGATGATGGGCCGGATGCCGTTCGTCTTGCCCACGGGGGGTTGGAGCTTCACCGACAGGCTGTTCTTCCACGTGCCGCCGGGCACCATGCTCGTCAGCGCGGGAACCGCCATGCCTTCCGAACTCACGACCTGCACATCCATGCCGGACGCGGACAGGAGCGTGCCCTCCAGGCCGCCCAGGCCCGTGCTCATGCCCGCGGCGGTGCAGGTGGCCTCCGTCTCGCCCTGGCGGCCCTTGAGCTTCACGGCGACCTTGCCGCGCAGCCCCTCCGGGGTGGGCGTCACATCGTGGGTGCTGAGCACCATCTCCGACGACCTGCCCGCCCGGTAGGTGAGCGTCAGCCCTTCTTCCAGCGGGAAATACGGGTGGGGGCAGGCGGCCGGGGCTTGAACCGCCTGCGTGTCAGACCGGGGTGTTACCTCCGGCGTAGGGGACGCTCCCAGGAGGAGCGTCAGGGCAAGAAAGGGCTGGTACGTACGCAACCTCCGGAAAAGTCAATGGGAAGGTAGGGTGGGGCGGCCAGGGTGCAAGTCCAAGAGAGGACCCTCCTGTCAGACACCCGCCCATTTGAAGGGCAAGCAGCCGAACGTATGGCCACGCGTGGCATGGTCACGCTTGATCGCCTGGATGGCGGCTGGTACTCCTGCTGATCGTTCCGAGGCCGATTTTTCGGCCTCGCGCTCACTTTTCACCTCGTATCTCGCGCTTCATCCAGGAGCCCGCTGGCATGCGTATCAAGCGGTTGGACATCACCGGCTTCAAGTCGTTCATGGAGCGCAGCGTCTTCACCTTCGACGAAGGCGTCACCGGCATCGTCGGCCCGAACGGCTGTGGAAAGTCCAACGTCGTGGACGCCATCCGCTGGGTGATGGGTGAGCAGAGCGCGAAGAACCTCCGTGGCCGGGGCATGGAGGACGTCATCTTCAACGGCTCGGAGAACAAGCCGCCCTTGTCCATGGCGGAGGTGTCGCTCACCTTCCTGGTGGATGACACGGACCAGCTTTCGCCCCAGTACCAGGGCTACTCGGAGATCACCGTCACGCGGCGCCTGTTCCGCAACGGGGACTCGGAGTACCTCATCAACAAGACGCTGTGCCGGCTCCTGGATATCACCGAGCTGTTCCTGGGCACGGGCGTGGGCACCAAGGCCTACTCCATCATCGAGCAGGGCCGCGTGGGCCTCATCGTCTCCAGCAAGCCGGAGGACCGGCGCCACCTGCTGGAGGAGGCCGCGGGCGTCACCAAGTACAAGGCCCGCCGCAAGGCCGCCGTGCGGAAGATGGAGGCCACCGAGGCCAACCTCCTGCGAGTGACGGACATCACCAGCGAGCTGGAGAAGCGGCTGGACGCGCTGTCCCGCCAGTCGAAGAAGGCGGAGAAGTACAAGAAGCTCAAGCAGCGCATGCGGGACATCGACCTGCACGCTGCCAGCCACCGCCACCTGGAATTGCTGGCGGAGAAGCAGGTCCTCCAGTCGCGCCTGCAGAACCTGGGCTCCGAGGAGCGCGAGAGCCTGGACCGGGTGAAGGAGCTGGAGGAGGCCATCACCCGGCGCCGCGCGGAGCTGGACGCGGAGGCCGCCGCCCTCCAGACGCTGGCCGCGGAGGTGCACGCGCTCGAAAGCTCCGTGCAGCGCGACACGCAGGAGCTGGCCTACGGCCGCCGTGACTTCGACGAGACGAACGCCCGGGTGACGCAGGCCCGCGCGGAGCTGGACGGGCTGCTCGCGCGGCAGGCGGAGATGTCCGACGCCATGGCCGCCCGCGAGGCGGAGCTGTCCGGCATCGCCGGCTCGTGGAAGGAGGACGAGGTCGCCATGCAGGTGGCGCAGGAGGAGCTGCGCCGCGTCAACCACCTCCAGACGGAGGTCGCCCTGCGGCTGGAGCAGGAGCGCGCCGGGCTGGTGGCGGTGGCCACCCGGCTGGCCAACCACGAGAGCAACCTGGTCAACCTGGCCCGTCAGCGCACGGACCTGGAAGCGCGCCGGGCCAAGCTCCAGGTGGAGCTGGACGGGCTGCGCGCGCAGGAGACGGAGCTGGAGTCGGTGCGCGGCGACGTGGCGAAGCGGGTGGAGGACACCCGGCACCTCGCCGCGGAGCTGGCCGAGCGCAAGGGGCAGGAGGAGGACGCCCTCTCCCGCACCCGGGCGACCTTCACGGAGAACGAAGTCCAGGTCATCGCCCTGCGCGAGGAGCTGAGCGACAAGCGCAGCCGCCTGTCGTCCCTGGAGGACATCCAGAAGAACTACGACGGGTTCGACCGGGGCGTGCGCGCCGTCATGATGCGCGCCGGCACGGTGGCCCGGGAGCAGGGCATCTTCGGCCTGGTGGCGGACGTGCTCACCGTCACCCAGCGCTACGAGCGCGCCGTGGAGGCGGCCCTGGGTGAGCGGCTCCAGCACGTCATCGTGGAGAGCCGCGACAAGGGCGTGGAGCTGGTGGAGTACCTCAAGGGTCACGCGGAGGGCCGCGGCAGCTTCCTGCCCGTGCCCATGCTGGACGCGCTGCAGCCCGCGCTGGAGCCGGACTTCGAGCGCCCGGGCGTGCTGGCCCACGCGCTGCGCGAGGTGACGTGCGAGGAGGCCCTGGCGCCCGTGGTGCGGATGCTGCTGGGCGACGTGGTCATCGTCCAGGACCTGGCGTCGGCGCGCGCGTACTCGGAGGCCGGTGGCCCGCCGTGCACGCTCGTCACGCAGGAGGGCGAGGTCTTCCGCGCGGACGGGACGATTGTCGGCGGCGAGCGCGAGGGCGCGGCGGTGGGCGCGCTCCAGAAGAAGCGCGAAATCGCGGAGCTGGCCACCGAGGTGGCCCGGGTGGAGGAGCGCTACAACGAAATCCTCACCCGGCACTACACGCTCCAGAAGCAGATGGGGCACACCGAGGGCGTCCTCAAGGGGCTGGCGAAGAACCAGCACGTCGAGGAGGTGAACCTCGCCAGCCAGGAGAAGGACCTGCACAAGGCGGGTGAGGACCTGGCGAAGGTGCGCGAGCGACTGCGGGCGCAGGAGCTGGAGGCCGGGCAGCTCGGCCAGAGCCACATGGCGCTGGCGAACGAGGAGGAGACGAGCCGGGGCGAGGTGGCCCACGGCCAGACGGACCGTGAGGGACGCGAGGAGCGCGTCCGGCAGCTCGTCTCCGAGCAGGAGTCCCTGCGCCAGCGCTCCGAGACGGCCAACGGTGAGCTGACGGGCCTGCGCATCAAGGTCGCCGCCGGCAGCGAGCGCGGCGAGTCCGCGCGCAAGGAGCTCGACAGCCTGGTGACGCAGCGCCGGGAGATGGAGACGCGGGTGGCGCGCCTCCAGGCGACGCTGGCCGAGGGGGGCTCGCGCACCGAGGAGCTGGCGCGGCGCACGGCGGAGACGGAAGCGGGGCTGGCCCAGCGCGTGGAAGAGCACCGCGTGGCCGCGGAGGGCCTGGAGGCGCGGCGCGCGGCGCACGCCACGGCCTCCACGGAGGTGCGGGAGCAGGACGCCCAGTTCCGCGAGCTGCGCGGCCGGGTGGAGGAGCTGATGCAGGGGCTGTCGCAGATTTCGCTGCGCGAGCGCGAAATCGCCCTGGAGCTGGAGCACCTGTCGGCGGGCATCCGCGAGCGGCACCAGGTGGACCTGGCGCTGGAGCTGCACCGCTACCACCTGTTGCCTTCGCTGGCCCCGGAGACGGAGGCCGAGCTGAAGGACTTGCGCGCCCAGGTGGAGAAGATGGGGGAGATCAACCTCACCGCCATCGACGAGCACGCGGAGCTGTCCAAGCGCTTCGACTTCCTCATCGCGCAGAAGAAGGACCTCCAGTCCTCCATGGAGCAGCTGCGCGAGGCGATTACGCGCATCGACGCCACCAGCCGCGAGCGCTTCAAGCAGACCTTCGACGTGGTGAACGAGAAGTTCCAGGCCATCTTCCCCCGCCTGTTCGGCGGCGGGCGGGCCAGCCTGGTCCTCACCAATGACGGCCCCAACGGCGAGCCGGGCGTGGAGATTGTCGCCCAGCCGCCGGGCAAGAAGCTCCAGAGCGTCAACCTGCTCTCCGGTGGCGAGAAGGCCCTCACCGCCGTGGCGCTCATCTTCGGCATCTTCCTCATCAAGCCCACGCCCTTCTGCCTCCTGGACGAGGTCGACGCGCCGCTGGATGAGGGCAACGTGGGCCGCTACAACGACATGGTGAAGGAGATGAGCAGCCAGTCGCAGTTCATCCTCATCACCCACAACAAGCGGACCATGGAGGTCTCCAACACCCTCTACGGTGTCACCATGGAGGAGCCGGGCATCTCCAAGCTCGTCAGCGTGCGCATCAGCGAGGCCAGCGCCGCCAACGACGACAAGATCAGCGCGTAGCCGCTGTCCTCACGACGCCAAGAAACACAGAAGGCGCGGGTCCCGTAAGTTCGGGTCCCGCGCCTTCGTGCGTTTCAGCCCTGCTGGGAGACTACTTGCCCTTGTAGGACTTCTTCGGGCAGGCCTTCTGGTCCGCGTCCGCGCGGGCCTGGGCGGCCGTGAGGTCCTTCTGGGTGTTCGTCAAAGCCGTCTGGCTGGCCGTCTCCACCGGCGCCCAACCCTCGGCGTCCGTCGTCTTCAGCTCCTGCACCAGCGCCACGGAGGCCTGGTCCACGGCCTGCTGGGCCTCCAGCGCCTTCACCCAGCCCTGCGCGGCCTCCACCAGCGCGTTGCACTTGCCGGCGAGCTCGTCGAACAGCTTGTAGTCCTTGGTCTTCTGGTACTTGGCCACCACGGCCTCGAAGGACTCGGCGGCCGCCGCGCGGGTACCGAAGGCGATGGCCGCGTCCGCGGCGCGCTGGTTGCGGACGACCTCGAGCTGGAAGAAGCGCAGCTGGGGAGGCAGCGCGTTGGCGGCCTCGGTGGCGCCCGAGTTGAAGTGGACGAAGCGGTGCGGGTAGCTCAGCTTGTCCGTGGCCAGCTTCGCGGGCACGGCGGCGACCTTCGTCTTGAGGCACGCGGCGAGCTGGTCACCCTCGGTGCTGCCGGAGGCGTCGAACGTCACCTCGGCGACGGGCTGGCCCTTGGTGAGCGTCACGTGGGACGTCAGCACCGGAGGCGTCTGCTCCTTGTAGTTGGCGTAGCAGTCGCACCAGCCCTGCTGGGCCAGGCGGACGGCGCCGGAGAAGTCCGAGCCGTCGTTGATGCCGAACTTCACCGTGGCGCTGGCCGTGGTGTCGTGCTCGAAGGTCGCCGTGGACTCCAGCGGCGGGGCGCCCTTGGCCAGGGGCTTCGGCTTGACGAGCTTGTCCACCACGGCCTGGATGCACTGCGTGCCCGTGGGGGTGAGGTTCTCCCCGGTGATGGCGTGCGTGCCGCCCGCGTCCGTCACGGTGGTCTTCACCGTGGCGACCGTCTTCTCGGCGGGGCCCCGGTTCTGCGGGGACACGAGGCACTCCAGCACTTCCGGCCGGGTGGTGAGCATGGCGCCCACCAGCACGCCCTGGTTGGAGGCCGGCAGGGTCAGCTCGCGCGGGAAGCAGGTGGCCACGTCGAACGCGGGCTGGTTGCCAATGCGCACGCGCTCCTCGGTGGTCTGCGGCTTGGCGGCCGTGTCGGCGCTCTCGGTGGGCTTCTGCTGACCTGCGCAGGCGGCGGTGAAGACGACGGAGGCTACGACGAGACGACGCAACATGCGGTTGTTCTCCCTGGGGTGGAACTGCGAGAGGGCTTTCACTTCTCCAGGCCCTCGGCGTTCTTGAGGTCCTTGAGACGAAGCCCGTTCTTCTTGAGCAGGCGGTAGAGGCTCTGCATGGACAGCCCGGTGCGCTGCTCGGCGGCCTTCATGTCGAAGCCCACCGTGCGCATCACCTCGGCGAAGTACAGGCGCTCGAAGTCGGCCAGCACCCGGTCCTTCGCCTCGTGGTACGGCATGCCGGTGACGAGCGTGGCCACGTGGGTGCCGGGCGGCTGACCCTCCGGGCGGCGCGACGGCTGGGCGAGGAAGTCCAGCCAGCTGGTGTTGCCCGTCTCCTCCATCAGCGCGCCGCGCTCCAGCACGTTGCGCAGCTCGCGCACGTTGCCCGGCCAGTCATAGCCCTCGAAGAGCGCGAGCGTCTGGGGCGTCAGCGTCACGCTGGCGCGCAAGGTCTGCGACAGGGCCTGCGCCAGCGAGGGCAGGTCCTCGCGGCGGGTGCGCAGGGGCGGCAGGCGCACGCGCGCGACGGCCAGGCGGAAGTACAGGTCCGCGCGGAAGCGGCCCTGGCGCACGTCCTCCTCCAGGTTGCGGTGCGTGGAGGCGATGACGCGCACGTCCACCGGCACCGGCTGGCCGTCCAGCGAGGGCACCTCGCGCGCGTCCAGCACGCGCAACAGCTTGCCCTGCACCATCAGCGGCAGCTCGCCCACTTCATCCAGGAAGAGGGTGCCTCCCCGGGCGGCCTCGAAGACGCCGCGCGCCTCCTTGTCCTCCGGGTCGCTCGCGCGCAGGCCGCCGAACAGCTCCCGCTCCGCCTTCTCCTCGGAGATGAGGTTGCAGTCGACCACCTTGAAGGGGCCGTGACGCCGCGACGAGTGCTGGTGCACCGCGCGCGCCGCCAGCTCCTTGCCGGTGCCCGTCTCGCCTTCGATGAGCAGGCTCATGTCCTCGCGGGCCACGCGCCGCAGCTCCGTGAAGACCCAGCGCATCTTCTCCGAGGAGCCCACCAGCGCGCCGAAGGACTCGGCCCCCGCCAGCTCCACCTCGGTGGGCTTCGCGGCCACCTTCACGGCCAGCTTCGTCTTGCCGAGCTCCACCTTGTCGCCGCGCCCCAGGTACGCCTGGAGCACCTGACGCCCGTCGAGGAAGGTTCCGTTGCGGCTGCCGGTGTCGCGCAGGAGCAGCCCGCGCGGCGTGCGCTCCACCTCCAGGTGGCGGCGGCTCACCGTGGTGTCCGTCAACACCAGGTCACTCGCGGGGTCCGAGCCCACCCGCACCAGGCCATCCTGGGTGGTCACCTTCTTTCCCTTGTCGGGGCCGGACACCACCTCCACGGTCCACTCGTGAATGGGGATGCGGGTGGTGCGGCCTTCTTCTTTGTCCGTCTGGGTGGTCTGGGTGACCTCGGGCCTGGGTTCCATCATGGGTCCTCTTTAGGTGCGAGGGGACCGGGCGGGCAAGCCCGACGCACCATCTGCTCGCGCCCCATCGGATGGGGGCAACGAGAGTGGAAGATTCTTCCTGGATGGCTGTTGCACGCGAGCCTCCCTCGGAAGAAGAAAAGCCCCGGGCGCGGGGCCCGGAGCCGGGGAGACAGCGGTGAGTCGTTGGCGGGTTCCCGGCGGTGCACATGCACGTGACCCCAGTACGCCATGGACGTCTGGGGCCGTCGTGCTCGGATTCGTCGGGAACTGTCCACCAGCGCACGTTCGTCGCCGTGCAAGCGCAGCGTCGCGCGACTGGAGCAAGGCCCTCGGGCGCTCTCCGGTCGCACGTGCGCCGGAAGTCGTCGTCCAGGGTGGGAAGGGCCGCTCAAGAAGCTCACGGCCGGCATCCAAGACGAACACCCCGCGCGAATCCAGCGTCACGCGCGGACGAAGTCCAATCAGTACGTCGAGGGCGAGTCGCTGGCGGGGAAGGACTCCTTGGAAAGCTCGTCGACCAGGTCGTCCGAGCCGGTTCCTCCGGACTTCACCCCCGCGTTGCTCTGGTCCCTGTGCACGGGGCCCTTGGCGGAAGTCTTGCCCGAGCTCGCCGCGCGCTTGCGTCCGGAGGACGGGCCCGTGTCAGGGGCCGTCTGCGTGGACCCCAGCCGCGCGCCCAGGAGGTTCTTCGCCCGCTCCGCCAGGTGACGCTGCTCCTCCTGCCAGTCGCGGAAGAACCGCGCCAGCTCCGGGTCTCCCGCCTGCTCCGCGTCCTGGATGAACTGCTCCGCCGTCGAGGCGCCCTTGAGCAGGTGGTACAGCGTGCTGATGACGTTGTAGTGCGCGTCCCGGGTCCCCGTCTGTCGCTCTTCACCTGCCATTGCCGCCTCCCGAGAATGGGTGGTCTGCCATGGCGGTAAGGTAGGCACGGCGCGGCGAGCGGCCCCGCGAAGGGCGCTCGCCCGCCTGCTCGCGACTCAGGCCTGGAGCATGGGCTCCAGCTTGCCTTCCTTGTCCAGCTGGGCCAGGTCCGAGTACCCGCCGACGTGCGTCTCGCCGATGAAGATTTGGGGCACGGTGCGCTGGCCTCCGCTCATCTCCACCAGCTTCGTGCGCTCCTCGTCATTTCCGGTGACGTCCACTTCCTGGTAGTCCACGCCCTTGCGCTTGAGCAGGTCCTTCGCGCGGACGCAAAAGCCACAGTAGTTCGTGGTGTAGATCTTCACGGGCTTCACGGTGTCTCCTCCTTGATTCCCAACGTAAGGGCGTGGCCTTCCGCGCGCCACCGTGCGCATGAAAGCACGACGGCCCCCGGCTCCCTGAGAGGAACCGGAGGCCGCCTGTGAAGCGTCCACCCCGCGCAGGGCAGGGTGGGGGGCGACTACATGCCCATGCCGCCCATACCGCCCATGCCGCCCATGCCGCCACCGCCGGCGGGGGCGTCCTTCTCTTCCTTCGGACGCTCGGCCACCATCGCCTCGGTGGTCAGCATCAGGGACGCCACGGACGCGGAGTTCTGCAGCGCCGTGCGGCTCACCTTGGCCGGGTCGATGACGCCCGCGGCCAGGAGGTCCTCATACGCTCCCGTCGCGGCGTTGAAGCCGAACGAGCCCGTGCCTTCCTTGACCTTGTTGACGATGACGCTGCCCTCGAGGCCGCCGTTGCCGACAATCTGGCGCAGGGGCTCCTCGACGGCGCGGCGGATGATGTCCACGCCGAACTTCTCGCCCTCGGCGAACGTCTGACCCTCCAGCGCCTTGAGGCACCGGATGTAGGCCACGCCGCCGCCAGGAACCACGCCCTCCTCGACGGCCGCGCGAGTCGCGTTGAGCGCGTCCTCCACGCGGGCCTTCTTCTCCTTCATCTCCGTCTCGGTGGCCGCGCCGACGTTGATGACGGCCACGCCGCCCACGAGCTTCGCCAGACGCTCCTGGAGCTTCTCGCGGTCGTAGTCG
>Ga0126314_10000361_pt1 | contig 22603 bp, 23 predicted proteins | sample Plot105B_FD_92535 | JGI IMG/M metagenome (GOLD analysis project Ga0126314, IMG submission 92535) | Serpentine soil microbial communities from UC McLaughlin Reserve, CA, USA - Plot105B | ecosystem: Environmental > Terrestrial > Soil > Grasslands | place: USA: UC McLaughlin Reserve, Lake County... | reverse complement strand
TATATATATCAATAATTTATCTAATTTACTATTATGTTTTTTATTTCTTTTTGACCAAAATAATTGTTAATTTATTATTTGTTTTGTCAAAGCGAAATAATGATAAAACCATTTTAAATAATTAAAGAATGATTATTTATAATCATAATTAAATTTAGTAACAATATGATAATGATAATAATAATGATAAAAATAAATAAATGATTCCAATTACAAATAAACTATTATTCGATAATAAGGCAAATGCAAGATGAAAGAAATTATTAAACCAATATAAAAAAAGAATACGATTTTACTTAAAGTATAAATTAATTAAAATAATACTAATTGGAAAAAATTTATTGCCCAAATGGTGAGGGCAATTGTGTACCAACTACTATATCAGAAGGATTAGGATCAACATCATCTCCTGGTTCAGCAGTCACATAAAATATTGTATAAGTATATGGATTTACCATTGTTTGATTAACAGTAAGAGTATTACTTTCATCAAATTTGCCTAGACTCAAATGATAACCTGATCCACCTTTATCTTCAAACCATCCTTCATATACGTCTTCACCTGCTGGTGGTTCAAACATTTTAGCATTCAAGGCAATTGTACCATTGCGATCTGATATCTCTAATGTACCTTTAGTATCTCCATCATATTTTTCTCCTCCAGAAGCTGGTTCCTTTAATTCTATATCTAACATTTGTGCGAAAGATATTTGAGGAAATTGAAGAGAAAGAGAAATCAAGCTACCCAATACAATTAAAAAAGTAAATGCATTTTTATTCATTTCCATATTTTTCATTAAATTATAATAAATATATTTACTTTATTAATAGTTTCTTTTACTAAACAATTTAGAGTTACTAATTTCGCAAAATCTAATGATTCTCCTTTACTCTTCCTATTACTTTTCTTTAGCTTTAGTATTTAATCATCTTTTCCTATTGAATACTTTAACCATATCAAAAAGTAAAAAAAATCAATTATGTTGTAGCTAAATTGATTTCTTTACCTAGAATATTTTATTAGTCAACAGATTCTCTTGAAGGTAATTCATGATTACATACTTTCAACTATATAATTAAATAATGTTTGTATATATTATCCTTGTACTGAAGTTATAGGAGTATTATTAAAGTAATCAATATATTCTTGTTCACTATTAAAGAAATTTTTTCATTTACTTCATAATACTGGTTAACTTTATCTATTTTTAGATGTCCATCTTTCTTTTAGAAGTTTTAAATTTCACATTATTATTTGATTCTAAAAAATAAAAGTAATAAATAATTTTGAAAAGATATTCTAAAATACAATTGAGTTAGAAATAACTGTGAATATTTATATTATTTCTTTTTATAGAACTATATGGGATAGAGAAATTTTTTTTTGTCTATTATAATATATATAATAATAGTTTTATTCATCAATGATTGAACTTACAATAGACCATCTTTCAAAAGATCACTTAACTTTTGATAATGATATGTGTTATTTTCATAAATATTATAAATTTATTCTTCTCTATATGTCTCTGAGTCTTTTTCTGTTATTTGAAATAATACATTCTCATCACGAAATCGTTCTACTAAATTCTTTGGAATGATGAATTTATCTTTCTCCCCATTAGGCTTTTCTGTAATTATAGAATTAAATGTAATTTCTTTGACTTCACCCAGATCAGTATTATCAATACCTTTGGCTTCTTTTTTAATAAGATTTTCTTGTTTTAAAAATCCACCGTAGTTATCTCTCATGCTAGATATAGTTCAATATGGTATTTAGGAAATTTCTGCAAAACTAATATAAAAATGATTAGTAAGTATCAATTATAGTTATTATGTTTTTGTATTATTTCTCTTTTTCAATATATGTCATACCATATATTGAAATAATTATTACTTTGGTTACTTTTATAATTTAGATTTTATAAATAAAAGAATAACGATGTATATACAATTATTAGAATTTTTTAATAAATATATTTTCAATACAATTCTAAAAAAATTTTAAAAAATAAAATCTCGTATTTTTAACATATTTACCATATTATTTTTTTCTATTTTAATATGGAGTACCTTTGGCTCTTTGATTTTTGAAGGCTTCTATATACCATTCAAATTCTTCAATAAATCTTATAACTCGTTTCCCATAACCTTGATCTCTTAGATCACCATTATCATCAAATACCTCCTGAACTTTTGATATTGAAAATGATGAAGAAATTGAAGGAGCACCTAGTTCTGCAAATATTAATCTAAGACTTTGTACAGCATTAACACCACCGAATCTACCAACAGAATAAGATACAATAGCAGAAGGCTTAAAATAATATTCTTCAAGAAAATAATCAAGAGTATTTTTCATTGCTGCAGATGTGCTATGATTATATTCTGGAGTAACAGGCATATAACCATCTGCTTCGACAATTTGGTTTTTCAACTCTATTAACTTTGGTGAAGGATTTAAAATTTCGTTATACATTTTATCTAGTAAAGGCAAGTCAAGTCCAAGAGGATCGATGAAATAAACAATATGTCCTCGCTCTTTTAATTTTTCTTCCATCCAACGAGCAACTTTTATACCTTGACGATTTTGTCTTACTGATCCAACTATAACAGCAATTTTAGCCAAGTTTTAACCTCTTTTAATTATAACATTCTTTTTCTTTTTAAATTTTTGTATAAAAATATAATAATTGAATTAAAAATGAAAAAAACTAATTGCAATAATTTATAATATTAATTTTCTATCATATGTTAGGAAATGGATTTTAGTAATTGGTCACATACATATGTTTATCAATATTATTTATTTCTCTGTTCAGCTGTTTTTTAATAGTTCATTTCAAGAATTATAAATAATAGTAAAACTTAAAATTATTTCTTTATTAGAGAATATATCCATCTTTTTTCAACATAAGTGCATATATAAAATAATCTTTTATTCTGATATATGAATTCATATTAAAAATATTAGAAAATGATAACAGGACCGTTAATACCACATTATTTAAATAATTTACAGGCAATAAAGAATTATTAGAATATAGTTAATATATGTGTATTAAAATGTAAAACATAAAGATGGAGAGTATACTGAAAATTAATGAATACTTTTACCATCTATATGTTATTGAAGATTAAAGCTCAGTAAAATGTTATTGTTAGCAAACAAAATATAAAATAAAGTTATATTTTATATCAAATGCTAAGTCTCCATAAATGGTTTCATATTAATTGTGTTATATCTTGAAGTGGCCGTAGTCTTATTCTGATTTCAACATAAGAAAACCATCCTGCTAGATTTAAGTAAAAAAATTACAAAAGAAGAAAGATAACTTAATAATTATAATAACTTGCTTAATTTAACTTCAATTTTTAATTTCATCTCCATTTATCCTTTGCAAAATAAATTTTTCTCCACAAAAAGGACAATATTTGAACCCTTTTTTATCATCACCTAATTTTGTGTGTCCTATGCTATTAACAATAATAAATATAACATTAGGTTCTTTCATAACTTCAATATGATCATAATCGTAATATTCTGGATCCTCTAAATCAATCAAAAAGGTGTCTTCTAAATCATTACAACAATAACCAAGTTTATTATATACTATAAAACTTGTATATCCAGCATGAGTTTCAATACTAGAATTAGTTTTTTCATCTATTTCTAATTCAGAAGTTGGCTCTAAATCGTAATATATTTTCATATCTAGTGTTCTCTCAATTAAGTGAAAATATAGTTATAAATTCATTTAGATTCTAAAATTATGCTAATAGTTTACCTATTAAATATTATTTATAGATTAAAAATTTACTTAATGAGAATTATATGATGTTTAAGCTTTTTTTTTGATGTTATAATATCAATTTTACAACTAGACAGGTGGCATCTAATAGAATTTCAGATTCAAACTTACCTTTGCTTTTAACAATATATGAATTAAACAATAGAAAGTTATAAGGTAAATTAGATATTATTGAGTATTAATACAGATAATATATTATCGATCTTCTGCTGCAATAAAAGATCCATCTCCTAATTTCTTTTTATTTCCTTTTTTAATATTATTACTCTTTGTTAATGGCTGTGTCATTGTCAAAGCATTTGGTCCCTTTAGTGGCTTGGTTTCTAAATTTTTGATAGTAGATGATGATAATGTAACTTTTTGAACTTTTTCCTTAATTGGAACTATTTCATTTTCTTCTTTTCCTATTCTAGAAGAAATTTTTGAATTGTTTTTTTTTAGTTTTTTATTATTCATATCTAAATAATATATTATCTTTATATTATTATTTTCGAAATATGATATCATCATATTTTCTAATAAATGTCAATATCCCATTATTCACCAACAATATTCAAGATTAATTATAAATTAACTTGTACCTTTCCTCATAATAATAAATATTAAGCAGGCAGATAGGCAACAATATATTCTATATATATCACATATTTAATTTGTATTTGATTTGAAATTATTATATATATACATGACAAGAAAGGATTGTACTTTTTTTATTATAAATTTTAATACTTTCAATTCTCTACTATCATATACAATTTCTAAATAATAATAATAATTATAAACTGTTCTCTGAATTTCTAATTCTTAAAAATATCTTTGGGATCAAAAAGGATAATTGGTTATTTACTTATCCAAATAGATTTATTCTTGGTAATGGAAATTTTGAAAGATCCTCCATTTTCATAATTTACCAAATTTTTTTCAAATTCTTCATAGAAACCTAGATTAAAGCAAGCAGAAGGATCTTGATCTAAATCGCAACGTTTTTTCATTATTGAGTATTCCTCTTGAAGTTTCTCTAACCATAATTCTACTATTTCGGGATTAGCATTGAGAATTGTTTCTACTATATCAGCAGAATAGAGGGCAATCCTATATAAAAGTGGTTTATTTGGTATTATTTCATAGCCTTTTAAAACCAAACCGTTTGTTGGATCCCTCAAGTCCTGACTCATATATATGAATTGTATAATTGGAATATTTAAATTATTATTCTTGCATCATCAGAATAAAAGTATGTAATATTTCGTAGTTTTTAAGAAACTTCTTAAAAAACTTTATCTTTTATAATGAATAACGATAACTTTTTTATTTCTATAAAAGTAATGATTTATGTTAATAAGGAGTATTATAACTACAATTATAATTGAAAACATCAAATCATCAACAAAAGATTAGTAGAACAAAATTTCCTATGTCATAGATAAGAGTAATCTTGGATTAATATAATGTAATATCTATTTGGCTTTCAATCCAAAGTCTTTAACAAAGTAGTTTAACTCCTCTTACTGAATTAAATAATAATGTTTATTATTTGAAAGGAAATGCTAATACTGTTATTGTTTAACTAAAACTTCAGAATTTAATAGATAATCTATGCAAATATCTTTATATTAAAGAAATGTCTTCTATTTTAATGTGGCTTCTAGCAATTCAACAGTCATTTGTAATACTTGCAATAAAGAAGTAGATGTGACTAATATACAGAATGGAATTAATTATGATGAGTATTATCTAAGCTGTGGTCATATACAAAATATTAATAAGCAAATGATAGGAGATATTATTAAGGATAAACAGTCCACATGTAATATTTGTGGCTTGACAGCTCGTTCAATTCAAGAACTCGAGGAACATCAATATCATGCACATAATATTACTAAAGAGAAAAACAATAAAAGATCATTTGAACAAAATATTGATCCATTTCCTTGAGAGAATAAGGATAATAATGAAATTACTTTTATTAAATTGTTATAAAACTTACTCTTCATTAATATTAGAATTGTTAACCAATTAGTCAATGAATAATATTTATTAACCTAAATTTTTATATCAACAAAATTCTATAGCTTCTTTTATTTTTAAATTAGTAATTAAATAATTAAGTATAATTATGGAGATTTGTTGATTTAATTCCAATACTTGTTTAGTAATTATTTTTAAGCACTTATTACTGCAATAATCAGTAGTTGAATCTAATAGACATAAGAAAACTTTTTGACATAACAAGATAAATCCCTATCGTATACACATGAAATAGAAAGAAAAGATAAGCAAATTTTAAAGACAATTCAAACATTTTAACATTTTAATGAAGAACTATTAGGAAGTCTTTTCTCATTAGAACCAAAAATGGATTCAATATTACAAAGAATAAACATTCTGTTTTTTTTAATTATAGTTAATAGATACTTATTAAATTAAAAAAAAGTAAAAGAATTAACCCTTATTTCAAATTATTTTTTTTAATTTTCTTCTTTTTCTTCATCTATAACTTTTGTTTCATGCCCCTCTCCTATGGGTAATGGGTTTTCTGGTTGTTTTTCTTCAATCAGTAATTTCTTTTTCTTTTCTTCTTCTTCCTTATTCTTTTTAACCTCCTCATCTTCTGCTTTAGACATAATATTAGTACTTTTAATGTAATATTGAATAAAAAGGATTTTGGCTAATGATGTATAGAATGAATTCATTAAGATATATGCAGCATCTACAGATTTACCTTATATTTTATCAGTAGGTGTTGTTCGTATTAGATAAAGAGGTTATTTCTCCCTGTTTTTAATTTTGTATTTTTACGATTCGGTCTAAAATATTCTTAAAGTGTTCAGTTTCCAAATAATTCAAAATTTCGTTTGCCATTTTATAGTTAATATCCAGTAAAAGACCCTCTTTAATTCTACTCCCTTGCAACTTTTCTGTTAACTCTTGTAAAATTTTATGATCTTCATTATTTGGATCTTTTGTAGTCATAAAGGTCTCTGAAACAAGTTCTAATTGTACTAATTTGTTCGATTTATATGCATACATAATGGTATCTAAATGGTCATGAGTATATGCTTTATCATAAACAGCAGCAATGAAAGCACAAAAATTACGAATAAATTGTCTTTGAATTGCACTTAATTTTACTTCATCTTCTAAAATTAATCCTTTCATTAGAGCCATATTTTTGCGCATAAGAGGAGAATGTATTCTATTTACAATATCCATCCAATTATCACTTGACATGATCTAATAGAATAGAAAAAGTTCTAATTAACTTTATCCAATAAGATTAAACATTTTCACTGTTCTTAAGAAAACCGATTTTCATATATCATTTTAACATTGTAGATATGATTAAATCAGTTTTTCATATTTAAGATTTTAAAATTGTGGAATTAAAAATAAGCATATTTAGATTAAAGGTGGAAAATAATAAATATTAACGCAAACATGAAAATCGAATTATGTGTATATTTCAAGGTTATGTTAAGATCCTTATATTCTAGATGCCAAGATGATTATATTATTTATCAATCTGGCCATCTTTACAATATTCGTGATTTATATTCTTCTTTCTATCTATATCAATATACAACAAAATCAAATATATCTTGATTTAATTTTGTCATTTATTATTACATTCTTTACTTAAAGTGAATGGATGTGTTAAAAAAGAGTGATGTATTTCACCATATAATATAATCTAGCAACAAAGAACTGATGCTATTCTTTTATTATTTTGTATTTTCAGAAATATAAAAAATTAATAAGTAAATTTACTTTCCTATATCTTGTAATTTTTCACCAATACTTCCAGCGAGGTCCTTTGCTCCTTCAGTAATCTTGGATCCTACATCACTAGCACCTTGTTGCATACCTTCACCTGTTTGGTTAGCTGATTGTCCTGCACTAGATGCTGCGTTACCTGCACCTTGTTGCATACCTTCACCTGTTTGGTTAGCTGATTGTCCTGCATTTCCAATAGCTTGGTTTGCTCCATCGGATTGTGAAAATCCAGAAACAACTAATGTTCCAAAAGTAAGAACAGTGGCAATGAAAGCCGGCACTATTATAAACAACTTATTGTGTATCAATTTGTTGTTTCTATAAATAGGATTATTTATAAAAATTTTTCATAACAACTTACTAGTAAAAAAAGATTATTAATATTCCTATAACATTGCGTAAACCATCGAAGAAGGTATTAATAAACAACGATAAGAAAAGCATATTACCTAAATTTTAAGAGGGGTATTAATGCTCAAACTCTTAAATTTTTATGGTTTTTTGTTCTATAATTGCTGAACAATTGCGTGATATAAGAGAAGATATAAATGGTTCATAAATTTGGTATTTATAACCATTACTAAAAGATCTTTTTACTTAGGATTAAATAGTACTTAATCAATATTGAATATATGATTTTTAATAGAAGACTAGGAAACATAGGAAATATTCCACCAAATATGATAGATTTTGGAATTGCCAGACAATCCATAGCTGAAAGAGTAATACAACAACAGCAGGAGGTACTTAAGAATATCAGTATTTCTAATTTGACTCCTCCTTTCACTTCTCTCAATATATATGATTCCGATTCAATGGTGAAAGAAGAACAAGAAAGAAAAATATTAACTCGAAGAAGTAAATTTGAGGATGTTGAAAGTATAGAATTTAATAACCTCTACTAATTTTTTAAAAATTAACATATTTTCACATCCCCTATATTAATTTTGATATAATTATTAAGAGTCATAATCAAAACTATTATGTTATACATTATTTTCGTTTTTCTATTTATATAGTTATAAATAAGTTTAGAACTAAATGCATCTAATTCTTTGATTACTTCAATTATAATTAGATATTGTTATAATATTAATTTAAATATTAATAATGGACCTATTTCTTTTGTATGTCTTTGATATTTTGATGTTATTTTATTGATGGATATTTGAAGAAACAGTAATATGACTAAAATGAAAGAAAAAACCTTATCAGATAAGTTAGCATTCTTGTATAATTGCAATAGCTTTGGACAATATCAAATTAAAATTTATTGATGAATTCTTTTGATTTAATATGTACCAATACTTCTTTTATAATTTCATCTATTATTTTTGTAGTATTAGTCTGATTATCAATTAAGCTTCACTTTTAATTTAATTATGAATAAATATTTTCTACCTGAGAGATATACTGTTCATAAATAATTATATAAGCACAATCACGGATAATGGTAGTAGTATTACATTTCCTTTCAACCGTTGAAGTTATTCCTATCTAAATGTATTAAAATTTCAATATTATTTAATATTGTTTTCTAACATTCCTTCTCATACTTTAAATAGATTAATAATATAGAAAAGTACAATATATACAATAAACAAATTTAGTAATTGTAAGAATTAATGAGTTTCATGTTAAAGAAATATGAGAGTAGTGTTGTAATAGTGAAACTGTATTCATATGAATTAAAAATTCGAAAAGAATAGAATGCTATGATAAAGTTATGGAACTGAGGCCTAAGTATCCTCAGGTATGGTATAAGTTAGGATTAGAATATAAAAAATGCTAAAGAATATTTGAATAAATTTATAACCATTAACAAAAGAAGAATAATAAGAAGAAAGATATAACGAAAGAAGTTTTATCAGCTAAACTAATTTATTAAACTTCATCATCATTAGCATTTATTGCTCTTTCTTCTTTTCAATGATACTTTCTTGTTTTTATTTTTACTTCATCATCATATTTTGAACTTTTGATTTTAGTTCTGCATCAAGGCCAGAAGCAAATTCTTGTGGTGCATCTAGCATATTTGGTATTGCTGCTCCTTCAGGATGTCCATCCAATGTTTCAAGTTGGCCACCACTATCTTTGAAAGGAGATTCTCCATTAAATATTAAAGATAAACCAGATTCTTCATTTGTCATTGTCCATTGCTGATTATGCAAATTCAATCTTTCCAATTCTTGTACCTCTGGCATTTTAGAAGTATCAACTTTTGGAATGGGTAATGCTGTATTCCAATTAACGCCTAATGTTTCTAATGCTTTGGCAAATACTTTTTCATGTGCTAGATCTCTTACAATTAAATAAGATACAGTTGCTCTATATGCTTTATTGTCACTCATCTGGTACAATCTACATTTCTGAAGTCTACCTGTTGATTCTAACATCAAATTATAAAGCATGTTTAAGACTAAATTTCCGCTATCATATACATAAGTTGCAGACCATGGGTTGCCAGCAGCATCTACAGGTCTACAACTTTGTCCAGCAACCAGAAAATGATGTATGTTTGGGGAATCAAGCGCCACAGAAAGTGGAAGTTCGGTAGGATCTGCTTGTAGTGATGATCCTTCTAATAGGACATTTATTGTATTAGCAACTAATTCAACATGGCCCATCTCTTCTGCCGCAATTGACCTCAATAGATCTTGATAGGATTTGGCATCTCCTCTAAAATTCATATTCTGAAACAAATATTGCATCATGGTTCTCATTTCTCCAAATTGTCCTCCAAGTCCTTCTTGTAATGCTTGTGCAGCTTTGGGATTAGGTCCATCACTATTAGTAGGAATAGGATTAGGTAGTTTATTTACTGATAGAAACATGTACTTGCTTATTCTATAAATTATATAACCATTGTAATATACCAACAAAATCCAAGCTTAGAACAATATATCTCCATTGAAAAGCATTATATCTTAAGTTGTTGTATAACTAAAGGATACAGTTGTTAACATGGAAAATTCTTAAAGACAGCTGATGGCAGATTGCCCTGATGAACAAAGAGCAAACACAAAGACAAAGGTATATGCATTTTCAATCTCTAATGACTCTTTTATTTGAATTGGGCACTATAATAATTCTATTTAGGATACAATCAATATTTACCGCAATTTGAGAAGTCTGTAAAACAATAAAAATCTCAAATACTGGAGATATCACAAAATCAGAGATACAAAAAATATAAAGAACTAGAATTGCAAAGAAAAAAACTAAGAGATAAACATCCTTTTCCTCTTTTAGTTCTATTTTTTATAACTATATCTCTTATGTCATGTATTATGTTACCATTATAAAATTATTTATAATAATAAATGCCATATATAGATAAATATTATCCTTTAGAAAATTTTGAACGATTTAACTTTATTAATTATTTATATTATCAAGTGTCTATATAATTATAGCATTAAACTGAAAGGTAAAAAAAACGGAGTCCATTGATTAGTACTATTATATAACGGTATAGGCTTTATATATTTTTGAGATTTATCCATTTGACCAATAGCAGAAGGAATTGAGAATAATACAATCTCAGATAAAGTAAAGACTAATACTACTAAAACTGTAAAATAAAATAGACTTCTATTCATATTTATTATTTATATGCTATTATATAATATAAAGGATTATTGAAGTTACATTATTACTGTCTCTTCGATAATTTGGCAAATGCTTTTGTGATCATTTCTATTGGTTTTGAATTCGTCTTGAACTTCAATCCAAAACTTATGAATTTTGTTTATTTTTTTTAGTATTTCGGGATTAGAAATAAGAGATTAACAATTAAACAAACTATGTGAATTATTCAGTATAAAAAGAGGCAATCTAGTTTCTCTTTATAGGCCGTCTGGATACTATTTATGATAATCAAATAATAGTAGAAAATTATACTTGTTTAATTGTATTATGTAATAATGTTTCCAATTTCTTAAGTTATTTCAATTCTTTTTATGGGTTTAGATATTAGATTATTTGTCTTTGTGTATTCTAAATAGTAGTTTCAATCTTTTTCTTTCTTTTAGATAAAACTTACCCATGAATGTCTAAATACAATGATTTAATTTATGTAATATCATTGATAAGAATTAGTCTTAAATATGGTTCACATTCATTTAATGAAATTTTAGTCTTTCACATATTCGTCTAAATTTTTACTATCTTTTATTACTAACAAAATTGATTTTGAGACTATCATAAATTTCTCTTATACCGTAGTTCAATAATCTGATATATTGAATATTGAATATTGCTATTGCTATAATAACTACTGTAAATCCTCGAGATATAAAAGGATCAGTAGTACTAATATGAGTTGACTAATTGCATTTTCTAATCCCAATATTATTACTAGTTGAATAATGCTTAATTAATCTAAACTCTTAGTTAAGCCATTTAATTACAAATACAATTAATAGTGTAACAATTGCTGTTTTAAAGGTAACTTCAAATATCCTTTGATAGTCTATATTAAATGCATGCCACAATTGCTTATACTAATTCTATGGGTATATAACTTTCTTATTGAATCTATTATAATGTTAGTAACTAATGTAAATAAAATTAAAATAATTAAATGCACAACATCTATATCTTGATACAATTAGTAAAGAGGCAATAGAAAATTTTGTCCTTTATGTATTTATAACAAGTATAATATTTGAAAATGATAGATTTAACTAATAGATATCACAACACTTTCTACTAGTCTATAGATGAAAAACTTAAGTAGCACGAGGTAAAAAAATAATATGAGAGAAAATGAGATAAAAATTAAGGGACCAAAAAGAAGGTTTTATGATGATGACACCTTAGAAAGTATGAAAAAAAATATTATGGAATTGATGATCATAGAGATTTGATAAAATATATTAGATTAAATGGTTTAGAACATCATGAGCATTATGATAAAAATGATGCTAAAATAAGATCTCAACAGTCATCTTAATTGTTTAATTAAAGTAAATAGAATATTATTTATTTAAAATATTTTGTTTTGTAGATATAGAAAAACCTGTATACTCCTATTCCTCAGTATAGTATAAAATACACGACTGAACACCTTCAGTAAAAATAATCTTAATATCCAGAATCTTGTGATTCTCATCAATTAATTATTTGTTATTACTCTTTTCAAATACATTGAATGTTAATTGAATATTCTATTTATCTTCATTATTTCCTTCTTCAATGGATAATGAGTAAGCAGAACAATCAATACCTTCTTTTAATGTGTTCTTTCTAAATTCTATTTGTTAGGATATACCATACTACGGGTTTGAGGTATAATTGGCATTTGCTTGTTTCTCTCTTTCTCTTGTTCTAATTGAAGAAAATGAAAATTTATAATTATAATTATTACTATTATTGTATGAATAATAAATAACATTAAATATCTTTTTTAACTTTAGTAACATTAAGATAAGATTCTAATGAATCGGAGATTTTATTTAAATACTAAAGATCTTTGTAATAATCGTAAGTCCTTCAGTGATTTCCTAAATAGAATATGTGTATTACTTTATAATCAAAGATATTTAACTAACTTTTCTAAAAGACTAGGGATTTAGTTGTAGATTAATTTCATCTGCAATAAAAGAGTCTATTATATTAATTAATTTAGATAAGTGATTTTCATAAATATGATCCTTATTCCGGATAGCATTCATTCTTTCGTTTTCTAGTAATAGTCTAAGCTCTTCTGCTTCATCTATTTCTATCACACTTTGAGAAAGCCTTTTTAACAATAATCTTAACTTTTCATAATTAAGATCAATTGGAATAGTATTGCTGCTCATTTTATACTTATATAATATACTTTCTCCTAGATAAGCATACACCTTTAAATTTATAATCCCTTTTTTTGAGTATTAACAATAATTGTAAATACATGTAGAGCAAATTTAAGAAGATTGTATAATCGTTTAAAAAATCTTCCTATATTTTTTAATCAATTAAAAATGAGTATCGTAATAGTTGCTGAAAGAATATATGAAAAGATTCCAAAATAAAAGATTTTGTTTATTTATTACTTGGATAATTGCCTTTTGTTTCGATTTATTATAGTTTATGACCATATCCAATGGTATATGTCATCCTTGATCTTAATTTTCTTTCAAGATATCACATTAAATTTTTCTTTTGTAATTCTATAATATAAAATAGGACATTGTACTTTCACTATGAATATATTGAATGAATTTACTTGAAAAAGTGATTCATAGATAATACTCCATAACTAAGATAAAATTTTAAAAATTAACAAATGAAGGGGTATGTATTATTATGATAATGGCATCAGAAACTACTAAAGATAATAAATGTGAAGAATGTGGTAAATCTTTTGCCTCTGGAGAAGAACTTATACAGCACATGAACCAAGAACACATAGGAAGAGCGTGATAACCTTATCCTTTTTTTATTCATATTCTTGTTAATACTTTATTGAGATACAGATTCCTGGACGACTTTTGGAACTACCACCCCCATAGATAAAATTATTATAGTCCTTTTTTTGTCTTGTGAAAGGAATATACCTAAAAAGAAAATCCATATATCCTATCCTCTGTGATATGAGGAGTTGTACTTTAACAAAATATTTATTGTAAATGGTTTATTCCTAATTTTATAACATTATTTAGATATAAACAATAAAAATTCTCTTCTTTTACTGTCTCTAATATTTCCACAATATACAATAACTATTGAGAACTACAATGATTGTCTTGAAACTTCATTCGGGTTCGGTGGTCTTGGGACCATTTTTGACCTCTATTTTATTATCATTTTAAATCTAATATAATTTCAGATAAAAATGGATTCGAACTCATTATTTGCATTCACAGGTTTATATTAAAATAGCAATGATATCTAATAGAAAAAATTTTTTTTATATTTCTAATAACTTTACAATAAAATGAAAAGGAATAGTTAATATTAATTTTAACAAGCAATGATACCAATAAATTCTCTAAATTCTCGGATTATTACAAGGACCGATAACAGATATCCAGAAGAAATATGAGACTTTATCTGATATTGTAACTGAATATGGTGGTAAGGTTAATGGCTCTCAATCTCATATCATGGCTGCAAATAATAAGTTACAATTGATGGTATATTATGAAGTTCCAGAAGGTCAACGGGATGAAGTGAAAAGGAAGTTTGAAAACTATCCCTAATGAATTGAAAGAAAACTGTCATCAGCAGTCATTTCATTATTTCTTTTTTACTTATAGTTTCCATATTATTAATATCTGAGACACTATAGAAAAGTTGGTTATTTACTATAAGAAAATAAATATTATTTTATCCTACAAATGGGTTTGCCTCTAATGAAGGCGACATGCCTTGATTAAAAAGATGTGCACTTATTGTAATACTATTAAAGACGTGATACACGGATCCATATTTAACCTTATTTTTAATTTACTTTATTTGTAAAAGCCATATACCTCTACCTTGGGATTAAACTTGGAAGAAGACTATGACATATGATATTGTTTTTTATTCTCTTAGACTTAATTCAACTGATAATAAAATATAAAATTGGAGAGAATATACTTATTGTCGTAGTCTTGAATAATCTTATGTAATATTATTAATCCTTATTAATATTATAGGAAGCAAATTAAAGAATTGTATAATTTAATAAGATTCAATCTTTACAAAGGAATAGAGAGATACAAGCAATGAACTTAGAAACACAGGAGACTATAAATTCAATTAGACGTGCACTAAAGGTAACAATATTGTAAACAATACCAACCCAAAATAACTAATTACAGGTAGAAAAGATTAGATGCAGTATATGAAAAAAATCAAATAGAATTAATAATTTTTTTAAAATATTAAGTTATATATCTATTTTCCCAAATCTTGTAATTTATCTCCAATATTCCCAACTAGGTTTTTTGCTCCCTCAGTGACTTTAGAGCCAACTTTACCAACATCTTCTCCAGTTTCATTGGCAGATTGAATTGCCTTTTCCATAGTTTGGTTAGCAACTTGTTGAGGATCTTCTTGTTGTTGCATGGTTTGATTCGCTCCTTCACCTTGTGCATTAACTTTAACAAATGTTGTTGTTGTTGATATTCCTGCTATTACAATTAAAAAAGCAGATGCAAGGATGATGGTGTATGATGTAATAACTATTTTCGAATGGATGTTTGAGTCCATATCATTTTTAGATAAATGTAACTTCTATTAAAAGCCATAGTCCTATATTATTAATATTGTTCTAAATAGATGACTATGACTTTGTGTGTGGATATATTTATGTCTGTATTGATGATTTATTAATTATAATATTTAATAATCCTAGAAAATTTGTTTGATTAATTATAGAAAAATAATAAAATAGAGAAAATACAAACTATACTTATATAGATTTTTTTTTAGATCTATATACTATAGAATGTTTATGAAATCCAATCCTGACATTTGAGGCATTTTATAATCTGCAATAACCAAATAGTATCTATGCTATCCAACAATAACCACAACAAGCCTTTGCACAGGGTCTGTTTCAAAGAGAAGAAGAAGAACAATCAGAATCAGTAAATCATAATAACCAATCATCACTACTAACCACAGCAACAACAACAGCAGCCGATGCTGAAGAAACAGAAGAAGATAGTCAGAAAATTATTTTAGGTGATATTACTATTCCAATAAATTCGAATACAACACAATCATTAGAAATGCCAGATTCAAAATTAACAGTAGAACCAAACAAGTAGTAGCAATAGCAACTTTTCATCTATCTTTTAACATTATCTTTTTTTTCAGTATTCTATTATTCTAATATAATAGATTCTGATAGAAGATTCTATTCTTACTTATTCCTTTTTGTTCTAAATTTGTAAATAGTTATTAAGGCTATTTTTGGTGACATAAGTTACTAATAATGTAACATTAATGATTAAATATCTAATTATTTTTATCTATTCGGTTAAAAAAACCCATATCCCATATTTTCACTGGTATCAAATGTTTCCATCGTTCCCCTCTGCTTAAGATGCTAGACCAGCCAAATATTCAGGCAAAGTGTCAATATCTATATCATTTCCGTTGAGGTTGTTGTTATCACAATCTATAAGATATTATAGATTGTCTACTATTGATTGACCTTGTACATCTGTAATAAAAGAAGATGATAATGAAGATGATAATGGATAAATAGAGGTAATTGTTCGAGTAAATAAAATAATAGTTAAGAATAATGTAATAGTTTTTCGTACAGCACCAGCAAAAATTAAATCGAGCCAATGTTTAGTAAATATAAACTAAAATATATCTAAAATCCGAATAATTCTAAAAGACCTTTTGTATATTAGGTTGTGGTAGTTTGATCTTTTATATTGATCTTTAATAAATTTGTTTAATAAAGTGAATCTTATCTTGAGTTATCTGATTTATAGGAATTTATTCAAGATTATTTTAATCTGTTACTATGACTATAAACAATAATTTTCAAATTACAAATAAGTTGGATTCTTTTAAACATGTTTAATTTTAATTATTATAACTCCTATTTCTCGGTTTACTTCTTAATCTATATCCACAACATCGGCAAAACAAATTTTGGAAAAATAATTGAATGGCTACTTTATTCTTCCTTCTTACCTTCAGGAACTTCATAATTCATAATTATAAATTACTTTCGAATAAAAAATAATATTCGACATATCTTTAAAAAAGATCTAAAAATCCATTTGTTCCTTCTTTTAAACTATTACTTTGTATTTTTGTTTTCTTCTTTTACGTTTACCATAGTAGTAACTAAAATTGAAGTTAATGAGACTTCTAAATTATAATAGAATAGAAAAGCAAAAGTAAAATTTGGATAGAACGCTTTTACAGTATGTACTCATTATCAAGTTATTTTGATACTAAACAATTAAGTACTATTGTACGATGGAATTTGAAACTAAATTATCCTTAGCAGATCAAGCAGTAAGCTTCTAATATCGCATGAATGTTCCAATCTTCTCTATTTCATATATGATATAATTAAAGCCATAGCCCTCTACATTGTAATAAACTTGAAAGGCTATGGATTATTACTACGGATCTTTTTCTTTGGACTGAATAATCAGTTTCCTATGAGTACACAAATCTAGTAACTATACTATATAAAAATCAGTTAACGAAGTTAATTATAATTAATAGAAGCCATAGCCTCCTAAGAATGAACCAACAATAGAAGGCTATGAGATGGTATCTTTTCAACTGATAACCAGTTTATAATGAGTACACAAACCTGTTAAATATACCATATAATTCTTGGAAATAATTTATTTAATTGTCATAGCCATCCTCTAATTGTATTGGAAACGATTTGAAGAGAGAGAGCATTGGACAATTATATAACAATAATTTTGATTCTGTTAAATCGCTAAATGTTGAAAAGTGGGTGTTACAAGTTTGCCGCATAACACCCACATATTGAATCCTTTGAAAGACCACAAATTCTCTTTGTGGTAATTATAATACATGAAAGTAGAATAAAAGATTGTTGATTTTGGGTGGTAAAGAGATACGAAACCAATAACACCTATGAAGATGAACCTTCTCAATGTTGACTTGTTGATTTATGGTATATAATGACAAGAGACGGTAGGAGGATAAAAGAGTGTTGATTTTAGTTAGTTAGTCGTTAGTTAGTAGGGAAGGAAAAAGAGCAAAATAACAAAAACAATTGAAGCCAGTGTTGTTAGAATTACAAGTGAACTTGTCTTCACAATATTAAAAATATAATTTAACTTATTAAAGTTTTAGAGATTTTTATTTATCTAGTGTTTTGATATTGTTACTTAATGCTAGTTTAAATTTACCATTTCTTGGTTTATTTCTTAATCGACCTCCACAACATGGACAAAACAAACCTTCCCAATAAATGAAAATCTGACAAGCCTGACAGCGTTTCTGTCCTATCAGATATCGATTACCAGTGCTAGGTCTCATTGCTTTATGGCGTAAACATCTTCCCTTGCATCCTTGCACATTATATATTATATTATTAAGATATAACTTGCTTGGTGATGGTATTTTACCTAGTTATATTTTATTAACTTGTTTTCTGCTATTGCCTGTTGCTGATTTTTTTATACTAGTAGATAATGCTCATTGCAAAAGATAAGAGTTGAATTCATATAGTCATAAGGTTTTGTATCAGGGCTTATACAGTCTCGTTCATATTTATCTCCCGCTAATCCTTCTTCTTCAGCAAAGTCCATCATAACATAGTTTATACTTTATGATATTATTCATATGTACTAATCATAAAAAGAACAATAATAAAGGTATTTTTAGTGACATAAGTTACTTATAATATAATAGAAAATTGTTATTAAGTTATAATTGATTAATTAATAATTCATAAACATTTTAATAAGTAAATATTATTTGACAAATGTATTACTTCTTTAAGAATAAGGACTAACAATTATTCCTACCAAAGTAAAGGATCCTATTAATGCAGTATCTGCTGTTAATGCTAAAGGTTGTCCTACATCTGCTACAAATTTTGAATAAACAAGGATGATAAATCCAATCAAAGCAAATAAGCCAAAATTATCGATTTAATATCAAATGATGATCCATTTTCTTTACTTCCTATTCTTCCTACAAATTCAGATATTTTTCCAAATATTTTATCCTTAATAGATTCATTTTTTCTTTGTATTTTATAATCATCAGAATTGTTGGATGTATGTATTTTCAGCCATTTCAAATATAATACTATTTAATGATATAAAACAAATTTTTAAAATTCCTTATAAAATAAACTGTTTAGTAAAACCGAGTCAATAACATAAAAAATAGAAGTATTAGCCTAAAGTAGTGATTTACAGACCGTATCTGACCTTATTGTTAATTTACTTTATTATTGGGATATCATAAAACTTGTTAAAAATTCATACTTCTTATAAAATAAAATATCTATATTGTAAGAATTACAACATTAATTTATACTAACTAAATAGAGGTTCTATCAAATAGTTCTACATATAAAAAAGTAAGAAATGATTATTTTTTAACAGAATTAAATATTTGTAAAAGAATGGGGAAAAATAGAGGAATGTATCAAAATAATTAGGAAACCTAAAACTAGTTTTATTGATTTAATGGTATGTTATGAGGTTCATGAAAGCAAAATGGAACAAATAAAGCAGAGATTTAATACTAGAAATAACCCAATTTTACAAAAAAATTAATTATCAATCTTGATAACTTTTTTATTATAATCTAAAATTAATCCTAATAGTTTCGAATATTGTCTTTTAACTTCTTTAGATTTTAAGGCAAAGTAAAAGTTTTTGTAAGAAGACAAATAAGACGTTTCAGGCACAATTCTTTGTAAGAATATTTTCCGTGGAATTTGATTTTGCTGTTGTTGATGGTTCCCGTTAGAAATATCCAATTTAACAACTATGTAAGCAACTATCACTTATAAAAGGGTCAAATTTGACTCGGATTCGGTGGAATGATACGGAAATTTCAATACAATTCTATTTTGTTATCAATTGGTAAAATATTCTAAAAATTATTTGTAAATATTATCAAAGATAATCATCTGTTAATCTTAAAAAAAAGAATTAAAAAATGTTTATTGCCCAAATGGAATAGGCAATTTAGCTCCCACTACCGCACTAGAGGGCTTAGGGTCAGGGTCATTAACAGGTTCAGCAGTAACAAAAAATACTGTATATGTGTAAGGATTGACCATTCTTTGATTTACAGTGAGAATGTTATCTTTTTCATCAAATTTACCTACACTTAAAGAATAACCTGATGCGTCACCTTTATCTTCAAACCAACCTTCATAAACTTGTCCTTTCGCTGGAGGTTCATTCATTCTAGCAGTAACAATCAGGGAGGTATTTTGGAATGACAAGTCAAAGTTACCTTTTTTGTCTCCACCATACAAATTGCCAGCAGTAGGTGTAGTTAAATCAAAAGATACACCTGAATTCTGATTTCTTTGTTGTGAAGATGGTTGTGGTTGTTGTTGTGGTTGTTTTTGTTTAGAGCCTGTTTGATTACTACTACTTTCAACGATTACTCCTTTTGCTAATCCATATTCAAACTCACTCATTAGATTAGAATGACAACTTTTGCTGTGTCCAAGATTAATAAAATAATCTTGGGATTCTACACTTGATAAAGGGACCATCCCATCATTAGGTTTGGGAAGATTAGAGAATCCTGATTGTTCCATAGGTATGACCGGTGTAAGTTGACAGTTTCCTGAATCTGGATTCCAATCACCTGCAATAGTATAGTATTTTGTGTTTGGATTCATTTTTACTTCGGTAGCTGCTGCACCAGGTCTTAAATCATATACAGCAGGAGTACAAATTTCACTTGTCTGTGCTAAAGGAGAACCTGCGTTTGGTGTTCCAATCATAATTAGATTTGCAACATCTTTTGTATTGTTAGCCAAGTATACTCTTGCATCCAATCCTCCCTTGCTGTGACCAACAATATTCACTTTGTTTTGTCCAGTTTCACCTTTGATTTGTCCAATTATATTTGATAATTCTTTTGCATGGTCTGCAGCTGAGCCACATTTATCATCTGATTGTTTGAATGTTATAGGATACGCAGAGATGCCATCTTTTTTAAGCAAATCTATCCATTTATTCCAAACAATAGCATCTTCCATGTAGCCATGTATTAAAAGAACAGGAAGAGGAGAATTGTTTGATGTATTACCTGTTGTAGTAGTATTCGCACTAGACTGACCATATGTTATATGACTAAAAGTAAAAAAATGTCCGTCACCACTACTATTACTACTAAATACCATTATAATTGCAATTAAAGCAATAACAACAATAGTAGTAGTAGATGAAATAATTCTATTAGTATTTATCATTGGTACTTAATAGCATTATATTTATTAGTATATAACCTAAATGTAAGTTTCAATATATTTTATTAAAAGATGGGAGAATTTTATATATAATAAGGTTCTATCATATAATATTTAGCTTTTATTATTAGAAACTTATTTTAAAATATAGACCAAAATAATTGAGAATAATAGAATAATTAGTTCAGTTGTATTATCTAGAAATTTCAATACAATCTAGCATTATTGCTGTCACTTGTTGTTTTAGGAGATTCTTCCTTCTCTTCTGTCGAACTCAAAAGTTAACCTTGTTTAGGAACACTAGTCTTATCATCATTAGTCATTTTACTTTATCATCCAAATTAGAAAGTAAATCAATAGTAGTAGTGTCTTTCTGAGGTGTAGTCTCAGACAATGGTTGTTGCATAATAGGAGGATTATCTAACAAACCCAAAAGTTCCTTATTTTTTGGTGGGGATAATGCTATCATCATCTCGAAGTTGAATAGTAGGATTATCCAGTAAACCTAAAAGCCCCTTATGTTATCGTTTATGGACTACAGAAAATGGTAAAATTCCTTCAAGAGACTATATCGTTCTACCCAAAAACTTACAGTGTTCCATCACTATTTAGAACTGCACTAAAAAGAATAACATTCAAAGTTGATAAATACAATTTGTGTAGAATCACAAAAACTTTACTACTCATATAATATAAAATTAAGATGATTGTATCTTTAGAGCCTGATTATGCACTGATATCTTTACCTTATCCTATATACCCAGGTAATGTATTTGTTAATATGTCAACAAAAGAAGATAAAATTAATGAAACAAACATAAATAGAACTAAATTTAGCACAGACAACACCAATACAACTACCAATTTCAATGAAAGAACAAATAGAGATTACAATAATACTTTAAATCAACAACAAAACGCAATAAACAAAACTCTTGATAACACTTTACATAATATAAAAAGAAGTACAGATGAAGCTAGAAGAGAAATTCCACAATATACTCAATGTATTGCTGAATATCAAGAAAAAACTATTCAAACTATAAAAGATATTGCTTCTGACGTTATTGAATCACAAAAACAAGTAGTAGGCTCTTTTCAATCACAAGTAGATAGAAGTGGTGTA
>Ga0126314_10000360_pt1 | contig 22613 bp, 19 predicted proteins | sample Plot105B_FD_92535 | JGI IMG/M metagenome (GOLD analysis project Ga0126314, IMG submission 92535) | Serpentine soil microbial communities from UC McLaughlin Reserve, CA, USA - Plot105B | ecosystem: Environmental > Terrestrial > Soil > Grasslands | place: USA: UC McLaughlin Reserve, Lake County... | reverse complement strand
TGTCCCAGAGCAAGCGTGGAATCGACTCGCCGTAGAGGCCCGGGGTGCCCGGCTTGCCCGCCGCGGCCATTGCCTCGCGCTCGACCGAGCCGAGCGCGCTGTACGCCTCGACCCAGCCCGTCCGGACGAGCAGGACGTCGCCCGGCCGCAGCGGGCTGGCTTGAGCTTGTGCGACCCGCTCGAGGAGCGGCCCGTCGATGACGAAGCGGTCGAGCGGGTCCGGCTCCGCCCCGTGACCGGCGAGGAAGCGCGCCACGTCGAGCAGCACCGCCCGCGCAGCAATCCCGCGCTGCGCCCAGTGCTCATCACCACGCGGCCGCGGTTGACGGTGGCGATCGGCCAGCCGCGCATGCGCCGCCCCTCGTAGATCGAGAAATCCGATGAGGAACCCAGATCGGCCGCGTCGACCGTCCGCTCCAGCTCGGGGTCGACCACCGCGAAGTCGGCATCCTTGCCGGGCCGCAGCTCACCCTTGGTCGTCAAGCCGAAGATCCGCGCGGCCGCGTGCTGGTCACGGCGACCAGGCGTGACAGCTCGAGCCCACGGCCAGCGGCGCCCTCCGAGAGCAGCACGGGCAGGATCGTTGCGATGCCCGGGAAGCCGAGCTGAGCGTCCCAGACACCGCCCTGCTTGCGCGCCGCATGGCGGCGACGTGGTCGGAGCCGATGCCATCGAGGTCGCGATGCATCTTGATGATGGTCGTGACGCCGCCGAGCGCCGCCGAAGCGGTCTCGGTCGCGTAGTGGGCGTAATCCGCCGCCGGATAGAGCTGAACGTGCGGATCGATCAGCCCCGGGAGGATCGGGCGGCCGCCCGCATCGAGCTCCGGCCCGTCGAAGCCGTCCGCGGGATCCCTACGGAACACCGCCTCGATGGTCCCGTCGCGGCAGACGAGGCCGCCCCGGACCTCGTCGCCGTCCGCATAGACGAGCGTGGCGTTGCGCAGCCGGAGGTCGCCGCCGCTCACGTGTCCCCCGGCGGGCCGTAGGCGGCTTCCCACGCCAGCGCGGCCCCGAGCACCGTCGCCGCATCGCGCGCGGCGATCTGAACGCCCGCGATCGCGATGGCTGGCCAGCCGAGGAAGCTGAACATGCGGGTGTAGCCGACCATCGCGACCCGCACGTCCGGCTCCCACACTTCGAGCATGGGCACCTCACCGGCGAGCGTTGGGGAAACGTAGAGATCGGGTCCGGGAGCGGCCATCGCCGCCGCGCGCCAGCGCGGAAGCTCTTCGTGCGCAACCGCAACCGCATCCGCAGGCACGGCGCGGGCGCTGTCCCATTTCATCCGCGTGTCGGCGCCGTAGTCATCGCGTCGCGACGGGAACGTGTCGGCGTGCGCAACGGCGGCTTCGTTCAGCATCACCGGGAGGACGTCGACCCGTGGCGGCTCGAGTTCGGCGGCGGTTAGACGCGCACCGAGCGCTTCGAGGCGCGCGAGCACGTCACCGAGTCCGTCGCTGACCGCATCGGGCCGTCCGCCGGGGTCGTGCGCCGACATCGGCGGGGGCGTCTCGATGACCCCGACGGTCAGGCCCTCGGCCTTCGCCGAGGGCACCGGCGTCCCGGACAGGACGGAGTAGGCGAGCACGCAGTCGGCCACCGTGCGCGCCATCGGCCCGACCACGTCGAAGCTCGGCGACAGCGGATAGCAGCCGTCGAGCGGCAGAACGCCGTGCGCGGGCTTGAACGCGACGGTGTCGCAGCAGGCCGAGGGGATGCGAACCGATCCGGCGGTGTCGGTTCCGAGCCCGAGTGCCCCGACACGCATCGCGAGCGCGGCCGCATTGCCGCCCGAGGAGCCACCGGCAACGCATCCCGCGCGGACGGGGTTCGCGACATAGCCCCAGTGCGGGTTCTGGCTGGTCGTGCCCCACGCGAACTCGTGCAGGTTCGCCTTGGCGATCACGAGAGCCCCGGCCTCCTCCAGGATCGCGACCGCACGCGCCGTCCGGCCGGGCACGTGCTCGGCGAAGATGCTCGACCCGTACGTCGTGCGGACGCCGGCCGTGTCGATGAGGTCCTTGACGATCAGTGGAACCGCGCCCAAGGGCCCGGCGACTCCGGCGCGCGCGCGCTCAAGCGCCTGCTCGGGGCAGGTGGTGATCAGCGCGTTCAGCGGCGCCAGCTCGTCGAGGGCGGCCGCGTGAGCCTCGACCACCTCGACCGGCCCGAGTTGCCCGGCCGCAACGGCGGCGGAGATCTCCGTCGCCGACAGCTGCCGGAGGTCGTCTACCACCGCTCGGGACGCAGGATGCGCGCAACCTCTTCAGGCGTAGCGCCGCTGCTGATTGCGGCGACCACGTCCCGCTCAGCGCGTTCGGCCTCGATCGCGATATCGCGCACCGCCTCGACGGCGCTGGCCGGGATCACGCACACGCCGGTGTCGTCGGCGACGACCACGTCCCCCGGATGGACCGCCATGCCGGCGATCGTCACGGACCCGTTGATCTCGATCGCCTCCATCCGATGCTTCCCGCTGACCGGCGTGAACCCGCGCGCCCATACCGCGACGCCCTCCTCGCGGATCCCCTGCACGTCGCGGACCGCGCCGTCGACGATGCAGCCCGCCATGCCCACCCGCTTCGCCCAGGCGGCCGACAGTCCGCCCATGACCGACGCACCGACATGGCCGCCGCAGTCGAACATGGCAACGTCACCCGGCTGCCCCACGTTGTAGAGGTCGCGGTCGGCGAGCCGCGCCGGCTCACCACTTGACTCGAACGCGGCGACGCTCCCACCCTGTGGCACGTAGCGGATCGTTATCGCTGGTCCGACGATGCGCTGGCGCGCGGCTATCGGCGCGAGCGTGCTCGCCGCCGCGCCGGCGCCGAGGCCCAGCTCGTCGAGGGCATCGGAGACCGCGGAAGCGAGGTCGGTGAGCTCGAAGAAGGAGTCGAGCAGCTCGCGCGGCGGGCGCGCGATGTCAACCGCCTTGATGCGTTCCTCGGCGATCAACCCGAACAGGCGCGGTCGTACGGTGGCCAGCTCTTCCTCGGTCGCCATCCCTCAATCCTCGATCCTTACCGCCACCGACTTCACCTGTGTGTAGCCGATGAGGGCCTCGTAGCCCTTCTCCAGGCCGTGCCCGGACAACTTGCGGCCGCCGAACGGCAGCTCGACGCCGCCGCCGGCACCGTAGCCGTTGACATACACCTGGCCCACGCGGAGGTCGCGGGCCAGCCGATGGGCTCGACCGACATCGCGCGTCCATACCGCAGCGATCAGGCCGTAGTCCGTCGAGTCGGCGATCGACAGTGCGTCGTCGTCGGTCTCGAAGCGCATGACCGACAGCACCGGGCCGAACACCTCCTCGCGCGCAACGGGCGCTTCGGGCGGCACGTCGTCGAGCAGCGTCGGCGCCCAGAAGAAGCCGTTGGCGAGACGGTCGTCGTCGGGCGGGGCGCCGCCGGCCCGAACGACCGCGTCGGAGCGCGCCTGCTCGACGAAGCCGTTCACGCGCTCGCGCTGCGCCGCATTTATCAGCGGGCCGAGATCCGGATCCTCGCGTCCGGGGCCGATCGTGACCGCACCGAAGCGACGCTCGAGCTCGGCGACCAGCTCGTGGTGGACGGCGCCGGCGACAAGCAGCCGCGATCCCGCCGAGCATGTCTGTCCGGCGTTCTGGAGGATCGAGTTGACGATCACGGGCGCAGCGGCCGCCAGATCGGCATCGGCGAAGACGATGTTCGGGGATTTGCCGCCCAGCTCCAACGTGACCGGGACACAGTTGTCGGCCGCCGCACGACCGACGATGCGGCCGACGGCGACGGAGCCCGTGAAGGCGAGGTGGGCGATCCGCGGATGCCTCGCGAGGGCGGCGCCGGCCTCGTTGCCGTAGCCGGGCACGACGTTCAGGACGCCGGGTGGGAAGCCAGCCTCGAGTGCCAGGCGGCCGAGCATCAGCGCCGTCAGCGGCGCGTCCTCCGACGGCTTCAACACACAGCAGTTGGCGGCCGCGAGCGCGGGCGCCGTCGTCCGCGAGCCGATCTGGATCGGATAGTTCCAAGGGGTGATGTGCGCCGTCACGCCGTATGGCTCCCGGAGCGTGTAGGCGAAGACGGGACCGTCAAGCGGGATGGTATGGCCGTAGACGCTCTCGACCGTGCCCGCGTAGAACTCGAAATAGCGCGCGGCCACATCGACGTCGGCGAATGCCTGGCGCAGCGGCTTCCCGGTATCGGAGCTTTCGGCGTGCGCAAGCGGTTCCCGGTCGCGGCGGATCAGCTCGGCGAGCGCGCGCAACAGGCGCGCCCGAGCCGCGGGCGGCGAGCTGCGCCAGCCGGCGTCGAGGGCCGCGTGCCCAGAGACAACCGCGCGATCGACCTCGTCGGAGCCGCAGCGCGCGACCTCGGCAAGCGTTGAGCCATCCGATGGATCGATTACGGCAAAGACGTCGCTCGCGGGAACGACCTCGCCATGGATGAGGGCACCTTCGAGCGGGACGCTCACGAGGGGTTCCTGATCCGGTCGTGGATCTGCGCGTACTCGCTGCCCGTGATGACGACGTCCACGACCACCGGGCCGGCGGCGGCCAGCGCAGCGTGGAGCGCATCACGCAGTTCGTCTTCGTCGACCGCGCGCAGCCCCATGGCGCCCAGCCCGTCGGCGACCGTCGCAAAGTTGCTCTGGACGAAGTCGACGTTGGAGCGGTTGAGCCCGAGCGCGTCCTGCTTCACGCGGATGAGGCTCAGGCTCGCGTCGTTTAGGACCACCACCACAACGCCCGCGCCGGCGCGGACGGCCGTCTCGAGCTCGGCGGCGTTGATCGTGAAGCCACCATCGCCGGTGAATGCGATCACCCGCTCGTCCGGCCGGTTCAGTGCGGCGCCGATCGCGGCGGGCACTCCGAAGCCCATCGTCGCGAGGCCGTTGGAGATGTGAAAGCGATTCGGGCGTTCGCTGCGCCAGAACCAGGTGACGGCGAACATGTGCGCGCCCGCATCGACCGTGACAACCGCGTCGCCCGCGATCTCCTGCACGATCTCAACCGCGCGCCAGGCGGAAAGCGCGCCGTCCGCGGCTCGCAGGGAGTCCCGCATCGCGGTCACGTGCGCAGCGGCCTCGCCCTCGTTCCACTCCGACGCGTTGGTTCGAACCCGGCAGTCGATCGCGGCGAGCGACGACTCGAGGTCGCCGGCGAGCGTCAGCGTCGGACGCAGATACGGGTCCGGCACGCCGCTCAGCCGCAGTGCGACGATCGACGCCTCGTACGGCCAGGGGCGCGCAAGCAACTCGACCGGATCAAGGCCAACGCCGAGGAACAGGTCCGACTCGCTCAGAAGCGGGCGCTCGATCTCGGCCCCCGTCAGGATGCCGCCCGCGAGCCGGTGGCTCTCCGGGAAGACGCCCTTGGCCTTGTACGACGTCATCACGGGCGCCCGCAGACGCTCTGCGAGCGCAACGAGGACGGCTGGATCGAGTTGACGCCGCGCCTCCTCGCCGACAAGGATCACCGGGCGCCGTGCGGCAGCCACCAGCCGTGCAGCTCGATCGAGCAATTCCGGGTCATGCACGCGCGGCGAGTCGACGTGAGCGCTCGCCCGCGCAGGCGCGGCGGGCAGACGCGCGCGGTCGCGGCGCACCTCGACCAAGACCGGGCCGCGCGGCGGCTCGAGCGCGATCCGCAGCGCGCCCTCGATCGCCTCGTCGATGTCATCGGGGCCGCCGTCGACGTACGCCTTCGTGACCGGCTCGTAGAGCGCGCGCTGGTCGAGCACCTGATGGCCGGTCGTCACCTCGTCCGCCTGCGAGTAGCGATCGGCCACGACCACGAGCGGCGAGCGGTCGAGCCATGCGTGCGCGACGGCGTTGATCGCGCTCGCGGCGCCAGGCCCAAGGCCGACGACGAGAAGCCCGGGCCGGCCGCTGATGTCTGCAACCGTCGAAGCCATCAGGCCGCCGCCGACCTCCGATCGGACGAGGACGGTGCGAACGCCGTACTGCTCCAGCGCGTCGAGCAATGCGAGGTTGCTGCCGCCGCCCGGGAAGGTGAACGCCAGCTCCACTCCGGCTCGGGCAGCGGCTGCCGCGATGACTTCCGCGACCGTGATCTGCGCTGCGGGGTCGCGCCCGATGTCTGCGATGCGAGCCGGCGGAGCCGCCGCAGGGCGAGATCGTGCGGCCATTCAGGGACATTATGCAGGTCTGTGCAATTTTTGAGAAACTCATTCCGAGAATGGCCAGCACCTCTTCGCACAGTCATCTCGCCACGATCAGCGCCGCTCGGCCGAACCGGCTCAAGCACCTGCTCGCCGCCGATCAGGTCGCAGTCGGCTGCCTGCTCTCCTACGACGCGCCGTGGCTCGTCGAGGTGCTCGGCATGACCGGCTACGACTTCATAACGATCGACCTCGAGCACGAGCCGATCCCGTCGGACGCGGTCGCAGCGCTGGTTCGGACGGCCGACCTCGTCGGGATGACCTCCATCGTCCGGATGCCGGCGAGCGAAGCGATCTTTCCCTTCCTGAGCGCCGGCGTGCAGGCGGTTCAGATCCCGGACTTGCGTGGTCGTGCGCATGCGGAGGAAATCGTCGAGTTGACCCGCTTCGCCCCACGGGGGCGCCGCACCTACTACACGCAGACCCGCGCGGCGCAGTACGGCGTCGGCATCGACGAACCCGAGTGGATCCGGCAAGCGGACGAGGAAATGCTCGTGATCGCGATGATCGAGCACATCGAGCTGCTCGACGAGCTCGACGAGATCCTCGCGGTCGAGGGCATCGACGGCTTCCATGTCGGGACGCTCGACCTCCAGATGAGCATGGGGTCCCCTGCCCCGGAGAAGGTCGACGAAGTCGTCGCCGAGATCGTCTCGCGCTGCCGGGCGGCCGGCAAATACGCCGCCGTCGGCGTAGTGACGCCGTGGGCGCTCGACGCGGTCCAGAAACGCACCGGCCAGGGGGTCCAGATGCTGAACGTCCCGTCGGCCTGGATGCTCACGCATGCCGTCGGCTCGTTCCTGCAGGAAATCGAGAACCGGATCCCCGGCGACATGCGCAGTCGCACGGCGCGGATGCCGACGCCGAACCGGTACATCAATCCCGCCAAGTGAGCGTCCGCGAGCAGACCGCCGACGTGGTGGTGGTCGGTGCCGGGGTCGTTGGCACGACGGCCGCCTACGAGCTGGCATCGGCCGGCTTGGAGGTCGTGATCCTGGAAAAGGAGTCGATTGGCCGCGGCTCCACCGGCCACGGCCACGGGATCATCTCGTTGGTCGGCAAGGACTTCAGGCCAGGGCCGCACTTCGAGCTCGGCGTCGCGTCCGCCCGGATGTACCGCGGCCTATGCGAGCGGGTCGTCGAGGACAGCGGAATCGACCCCATGTATCACGAGCTGCCGGGCATCAGCTTCGCCGTCGTCGAGGAGGAAGCGCAGATCTTCCAGGACTTCATGGCACGCGAGGAGACCCGCGAGCTGATCGACATGCGCTGGCTCGACGTCGCCGAGTGCCGTTCGATCGAGCCGCTGCTGACCGAGGACGCCATCGGAGGCGTCTACCACGCCCACGGACAGGTCGACGCCTACCGTCTTTCGCTCGCGGCGGTCGCCGCCGTCGAGCGCAAGGGCGGCCGCTTCATCACCGGTGAGGCCACCGGGATCGTGCGCAGCGGAGGCCGCCTGGCGGGCGTACAGCATTCCGGCGGGACGATCGCCAGCGAGCACGTCGTGCTCGCATCCGGCGCCTGGGTCGGCTCCGCCGCCGACTGGCTCGGCCTTCCGGTACCTGTCCGGCCGCTACACGGCGAGGTGCTGCACGCGCGACTTGCGGGCGATCCGGTCCAGGCGTTCATCCTGACCGCGCTCCACGGCCCGATCCTGCCGAAACGCGACGGGACGCTGATGGTAGGCAGCATCGGCGGGGTCACGATGAGCGGCATGGACGTCGACGCGAAGCATGTCTTCGATCCGAATGACACGACGCTGCCGAGCTTCGACGAAGGGCCCACCCAGGCCGGGCGCGACATGATGATCGAACGCGCGGTCCGCGTCATGCCGGCGCTCGCCGAGGCGGAGCTCACGGGGCACCTTGCCGGGGTCCGGCCGCTGTCGGCCGACCGCATGCCGCTGATCGGGCCGGTGCCGGATCTCGAGGGCGCATGGCTTGCGAGCGGCCACGGCACCAAGGGCATCCACCTCGCCGCGGTGACCGCGCAGATGATCGCGGACTACATCACCCGCGGTCAGCCGAACCCGCATCTGCCGGCCCAAGCGTTCCTTCCGGAACGGTTCGCGGTCTCGCAGCCCGCCTGACGCCTCCAGCCAGCGGGGCGCGCGCGCCAAGCCCGCTCACCGCGACAGCAGCGAAGGTCAGCAGGATGCTTACGACGGTGCGGAGCGTCACGCCAGCATCGGCTGCCGGAGCGATCAGGTCTATGACCATGGCGCCCACGGACTGTCCGGCGACGATCGCAAGCGTCAGCCGCAGGACCCCGAGCCGGCGGACCGTCAATGCCATCGTCAGAGCGACGGGTGCGCCGATGAGTCCGCCGATCCACAACTCCGGCGGAGCATCCCAGCCGTTCGGGGGAACGACGCCCTTGAACATAAACGAGATGATCAGGATCACGAGCCCGCCGACTCCAAAGCTCACGCCGCCGGCTACGAGTGACTCGCCGGTGATTCGCGTGATCTGACCAAGGCTCGCCTGGACAAGTGCGATGCCGGCGCCCGCAACGACGGCGAAGCCGAGGAGGACCAGGTGAAGATCCCTGTGCGTTCCGAGCGCGCCGAGCGCAACAGCGGTGATCGCCAGCGCGACGCCGGCTACACGCGCCGTGGTCACAGGACGCGGCCCGGACGGGCCGAGGCCCTTCCAATCGATCGCAAGACTGCCCGCCGTTTGACCGGAGACGAGCGCCACCGTTAAGAGCGCGACACCGACCTTTGGCGCCGCCGCCGACGTCACCGTGATCGACAGCGCGCCATTCGCGCTTGCGAGCCAGACCCACCAGCGCAGTCTCAGACCGCCGCTACGGACACGCGCCCATGCACGCCGCGCGGCGCCGGTCCGCAACGCCAATGTCAACAGCAGCGCAAAGCCCACGGTCTGGTTGATGACGGCCGCGTGCGCGGGCGAGCCCAAAGCGTTCCCGAGTCGGCCGTTGACGAAGGCCTGAGCTGCGAGGCCACCGCCGGCCAAGACTGCGAACGCGAGGGCCAAGCGCGTGCGCCGCCGGTTCGGAGCTGCGCCGGTCCCGCGCAATCGCTTATCAGCTCGTCGCGAGCCCGGGGTCACGGTCGGGAAGCGCCCGTGCGGCGAGCGTGCCGGCTACGCCAACGACTGCGACGATGCCCCAGACGACGTCCCATCCAGCAGCGTCCGCGAGTGCGCCGATGGTCGACCCGACGAGCGCCGAGCCGACAAACACGACGGTTGCGGCGAGCGCGAACGCGCGGCCCGCGGTACCCGGCCGCGCCCACTCACCGGCCACTGCGTAGACCACGGCATTCCAGCCGAGGGCCGGGAACCCGTAGAACATGGCCGCCACGAGGACCAGAACGAACCCGCCGTGCAGCGAGATGCCGAACAGGACAGCTCCAAGGCTCGACAGCAGACCGACCTCGACGAGCGTCCGCTTCCGCCGAGTCCCCTCGTCCCGATCGGCGATCTTGCCCCAGACGACGCGCGAGACGATCGCAGTCCCGTTGACGATGAAGTAGGCGACACCCGCCTCGAACGTCGAGAACCCTGCGGCCTCCATCGCTGGCACCGTGTAGATGAGAACGGCCTGAAGCAGCACGAGGTAGCTGACCGTCACGAAAAGCAACCGCAGGATTCCCGAGCCGTGCCAGACCCCGCGAACGAGCCTGACACTGCTGTCGTGTTGGATGCGAACCTCGTCAGACACGGCGGAGAAGTAGACGCCGATCAGACCGACCGCCACCGCGCCGACGCCCAGGACTAGCCGGGTGCCGCCGATTGCATTCAGCGCGGGCACCGCGACCGCTGCGATCACCCCGCCGATCGGGACGGCCATCTGTCGCACGCCCAGTGCCCAGGCCCGCCGCTGTGGCGGATACGAGCGGAAGATCGCGCTGGCGCCCGACACCGGCACGATCGCGGCGCCAATCCCGGCAAGGAACAGCCCGGCGAACATCGCCGGCGTCGAATGGCCGACCGCTGCGAGCGCCAGCCCGAGGGCGGCAAGCCCCGTCCCGGTGCGGGTGGCGGTGCGCGAACCCCAGCGATCGACGGCGCGGGAGGCGAAGATGAGCGCGACGCCCGAGCCGAACTGCATCGTTGCGAGCATCGCTCCCAGCGCGGCGAGGCTCAGATGGAACTGGTCGCGAATCGCTGGGCCGATCGAGGGCAGCCCGAGGATGATGAAGGAGACCGAGACCTGTGCCGCCGAGGCACCGAACAGCATGAGGGCTTCGGGCGTCGCGGCCAGTGCGCGCCGTTCGACCGCGGCGCCTTCGACACCGTCCGCTACCACGGCTAGACGTCGATCATCTCGATGCGGAATGGATCGAGCGGGCTCTCCGGTTCGACAACGTGGTTCAGCGTGAACCGGTACACCGGCCCCCGCGAAAGCTCACCGGGCGAGTACGGGAACGCGAGCGCAGTTATGAGGCCGGAATACTCGGGAACCGCGTAGTGAGCGGCAACGTGGGCGGCCGCCTTGCCGATCGAATCTGCGATCTCCTGGGTGGGCGCGGTGATCTCGACGATCACACCGACCTCGTGAGCTGGCTGCGGGGTCGGCTCGAGCGCGCCCATCACTCCGTCGATGCCGTAGCGCCGGAATGTCACGCTCACCTTCTCGGCAAGATCGGCGCCGTGAACCTGCTCAATCCGCCGGCGGATCGTCACCTCGACGCCCTCGAGCCATCGGTCGAGCTGGCGAAGGATCACCGGATCGCGGACGCCTCCAACGATGATGGTCTGGTAGCCGACCAGCTCGGCGCCTTCCAGCTTGTTGGTCGTGTGCGGCGTCGGCTCGAAGCGGCTGCCGCTCACGCGCACGGCACGGTTGCTTTCGGCCTCGAACTTCGCCGTGTCCGAGAACAGCGTGCCGTTCGGCTCGACGAGCTCGTACGGCGAGCCGTTCTCGTAGAGCGTGTGCGATGCGACGCTGACCGGGCTGCAGCGATAGTCCGGATTCGGCGGCTCGACGACGAAGTGGTCGTCCCGGATCCACGCGAACATCGGGTCCGCGTACTTGCGCTGCACCACGCACGCCGCGCTGCACTCGAGGATCTTCGCGGCGTGCCAGGCCGGTCCAGGCGCGAAGCCCCGGTGCGTCGGGATCGAGGCGAAGATCGCCGCGTCGGTGGAGCGGCCGCTCAGGACCACGTCGGCGCCGTCGTCCAGTGCGCGCTGGTATGGCTCGACACCGGCCATCGCGACGATGCGATCGCTGCGGTCGAAGGTCGACTCGTCGATCTCTGGCGCATTGGCGAGCGGCCGGATCTTCCCTGCCCGGTAGCGCTCCTTCAGGTACTCGCGGTCGGGTTCGCAGTGGACGGCGGCGAGCCTGAACGTCAGGTCATGCTTCGCCGCGATCTCCTGAACGACGTCGACGGCCACCGCGAGCTGCGCGTCGGTACCCGCGCCTACGGCGGTCCCGACGAGCATCGGGATATCGGCCGCGCGGGCCGCGAGGAGCATCAGTTCCAGGTCACGCTTGATCGCATCGCGCGAGAAGTAGAGCCCGCCGGAGCCGAGGAAGAACGGACCGGGATCCGTGGACCCGCCGTCACAGGCGATCACGTCCGGCTTCCACTCCATCGCCCGTTCGAGCGATTCGGCGCGGAAGCCGGCGCCCACGATGCTCGTCGGCGACAGGACGCGGATCTCCCGCCGGTCCTCCATCACGCCACCTCCAGGTCCACGATCGGGCCGTAGAGCTGGCCACCCATCATGTCGCCGTCTCCGAGGTCGCCCGAGGTCACCGGCCGCGGGATCGTGATCTTGATCGCATTCGCGGCGTCGTAGTTGATGATCCGGACCTCGTCGCCTGGCGTCCCATACAGCTCGGTGAAGCGTTCGGCGGACAGCACGCCCGAGCTGAGCACGCGCTCGTAGGTCGCGCGGTCCTCGAACATCACGTCGATCGTGAGCTGGAAGGGGCCGGCGTTCTTGCTCCGGATCAGCTTGGCCAGCTCGTAGAGCTTCGGCATCTCAGCGACCGCCGATCGTGATGACCAGGTTTCCGAGCTCGTCCTTCTCGGCGACCCCGGACGGGCCGACGACAACTGTCGACTCGCGCTCCTGCACAAGTGCCGGGCCGCTGACGACGTGTCCCGGATCGAGCGCATAGCGGTCGTACACAGCGCAGGTGACGAAGCCGCCCGACTCGGGGAAGTAGGTCTCCCGCTCGCCGCGCTTGACATCTCCATGGGGGCGCGGGTCGAAGCGGAGCGCGGTGTTCGCCGTCTCGACGCGTGCTGTCACGCGCCAGTGGAGCGCCTCGGGCTCGGCGCTCGCGAGCCGCGAGCCGAAGCGGTGCTCGTACGCGGCGCCGAAGGCGGCACGCAGCGGTTCGGCCAGGCTCGCGCCGAGGTCGCCCTCCGGGAGAGCAACCGACACCGTGTAGCCCTGGCCGGCGTAGCGCATGTCGACCCGTCGCTCGAGCTCCACGCCCGTCGCAGCCCCTGACCGCGCCAGCAGCTCCCGCGCTTCGGCCTCCATCTCGCCGAATCGCTGGGCGACCTGGCTCCAGTCGATCGAGCCGACCCGGGACGGATAGGTCCGCACGAGATCGACTGCGAACGGCGCCACGAGAAACCCGAGCGCCGATGCAACTCCGGCGGCCGGCGGGCAGATGACCCGGCCGATGCCGAGGCGCCGAGCTACCTCGTATGCGTGGACCGGCCCCGCGCCTCCAAACGCAACCATGGCAAACGAGCGCGGATCCTCACCGCGCTCGATGACGTGCGTCTGGAGCGCCAGTGCCATCTGGCTGTTGACGATGTCGAACATCCCGCGGGCGGCCGCCTCGGCGTCCACCCCGATCTCCGCGCCGACGCGCGCGAGCGCAGCTTCGGCGAGCTCGACGTCGAGGTCCATGTCGCCGCCCAGGAAATAATCCGGGTCGAGGATGCCGAGCATCAGGTCGGCATCGGTCACGGTCGGCTCCACGCCGCCGCGCCCGTAGCAGGCGGGGCCGGGATCGGCACCCGCACTCTGCGGGCCCACCCGCAGCAGGCCGAGCGCGTCAACGCGGCCGATCGATCCCCCTCCGGCCCCGATCTCGACGAGCTCGAGTGCAGAGATCTGCAGCGGCAGACCACTGCCGCGCTTGAAACGCGCGACACGTGCGACTTCCAGCTCGGGCACCCGAAGCGGGGTGCCGTTCGTAACGAGGCTGGCCTTGGTGGTGGTTCCACCCATGTCGAAGGAGATCAGGTCGTGAAGCCCCAGTCGACGGCCGAAGTAGGCGGCCGCCATGACTCCGCCGGCCGGCCCTGACTCGACGAGCTGAACTGCGAGATCGGCGGCCACGCCGGCCGAGGTCATCCCGCCCTGCGAAAGCACCACATAGAGATCGCCGCCAGCGGCGCGCTCGGCGAAGCCGTTCTCGAGGCGCGCGAGGTAGCTCCGGACCAGCGGACGCACAAAGGCGTTCGCGGACGCGGTGCTCGTCCGCTCGTACTCGCGCCACTCTGGCGCAACCGTCGACGAAAGCGTCAGGTCCACGCCCGGCAGCTCGCGCCGCAGGATTTCGGCCAGCCTGCGCTCGTGCTCGGGGTTGGCGTACGCGTTTATGAGCGCTATGGCCACGCTCTCCACCCGCGCGTCGCGCAAGACCTCGGCAACGCGAAGGGCCTCGTCGTCGGTGAGCGGCTCGAGTATCGAACCGTCCCCGCGGATCCGCTCGTCGACCTCGAAGCGCATCGACCTCGGAATCAGCGGCTCCGGCCGCTCGAGGTTGAGGTCGTACAGGTCGTAGCGCGCCTCGCGGCCGATCTCGACGGCATCGCGGAAGCCGACCGTCGTCACGAGCGCAGTTCGCGCGCCGCGCCGCTCGATCAGGCTGTTCGCCACGAGCGTGGTCCCGTGGATGATGCGCTCGACCGTCGCCAGCGACCATCCGTCGCGGTCGGCGATCGCAGTCGTCCCGCTCAAGACCGACTCGGACGGGTCCGCCGGCGTCGTCAGCTGCTTGTGGACGTGCATCGTGCCGTCGTCGTCGACGCCGATGAAGTCGGTGAACGTGCCGCCTACGTCGACTCCGAGCGCCGCCATCAGGCTGCCCCTCCGGTCGCATCGCCGCTCACATAACCCAGTTCGAGATCACGCTGTACAACCGCCGGATCGCGTTCGTTTGCCGGGCCGTAGCCGGCGCCGCCCGCGGTGTGCATCTCGATCGTCTCCCCCGGCATCAGCTGGGTGCGCGCCTTCGGGTGGACGGCGCCGCCGTCGGACTTGCGGATCACGTTCGCGGCGCCGTTGCCGCCGCCGTTCAACCCCAGCGGCGGATGATCGACGCGGTCGGTCATCATCGAGACGGTGCACGGGGCGTCCGCGAGCAGTTGGATCTCGATCGACACTCCCAGGCCTCCGCGGTGCCTACCGCGTCCACCGGAATCCGCGCGCAGCTCGCGCCGGCGCATGACGAGCGGCGTCCCGGCCTCGACGATCTCGGCTGACGTACCGCCCGAGTTCGAGGGGAACGGAGCAGCAGACAGTCCGTCGCGCGTCGCCTGCGCACCGACTCCGCCCGAGAGCGTCAGCGCCGCGACGTAGCGCTCGCCTTGGTCGGTGCCGGTGAAGACCACGCGCGGCGCGGGCGATCCGGAGTCCGCGAGCACGCGCTCCGGAACGACCTTTGCGAGCGCCCCGAAGACAACGGCTGCGATGTAGTGCCCGATCATCTGGCGCGACGCGACCGCCGCCGGCGGCTGGGCGTTTACGAGGCAGCCCTTCGGCGCGCTCATGCGAATCGGGCGGTAAGCGCCGTCGTTGTTCGGCATCTCCGGCGAAAGCGCGCACTTCATCGGGTAGACGGTCATCGCGTACGCGTGGTTCCACGTTTCGTTGATCGCGCGGTCTACCTGCGGTGAGGTTCCCTCCCAGTCCACGCTGATCTCGTCACCGGCGACGCTGAGCGCAGCGCGTAGAACGAGCGGCTCGTGTACGCCGTCGATCTCGATCTCGTGGACGTAGGTGCCATCCGGCAGCGCGTCAATCGCCGCGCGCATAGCCGTCTCCGTGCGTTGCTGCACCGCGGCGAAGAGCGGCGCGGGGTCGTCCAGGCCCAGGTCGTCGAGCAGCTCGAGGAGTCGCCGCTCGGTCACCTCCAACGACGCCAACTGCGCGTGCAGGTCGCCGAGTACCTGCTCGGGCAGTCGAACGTTCGCTGCGATGAACGCGGCGACGTCCTCGTTGAGGGTGCCCGCCGCGACGAGCTTGGTCGGCGGGATCCTCAGGCCCTCCTCGAACACCTCACGTGAGTCCGCCGACCAAATCGCTCCGCCGATGTCCGCCCAGTGAGCGATACAGCCCGCGTAGGCAACCGGCTTGCCATTCTTGAAGATCGGCCGCACCGCCGTGATGTCGGGCAGGTGCCCCGTTCCGAGCCACGGATCGTTGGTCGCAAACACATCGCCAGGACGCCACGACTCGGCCGGGAACCGCTCGAGGCCTGCGCTCAACGTCCGCGGCAGCGTGCCCACGAACGACGGCATGCTTCGCTGCGACTGCGCAACCGACCCCGCCTTGCCGTCAAGCAGCAATACGCCGAAGTCGAAGGCCTCGCGGATGAGCGGCGAGAATGACGCGCGGATCAACGTCGCTTCGGCCTCGTCGATCACCGCCTCGATCCGCCGCCACGCGATCTCCAGACCGACCGGGTCCAGGACCGGGTTGACGGCAGCCGATGTCACCAGACCTCCTTTGGCTGCGGCATCGGCACCTGGAGGCGCTCGAGCAGTCCACCCTGCTGTGACCCATAGATGTCACGCTCGCCGAAGGAACCCGCCGGTTGGTCGCGCAGGATGTTGACCTTGATGGCGTTCGCTGCCGGGTACTCGATCACCTCGGAGACTCGGCCGAGCGGCAGCGCGTAGAGGTCGGCGATCGACTCCCGCGTCACCGCATGCGAGTCACGCACCGCCAAATACGTCGCGGCGTCGGGGAAGACGAGGTCCAAGCTGATGACGAACGGGCCAGCATTCTTCGAGCGGACGAGAGTCGCCACGTCCGTGATCGGAACCCAGCCCGATCTCATACCTCAACCACCTCGAGGGGGAACAGGGACTCCTCGTCATCGGCCTCCGCGAGGCAGAAGATGGACCATTCATAGGCGGGGCCGACATCGGTGATCAGCGGCGAATATGGAACGGCGAGGTTGCCTGTCGCGCTGACGCCGTTCGGGTACGGAGCAGTGATGAGCGCGGCCTCCGCGGCCTGCGCCACGGCGTGCGCGAATGCTGCCGTCGGCGCCAGCGCTTCGCAGAGGAGGCCGACCTCGCGCGGAGCGGCGGTTTCGGGCTCGCTCGGCCCGAGCACGCCGTCGCGCCCATACACCCGGAACGACAGCTCGTAGTCCTCGTCGCCGAACGAGGCGGCGACCGCCTCCTCGACGACTCCGATCACGTGGTCGACCTCCGCGATCAGGCGCGGGTCGCGCATCCCGCCCATTACGATCGCCCGGTAGCCGATCTGGGCAGAGCCCTCGAGCTTCACCGTCATGCGTTCGGCCGGCTCGAAATTTGCACCCGAGACGCGCACGCCGCGATCGGCGCAGCTCTCCACGACGACGTCACTCAGGTCGCATATGCCGTCCGGTTCCGCGAGCCGGAACGGATGGGCGTTCTCGTAGAGCATGTGGGCCGCCACGCCCTGCGCGGTGCAACGACGCTCAGGATTCGGCGGTCTCAGCACGAAGTGGTCCTCGTAGAGCTCGGCGAGCATGGCGTCGCGGCCACTCGCGGGTTCGGCGCAATGGGCGCCGCACTCCATGACCTTTCCAAGATGGATCGCGAGCGCGGGGTCGCCACCCGCATGAACGGCCGGGCCGGCGAAGATCGCCACGTCAGAGGCGCGGCCGGCGAGTACCACATCGGGCTCGAGCTCGAGCGCGCGCTCGATCGGCGCAACGCCCATCTGGCCTACGATCCGCTCCGAGGCTGCGATCCCTTCGCGGCTAGGAACAGGCGCGCCCGGGAAAGACCGAAGCCGCCCGGCGTCGAGCCAGTCGCTGACGAGCTGCGCGGGCTGCTCGGCGTGGATCAACACCACGCGCAGCGGGCCGAGAGACTCCGCCTTGGCCGCGTCGCGGATGCAGTCGAACGCGAAGGTGAGGTGTGGCTCGCCACCTGCACCACCCGCGGTCCCGATCACCACGGGAATGCCGAGCTCACGCCCGGCGCGCAGGCAGAGGCGCGCGTCGCGGGTCACCAGCTCACGGCTCGTGAAGCAGCAGCCGCTGCCGAGGTAGTACGGGCCCGGGTCGACCGAGCCGCCATCCACGCCGATGACGTCCGGCCGTTCCGCGACACCGAGCGCGAACGACCGCTCCATGATCCCGTAGCCGATCATGCCGATCGGTGACAGCAGCCGGTAGCAGCCTGCGTTAGGCCCCTCGCTCAGCGCGAGTCCTTTCGGGTCGTGGAGCGCTTCCTCAAAAACTATAACAGTATTCCAAATTTGGCCGGAGCGGCGACGCGCGAGCAGCCCGAGTCCGCGCCCAGGCGCACGCAGCACCTCGCTTCACGGGTCAGGCGGCCGACGGCGGGTCCGGCGAGGCGAGATCCCACTGGGCCTCTGCCACGGTGGCGTGCAGACCGCTGAAGGACTGTTCGGCGATCCGGTCCGCCGTGAGCTCATGCCCGGTCAGCTCGGAGGCGACGCGGCCGTTCCTGAAGATCAGGACGCGCGCGCACAGGTGTGCCAGGTCCTCCCACTCCGCGCTCGCGTAGAGCACGATCAAGCCCTCGTCGGCGGCATCGCGCATCCGCTGGAAGATCTGCGCGCGTGCTCCGACGTCGACGCCCTGGGTCGGCTCGTGGACCAGCAGGACCTCCGGCCGCGTCTCGAACCATTTCGCGATGACCGCCTTCTGCTGATTGCCGCCGCTCAGCGTCCCGAGCGGGATGTGCGGATCGCGCGGCCGTACATCGAAGTCGTCGAGCAGCTCGCGCACCCGCCGCGTCTCGGCCCGGCGCCTGAGCAGGCCGCGCGAGTAATGGTTGCCCAGCGTCGGAAGCGTGATGTTCTCCGCGACCGTCGCATTCAGCAGGGCTCCGTCGTTGTGGCGGTCAGCCGGCACCAGGGCAAAACCGTCTCTGATGGCCTGGCGCGGCGTCTGGCGGGCGAGCTCGCACGGCGGACGTCCGTTGACGGTGCACCTGCCCGCAGTCGACGGCTCCGATCCGAACAACATGTAGGGAATCGCCTCCCAGCCCATCCCGATCAAGCCGGTCAGCCCGATGATCTCGCCGCGCCGCGCCTCGATGTGGAAGTCGTCGACAGCGTCGCCGGCCAGCCCCTCGACCCTGAGCGCCCGATCACCCGCAGCCTCGGTGGCCGTGGGATACAGCCGGTCGAGCGCGAAGCCGAGAATCGCCTCGATCAGCTGGCCCTCGCTGATCGACTCTGTCTGATAGGTGTCGACGAGGTGGCCGTCGCGGAGGACGGTGACGCGGTCAGTGAGGTCGAGGACCTCGTCGAGCCGGTGGGTGACGAACAGGATCCCCACGCCTTGAGTCGCCACGTCGCGCACGGCCTTGAACAGACGCTCAACACCGTCGCGTGGCAGGTGCGGCGTCGGTTCGTCGAGGACCAGCAGCGGTGAGACAACATGGTCGGCCTGCTCCTGCTCGCGCACCTGCTCGAGAGCGCGGGCGATTGCGACCATGGCGCGATCGACCGGAGGCAGGTCCTGGATCACGGCGGTTGGCGAGACGTCGATGCCGAACCGCTCCAGCATTTCCGCCACCTGCCGCCGCTCACGCCGCCACGACACCCACCACCCGAAACCCGTCTCGTAGCGGCCAATGCGGACGTTCTCGACAACCGTCGCATCCTCGATCAGACCCAGGTCCTGGTGGACGAACGACATGCCGCGCCGGTGCGACTCCACCGGCGAGAGCGGCAGCGGGACATCCCCGCCATGCATGACGAGCCGACCGCCTTCATCTGGCTCGTGGAAGCCGGCGAGGATCTTGATCAGCGTGGACTTCCCCGACCCGTTTTGGCCTACGAGCCCGTGGATCTCACCCGGGGAGATATCCAGGTCGAAGCCGTCGAGGACCTTCCGGATCCCGAAGGTCTTCGACAGGCCCCTGGCCGAGACCACGGGTTGAGTCATTGGATCAGCCACGAACGCGCTGTGGTCCTACTTCAGCATCCACTGCTTGCCGTAGAAGTCGGCCAAGTTCGCCGACCCGTACCAGCTCGCCGGGTTGTTGAAGTCGAGGCTGTCAACGTTGTTGACGCTGAACATGCGCATCGCCAGCTTCGAGTCCTTCAGCGCAGCCGTGTCCTTCTCGCCCGCGAGGACGCGTGCGACGGCATCGATCGCCGCATAACCGTGCTGCTCCACCCAAACGCCGACGTCGGCGACCAGAACGTCCTTGTTCTTCATGTACTTCATGATGTCGGGCAGGGCGTTGAAGCTGACGACCTTGACCTTGTCTTGCGCGTTCTTCGCGTGGACAGCCGAAATTGCGAACGGCACTGCACCGTCGTAAACGGGCGAGACATAGTCCAGGTCCGGGTTCTTTGTGATCTCGGCCTGGACGACGGTCGGGATCTTGTCCTGCCACTGCCCGATCGGGACATCGGCGATCTTCCACTTGCACGTCTTCGGGCAGTACTTCTTGAACTCGGCGGCCGTCGCCTGCACCTGGCCAGGCGAGGTGTAGACCTCATTCGACGTGATGAGCAGCGCGTTGGCCTTGCCTTTCGAGTCCTGGACGATGTAGTCGCCGATGGCCTTGCCGACCTCCTTGAACGGCTGCGGGTCCTCAGCCGCTGTTCCGGGCCAAAGCGGGGCGCCGGGGAAGTTGCTCGACGTGGTCACGACGGGGATGTCCGCCTTGTTCGCAGCCGCGATCGACGCCTTTAGGATCTTGGGGTCGATCGACTGAGAGACGATCAGATCGACCTTCTGGCCGATGAAGCGGGAGAAGCAGCGCGCCCACTCGTCCGGCTGCCCCTTGCCGTCGCAGATGTCGAGTTTCAGGCCGAGAGACTTCGCCGCTGGGTTGACGCCCTGGAACATGATCGTCGTGAACGGGATGGCGCTCGTGACGGTCACCCAGCCGACGGTCTTGCCGTTCGTAGCCTTCTTCGCGTCGAAGGCGGGGCCGTTCGGCGTGAGCTTGGTCACCGGCTTCTCGAGATCGGCGTTCGCCTTCTGCGCCTCCGAGATCGGCGCCGACGCCCCGGGCATCTTGCTCGACGACGAGGCGCCGGTGCTCGCGGCAGTGCCGCTCGACGAGTCATCGCTCGAGCCACAGCCCGCGGCGAAGGCGGCCATCGCAGCCAACGCGAACACCGCCGATAAAACCTTCTTGAAACCCATCGCCTGCATCGAGTCCTCCTTACTGAAATGAAAGGTCACCGCCGCGCGCAGCTCACGGCGTCACGTCGATACGGCAGCCCGCCCGGCCGCGAGCCGCGACAGCGCCACCGCAATGATCAGCGCCGCCCCGTAGAACACCTGCTCGATCCATCCGACAAGGCCCAGTAGTTCAAGACCGGTGATGCCCGTGATGAGGAAGTAGACAGCGATGAAGGTGCCCCACGGGTTGAAGCGGCCGGGGGTCACCGCTGTCGCTCCGAGGAACACGGCTGCGAAGGCTGGGAGCAGGAAGCCTCCGGACACCGACGGGCTCGAGGAACCGAGGACACCGGCGAGCACGACTCCGGCGAAAGCGCTGATGAGGCCGGCGACGATCAGCCCGCCGGCGCGCAGGGCGTCAACCTTGATGCCCGACAGTCGCGCGACATCGCGACCTGACCCGACGAAGTAAAGGTACCTGCCGAGCGGCGTCCGGGCGTAGACGTACCACGCCGCGACTGTGAGTGCCAGGCCGTAATAGAAGGCCAGAGGGATACCCAGGAAGTGGTTGCGAACCGCGTCCGAGAGGCCCGTCGACGGACTGACGATGGTGGTTTCTGTCAGCGCGAAGCCGATCCCCGTAAGGAGCGTCCCCATGCCTAAGGTCATGATCAGCGACTCGACGCCGATCTTGATGATGAAGAAGGCGTTGACCGCCCCGACGATCACGCCCGAGAGCAGCGCAGCGGCGATTGCAGTCCCGAGTGACCAGCCGTGTTCAGCTTGGAGCCACTGCGTGAGGATGAGCCCCATACCCAGCGACCCCGCGACCGACAAGTCGTACTCACCCGTCGTAAGGGGTATGAGCAGCGCCACGGCGAGGATGACAAGAACCGCCTGCGAGCCGAAGATCGTGCTGAAGTTGGACTGCGTCAGGAACGTGTCGGGCTTGAGTACGCCGAAGACGACGATCACGAGCGCCCAGACGACCAGCAGCCCCCAGCGGTAAGCGAACCTCCCCGCCTGGTCCCGACGGTTCGCGCGCCCGGGCGCACCGTTTACGGCTGACGCTGCGGGTGCAGCAGCGTGCTCATCCGTGGGCGGCGCAGGCTCCGCCGGCACGACATCCGCGGCCTCGTTCTTCACGACCGCCATTGGATTGTTGGAGGTTCCCCCGCTGCTCGGAATGCCATTACAAATTCCGCGAGCTAGCTAACCACGACTGCCGGACCTATGTCAAGTGGCAACTGTCGGACCGCTATTAATCCACCTTTACGCCCCGTCGAGCGCCAGCTCCGCGACCGGCGCGTACTGCGCGCTGCCATAGAGATCTGTCTCGCCCAGCCCCTGCCCTCCGGCGATCTGTGGCCGCTGCAGCGTGACCTTGAACGCGAGACCCGCTGGGAAGCGGACCAGATCCAATACCTCGCGGATGTCGATCCCGTACGCAGCCGCGACAGCCGCGCGCGTCAACGATCGCTCTACCTCGTCGTACCCGGCTTCGTCCGCGCAGACGATGTCGATCGTGATCAAGCCGATGCCGGCGTTCTTCGAGCGCAGGAGCAGCGCGCGCTCGCCGATCGTCATCAATCTGCCCCCAGCAGTCGCACCTCGGTCGGGAACGGCGCGAGCAGGTCGTCGACCGGCACGACGTGGTTGACGGTCCAGCGGTAGGCGGGGCCGCACTCGACGAACTCGTCGATCATGGAGGCGATGCTGCCTCCGCTCTGCGTCTGGCCTGGGTAACGGGCGCTGAACAGGACTCGCTTCGCAAGCAGTGCAGCGGCGTTGGCCTGCTCCTGGGTCGCGGCAGTCGTCTCGACGATCACGGCGACCTCATGGGCGGGCGCGCGCACCGGCTCGAGCGCGCCCATCACCGCGTCGCGGCCGAAGACGCTCGCGACGATCTGCGCACCGGTGGCGACAACCCGGTCGTTCATTTCGGCCAGCACCCCATCGAGCGCGGCGATCATCTGCGGGTCGCGTATGCCGGCGATTGACATCGAGCGATAGCCGACGCTTCCGGCGCCCTCCACCTTCACTGCCGGCGGCGCAGCGTGATAGCGCGGGCCGCGCAGCGCCACGCGGCGCTCGTCGATCTCGTCGATCTGGACCGCGCTCAGGTCGAGAATCCCACCGGGACTCGCCTGTTCGA
>Ga0126314_10000359_pt1 | contig 22648 bp, 18 predicted proteins | sample Plot105B_FD_92535 | JGI IMG/M metagenome (GOLD analysis project Ga0126314, IMG submission 92535) | Serpentine soil microbial communities from UC McLaughlin Reserve, CA, USA - Plot105B | ecosystem: Environmental > Terrestrial > Soil > Grasslands | place: USA: UC McLaughlin Reserve, Lake County... | reverse complement strand
GCCATATATCATTATTTTTTCATTATGGATTAATGCAACGTCAATCCTGTCAATAGCCTTGTCCATATCCTTCATTAAGAAAGGATCGTGGAGGTCCGTTATTTGCGGTCTGAAGAAATTACGGGCCTTTTCGAAAGAATCAATACCACGCTGCACCAGTATTTGTGCTAAACTGTGGTCTATCGTTAACTGTTGTGCAAGCAAATCCGTCTTTTCCTGATTGCCTTTTACGGCCTGCACCCATCTTTTTTCCATTCAGATTCTCGTTGTTTTTTATGCTTGTCTATGCAGGCAATAAGTTCCGTAAGGTTGCTTATCTTTGCAATGATATCGTAAATATATCACAAATTCTTTTTTTCCAATTAATATTACCGCATTGCAAGTTTTTCCATTATTTGAAGGTTCTTATTCTGTAGCAGCAGACAAAAAATTTATTCCTTTCGATCCCGCAAAGGACAACCCAAAGGACAGACCGGCATCCCTGTTCATCCATGTGCAGCCTTTTCTTGTCAGGCTAAAAAACACCCTTGTCCTGTTAGATACCGGTCTCGGCTACAGTAATGAATCCGGAGAAATGATACTGCATGAAAACATTAAAAAGGCTGGCTTTAGCCCGGATGATGTAGAACTGGTACTGATGTCACACTTACATTTCGACCATTCCGGGGGCATGATCCACCACCTCAATGGAAATATGGAACTAAGTTTCCCTCATGCTTCTTATGTGATCCAGCACGGAGAATGGGAAAGTGCGTTTACCAGTCCGTCGTCTTCTTACAAAACAGAGATCTTTGAATTTCTGCAGCGCAATGCACAGCTGGAATTCGTTGAAGGATCAGGAATACTGACCAATGAGATCAGCTATGAACTAACGGGGGCCCATACACCTTTTCATCAGGTATTTTTGCTGGACGATGGTGCTGATAAAGTTTTCTTCGGAGGGGATGTACTGCCCGAGCCCGAAGAGTTAATCAGGAGATTTATAGCGAAATACGATTATGACGGTCGTAAGGCAATGGAATTGCGAGAAGAATTTGGCCTCAAAGCAGCCAGCGAAAACTGGAACTGCCTGTTTTATCATGCCAAAACCAATGCGACAGGCTTTGTCTCACACGATAACGGGCAATTTAAGGTAAGCTAATGGCTGATCTGTCTCAACAGTTCTGTCAGGCGCTCAAGCGATAATGGCTTCGAGATAAATCCACTCACAGCCTTGTAAGATTTAGCCTTTTCAATATCATTTTCGTAAACAGAAGATGAGACCATATATACATGTGTATTTGCCGGCATGTATAATTTTTCATAAGCCTCCAAAAATTCCCACCCATTCATCAGCGGCATGTTGATGTCAACCAGTATCAGCTGAGGAAACTGCTCACTATTTTCCTTCAATCCGTTCAGGTAATCTATGCCAAGTTGCCCGTTACTTTTTGAGGTCATGTTGACAGTATAGCCTGTTTTAGACGCTATTTTCTTGATAATGAAAACATTGATCTCATCATCATCAATAACAAGCAGGTTGATCTTAATGTCTGTCATACGTATTAAACAAAACTAATGGTCTGAAGTTAGACTAAAGTATAAAATAAAAATGATGTTTAAACACACAGGTTGTATGAATGCATAAAAAAATCCCTGATCTTGCATCGACCAGGGACGTTATATTTTATCTGCCGGCAATGCATCCGGAAAAAAAGCTCGTCTTATTTAGTAGCAACCAATTTGATGGCCAGCTCAAAATCATCGTAAATCATTTTATCACCTACGTCTGGAAATACTCCTTTTGACCTGAATTTGATACCATATTTAGTTCTGTCTACAACAATTTTAGAAGCAGTTGCAGTCACCGATCCGTCAGCGTTCCAGACAACAGCTGCAGGGAAGGTAATGCTATTAGTGATTCCTTTAATGGTTAGGTCACCGGTTACATTTACAGTACTGCCCGATCCTGTCACTTTTTTGATGGCGAAGTTAGAAGTAGCAAATTTATCCACACCGAAAAAGTCATCGGCCTTTAGGTGTCCTTCGAGTTTGTCGCTGCCGTCTGCATCTTTTATGGTAGCCATACTGATTGCAAAATTACCTCCGGCCAATTTCTTACCGTTAAACAACAAGTCGCCCGATTGCAATGCAATAGTGCCGTTATGGCTGCCGGTCAGCTTTTTACCAACCCAGGTCAATGATGATTTTGTAGGGTCGACCTTGTAAGAAGTTGCCTTGAATGCCGGAGCAAATGCAGATGATACAGCTACGATCAGGATTAGTGCCAGTGATGTGATTTTCAATTTCATTGTATAAAGTTTTAATTTTTAAGCTAAGATACGCTTAGCGCTGTTTTTAATTTACAATACAAAAGTATGAAGCGGAAAAATCCATATCGTTGATGTATGATAAGAATTACAACTGTACGTAACTTTCTTCATAGCTCTCAATAGGAGGGCAGGCACATACCAGAGATCTGTCTCCGAATGAATCGTTTACCCTGCCAACTGATGGCCAGAATTTATAAGCTGCCACATAAGGAAGCGGAAATGCCGCTACCTGTCTGCTGTATCCGTGATTCCACTCATCACCTGTAACTACGGTTGCAGTATGCGGCGCATTTTTCAAAGGATTGTCCAGTTTGTCCAGTTCGCCCATCTCGACTGCTGTGATCTCATTTCTGATGGAGATCAGCGCATCACAAAAGCGGTCCAGTTCATGTTTGGGCTCACTTTCTGTAGGCTCTACCATCAGCGTTCCGGCAACAGGAAACGATACCGTTGGGGCATGGAACCCATAATCCATTAAACGTTTGGCGATATCTACCACCTCAATTCCAAAATTCTTGAAACTGCGGCAATCCAGGATCATCTCGTGCGCACAACGGCCCTGTGCCCCGGAATAAAGTACCGGATAATGATCTTCCAGGCGGGCCTTCATATAGTTTGCGTTCAGGATCGCGTATTTGGTAGCATTGGTCAATCCGTCACTGCCCATCATTGCAATATAAGCATGTGAGATGATCAGGATCGAAGCCGAGCCCCATGGAGCAGAAGACACCGCATGAATCGATTTTTCCTTGCTGATATCTACAACAGCATGTCCCGGCAAGTAAGGAACCAGGTGTTTGGCCACACCGATCGGGCCCATACCCGGTCCGCCGCCACCGTGCGGAATACAAAAAGTTTTATGCAGGTTCAGGTGGCAAACATCAGCACCAATATTAGCAGGGCTGGTCAGTCCAACCTGCGCATTCATGTTTGCACCGTCCATATAAACTTGTCCGCCATGCTCATGAATGATGTCACAAATGTCTATAATGCTTTCCTCAAAAACACCATGCGTAGAAGGGTAGGTTACCATCAGGCACGAAAGGTTGGCCGCATGCAATTCAGCTTTGGCCTTCAGATCTTCAACGTCAATATTTCCGTTTTCCAGAGATTTTACCACAACGATCTTCATGCCGGCCATAGCCGCGGAAGCGGGATTGGTACCATGTGCAGAAGAAGGAATCAAAGCGATGTTGCGGTGATCGTCACCACGATCCTGGTGATAGGCCCTGATTACCATCAGTCCGGCGTACTCACCCTGTGCACCCGCGTTCGGCTGAAAACTCATTGCAGCGAAACCTGTGATCTCACTCAGCCAGTTGTCAAGTTCGTTAAAAACAGTATAATAGCCCAATACCTGATCGGCAGGAGCAAAAGGATGGATCTTGCCAAATTCAGGCCAGGTCACGGGGATCATTTCTGTGGTAGCATTCAGCTTCATGGTACACGAACCCAAAGCAATCATAGAATGGCACAAGGAAAGATCCTTAGTTTCCAGCGCCTTGATATAGCGCAGCATTTCATGCTCAGAATGATGTGTATTGAATATCGGGTGTGCCAGGTATTCCGAAGCACGCTGTAAGGCAGCAGGTATCACCGTAGTGATGTTTTCATCAACCACTTCTACGGCGTCAGTAGCTATCGCCTTTACCTTTGAAAAGATCTTAACCAATAATTTGACATCTTCCAGAGCGGTTGTCTCGTCCAGTGCGATGGTTACCACACTTCCGTTATAATTCAGGTTGATCTCGTTGTTCAGACATTCGCTATGGATCGCACCCACCAGATCACCAAGATCCAGCTGGATCGTATCAAAATAAGCTTCGGCCGAAACTTTATAACCTATCTTTTGCAGGGAGCGGGCAAGGCTGACAGCCAGTCCGTGTGTACGCTCAGCAATCAGTTTTAAACCCTTTGGTCCGTGATATACCGCATAGAAACCGGCCATAATTGCCAGCAAAGCTTGTGCGGTGCAGATATTCGAGGTCGCCTTATCCCTGCGGATGTGCTGTTCCCTTGTCTGCAATGCCATACGCAACGCATAATTGTTATTGCTGTCAATCGTTACCCCGATGATCCGTCCGGGAATAGAACGTTTGTATTCATCTTTAGTCGCAAAGAATGCCGCATGCGGTCCGCCAAATCCCATCGGTACACCGAAACGCTGTGTAGTTCCAACCACTACATCCGCACCCCACTCGCCCGGGGGGCTCAGCAGGGTCAGGCTCAGCAAATCAGCCACCACGGTTACTTTTACATTTTTTTCATGTGCCTTCAGGGCAAAAGCAGTATAGTCAAATACCTCGCCGTTTCCGGCAGGATACTGAATGATCGCTCCAAAGAATTCCTCATTAAGCACTACCGATTCATGATCACCGATAACCAGTTCAATTCCATAAGGATTGGCACGGGTTTTCAAAATATCTATGGTCTGCGGGAATAACAGTTTAGAAACAAAGAATTTGTCTCCGCCAGTATTTTTACGCAGACTATATTGCATAAACATAGCCTCAGCAGCTGCGGTACCTTCATCAAGCAGAGAAGCGTTGGCAATCTCCATGCCGGTAAGGTCTATTACCATGGTCTGGAAGTTTAGCAGCGCCTGTAAGCGGCCCTGGGCAATTTCAGCCTGATAAGGAGTATACTGCGTGTACCATCCCGGGTTTTCCATCACATTGCGCAAAATTACACCAGGTGTAATGGTGTCATAATAACCCTGACCAATATAAGATTTGAAGACCTTATTTAAAGAAGCCGTCTGTTTCAGACTGCTCAGATAATCTGTTTCAGATTTTGCCGTGGGCAGATTCAAAGGCTGTTTCAACCTGATCTTCTGCGGAACGGTCTGTTCGATCAGCTCCTCTACAGATGCCAGTCCAAGTGTGTTAAGCATCTCGTTGGCATCCTTTTCGTTAGGTGCAATGTGGCGGTCTTTAAAATCTTCCTGGTAATGAATGTTTAAGTTCATGAAATCTATGAATAAAAAGTTGCGCAAAGGTAATAAAATGCGCTTACTTATTCAGTTGATTCTTGTAATGCAGCCATCAGTTTTAAACAAAAACTTAAAAATTTATACACATTTTACCAAAATGCAACACGAAAGCTGTTGTCGTTAATGTTTAAGCTGCGCAAGATACATCTGAACCGTGTTTTCAAGGCCAAGATAAAGCGCATCGCTGATCAGCGCATGGCCGATACTTACTTCCAGCAAACCAGGGATCCCCGCAGCAAAATATTTAAGGTTATGCAGGTCAAGGTCATGCCCTGCATTGATGCCCAGCCCTACCTCATGTGCTTTATGGGCAGCAGCTAGATAAGACAAGATCGCCTTTTCCCGGTTGTCGTAATAATTATGCGCATAAGCCTCGGTGTAAAGTTCAATCCTGTCTGTTCCAGTCAGCGCAGCAGCGGCCACCATCTCTACAATCGGGTCTACGAAAATGGAAACCCTGATTCCCGCAGCCTGAAATACAGTAGCCATTTCTTTAAGATAATCCTTATGCTTTATGGTATCCCAGCCATGATTTGAGGTGATCTGACCTTCAGTATCCGGTACCAGCGTTACCTGTGCAGGTTTATTGGCCAGCACTAAATCTACAAACTTTTGCTCCCTGCAATTGCCTTCAATATTAAATTCGGTTGTAATTGCGGCCTTCAGGTCATAAACATCCTGGTACCTGATGTGTCTTTCGTCAGGCCTTGGATGTACAGTTATTCCTTCAGCGCCAAAGCGTTCACAATCGAGGGCTACTTTTACCAGATCCGGATTATTACCACCGCGGCTATTGCGCAGGGTTGCAATTTTATTGATGTTTACTGATAGCTTTGCCATATACAAAGATAAAATATTCTGATCATGAATTGTGATTTTCAGAAAGTCACTGCGAATAATAGGGTGTATAAATTGTAGAAACTTGATAGAGAAAAAACAAAGATTCATCGAAGTTTTAAAGGATCACAAAAAAATCCTCTTTAAGATCATTAATGCTTACTGCAAAGATCAGGAAGACAAACAGGACCTGGAGCAGGAGATCCTGATACAGATCTGGAAAGCACTGGACAATTTTGATGGCAGATCGAAATTGTCAACCTGGATATACCGGATCGCATTGAATGTGTCGATCTCACACTACCGGAAAGATCATAGCCGAAAAGAACGGACCATCGCCATTGATGAAAATATATTGGAAGTTGTCGACATCAACGGTACCAACCCAGAACTGGAAGACCACATCAGCTTATTATACGACTGCATCAGAGCGCTGGACAGTTTAAATAAAGCGGTGATTATCCTTCACCTGGAAGGTAAAAGCTATAAAGAGACGGCAGACCTCCTGGGAATGTCTGAAAGCAATGTGGGCACCAAAATAAACCGGATAAAGAAAATATTAAAGGAACAGTTTAACCTAAAAAATTGAAATATGGAATTATCTGAAATCGAGGATCTTTGGACAGATCACGGAAAACAGCTGGAAAAAAGCCTGAGATTAAATGAGACCCTGCTCCGGCGACTGAACCTGGATAAAGCCGTCGATCAGTTCAGGGAGGTACTTTCAGTGTCAGTTTTTGGAAGAAACATGGCATTTGTATACTTCCTGACCTCGGCTGGACTCGCTTTTTTTATGAGAAGTGAACTACAATTCAGCATAGCCCTGCTTTTTGGCGGGCTCTGTATGCTTGGCTCTTTCATTTACCACCTGAAAAATACCAGGAAGTTCACACAAATGAACGTTTACGAAACCCCGGTTTTGGAACTCCAGAAAGCGATAAACGAGTTTAAGATCAGCTCAATCTCGGCGGGTAAATATGATTTTGGAATCGTAATGGTGTGGCTGGTAACAATTATACCTGCCATGCAGAAACTGATAGCCAATCACGACATTTATGAAAACCCGCTACATGCCGGTTTGTACTTCCTGCTGGTCATCCTGGCCATTTTCTTGATTTATCCCCTCAATCTGCAGACCTATAGACGCATGTATGGCGAAAAATTAAGCAAAGCAGAAGGCTTATTAAACGAGATCAGTCAGTTTAAAGATTAGATAGGTCATAAAAAAAGGGGGGACATCTTGTGTCCCCCCTTTTTTTATGACCTATTAAAAAATCTTAGTATCTGTAAGCTTCAGGTTTAAATGGACCTTCAACCGGAACACCGATGTATTCAGCCTGATGCGCATCCAAAACATCCAGTTCAACACCGATTTTAGCCAGGTGCAAACGAGCCACCTTTTCATCCAGGTATTTAGGAAGTACATATACTTTATTCTCGTACTTATCAGTATTGGTCCAAAGCTCTAACTGTGCCAGTGTCTGGTTAGTGAAAGAATTAGACATTACAAAACTCGGGTGGCCGGTAGCGCAACCTAAGTTCACCAGACGGCCTTCAGCCAGCAGGATGATGTCTTTGCCATCTATGGTATATTTATCAACCTGAGGTTTGATCTCGACTTTAGTATTGCCATAGTTGGTGTTCAGCCACGCAACATCAATCTCGTTATCGAAGTGACCGATATTACAAACGATCGCCTTATCCTTCATCACTTTGAAGTGTTCCGCACGAACGATATCGCAGTTACCGGTAGTGGTAACGATAATGTCAGCCTCCAGAACAGCAGTAGCAAATTTCTTCACTTCATAGCCTTCCATAGCAGCCTGCAGTGCGCAGATCGGATCAATTTCAGACACGATCACACGTACACCCTGCGAACTCAATGATTCAGCAGAACCTTTACCCACATCACCATAACCGGCTACAACAGCAACTTTACCAGCCATCATGATATCAGTAGCACGACGGATCGCATCTACCAGCGACTCACGGCAGCCATATTTGTTGTCAAACTTAGATTTAGTCACTGAATCGTTCACGTTGATCGCAGGTAAGTGCAATGTTCCGTTTTTCATGCGCTCATATAAACGGTGAACACCAGTAGTCGTTTCTTCAGAAAGCCCTTTAATGCTGGCAATCAGTTCAGGAAACCTGTCAAACACCATGTTGGTCAAATCGCCACCGTCATCCAGGATCATGTTCAAAGGCTGACGGTCCGGTCCGAAGTGTAAAGTTTGTTCGATACACCAGTCAAAGCTCTCTTCGTCAAGACCTTTCCATGCATAAACCTGGATACCTGCTGCCGCAATCGCCGCCGCCGCATGGTCTTGTGTAGAGAATATATTGCACGATGACCAGGTCACTTCAGCGCCCAGTGCAACCAATGTTTCAATTAATACCGCCGTCTGGATGGTCATGTGTAAACATCCGGCGATGCGCGCACCTTTTAAAGGTTGTGATGGTCCGAATTCTTCACGCAATGACATTAGCCCCGGCATTTCTGCCTCTGCCAATCCGATCTCTTTGCGGCCCCATTCCGCCAGTGAAATGTCCTTAACTTTATAAGGAACGTAAGTTGTCTCTACTGATGACATATTTAAATTTTTAAGTTTCTAATTATACAGCCTGCAAATTTACGACTATTTATGTTTATTTATTGCAAGAAAATAAACGGATGCGCCCGGTCTGCTGAAGCCCCGCTGCGCTATGTAATGAGCTTTGAACCGGACAATCCAACAGCAGTTATTGTTAATTAGTGTTAAAAAGACACAGCTTTGCCCACCAAAAAATCAATTGTCCCCCAAAAATTGATACATTTAAGGAACCAATTCAACGCCCGTATGTTAAAATTCGCTCTCAGCAGTTTAATCATTTGTATCCTTTTATGTGGCCATATCATGGCCCAGTCCAGTAAAGTCGACAGCTCTGAAATGAAGACACTTCGTGTTGACCCTTTGGCAGCAAGGGGGGCAACGGTCTCCCAATTCTTCGATGAAGTTACCTTTACGCCACTGGAAACCACCAAGGAAAGTCTTTTCGGAGCCATTCAACAACTTAAAATGACCGATGAGCACTATGTGGTTTACGATTGGGAAACTAAAGCAGTGCTGATATTTACCAAAGCCGGCAAATACATGGCGAAAATCAACGCCAGCAAAATAGAAAAAGATCCTGACGTAAAGGACCAGAGCTTTTATGGATTCAATATAGTGAAAGAGGACGATAAGCAGGCGATCCAGATCAGTGCAGGAAAACAAGTATACTATTTTGATTTCGCAGGCAAGCTCATTAAAAAAGTACCTGTACCCAAAGAGAAAAACTACGCCAACTATAAAAAGTTCAGTGATGGCACGGTCATCGACCAGAATTTTCTTGAAAAAAATGAAAAAGACAGTACCTATTACTATTTGAGTCTGATTAAAGACAATAAAAAAGTAGAAAGTTATTTTTCTTACAAAACCGAAGACCGTAAGGGCGACGACAGATGGCATGGGGGGCGTGTCTACGATTATGGTAATCCTGATGAATTCCTGTTTATTAAGAATTACCAGTATAATATTTATAAACTAACGTCTAAAAAGCTTTCTCTGGCCTACCGGATCTATTTCCCGGCTGCAAACTCCCTGCCGATGGACTATGGCACTAACCCGATTTATAAAGGAAAGGCGTTTGATTATTATGAGAAAAACAGGGATGCTTTCTATGAAATGACAAACAGCTATTTGCATTTCAATAACCTGTACTTCCAGGTGAGGAACTTCAACTGGAGCCGCGATGAAAAAAAAGCTTTTGTCTATAATCTGAATACAGCTGAACTGACTTCTATCGCTGACATTGAGCCTGATTCTACCTCGCAGTTCCTGCCAGTCACTGACCTGGCCTCTCAATATGACTTTACCAATAAGGGCTTCCTTATCGTTAGTCCCGAGTATTTTTACACCAGTTATTCTTCCCTGACGTTATTTACCGCTAAAGAACAGAATGAAGAAAAAAACAGGCAGTACGATGCTGTTTTAACCCAATTTTTTAAAACACAGAATAAGAAAAGTAATCCGGTAATCATCAAATTAAAGCCAAAGAAAAACTAACGCTCCATGTCTAAATTAACAACGCTGACTCTGGCATTTTTGCTGAGTATAGCCTCTATTACACTCCGTGCACAACAAGCTAATTCCACAAATCCGGGAAGTGCGAAAGGTCTGGTAAGGGATACCGCACAAAATTACGTGCTTAAATCTGCCACCGTTTCCGTCTACAAAGCATCAGACAGCACGTTGCTGAGTTACCAGGTGACGAACAATTATGGTGAATTTAACTTCAAAAACCTTCCTGTTAACCTTCCGCTAAGACTTGATGTAAGCCATGTAGGGTATATGACTTCCAGAAAACAGTTTACGATACCATCCGGCAAAAATACGATTGATCTGCAGACCATCATTGCAACCAGGAGAGACGTTACGCTCAATGACGTGGTCATCTCTGTGCCGCCAATCAGTATGAATGGTGATACGCTTGAATTTAACGCCGCTGCCTTTAAATTAGACAGCAATGCCGTAGTAGAAGACTTACTCAGAGCGATCCCAAACATTACGCTCTGGGGAGATGGTCAAATCACTGTCAATGGCAAGGAGGTCAAAAGTTTACTGGTAAATGGAAAGTCCTTTTTTGGTGGCGACATGAAGCTGGCCACCCAGAACCTTGCTAAAAATTCGGTTCAGAAAATACAAGTATACAACAAGTCAAGGAGTCAGGAAAGCAGGGCAGATTCTACAATGGAAATGAACATTAAGCTCAAAAAGGGAAAGGACATAGGCTTTTTTGGTAAGATCGGTGCAGGTTATGGCACCAACAACCGGTTTGAGACAGACGGCAGTATCAATATGTTTACCCCAAAAATGCAGCTTGCCGTGGTGGGAGCCATCAATAATATCAATAAGATCGCAGACAACACCGGCGACCTCATGTCCAGCAGTACATTTAAAGGGGTAGGCACCAATGTGGAATACCAGCCCGATTTCAGGGCTGAAGGCATCACCAGACCCAGTGCACTGGGGGCAAACTTCAGCTACAATTTCATAGAAAAGCCAACTTACGAACTCAAAAGCACGCTAAAGTCCAATTATTTTTTACAGGGCAAAAATGCCGACTACCTGGCTGATTACAAAACTACAACCTCTGTTAACAGTACAGATAAGGTGATCGAGAACAGCAAGACCATCAATGAATCATCCAATACAACACAAAAGTTTGACTCCTATTATGAGTATGCTAAAAAGGGTCATAATTTAGAATTTACTCAGGAAGTAAACTTTAACCGGGGGGAAAATAACAACCAGACCTTCCGGAGTTCTACCAATGTACAGGACGTGCTGACCAGTACCAACAACTCGGTAAACACTGGCAATAATAACAATAAGAATTTCAGGTTTGGTGGTTCGTACCGGTATTCTCCATACATCATTACCCAGAAAACCCGTTTCAGGGGCTTTAACGCCGAATACAGTTTGAATGTCTATAATAACGAAAGTGAGCAATTGAATATCACAGAATTCAAATCATTTACCGGCGCCGCCTCCAACCAGAAATTTAACAGAAAATACAATACCAGCTCCGATGGTTTACGGCAGGAATTCAATTTAACAATACCGGATGTAAAAAGGTTAATTTTTGGCAGTAAAAACTATTCACAGATGAACTTTGACCTAACCAACAAATTGGTGCTTAACTCGGATAAAAACACCAACAGGGTACAAGATCTGGACACCCTGAGCAACACCTATAATACAAACACCTATCTGGACAACCAGGTCCGGACTGACCTGATTGAGGAAACGCCGGGATTGAGAATACAAAAATCTTTTCAGAAAAGCTTATCCAACCGTTATTATAAATCGTTTACCGTCAGGTTCCATCCCAAACAACTCCTGATTAGCCAGGACAATAAATCTGCCCGGTCCTTTCAAAACCTAAAGCGCAACTACAGTAGATTTGCCCCGGATGCCGGCCTCAGTTTCTATAATCATCAATACGGGGAAACATCGAAAAGTTATGACCTTAACTATTCTACAAAGATCAATATACCCAATATCAACCAGCTGGCACCACTTACCGACAGTACCAACCTGTACTATTTGCAAAGGGGCAATATTAACCTGAAGGAAGGGGTGCAGCGGGAACTGTCATTTAGCTTCAGCAGTAATGACCAGCGCAGTAAAAATACCCTCAATTATTACCTCAGTCTCAATGCGGGCCTGATTGCCAATAATATTGTAGACAGTCTGCAGATCGATGAGCAAAACAGGCGTACGGTATACCTGGTTAACGCAAACGGACACAAATACATCACCGGTTATGGTAACATCAGAAAGGCATACAAGCTAAAGTCATCAGAACTTCAGCTGAGCCTGAGCAGCAATTTCAACGCAAATAAAAACCCCGGCTATACCAACAGTATCTTTACTTTTTCGACCAACCTGAACACCAATACAAACGCCAATATCAATTATACCTACAAAAGTTACCTGGCCATTGCGTTAGGTCAATCTTACAATACTTCGCATTCCAAACAGGAAGCCTTCAATACGGAATACAGCGGTAAAAATATGGGTACCACACTGAGCAGCAGTTATAATGTCACCAAAAGATTTACACTAAACAGTAATGTAACATTCAACAAGAACTCGTCCTCGACTGCTGATGACATCAATTTCACCATCTGGAATGCCAGCGCAGTTTACCGGTTTCTTAAAGGCAATAACGCAGAGTTTAAGTTCTCTGCACTCGATCTGCTCCACCAGAATACCAGTGTGATCAATTACGGAAACTCGAACAGTTTCACTACAGGTACCCAAAATGTATTGAAGCAATATTTTATGACTACGATATCTTACTACCCAAGACAATTCGGGAAGAAGAATAAAGCGAAAAAATGATAAGTCGGGAGAATGAATACCTGTTTACCGGGGTTGTGCAAAGTAATTTGAAGGTCAAAACTATATTTGTCTTATCGCCAACACTTTGATGCTAATTAAAGGCACAGTACCTTTGTAGCTCAAAGAAGAAAAAAATATAAAAATATTAAATCATATGTATCCAGAATATTTAGTTGAACCTATGCGTGCTGAACTTACTAAAGTAGGTTTTGAGGAGTTGAAAACTTCAGAAGAAGTTGATCAGGCCATTACAGGCGAAGGAACTGTTTTTGTTGTTGTGAATTCTGTATGTGGCTGTGCAGCTGCGAACGCGCGTCCGGCAGCAAGATTGGCTGCTGCCAATGAAAAACACCCGGATAAACTGGTAACGGTTTTTGCAGGAATGGAAAAGGATGCAGTTGACAGAGCCAGGGGCTATATGATTCCTTTCCCTCCTTCATCTCCGTCTATGGCATTGTTTAAAGATGGTAAGCTTGTTCACATGATCGAACGCCACCAGATTGAAGGCCGTCCGGCACAAATGATTGCTGATAGTCTGATCGGTGCTTTCGAGCAATATTGCTAGTACAAAACGAAATTTATTCAAAAGGCGCTGATTTCAGCGCCTTTTTTTATTACTCATAAATTACCTCTACTTAGCGTCACTCAACAAGGAGCTATACCTGGGCAGGACATCATAGCTACCTCGTTCGTAGTGAGTCCGCCATGAGTCCACCATGAGTCCGCCTTTTCCCAGTAAAAAGGCGGACTCATGGCGGACTCACTGTGCATTCACAGCGCAGTCATTAAGAACTAAGACAGGGTCAGTTACTTTGCAGCTATTCTCCAGACCGTGCTGCTCACGTCATCGGCAACCAACAATGCGCCGTCAGGTGCTATGGCTACGCCTACTGGTCTGCCGTAGACTTCGCCTTTTTCCTCATCTGCGATAAAGCCCGTAAGGAAATCTTCAGGCTTACCGGCGGGTTTGCTGTTATTGAATGGTACAAAAGCTACTTTGTAGCCGACAAGCGCGGATCTGTTCCATGAGCCATGCTGGCCGATAAATGCACCTTGTCTGTATTTTTCGGGGAATTTGCTTCCGGTATAAAAGGCCAGGCCCAATGAAGCGGTGTGAGCACCAACAGCTACATCCGGCACGATTGCACGGGCTACCAGATCGGGTTTCAGTCCTTTTAATCTTGGATCTTCATTTTTGCCGTAATAGGAGTAGGGCCAACCATAGAAGCCGCCTTTTTTTACAGAGGTGATGTAATCAGGGACAAGATCGTCACCTAAACCATCGCGTTCGTTTACGGCTGTCCACAAAGTATTGGTCCCTGGTGCCCAGGCCATTCCAACCGGGTTTCTGAGGCCGCTGCCATAAATAACCTCGCCTGAACCGTCCGGATTTACTTCCAGGATATTGGCTCTTCTCTGCTCGTATTCCATGCCGTTTTCGCCGGCATTGCTGCCAGAGCCTACCGCTACGTATATTTTGGAGTTGTCTGCGTTTGCGATCAGGTTTCGTGTCCAGTGGTTGTTATATCCGCCCGCAGGAAGCTCAAGGATTTTTGTGCCTTTGGCGGTAATTCTCGTATCGCCTGCCTTATAGGGGTATTTCCAGAGGCCGTCGGTATTGGCTACATAAAAGGCGCCTCCAATAACCAGTACGCCGTAAGGCTGGTTTAATCCGCCGAGAAAGTTGGTCTTGGTCTCAGGTATTCCGTCTTTGTTTTCATCTCTGAGGAGTACTACCGTATTGGCACTTTCGCCGGCCACCTCACTCTTCGCTTTTCCGGTAATGGTGCTTACCACCTTTTCTTTCAAAGATCTTTCGGAATTGCTGAGTACCACAAAAATATCACCGTTGGGCGCCACATAGATGTTGCGCGGACTTTTCAGACCTTCGGCAAATTTGGTCACCGTAAAACCTGCCGGGGCTACAGGAGTTTTGCCCGATGGCCAGCCGATCACTTTGCTGAATTTTGTTTGAGCGGCGTTGGTATCGGGGGCAGGCAATACCAATTCGCCGGTTGTCGTATCGTCGGTATTTGTACTGTCTGCGGCAGACTGGTCATTTTTTGAGCCGCCGCCACAAGCCACTACAAAAGGTATGGCTGCAATAAGGAAGGTTGATTTTTTCATCTTGATAAATGCTTAGGTGTTCTGTTGTTTAATACAACACCCCTGGCACACCTGATGTTTGTAACAAAGCCTACACCGCCTGGCTGGCGCGAACTATAGCGCGCCCTGAAGTTTCATCCACACGTTGCCGGCCAGAATCTTATGGCCTTCGGCGGTCGGGTGAATGCCGTCTCCCTGGTTCAGTTTACTAACGCCGCCGACACCCTCCAGAAGAAAAGGAACGTAGATCATGTCATTTTTATTAGCAAGTGTGCTGAACATATTGCGGAACCCGGTGGTATATGCTGCACCCATATTGGGTGGCATCTGCATGCCCAGCATCACCAGTTTGGCTTCGGGATATTTCTTTTTTACTTTGTCGATGACGGCCTGAAGGTTGGCGGTGGTTTCTTTTACGGATAGTCCGCGCAGACCGTCGTTGGCCCCAAGCTCCAGCACAAAAATGTCAACGGGTTGCTTTAGCAGCCAATCGATCCTGTTTTTGCCGGCTGCGGAGGTTTCTCCGCTCAGCCCGCCGTTGATGACTTTATAATTGAGGTTCAAAGAATCTATCTTTTTCTGGATCAGAGCGGGATAGGCTTCCTCAGGGCTCAGCCCGTAGCCTGCGGTGAGGCTCGTGCCAAAGAACAGAATGTTCTGGCGCCCGGTAGCTGAAGCTGCATCTGCACGTACTGCTGCGGCCTGAGGTTCGGTAACTTTTCCTGCTTCAGTCTCTTTTTTGTTTTCGCTTCCGCAGCCGGTAATTATGACCGCCAGAAACAATATTGAGCTAATTCTTGTTCGTAACATAGTTGTAATGTAGCTGTCTAAAATAGGCAATACTTGTTGAACCTTGTATATTTAACAGGTAATTGCAGCGTTAAGTTTAAAAATCTTTCTCTATGTCAGCCGAAACCATTCTTGAAGTTCAGCAGGTCAGTAAAATCTATAAAAGTGCAGGCAAAGAGCTTGAAGTACTGAAAGGTATCAGCTTTGCTGTTGCCAAGGGAGCAACGATGGCCATTACAGGGCCCTCGGGCAGTGGTAAGACAACTTTGCTGGGTATCTGTGCAGGGCTCGATCATGCCAGTTCGGGTAGCGTGGCCCTCAACGGGATTGCGCTGGACGGATTGAGCGAAGATAAACGGGCTGCGCTCCGGAACCTGTATGTTGGTTTTATTTTCCAGAACTTTCAGCTGATGCCCACATTGACGGCATTGGAAAATGTGATGGTGCCGATGGAACTGCACAGGCAGAAGAACATCAGGCAGCGTGCGCTTGAACTGCTTGACAGGGTGGGGCTGGCCGATCGTTCCCACCACTATCCGGTACAGCTTTCGGGCGGGGAGCAGCAGCGGGTATCTTTGGCAAGGGCATTTTCCAATAGCCCTGCGATTTTGTTTGCAGATGAGCCTACGGGAAATCTGGATGGGGAGACCGGCGAAAAGATCCAGAAAATGTTATTTGAACTGAACAGGGAGGCGGGTACTACGCTGGTTATCGTTACCCACGATATGGAACTGGCCTCAAAGACTTCGAGGGTCATTAAAATGAAGAGCGGAACCATACAATCTGATGAATATGCAGGGGTCTGAGTCGCTGGTCCGCAAGTCTGCGGGCATCCGCTGGCTGTTTAAAATGGCCTGGCGCGACAGCCGCCGCAACAGGTCGCGGCTGTTCCTGTTTGTTGCGGCGATTGTTTTGGGCATTGCCGCGCTGGTTGCGGTTTATTCCTTCAGAGATAACCTGAGCAGAGACATTGACGCCCAGGCGATGGAACTGACTGGCGCCGATCTGGTACTGGACGGAAATGCTGCACCTGGAAAAGGCACCAATGCATTGATGGATACACTTGGGCAGGAACGTTCCTTTGAAAGGAGTTTTGCCTCCATGATCTATTTTGTAAAAGATCAGAGCAGCAGGCTGGTGCAGATCAGGGCGCTGGAAGGAAACTATCCGTATTATGGAGCTATAGAAACTACACCGGCCGCTGCGGCTAAGGAATTCAGGGATTCTTCCAGAAGTGCGCTGGTCGACAAAACACTGATGCTGCAATACAATGCCTCGGTTGGCGATTCTATCAAGGTGGGCGCACTTAATTTCGTGATAAAGGGTGCATTGGATAAGGTACCGGGTCAAACCGGTGTATCCTCAACAGTGGCGCCTGTGGTTTACATTCCCTTACAATTTCTGGACGCAACCGGCCTGACCAAAATCGGGAGCAGGATCAAATATAAATATTACATCAAATTTGAAGACCCGTCGAAGGTTGAGGGCGTGATCAGGCAATTGCAGCCTGACCTGGATAAGTATGGGTTGGATTCAGAGACAGTAGCCTCGAGAAAGGAGGATACGGGAAGATCCTTTAGAGATGTAAACCGGTTCATGGCCCTGTCTGGTTTTGTTGCCCTGTTGCTGGGTTGTATTGGTGTGGGCAGTGCTGTGCATGTCTACATCCGCGAGAAGCTGGGCAGTATCGCTACGTTACGTTGTATGGGGGTTAAGTCTTCAGAGGCGTTTCAGATCTTTCTGATCCAGATCGGTGTTATAGGTCTGATCGGTGCAGTGCTGGGCAGTTTGCTGGGCACTGCAGTGCAGTTTGTTTTGCCTGCGGTACTCAGGGACTTTCTTCCTGTTGAGATCACGATGCAGCTCAGTTGGACGGCTATAGGGCAGGGTCTGGCGTTGGGAATAATCGTTTCTGTTCTTTTTGCACTGCCTTCATTGCTTACGGTACGCCATGTTTCTCCATTGAATGCCATCAGAATGTCTTATGAGCACCGGACCCGAAGGGCCGATCCGCTGATCTGGCTGGTCTACCTGCTGATCATCTTATTTATTCTTGGATTTACGTTTTTGCAGATGAGCGGCTGGACGGAAGCAGGGATCTTTACAGGCAGTATTTTCCTGGCTTTTCTGTTGCTGTACGGTTTTTCAAAACTGCTGATGTGGCTGCTGCGCAATCTGCTTCCTCAGGGGATCAGTTATCTGTGGCGGCAGGGCTTTGCCAATCTTTACCGGCCCGATAATCAAACGATGGTGCTTACGGTGTCTATAGGTCTTTCCACTGCGTTTATTGGTATTCTTTTCTTTGTGCAGGCGATACTGGTAAACCGGGTAACGATATCTTCGGGCGATAACCAGCCGAATATGGTTTTGTTTGACATCCAGAATGAACAAAAGGATGCCATCGTAAACCTTACCAAAGCGCACCGGTTGCCGGTAATGAACCAGGTGCCGATCATCACGGTGCGGATTGATGAAATCAATGGAAAGACGGCTGCTGATCTGGCCCGCGCCGATAGTTCCGCTCATGCGGACCGCAAAATGGCTGATACGGGGCAGGCAGTGGCCGGGAAAAAGCAGACGGGCGTAAGGGAACCTTCAGAACGGGCATTTAACGGAGAATTGCGTGTAACTTATCAAAGTAAGCTGACTCCCGCAGAGCATGTGGTCGCCGGGCAGTGGACCGGCAATGCTGATGACGGCGTGGTGCGTGTTTCATTGGAAGAAAATTATGCCCGCAGAATTCATGTGGCTGTGGGGGATACCATGGTGTTCAATGTGCAGGGAGTACTGATCAAAACAGTGGTCGGAAGCATCAGGGAGGTGAACTGGGCAAGAATGCAGACCAATTTCAGGGTTGTGTTCCCTACCGGGGTTTTGGAAGATGCACCCCAGTTTCAAGTGCTCATGACCAGGGTGCCCAGTAGTGAGGCGTCTGCGGCTTATCAGGGAGCAGTGGTCAGAAAGTTTCCCAATGTTTCGGTAATTGATCTGAAGCTGATCCTGAAAGTCCTGGATGAGCTGCTGTCAAAAATCAGTTTCGTCATCAGGTTCATGGCAGGGTTTAGCATGGCTACCGGATGGATCGTACTGATTTCTTCGGTGCTGACGAGTAAGGCACAAAGGATGAGGGAAGGTTTATTGCTGCGCACCCTTGGGGCGAGCAGCAGGCAGATATTAATCATTACCGCTGTTGAGTATTTGTTTTTAGGGCTTGTGGCTACCGGTGCCGGGATGATACTGGCGTTGGGTGGAAGCTGGGCGCTTGCAGTTTATGTTTTTCAGGCAAGCTTTTCGCCTTCAGTCTGGGCTGTTTTATCTTTCTTTTCGATCATATCCGCGGTTGTGGTCATTACCGGGGTCTTGAGCAGCAGAAATGTTTTAAAACGTTGACAGACAAGGGTGTTTGTTAGCCTGGTTTCCAGTTGTGTATTTTCTGGTCCTGGTCTCTTTAGCCAAAATGATTGATCTGAAAACGGGTATAAACGAATAAAGTTCTTATTTTGCGGGTTAATTAATCTATTTAGCTTCACAACATGAAAAGAATTTTGCTCCTTGTTCTGCTCGGCTGTTCTGTTTTTGCCCGCAATGGGGCTATAGCCCAGGAACGCAGTGCTCCGGCCTATCCCTTAGTTGCCCACGATCCGTATTTTAGTATCTGGTCACCTTCAGATACGCTGAACGCCAGTACGACCATGCACTGGACGGGAGCGTCGCAGTCGCTGACGGGCTTGATCAAAGTCGACGGTAAAATCTATAGTTTTTTGGGGAAGTCTGACAAGATCTACAACACGATTCTTCCTACTGCTGATGAAAAGCCACAATTGCTGAGCTATACTGAGGATAAGCCTGCTGAAGGCTGGTTGAACACGGACTTTGATGATAAGCAATGGAAAACGGCCCCCGGGCCTGCCGGGAGTGAGTCTTCACAAGCTAAAACCCCCTGGAAAAAAGATGAAATCTGGGTTCGCAGGACTTTTACATTGTCTGCGCTGAGCGGCAATAAGTTGTATCTGCAAATCAGACATGATGATAAGGCTACAGTTTACCTGAATGGTAAAGAAATTTATACGAAACCAACACTGGAGGGTAAGTTTGTTTACATCTCCTTGGATGAGTCTGTCAGGAAAACATTGATAAAAGGCAGGAATGTATTGGCGATCTATGCGGTGAATACTGGTGGACCTTCTTTTCTGGATGCGGGTTTGGTTGAAGAGCCGGCCGGCAGGAATGCCGTCAATATTACCAACGCGGTGCAGAGAACATTGGAATTCAATGCCACCCAAACCATTTATCAGTTTACCTGTGGGAAGGCAGATTTAACCCTTACTTTCACTTCTCCTCAGCTGATGGATGACCTGAATTTGCTTTCCAGGCCAGTTACTTATATCTCTGCCAGTGTAAAGTCGAATGATGCGGCAGCGCATGAGGTGAGCCTTTATTTCGGGGCCTCGACCAATATTGCGGTTCACAATTCGACTCAGGAAGTAGAAGCTAAGCAGTACACGACCGCCAAGCTTAGCTTGCTAAAGGCGGGTACGGTTGAGCAGCCTATGCTGATCCGTAAAGGAGATGATGTACGGATCGACTGGGGTTATATGTACGCGGGCGTTCCGGCGGAATATAAAAGTACGCAGCGCATCAGTACTGCTGCTAATGCCCTGAACTCCTTTACCGGGAAGGCTGCTGCAGGGCCGTCGTCTCTGAAGGGCGAGAAGCTGGTGCTGAATACGGTGATCTCCATGGCCAAAATAGGCACTTCCGCAAAAGAGAGGTTTATCATGCTGGGGTATGATGATGTTTATGCCCTTCAGTATTTCAAAACCAACCTGAGGCCGTGGTGGAACAACGACGGCAAGGAGACCATTGAGCATCAAATGGCTCTGGCGGCAAGTGGTTATGCTGCGATTGTGCAGAGATGTGCCGACTTTGATAAAAAATTATATGCCGACGCGGTGAAAAGTGGTGGTGAAAAATATGCAAAGCTCTGTGTAATGGGTTACAGGCAGGCCATAACAGCTCATAAACTTGTCAAGAGCCCACAGGGCGAACTTCTGTTCCTGTCTAAGGAAAATTTCAGCAACGGTTCAATCGGTACGGTAGATATTACTTATCCTTCTGCACCACTTTTTCTGATTTACAATCCGGATCTGCTGAAGGGGATGATGAACGGTATTTTCTATTTCAGTGAGACCGGGAAGTGGGCAAAGCCATATTCTGCTCATGATCTGGGTACTTATCCATTGGCTAACGGGCAAACTTATGGTGAGGATATGCCTGTTGAAGAATCGGGCAATATGATCATTCTTGCTGCGGCTATCGCTAAAAAAGAAGGTAATGCGGAATATGCAAAAAAACATTGGAAAACACTAACGATCTGGGCAGATTATCTGGCGCAGAAAGGCCTTGATCCTGAAAATCAATTGTCTACCGATGACTTTGCGGGTCACCTGGCCAGGAATGCGAATTTGTCTGTTAAGGCGATCGTAGCATTGGGCGGTTACGGAATGATGGCCGGTATGATTGGCGAAAAGGCTACGGCAGAAAAATATACCGCAATGGCAAAAGAGATGGCCAAAAAATGGATGCAACTGGCCGATGCAGGCGATCATTATGCGCTTACGTTCGACAATAAGAATACCTGGAGCCAGAAATACAACCTGGTTTGGGATAAGGTACTGGCCCTCGGTCTTTTTCCCAAAGAGGTGTACAGCAAGGAGATTAAATTCTACCTGGGGAAACAGCTTAAATATGGCCTTCCGCTCGATAGCCGCAAGACCTATACCAAGTCAGATTGGATTACCTGGACTGCTACGCTTGCAGACAACAGGACAGATTTTGAGGCGCTCATTGCTCCGGTTTACAAATATGCGTTAGAAACCCCCGACCGGGTGCCTTTGAGTGACTGGCATGAAACAACAGATGCCAGGCGACAGAATTTTACAGCCAGAAGTGTGGTGGGTGGTTTTTACATTAAAATGCTCAATGATCTGCTGAATAGATAAAATATTTTGCTCTTATACAATAATTCGTTTGAAATTGCGTCTATATTACTGAGAGCGTTAATTTAGATGAGCGGGAATGATCGGTATGGTCATTCTCGCTTTTTTTATTTGAAACCTTCACTAAATCCGTTTGTTGTAAGGGTACAGAACCTAAATTTTGTACTTATGAAAACGCAAGAGAACAACGAAGGCCAGTTTGAAAATAATGATGTTGACCCGGGATTTGAGGGCCACCAGGATGATAATGCACTAAAGGGGCGTGAGGACAAACGCGAGCATAATATTGATTCTAATATGAGCCTTAAGGAAATGAGTGAGGCCAAGGAAAAAACAGATGCTGAAGAAAATAATGAAGATGACGCGCTGAATTACAAAAACGACACTGAGCACGGCGCTTTTAATCCTAAAAATATTTAAGTGCCCCGATCGTTCCCAAGCTCGTTATATCTGAACAGGGCAATTTGAGAAAAGCAATATTTTTGATCTTCAGGCCAGATATTCAGGGTATAAAATGACCTGGATATCTGGCTTTTGATGTAACTGGTGCTTTTATACCAGCCACAATTGTACGCAGCAGCGATAAACTGAAGCTGCTCACGGTCGGATATATTTTGCAGATATCTCCCGTGTTTTTCCCGGATGCACTTGAGCATTGCAATGAAATATTTAATCTGCCAT
>Ga0126314_10000358_pt1 | contig 22659 bp, 21 predicted proteins | sample Plot105B_FD_92535 | JGI IMG/M metagenome (GOLD analysis project Ga0126314, IMG submission 92535) | Serpentine soil microbial communities from UC McLaughlin Reserve, CA, USA - Plot105B | ecosystem: Environmental > Terrestrial > Soil > Grasslands | place: USA: UC McLaughlin Reserve, Lake County... | reverse complement strand
CTCCCTTGCTGGTGCCTTCTCAAAGATTGACTGCGGTTTCCGCAATCCTTCTCTTCTTCTTGGGCTTGCTATTTGGTTTTCAAAGACCGAGTCGCTTGTTTCAACCGCGACTTCCTGCTACCCTGCCGCCGCCTTCTGCTTCTTTCCGGCGTCAGCGGGGCGCCTCTTCTATTTCATCTTCGCGCCTGCTGTCAACCACCCAGATTCGCTTTTCTTCTCTGCTGCTTCCCGAAGTCTCCAGCGCCGCCCAGTGGCTTCCGCTGCTTCTTTCGGGAGGGCGGCTTCTATCACCACCGCACCCCGGATCAACCTATTTGGTTGGCTCCGTCTTTTTTCCTGCGTCCGCCCCGGTGAGTTACCGCGATCACCGTTTCGGTCCAGGGGGCGCGGCTTCTATCACCGCCGCGTCCCAGGTCAACAACCTTCGTCGACCCTTGCTTCCCCCCGTCTGTTCGCCGTCAGGTGCCGGGGCACCAAGGCGTCGAGCAGGGGTCCAGTTACTACCTCGTCACTTCTCGTCCGTCAAATACCGGATGATCAGCTGCGGGGATTTATCCACCGGCCCCCATTTAGAGAACCCCCGACGCCCCAGGAAGGCTTCCTCGGCCTCAAGGGTCGCCGCGCCGCCCGCCCTCCAACGTTGGAGGCGAGGCCAGGGTCCCGAACAACCAATCCGAGAGTGGAACGGTGATGTTGAAGTTCCACCGGCCCATCTTCGAAGGGTCGTGATGCGCCTGGTGGTGTCGCCGGAGCCAGATGAGCGGCCGGAGCCGGGCCAGCCGGTGCTCGGGCGGCAGGTGGTGGCAGAAGTGGAGCCACTCATAGGAGAGGTAGTAGCCCACCACCGACGCCACGAAGAGCCAGCCCGCGTTCCGCGTCGACACGAGGAAGGTGAGGAGTCCCAGCGGCGCGGCGACAGCTCCCAGGAAGAAGAGGAGCAACACCGGCGGGAAGAGCACCATCTTCACGTCCCGGGGTGACTCGTAGGCCAGGGCGTCGTGGGTGAAGAAGCGGTGGTGCTGCTCGGTGTGGCGATGGAAGAGGAGCCCCAGGCCCCTCCTCCGATGGTGCATGGGCCCCCGGTGCCCCAGGAACTCCACCATGTTCCCCAGCAGGAAGACTCCGGGGACCGTCAACCACTCCCAGGGACGCACCGCCTCCACTCGAGAGAGCGCCAGCAGGATGACCGCCAGCGAGCCCAGGCTCGTGAAGGCGAAGTGCGCCCGGCCAGAGTAGCGGGGACCGACGTGCGCTCCGCGGTACTGCTCGCGGAAGGCCGTCACCCGCTCGGGAATGGTGCCAGGCGCCACATGCCCTCCTTCCAGACAGGCCGCTCAGCTCTCCTTCTGCCGAGCCTTCATCTTCTGGAGCTTCTTCATCCTGTCCAGGATGAGCGTGCGCTTCAGCCCTGAGATGTGGTCCACGAAGACGTGGCCATCCAGGTGGTCGATTTCGTGCTGGAGGACGTGGGCCAGCCGCCCCTCCGCCTCCACCTCGTGCCACTCCCCCGTCCTGTCCTGGTAGCGGACCTTGACCCGGTGGAAGCGAGGGCACTTCTCCCACTCGCGCGGGACGGAGAGACAGCCCTCCTCCAACGTCACCTTCTCCTTCTTCTCCAGGATTTGTGGGTTGACGATTTCGAAGGACGTTCCGTCCTCACGCCCCACCAGGGCCACGCGCAGCGACTCGCCCACCTGATTGGCGGCGATGCCGATGCCTTCGGCTTCCTTCATGGATTCGGCCATCTCCTCCAGGAGCTTCTGGAGCGAGGGTCCGAAGTCCGTCACGGGCTTCGTGGGCGAGGTGAGGACCTTGTGCGGCCAGATGACGATGTCGCGAGCCATGGGGCGCAATTTGCCATGTGCCCCCCTCCCGGTGCCACGCCGGAACACCTGGGGTGGGGCTCGTGAAGCCCCAGCAAGGCCGAGCACAGGTCTGGTAGACCTCCGGCATGCACCCGCACTCCCAGCTCATCACCGACTTCTACTCGGCGTTCCAGCGTCGCGACGCGAAGGCCATGAACGCCTGCTACCACCCGGACGTCGAGTTCTCCGACGCGGTCTTCCTCGGCCTGCGCCACGGGGGAACCACCGCCATGTGGAGCATGCTCGTCGAGCGAGGCAAGGACCTGCAGGTCACCTTCCGCGACGTCCAGGCCGATGACCGCACCGGCCGCGCCCACTGGGATGCGCACTACACCTTCGCCACCACCGGCCGGAAGGTCCTCAACCGCATCGACGCGGAGTTCTAGTTCCGCGACGGGAAGATTGTCCGCCACCAGGACAGCTTCGACTTCTGGACCTGGTCCCGACAGGCCCTGGGCCCCACCGGACTCGTCCTCGGCTGGACGCCCTTCCTCAAGAACAAGGTCCGCTCCCAGGCCCGCCGTACCCTGGACAAGTACATGCGGGACAACAACCTCACGGGCCCCTGACTCGCGCTACCGGGGCGCGCTCCCCGGTCTCAGCGGCTTCAGGTCCGGCTCCACCCAGCTTGCTCGTGCCTCGGCCGAGTCCAGGGTCGCCTTCTGGTAGTGGCTCGCCAACAGCCTCGCGTCGGCCAGCTCGGGGCTCGCCACCAACAACTGGTCCAGGGATGCGCTCCCGGGCGCCGCGTCCATGGCGCCCTGGACCAGCTCCGCCCAGCCCCGGGTCATCGTCTCGTGGTACTTGCCCGTCGCCCCGAGCGCCGTGGCGTAGCTCCGGATGAGCCCGCGCAGGCGCGCCAGGCCCATGTCGAAGCCCTCCGCTCGCAGACACAGCCAGGCCAGCCGCAAATGCTCCCGGTGACGGAAGCGCTCCCCCGGCCAGGTGGCCGCCTCCACCGCCGCGAGGAAGTCCGCGTCCGTGTCCCCTCCGCTGCCTCGTTGTTCACTCATGATTTGGCGACCTTCTTCTTCGCACCCGATTTGCGCGCCGGTCGGGCCTCCCGGTCCACCTCGGCCAGGGCCTCCAGCCCCGTCGTGAGGCCCTCCACGTCCTCGTCCCCCAGTCGCTCCAGCACCGCGGCCTCCAGCGCCTCCAGGCGACGGTGGACCCGGGTGGCCAATGCCCGGCCCGTGCCCGTCAACAAGACCTGGAACGAGCGCCGGTCCTCGGGCCTCGACTCCCGCTTCACCAGTCGCTTCGCCTCCAGCCGGTCCATGTAGCTGGTCAGCGTGGAGCGCTTGTGCGCGAAGGCCTGGTGCAGCTCGCTCAGCGACGTGTCTCCCGCCTCCAACAAGTAGGCCAACAAATGAGCCTCCCCCTGCGAGAGCCCCAGCGGAGGCTCGACGGCCTCCAGGAACAGGCCGATGCGGTGGGTGGCCCGGTGCACTTCCAGGACGAATCGGAGCCGCTTCATGGCGACAGCATAACAATCGCTCCGTTTTCGGAATTTCCGAAAGCGGAATGAATTGTCTCCCAGTCGACCCGCGTGCCCGCATCCCCCCGGATGCCCTATCCTCCAGCCATGCCCCCCGAGAACGTGCCCGTGGACGTGCTGGACCTCTGGCTCCTGGAGGCCGCCCTGGAGTTGCCGACGCCCCTCCACCTGCTCACGGCGTCAGACCCCGCGTCCGCACTCAACATGCGCGATGACCCTCGCTTCTCCCACGAGGAGCTGTGCGAGCGCCTGGCCGCCCTCGCCGAGCGAGACTTCATCATCATCCACGAGCACCCGGACGGCATGGAGGAGCTCTTCACCCCCGACGCGATTTCCAAGGCGCTCCTCCGGCCCCGCCCGCGCTCCTTCTTCGTCTACGAGCTCACCCCCTCGGGCGGCGCGCTCTGGGAGGCCCAGGCCCAGCCTGACTGGAGCCGCTACGTCAACGCCGGCGAGGAGCCCAGCGCCAATGACGCCCCGGAGTCGTGGGTCATCGAGGCCCTGAGCCTCGACGTCGCCGAGGCGGAGTTTCGCTTCCACGAGGAGCTCGGCGACGGCAACCGCCCCGTTCCGGAGTCCAAGCTCGGGGAGGAGCTGGCTCCCTGGAACGTGACGTACTGGAAGACGCTGCCGCGCGGATATCGCCTCCGCTACACCAGCGTCCCTCGGACTCCGGACCCGGCCCGCGTCGACGCTACGCCCCGTCGAGCACCTTGGTACACGCCTGTTCGACTGTGATGACGCTGGGAGTGGCGACTCGCCCTCATGGGCTCGGCCAGCAGACATGGCCGGTGCTGCCGCTTCGCCTGTCTTGGCTGTCGCGACGAGGCGCATCTCGCGCGCCAAGGGCTCGGCTACCCGGCCTGGCTTGCGTTGCTGCTTCGGCCCTTCTGGGAGATCTCTACTGGCAGGGCCGCTCAGGGCGTCGGGGCCTTGGCTCCGGCGGCCTTCGGGGCTTCTGCGCGGTACACGTAGAGCGTGTAGTTCGAGCCCGTCGCATAGCCGGGCAGCTTCCCCGGGTTGAACACGCTGGTGCTCGAGACCGTGCCGCCCGCGTAGCCGCTCGGCAGCTCCACCAGCTTCAACGCACAGCCCGCCAGCACGAGCCCCGCTACCGGGACGTCGTTGCTCACCAGCGTGCACGTCCCCGACGCCGTGAAGCTCCCCTCCGGCAGGTTGAAGCGCATGTGCGCCGGGATTTGCTGCCCCGCCGGGAAGCGGGTGTCCGTGATTCGCAGACACGCCGTCGCCGTCCCCACGCTCTTCTCGCCACGGCTCACCCACTTGCCGTCGCGCTCGCGGCTCTTCGGCACATAGATGCTCGCGCCCAGCTTCACCGTCGTCTCGAACGGCGCCTTCGCGCACACCGCCGCGTCCGGAGGCTTCGTCGGGTCCTCCTGCGTTCGGAACTGGTAGACCTCCTCCTCCGCGGCTCGCGCCTCGGACGCTCCCGCCAGCATCACCCACGCACCCAGCACCACCGCACCACCGTGCCACCGCGACATAGGCTGCTCCCTTTGTTCGAGCCCGCGGAGCCCCGCGCGCAATCCGGCCTCACGTGCCGACAGACCCGGCGCTCCGGCTGACCTCCACCGCGAGAAACTCGATGCCCCGGGCGCGCACGGCCCCTCCGTACCGCGCGCGCCTGGAGGCCGCTGCTACTGCCAGGACAGCGTGTACTCGGCGTCGAGCGGACCCGTCTTCTTGCCGCTCACGTGCACCTGCTTTCCGCCCATCGCCTCGATGACCGCCTGGAGCACACCCTCGTGATAGGCCGGCGTCATGAAGTCGCGCTTCATCGTGAAGACGCCACTCGTCTCGCTCGTCCACGTCACGCCGCGCTCACCGTAGCTCACCGCCGCCCGGTAGCCCGAGTGCAGGTTGCCCAGCATCCGCTTCGGGCTGTTCCCCGCCAGCAGCAGCAACGTCTTGCCCGCCGCCGAGGACAGGAAGTCCGACGTCGCCTGCACGCCCATCCTCCGCAGCGCCGGGTCGAACCCACCCAACTGCGGCCCCATCACCTGCGCCGCCGTGAAGGACAGCCTCAGGAACGCCGCCACCGGGTAGTTGAAGAAATCGATGTACTTCTTTTCGCCCGCGACGGCGAGGCAACGCTGTACCGCGCCTTCGCCACCAAGCACCTTCACCGCGCCAAGCACGCCATTGAAAAACAGTCCTCGCGCGGTGTCTTCTCGCGTCGCCAACGAGACGCGTTCCTCCAATTCGCGCGCGAGGTGAGGCTCGAGCGCGTCCGACGGCTGCTTCATGTCTGTCATCAAACGGTGTCTCCACGGGGGAAGGAGGCACTCGAAGTTTACAGCCGAATCAACTGGGCGCCGTAGTGGATATTCGCTCCAACTGCCGCCACCAACACAATGTCCCCCGCACCCAGTCGAACGCGACCCGCCTCCAGGTCCTCCGCCAGCAGGATGAGCATCCCCGCCGCCGACGTGTTTCCATACAAGTCAACATTGCAAGCGACCGCTTCCGGCGACAGCCCCGCGCGCGACACGAAGGCATCCATCACCCGCTTGTTGGGTTGGTGAAAGTAGTACCGCTTCACCTCACCCTTCAGCTCGGGTCTGGGACTCAACACCGTGTCGAGGCACTTCTGCATGTACTCCGGGTAGCTGCGCGCCACGCGAAACCCATCCACCACGAAGGCCATGTCCGCGGGACGCGACCGCCCTGGCTGGTAGGGGAGCTTCAACAACCCGCCGCCCTTGCGGATGACCAGGTCCCCGTGCGCGTTGCCCGAGAACGAGGCGAGGATGCCCGCCCCTTCCGGCGCGTCCTGCTTCGTCTGGAGCACCACCGCGCCCGCCCCGTCCCCGAACACGTACATGGAGAGGTAGCCCTGGAGCGTCTTGGACCGGCCCGGCCCCGGAGGCAGCTCGTCCAGGTACACCTCCCGGTTCACCAGCGGCGACGTGAAGGCCGATGCCACCACCGCCACCGTGCGGAAGCGGCCCCCGTCCATCATCTTCTTCACCAGGTCCAACACGTACGTCGTGCCACCACACCCGTCATCCACCACCAGCGCGAAGGCGTCCTCCCTCAGCCCCAGCCGGTGGTGCAGTTGCATGGCGTCGTGGTTGAAGTGCGGCGCGTCCGGCGTGCACGTCACCACGAAGAGCGCGTCCAGCTCCCCCGCGTCCACGCCCGAGGTCGTCAGCGCCTTGCGCAGCGCCACCTCGCACATGTCCGTGTTCGTCGCGGGATAGACATGGCCGTCGTCCTCCGGTGGAGGCACCGCGCGCCCCGTCGCCTCGTCGATGTCCCAGAGGAAGCGCCGCTCACGGATGCCCAGCTTCTCCTCGATGCGCTCCGCCGGCCACCCGGGGATGGCTCGCGAGATGCGCGCATTGCTCACCCGACGCGATGGAACGAAAGCCCCGGCTCCCACGACACAGACATTGGGTGTCATTTCATGGCCTCGTCTTTTCACCGCGACGCCGGATGGGAGGGATTCCCTGGCCCGTTCTGTCGAGCAGGATTCACGCCAGAAACGAAGCCCTTGAAATGACGGTCCACTTCGCCAGAAGCGGCTTCACCTTTGAAGCCCCTGACGCCCTTTTAACCGGGCAATCACCTGGATTTACTGGAAACACGGCTCCACTTCAAAAATGAAGCACTTTGCGACACTTCCGAAGCGACCCCGGCGATACATTTACTTTCCGTGTGCGACGACTCCACTCAAGGCGGGCGGGAGCGCTCAGGGAAACCCCTGTGTTGCAAGTGATTGCGCACTCCCAGTGCCGAGACATCCGCGACCCACCCCTTTGCTACGCGCGTGGACTCCCGCTGGTTTTCAGCTCGAACCGGTAAGCCGGGGTCCTCCGTGAGGTCGAGTGCTTCCCGGAGCGCTCGGGCCCGTGCCAGTCTCCGCCGACCGAAAGGCGTCGGAACCCACCGCCTCGTCGCGACGACGCCTGTCCCGAGCGAGGCCCGACGAATGGGACGTGCCCTCGCTCAAGTCCTACCCCCGCCGCTGGCAGCCCGTCATCCGACTCGTGCTCTTCGTCGGGGCCTATGCGCTCGGCGCCCGGCTGGGCTCGGTGCTCGCCTTCCCTCCCCACCTGGTCTCCGCCATGTGGCCCCCCAGCGGCGTGGCGCTCGTGGGGCTTTTGCTCACCCGGCACCGGGAGTGGCCACTGCTCGTGCTCGGCGCCATCCTGGTGGAGCCGTTCGCCGTCCACGACGCCCACCTCCCCGTCACCTCCGCCGGCTTCGTCGTCGCCACCGGCAACCTGCTCGAGGCCATGGTGGGCGCCGTGCTCCTGCGGCGACTGGTGCGCATCCACCCCGCGATGGACCGCGTGCGGGACGTGCTGGGACTGGTGGGGCTGGCCGCCCTCGGCAGCACCCTCATCAGCGCCAGCCTGGGCATGGGCTTCATGCTGTCGAACCAGCGCCTGGCCGCGAGCGACTTCTGGCCCTCCTGGCGCGTGTTCTGGGTGGGCAACGCCATGGGCGTGCTGCTCGTGGCACCCCTGCTGCTCACCTGGCTGTCGAGGGGACTCGATGGGTGGAACCGGCAACGGCGCCTGGAGCTGGCCGCGCTGCTGCTGCTGCTCGGGGTGGCCACCCAGTGGGTGTTCAGCATGCCGCCCACCGCGGCGCCTCCCGCCACCTTCCACCCCGTCACCTACCTGTCCTTCCCCTTCCTGCTGTGGGCCGCCCTGCGCTTCGAGGCCCGGGGCACCACCATGGCCACCGCGGTGATGTCCTCACTCGCCCTCTGGCACACCGCCCACGGCAACGGCCCCTTCGCCCAGTTCGCCTGGCACAACGACAGCCTCACCTTCCTCCAGTCCTTCCTCGCCGTCGCCAGCGTGTCCGGACTGCTGCTCGCCAGCGCCCTCAGCGAGCGACGACGCGCCCAGGAAGAGGTGAGCCACCTCAACCAGTCGCTGCGCCAGTCCCTGGAGACGCTCGCCGCCACCCAGGCCACCCTCGTGCGCCGCGAGCGCATGGCCGCGCTCGGTGAGTTGAGCGCCACCGTGGCCCACGAGGTTCGCAATCCCCTGGGCGCCATCTCCAACGCGCTCGCCGCCATCCGCCGACTCGCGCCGCAGACGGCCACCGGGCCCGCGGGCACCCTGCTCGGCATCATGGATGAGGAGGTCCAACGCCTGGACCTCATCGTCAATGACCTGCTCGACTTCACCCGGCCCATGGAGCCACGGCTGCGGACCCAGGCGCTCGGGCCCGTCGTCGAGGGCGCGCTGACCGCGTCCCTGCGCTCGGGGCCTTCGGGCATCAGCGTCTCACGCGCCCTGGACGACGCGCTCCCGCCCATCGACCTGGATGCCCACCTGCTCCACGTCGCCCTCACCAACCTGTTCACCAATGCCGTGCAGGCCATGCCCTCCGGCGGCAACCTCGTCACGCGCATCGAACCGGATACTCGCGCGGGGACTCCTCACGCGCGGCTCACCATCTCCGATACCGGGCACGGCATCGCTCCCGAGGTGCAACAGCGCATCTTCGAGCCCTTCTTCACCACCCGCGCCAGCGGCACCGGACTGGGGCTCGCCATCGTCCGCCGCATCGTCGACGGACACCACGGCGAGGTCACCGTCGACAGCACCGTCGGACAGGGCACTACCTTCACGGTGTGGCTGCCGTGCGCCAGCGGGGTACAGGTCTCCGTCTGAAGTGACTGATAGTCCGCTTCGCGAGGTCGTGAAGATGCCGGGCCCGATGGGCACACAGCGCTCCTCCAGGTGAGGGTCCGCATCTTGAGGTCGTGGGAGAAGCCGGGCTCGACGCGGCGCACAGCGCTCCGCCAGGTGACGGTCCGCCTCTTGAGGTCGCGGGAGAAGCCGGGCCCGACGGGGCGCGCGCCTCACCGCTTCGATGGAGCCCATGTACTTCGAGACACGGCGCGGACATCCTCACGCCTTCCGTGCTCGCCACGCTCGAGACGGTCCGGACACCGTGGCTCGCACGGTGTCCGTGTCCCGTCCCGCGAGCACCCTTGAACAGGGCGCCCGCTACACCGCTTCTTCAGAACGGGATGTTGTCGTCGTCGCCCGGGGGCGGAACGTCGTCCTGGTAGCCGCCACCGCCACGACCGGCGTAGCCGCCACCGCCACCGCCGCCACCACGGTTGTCGTAGCCCTCGCTGCCACCGCCTCCACCACCCTGCTGACGCGCCATCTCCGCCTCGATGGCCGCGAGCAACTGGCGCTCCTTGTCGTGCCAGCGCGACTTGCTTGGGTCGTTCAGCGAGCGACGCGCGCCATTCGCGTAGAACTCCAGGTCCTGCATGCTCGCGCCCACCACCGGTGCGCCCTTGCTGCGGCCGTAGTTCGGGAGGAGCATTCCGTCCCCTCCGCCACCACCACCGCCACCACTCGGCGCCGCCGCGCGACGAGGCGCCGCGGAGGCCGCATCCGGCGTCCCGCCGATGGACAGCTCGCCCATCTTCAGCGTGAAGCCTTCTTCATTCTTGAACGCCGTGCCGACTCGCACCTGCTCGACGCGCCCATCGGGGCGCCGCACCGCCACGGTGACTGGATAGCCTTGCTCACTCATGGCGCCCGAATCCCATCACCAGCCCCACACTGTCAACGGGAGCGCGCACGCGCCTGTCCGCCATCTACATGCCCGCCTGGATGACGCGCTTCCGCCCTCGCGAACCGGGGGTCCGACGCACGCCACCTCGCCCATGGCGGCACGCTCCGGACACACCTTCAGCAGGGGCGCGGCACGCCCATGCGCGTCCTCGGCCTTGCACCCGAGCACATCGCCGCACAGCCGCGCCGTTCCTGGCCTGGCACCCAGGCACCTCGCCTCACGGCTCCGCCCCGCTCGGAGTGGCACCTGAGCTCATCGACGCATGGTTCCGGCGTGCTCGGCTGGCACCCAGGCGCACCTCGCCTCACTGTGCCACCGCGCTCAGTTGGCACCCGAGCGCATCGACGCATGGTTCCAGCGGGCTCATTTGGCACCTGAGCGCATCACCGCATGGTTCCAGCGGGCTCAGTTGGCACCCGAGCGCATCACCGCATGGCTCCGGCATGCTCAGCTGGCACCTGAGCGCATCACCGCATGGCTCCGGCGTCTTCGGCTGACACCTGAGCGCATCACCGCATGGCTCCGGCGTCTTCGGCTGACACCTGAGCGCATCACCGCATGGCTCCAGCGTCTTCGGCTGACACCTGAGCGCATCGACACATGGATCCAGCGTCTTCGGCTGACACCTGAGCGCATCCCCGCATGGCTCCGGCGTGCCCGGCCTGGCGCACCTCCGGCTCTGAGGCAGGGCGCTTGGACAGGAGACGCTCGCGCTTTTGGATACACGCTTCGCGCAGCGGCCCTTCTCAGGGACACTTGAGCGAGGCGGAGGGCTCCCTCACTTCGGGAGCCCACCTCGAATGGACCACGAGCTGGAGCGCGAAACCGCCGCGACTCAGCTACCGCTACGCCATCCTGCCCTTCTTGCCCCGCGCCGCCACCTTGGACCGGGACGCTCCACGCGTCGCGGCCACCGGCTGGGCCTCCTGCAGCGCCTTGCTCGCCGCACGACCGCGCGGCAGCTTCACGTCCTGCACCGACTGCGGCCGGGCGTCATCCACCCACGCCGTCGGACGACGGTCCGTGCGCATCAGCAACCGCAGCTTCTGGTAGTGCGCCGAGCAATACCCCTTCGAACGGCTGGGGCGCTTGCAACCGATGATGGCGCACGAACGCGAACCATCCGCCGTCTTCGCACCACGCGCCACCGCTGCCGGCGCCTTCGCCGCGCCCCGAGTCGCCACCAACGGCAGCTCCACCTGCGCCGTCGGACGACGACCAGGCTTGCCACGCTTCGCCGCCGGAGCCGGCAACACCGCCGCCTGCCGCGTCGTCGCCGCGGGACGAACTCCCGCCAAGGCTCCCAACCGGCTGGTCAGCGGCGCCAACCGGAATGTCACTGAACGCAGCATGTCCAGGGCCTCAAGGCCCTCCTCCAACCGATTCACCGCCTGCTGCAAAGGCACCAGCTGGGACTGCAGCTCGCGCCGGAACATCTCTCCAAGCTCATTCGCAATGGACATGTGACGGGAGGATATACGCCGTCCTGGGTTATCGACAGGAAATACACTGCACGACGCGCGCCAACGGTCATCCCCCGAGCGATTTCCGGCCCCCACCCCTTCCCCGAGGTTCTGCGCTCAAAAGAGCACTCAGACCAGGGGGCACCCTGAAACAGACGTATCAACCCCGGACGTGGGGCGGCACGACGGTCTCCCCGGGCTCGGGCTCCTCCGCCTGGGGCGCTCTCGAAGCCTGGGTCTCCACCGTCGCGGGGCGCTCGGACAGGTGGGCGGTCGCCGTCGGGCAGGAGCGCACCATCGAAGAGAGGGCCCACACAAACAACAGCGTGACGACGAACGGGTGACCCACGACGAGCTCCTCCAAGCATTCGGATGCCCACCCAGAACGCGACTGGCGGGATTCCTTGGACCCGGTGGGATACGAATGACCATAGGCAAAGGGTCTGACGTGCCCTGGAGGGAGGGCCAGGGGCCCGCCGAGCAGCCCCCTCCCAGGCATGCCCCCAGGGCCCCCGCGGCGGCGCGACGGATGTTAAAGGAGGCGGGACATGACTCCGGCCCCTCCTTCCGTCCGCTTCCGAGGCACCGACTCCTACCTGACCCACGAGGGCCTCCAGGCCGCCGTCAACTGCGCCCTCACCCTCCAGCGCCCCCTGCTGGTGAAGGGCGAGCCCGGCACCGGCAAGACGCTGCTGGCGGAGGCCATCGCCCAGGCCCTGGGCCACAAGCTGCTCACCTGGCACGTCAAGAGCACCACGCGCGCGCAGGACGGCCTGTATGTCTACGACACCGTGCAGCGCCTGTATGACTCGCGCTTCGGCGACGGCGACGTGCGAGACATCCGCCGATACATCCGCATGGGCCCCCTGGGCGAGGCGTTCTCCGCCCCCGAGCGCGTCGTGCTGCTCATCGACGAGGTCGACAAGGCGGACCTCGAGTTCCCCAACGATTTGCTCCACGAGTTGGACCGGATGCGCTTCCGCGTCACGGAGACGAACGACGAGGTGGCCGCGAAGCACCGCCCCATCGTCGTGATTACGTCCAACAACGAAAAGGAGCTGCCGGACGCGTTCCTGCGCCGCTGCGTGTTCCACTTCATCGACTTCCCCGACGCGGAGCTGATGCGCCGCATCGTCGACGTGCACCACCCGGGGCTCGACGCCGCGCTCGCGGACCAGGCCCTCAAGGTCTTCTACGAGCTGCGCGGCTTCACCCGCCTGCGCAAGCGGCCCTCCACCAGCGAGCTCATCGACTGGATTGCCGTACTCAAGGCCCAGGGCGTGAGTGACTTGAAGCTGGACGAGAACCTGCCGTTCCTCGGCGCTTTGCTGAAGAAGGAGCAGGACCTGGTCTCCGTCGCGGAGGCCTTCGGACGCGGCCGGCGCTCCCGGGCCTGAGCCATGTTCCTGCCATTCTTCTACGAGCTACGACGACGGGGCGTGAAGGTGGGCGCGCAGGAGGCGCTCGCCCTCGCGGGTGCGCTGAAGGCGGGCCTGCATGACAGCAGCCTCGATGGCTTCTACCACGTGGCTCGCGCGCTCCTGGTCCACTCGGAGACGCAGCTGGATTCGTTCGACCAGGCGTTCCTGTCCCACTTCCAGGGCGTGGAGACCGCGGGCCTGGAGCTGACCCAGGAGCTGATGTCCTGGCTGGAGGAGGCTCGCGACCGGCCGCAGTTGACGCCCGAGGAGATGGCGCTGCTGGAGGCGCTGGACCCCGAGGAGATTCGTCGCCTGTTCGAGGAGCGTTTGCGCGAACAGAAGGAGCGGCACGACGGCGGCAACCGGTGGATTGGCACGGGAGGCACGTCGCCCTTCGGCAACAACGGCTTCGCGCGCGGGGGGATGCGCGTGGGGGGCAAGGCCGGCGGCAAGCAGGGCATGGCGATGATGCAGGCGGGGGCTCGCAGGTACGCGGGGTATCGCGATGACCTGGTGCTCGATACGCGGCAGTTGGCCGTGGCGCTGCGCAAGCTGCGTGCGTTTGCCCGCGATGGGGCTCCGGATGAGCTGGACATCGACGAGAGCATCTCCGCCACCGCTCGCAACGCGGGGGAGCTGGAGGTGGTGACTCGGCCTCCGCGCCGGCCGAACACCCGCGTGGTGCTGGCCATGGACGTGGGTGGGTCCATGGACCCGTATGCGGCGGTGATGAGCCGGCTGTTCTCCGTCGCGAGCCAGGCGACGCACTTCAAGGAACTGCGGACCTATTACTTTCACAACTGTGTGTACGGGAAGCTGTACGCGACTCCGCAGCTCACGGGTGGAATGACGGTGCCGGAGCTGGTGGCGCAGGTGGGACGGCACCACAAGCTCGTCATGGTGGGCGATGCGTCCATGGCTCCGTATGAGCTGGCCATCCGCACGGACGCCGATGGGCGATACAAGGCGGACGGACAGGAAGGGCTGACGTGGCTGATGCAACTGGCCCAGCACTTCGAGCGCAATGTGTGGCTCAACCCGGAGCCCATGGGTTCCTGGCGCTCGGGCTCGATTGCGATGATTGCGCAGGTGTTCCCCATGTTCTCCCTGACCGTGGAGGGCTTGGGTGAGGCGGTTGCGCACCTGACTCGAGGGCGGACCGTGAAGGGCGCGGCGGCGCGGCGCTGAAGTCACTCCCGCCCTCCTTGGGGGCGGGGAATTCCCGAGGCGCGTGGACTGCAGGACGGCGAGCGGGCGAGAGCGCTCGTTTCGTGCGGCGCACCGGCCTCAGTTACGGCATGGTGCGCCCCACGAGAGGACCTCATGACGACCGACAATCAGCAGGACGTGCTGAGCATCAACACCATCCGCACCCTGGCCATGGATGCGGTACAGCAAGCCCACTCGGGTCACCCGGGGGCTCCCATGTCCCTGGCCCCCGTCGCCTACCAGCTCTGGCAACAAGAGCTCCGGTATGACCCGTCCCACCCCATCTGGCCCGACCGCGACCGCTTCATCCTCTCCAACGGCCACGCGTCCATGCTCCTCTACGCCCTGCTCCACCTGGCAGGCGTCAAGCGCGTCACCCGCGACTACAAGGTCGAAGACGCCCCCAGCGTCTCGCTCGAGGACATCCAGAAGTTCCGCCAGCTCGACTCCGCCACCCCCGGCCACCCCGAATACCGGTGGACCAGCGGCGTGGAGACCACCACCGGCCCCCTGGGCCAGGGCGTCGCCAACAGCGTGGGCATGGCCATCGCCAGCCGCTGGCTCGCCGGCCACTTCAACAAGCCCGGCTTCGAGATGTTCTCCCATGACGTCTACGCCATCTGCGGCGACGGCGACCTCATGGAAGGCGTCGCCTCCGAGGCCGCGTCCATCGCCGGCCACCTCCAGCTCCCCAACCTCTGCTGGCTCTACGACTCCAACCACATCTCCATCGACGGCAGCACCGACCTCGCCTTCACCGAGGACGTGGGCCGCCGCTTCGAGGGCTACGGCTGGCGCGTCCTCCGCGTCCCCGATGCCAATGACTTGACCGTCCTCGGCGAGGCCCTCCACGCCTTCAAGACCCTGCGCGGCAAGCCCACCCTCATCATCGTCACCACCCAAATCGCCTTCGGCGCCCCCAAGCTCCAGGGCTCCTCCAAGGCTCACGGCGAGCCGCTCGGCGATGAGGAGATCAAGGGCACCAAGCGCAACTACGGCTGGCCCGAGGACGCGAAGTTCCTGGTCCCCGATGGCGTCCGCGAGCGCTTCCAGGAGCGCATGGGCGCCCGCGGCAAGTCCCTGCGCGAGGCGTGGGATGCGCGCTTCGTCGAATACTCGAAGCAGTTCCCCGAGCTCGCCGATGAGCTGACCCGCATGCAGCGCCGCGAAGCCCCCAAGGGCTGGGACTCCGAGCTGCCCACGTTCCCCGCCGACGCCAAGGGCATGGCCACCCGCGAGTCCAGCGGCAAGGTGCTCAACGCCGTCGCCAAGCACTACCCGTGGCTGGTGGGCGGCTCGGCCGACCTCAACCCGTCCACGAAGACGTACATCAACGGCTCCGAGTCCATGAAGCCCGGCGACCACTCCGGTCGCAACATCCACTTCGGCGTGCGCGAACACGCCATGGGCTCCATCGTCAACGGCCTGTGCCTCAGCAAGGTGCGCGGCTACGGCGCCACGTTCCTCATCTTCAGTGAGTACGAGCGCCCCGCCATCCGCCTCTCCTCCCTGATGGAGCTGCCCGCACTCCACATCTTCACCCACGACTCCATCGGCCTGGGCGAGGACGGCCCCACCCACCAGCCCGTCGAACAGCTCGCCAGCCTGCGCGCGATTCCGGGCCTCATCGTCCTGCGCCCCGCAGACGCCAACGAGGTCGTCGAGGCCTGGCGCGTCATCGGCCAGCAGAAGAGCCACCCCGTCGTCCTCGTCCTCACCCGCCAGCCCGTGCCCACCGTGGACCGCTCCAAGTACGGCGCGGCCTCCGGGGTCGCCAAGGGCGGCTACGTGCTCGCGGACGCCGAGGGCGGCAAGCCGGAAGTGGTGCTCATCGGCACGGGCAGCGAAGTGGCCCTGTGCATGGACGCCCACGAGAAGCTCACCGCCGAGGGCATCAAGTCCCGCGTCGTCAGCCTCCCTTCATGGGAGCTGTTCGAGCAGCAGCCCCAGGAGTACCGCGACAGCGTCCTGCCTCCGAACGTGCGCGCCCGCGTCGCCGTGGAGAAGGGCGCCGCCTTCGGCTGGGAGCGCTGGGTCGGCTTCGACGGCGGCATCGTCGCCATGCGCAGCTTCGGCGCCTCCGCCCCCATCAAGGCCCTCCAGCAGAAGTTCGGCTTCACCGTCGACAACGTGGTGAAGGTGGCCAAGGCCACCCTGGCCAAATCGAAGGCATAGCCACCCGCGCGCTCCTGGCGCGCCGCTGAAAAAGACAAGGGCCCCGGACCATCCCCCAACGGTCCGGGGCCCTTCTTGCTTCAGTCCTCTGTCACTCCCAGACCTGCACTACCGACGTCCTGCCAAAAGAAAGTGACTCGGACCATCCCCCAACAGCCCGAGCACCCGAGGCCCCTCTTAAAGAGGGGCGTCGCATCAAGAAAAGGCCCCCGACTCATCCCCCAACAAGCCGGGGAGCCCGAACCGCTACTCCCCTCCCTGCACGGGAGCCGCGGTGCTCCAAATCATCGCGGGTCCACGGGAGCCCCTTGCCCGACTCGAAGCCCCCCGGCCCCGGTCGCTCCCGCGCCCACCCAAAAGTCCGCACCCTCTCGCCACCCGTCTCCCCGCCTCACCCCGGTGCGGTCGTCGTGCCACGGTGCTGCTCACTCCAGGACTTCATTGCATCGTGCATGCCGAGCTTCGGTGCACACGTCAGGTCCAGGTGGGCGGGTCGCCGGCCGACCACCTGGCCCCATCGGAGGTGGGGGCCTGATGAGCCCGGCCCCTTCCTCTCCACCCGGTCCCTATCACCGGGTGGTGTTGCTCGATTCGCGTCGCGGAATCAGGCGGCGATGAAGCGCGGGGGCGGACGCAGCACGCTGAGCTGCTCCATCTCCTTCACCATCTTCTGGAACTCGGAGTTCGCGATGCCCGTCTCGCCCTTGGCCAGCGACTGGGTGGCGTACTTCTCGTAGGTGTCCACCACCTTGCGCGCATCCGGGCTGAGGCGGTCGTAGTTCTGGCGCGCCCACTTCTGGAGGTCCGCGAACTCCAGCCCGGCCGCCTGGCCATCCAAGTCACCCGCGCCCTTGTTGATGGCGTTCGTGAGGTCCTTGGCGGAAATCTTCCCGCTCTTCCCGTCCAGCGTCTCCAGCGCGGTGCGCATGGACGCGTCATGGAAGGTCTTGTGCTGCGAGGCGTCCTTCACCATCGCGTCGAAGTCCGTCTTGTCCATGCCCTCGGGGCCGGCCGCCTCGGCGTGCTGCTGGTACGTCTCCATCACCTTCTGGGCCTCGGGCGTCAGCCGGTCCTTGTTCTTCTCCGCCCACTTCTGGAACTCGGCCAGCTCCTGGGTGGAGTTGGCGTCCGCGTCGCCCGCGCCCTGCTTGATGGCGCCGAGCAGGTCCTCACCGGAGATGGGCCCGTTCTCCTTGTCCAGCGTCGCCAGCGACTCGCGAGCGCTCACGTCGCCCACGCTCTTGAAGTCCTTCATCATCTTGGACCACTCGGTGGTGTTCAGGTCCTTGTCGCCCGTGGCCATCGCCTTGGTCGCGTGCTTCTCGAACTTGCCCATCACTTCCTTGGCCTCGGGCGACAGCTTGTCGGCGTTCTTCTTCGCCCAGTCCTGGAAGGCCTTCAGCTCGTCCGCGGTGTTGTTGTCCGCGTCCTTCGTGCCCTTGCGGATGGCCTTCGCCATGTCATCGCCGGAGATGGGCTTGGGCAGCTTGTCCAGGCCCGCGAGCGCCTTCTCCGCGCCCTTGTCGCCCACGCCCTTCATGTCGTTGATCATCTTCCGCCAGTCGCCGTCCGTATGGCCGTTGGCATTCCGCTCCGCGGCGAACTTGGAGAAGCGGTCCATCACCTGCTTCGCCTCGGGCGTGAGGCGGTCCTGGTTCTTCTCCGCCCACTCCGCGAACGCGCGGTACTCGCCCTTCGCCGCGTTGCCGTCGTGGTCACCCGTGCCGCGCTGGATGGCCTTGGTGAGCTGGTCCGCGGTGATGGGGCCCTTCGTCTTGTCCAGCTTGTTCGTCTCGCCCAGCGCGCCCACGTCCAGCGGGCTCCACTCGTTCGGCAGCGGCTTGGACGGGAAGCACCCACCCTTGTCGAAGGTGTCGGCGCCCGGACGGCCCGCCTGCTGGTGCTGCGCGTGGTGCTTCATCACGTGGCGCAGGTCCTTCAGCAGCTGGTGCTCCTTCACCAACGCACGCTCCAACTTGCCCTCGAGCTTCTCGAGCTTGGACTCGGTGCGAGCCAGGGTCTTCTGCACGGCGGGGTTGAACGTGGAGGTGATGGCCATTTGGGTTTCTCCGAGTAAGTCGTTGTGAGCACCCCTATTGCTCGCGGCGTGCCACACATCTCCCACGGTCACCCACTTCCACTTCTTTTATGGTTTCAAGGGGTTACGCGAAGACACCCCTGTCCTCGGGGGTGGTGACAACTGTCACCACCGATGACAACCGTCACCAGGGGGGAGGCCCCCCAGGTGGTGACTGGAGTCACCGGATCCGCTTGCGCGGGGCCGTCAGCACCTTGCGCATGCGCTGCTTGCCCTGGGGCCGCTCGGCCGCCAACGCGAAGCCCTGTCTTTCAAAGAGCGGCACCGTGCCCGTGTACGCGGACGCATTGGAGATACGCGCGAGGCCCTGGGGGCGTTTCACCGGATATTCCGCCACGGTGCGCGCCGTTCTTCCCGAACAGCGCCTCGAGCGCCGGCCACAGCTTCGGCGTCAACTCCTGAACCTCCGTCACAGGCCTCCGCGCAGCTCCTGCTCGCTCCACAGCGCGCCGTCCCGCTCGCGCAGGAGGAACGTGAGCCGGCCCTGATGGAACCCGCGCACCGGCGCCTCGGGGTCCGGGAAGCCCGGTGGCAGGCGCCAGTCGGGAGGCAGCGTTCCGCTCAGCGGGATGGAGCGCTCCCGGCGCAGCTCCCCCACCTCCAAGTCCGTGAGCGGACGAGCGCGCGCCCAGGGCAACAGCGCGCGTCCGTGTGAGCCCACGCGCGTCCCCGGGGGCGGGTCGGTCCATGGGCCTATCGCCGTGCGCCACAGCGTGGACAGGTGCGCTCCACAGCCGAGCACTCGCCCCACGTCTCTCGCGAGCGAGCGGACGTAATAGCCCCCGCGACACGTCAGCGTGAGGCGACTGGAGCGCGGCAGGTCGTGCGAGAGCCACCGCGCTGAATGGAGATACACGCGCGAGGGAGGCAGCTCCACCACCTCGCCCCGGTGTGCCTTGCGATAGGCCGGCTCTCCGCCCACCTTCTTGGCGCTCGTGGCCGGCGGCACCTGCTCGCGCCAGCCGACGAAGGGCGCGAGCGCGGCGTCGAGCAACTCCGGCGTCAGGCGCGACACGTCCCCCTGATGCACGGGCTTGCCGTGCAGGTCTCCCGTGTCCGTCTCCGTGCCCCAGACCACGTCCGCCTCGTACGTCTTGGGCACCGCGTGCAAGAGCTCGAACAGCCGCGTCGTCTGTCCCACCAGGACGAGGAGCAACCCGTGTGCGAACGGGTCCAACGTCCCGCCGTGACACACCGGCACGCGCTTGCCCGGCACCGCGCGCGTCTCCTCCAGGAAGGTCTGCACCACCGAGAAGCTCGTGGGGCCCACCGGCTTGTGCACGCTGTAGAGGCCCGGCGTCATGCGTGCTCCCGCCAGGGAACACACTTCACGGACTCTGGGACGTCCTCAGTCACCACGGTCCTCTTCTTCCTCGGCGAAGTCGGAGGACTCGCCATCCAGGGCTCCCTCCACCTGCGTGGCTCCGTCCCGCTTCACCAGATACACGGGCGAACAGCGTGAGGCCTGCGCCACCGTGCGCGCCAGGGGCTCCGCGTGCGTCGTCACCCAGACCTGGCTGTCCTTCGCCGCCCTCAGCACGAGTCGCCCCAGTGGCTCCAACAGGTCTGGATGCAGGCTCGTCTCCGGTTCGTTCAACGCGAGGAACGGCGGAGGGCGCGGACTCAAGAGCGCCGCCAGCAAGCAGAGGTAGCGCAACGTTCCATCGGACAGCTCGGTCGCGGCCATGGGCCGGCTCAACCCCGGCATGTGCATGAACAGACTGAAGCGCCCTTCACTGGACTGGACCTCCAGCCGAGCCCCCGGGAACGCATCGTCGATGCCCTGCTCCAGACCGCGCGTGTCGCCAATCTGGAGGATGGTCAGCAGCGCCGCCGCCAGGTCCGCGCCGTCATGCGCCAGCACCGGCGTCCTCACGCCCACGCGCGGATGCCGCATGGCCGCGTCCGGGTCCGTGCGGAAGTGGTGATAGAAACGCCACGCGGCGAACGTGCGCTGCACCTCCGACAAGCGCGGGAAACGGTGCGGCTCGCCCAACTGGTCCAGCACCGACTCCGAGTTCCAGAGCTGCGTGGGAAACGTCACCCGCTTCCCGTCGGCGTCCCGCATGAAGGCCGTGCGGTCCTTGCGCTCCATCAGCACCACCTTCCGCCCCCCGGACCAGGCCCACAGGTGCTCCGACTTCACCTCCGGGTCCAGCTTGAAGGGGTCCGCGGAGCGCGGGATGTGGGGGACGATGCCGCAGCTCAGCTCGTACGACAGCTCGCCCAGCTCCACCTGCACCGTCAGCCGCGCCGGCTTCTTCGCACCTCGCGGCCCCGCCCACAGCACGCTCGGCGTGCCGCCCTCTTCCGCCAGGGTGCGCGCCAACCGCCCCTCCGACGCCGCCACCAACAGGTACAGCGCGCGGTACAGGTTCGTCTTGCCACTGCCATTGGCCCCGACAATGACATTCACCGGGCCCAGCTCCAGCGAGAGCTGACGCACAGAGCGGTATCCGGCAATTCGCAAGCGCTGGATGGGCATCGAACTCCCCACCCTAGCGTGCCCGGTGACGGGCGCGCAGGTCATCGACTCTTCGCTTCACCCGAGGGGCACACGCTCGCAGAGGCGCGCCCCTCGGGCCCGTCAGCACGACGGGACTACCGGTAACGCATCAGCTTCTCGTAGCGCTGGGCCAGCTTGCCCTGGGAGAGCGCGGGCGCGTACACCGGCGCGTCGGCCCAGTCGGACAGGCGCTCGAAGTAGAAGGTGCGCTGGGGCTCGGGCAGCGCGCTCAGCGTGCCGTAGAAGCCGATGCCCGCCGGGTCCACCACGCGGTACGAGTCGTTCCGCGCGCTCACCCAGAAGGCCGAGGCGCTCCACGGACTCAGCGCGCCGTCGACGATGAGCACTCGACGCGCGTGCAGCCGCGTCCACAGCTCCAGCTTGAGCATGGGCAGCGGGTTGTAGACCTTCGCCACGCCCGTGGGCGGCAGGAACGTGGGCACCTGCCAGCCCGGGTAGCGCAGCAGGGGCCACAGCTCCGCCTCCGGATACAGCGGCGCGCCCAGCTCCGTGGCGCACTGGTAGCTCTCCGGCCCCACCGGGCTGTTCAACGCCTGGTCGGAGAACGTGTACGCAGGGCCCGCCACCAGGTCCACGAAGGCGAACAGCTCCTCGGCCGACACCGTGGGCCCCGGAATCGTGTCGCAGTCGTACGGCGCCAGCCCCATGTACTCCCAGAAGTTGAAGGGCAGCCGCACCACGCTGAACTCGAACGCCTTGTCCACGCCCAGCGTGTCGAAGGTGAAGCCCCACTCCACCTGCGCCGCCAACAGCGGCGTCAGCTCCTCACGCCGCTCCAGCGCCGCGCGCTGCACCGCCTTCAGCTTGTTCCGGCACGCCGCGTCCCCCACGTTCGCCAGGAAGTGCGGCACGCGGACATCCTGCAACCCCAGGCTGTGCCGCTCCGCGTAGGGAATGACTGCCTCCACGTCGTGAGGATAGAAGTAGCTGTGCAGCAGCGCCGCCGTGCCGCCCCGGAACACGCCCGTGGACAGCCAGCGCGCGCCGTAAATCGTCTTGAACACCTCCACCACGCGGTGCGCGTCCGCCGCGGACTGCCAGACATCCAGGAGCTTCCAGTCGCGCGAAGCGGGCGTCGACGTGCCGTAGAAGCGGTGCTCCACCGTCACCTGGTTGCCCTTCAACAAATCCACCGGCTCCGCGGCGATGGGCTCCGCGAAGATTTCAGCGCCCTCCGTGTCGATGACCATGGGCGCCGTCACCGAGCGGTGGAACAGCGTCAGGCGCTGGAGGAACTTCTCACCTCCCGGATGGCGGTGGTCCGCGGGCTGCTCGAAGTCGAGCGTGAAGAAGCGGAAGTCGTCGACGTACTCGTCCCCCAGAATCGTGACGCCCGGCAGCGCCTCCAGCCGCGCGCGGATGTCGTCGTCGATGGCGCGCACCTCCGACAGCGCCTCGCCCTCCACTCCGTCGCGGCCCGCCCCCGACGTGTCACCACAGGCAGCCAGCAGCGCTACCGCCAGCGCTCCCACCACGCCTCGAAATCGATACGTCACTCCCCACATGTCTCGCTCCTCTCGATGGACCACGTCACTCGCGTCCATTCGGGACCAGCCCGGACATTCTCACAAAACGAGAATTATGGGCCATCCATGAAAATACACTTCGGGTGCGGCCTGCCGAAGGACCTCGGGAGAAGTCCTCAGGGAGGCCGGCGGGGGCATCTACGGGGTGGGAGGCTCCTGGCGGCGGTTCATGATGGGGCTGCATGAGGGCGGCACGGCGAAGCCGTTGCTGGCGATGCCCCCGGCGTGCGTCGCGTTGGAGCCCAGGCCGAAGGCGGCGAACGCGGCCCACATCCGACAGACATCCTCGCCG
>Ga0126314_10000357_pt1 | contig 22674 bp, 20 predicted proteins | sample Plot105B_FD_92535 | JGI IMG/M metagenome (GOLD analysis project Ga0126314, IMG submission 92535) | Serpentine soil microbial communities from UC McLaughlin Reserve, CA, USA - Plot105B | ecosystem: Environmental > Terrestrial > Soil > Grasslands | place: USA: UC McLaughlin Reserve, Lake County... | reverse complement strand
GCCTACTGGCTGTGCAAGATCTGGAACCGCCCGCGGTGGGGTCCCTGGGTGGTCGTCGGCTTCACCGTCTGCGCCGTGGCCTTTACCGTGTTCTTCCTCCCACTGGCCGTGGCCCTGCCCATTAGCGAAGACGACCTCATGCGCCGGGTGTGGACCGACTACTGGTTCTACTACGAGAAACCGGTCCCGGGGAGCGGCTGCCTCGTCAAGAACCCCGCCGACCTTTGCCCCCAGTGAAAGCTACTCTGTTTCGATCGTGTCTTGCACCTTGATGCTGCCGGCCTGGACGACCCTGGCGCAGATACCGCCCCGACGCTTGAGGGCCCGTGTCATGCCCGGCTCGCTCAGGTCCTGCACGTGCCTGCACGGTGGGCGCGGGCGGTCGTACTCGAGCACGGCTTCCCCGATGCGAAACCTCTTCCTGCGCAAATCGCCGAGTTTTATACCGCGGGTGATGATGTTGCGCCTGTGCTCGCCGTTTTTGACGCCGATGCCAAGCTCGTTCTCGATGTAGTCGAGGTCCTCGCCTTCGATCAGGGTGACTTCGCAGACGTCCCCGTAGCGCGTCCAGAATCCCGTACCCTCGCAGTAGCGATCCCCCTCGATGCCACACCCCTCGACGGTACGGACCTCACCAACACTTTCCATGGCCGCGCTGCCTTTCCCCGTAACGAAGATCTCCTCGACGACACCCTTCATTATTCTTGCTCCTTCCGGAAAATCGTGCCGTTCAGCATGTCAGCCTTTTGCATCGAATCCGGGTAGAGCTTAGCAGTTACTGACTCTCATCGATGCGCCCGTAACCGCCGCCGCCGGGTGTCTCGACGGTGACGATGTCCCCCCCCTCCATCTCCCTGCTGACCTTGGGCGCCAGCTCCTCATCGTTCAGCAGGTTGTGGCCAACTCTGCCAGGCTCGCCTCCATCGACGCCCCGCGGACCGTGACACCTGCGGTCGGTGAGCAGGGAGAGGCTGGCCGGGTCGAGGACTCGCACGGCGCGGACGATGCCGTCACCGCCGCGGTGCTCGCCCTCTCCACCCGAGCCGTAGAGTAGTTCGTAGCTCTCGACCCGCATGGGATACTCCATCTCGAAGGCCTCGATGGGGGTGTTGAGAGTGTTGCTCATACCGACGTGTACGCCGGAGGGACCAGGACCCCTGTTGCTCGCCCCCTGACCGCCGCCGATGGTCTCATAGTAGGTCCAACCAGGACCGCCTATGAGCAGGTTGTTCATCGTCCCCTGGCCCTGCGCAGGTATCCGTTCGGGAGCGAAGCCGGCGAGCGCGGCGAGCACGGTGTCTGCGATGCGGTTGGAGGTCTCGACGTTCCCGGCCACGACCGCAGAGGGGTAGGATGCGTTGACCAGGCTCCCCTGCGAGGCCTCTATGGTGAGCGGGGCGTAGGTGCCGGCGTTGGCGAGTATGTCCCCGGGGAGCAGTACGCGCAGGGCGAAGTAGCTTGCGGAGCGGGTGACGGGGAGAGGGCAATTTATGTTGCCGCTGACGGCATCGGCGGTGCCTGAGAAATCTATCCTCATCGAGTCACCCTCGACGGTTACGGTAGCCCTTATGTTGATGTCTTCGTCCGTGATGCCGTCACCCTCCATGCAATCCTCTGCGGAGTGCTCGCCGTCAGGGAGGTCACGGATAGCCTCACGGGTGCGTTTCTCGGCGTAGGAGATCACCTCCTCGAAAGCGGCGAGGATGGTGTCTTTGCCGCGGCGTTCTATCAGCTCCCCGAGACGTTCTTCGGCGATGTTATTCGCGGCGATCTGGGCGCGCAGGTCGCCGCGCCTGAGGTCGGGGGTGCGGACATTGGCGAGGACCAAATCGAGCACATCCTGGACGTAAGCGCCGGAGCGCACCAGACGGACCGGCGGGATGATTAGGCCCTCCTGGTAGATCTCACGCGAGTCGCTGGGCATGGAGCCAGGACGCATGCCCCCGACGTCGGAATGATGGGCCCGCGTGACCGCGTACCCGATGATCTCACGCTCGTAGGCGACAGGAGAGACGAGCGTTACGTCAGGCAGGTGGGTTCCGCCGGAGTAGGGATCGTTTATGGCGAAGACGTCGCCCGGCTCGGGATCACGGTCCCTTATGGCGGCGACGGCCTCGGGCATCGCGCCGAGGTGGACCGGAATGTGTTCGGCCTGGGCGACCATACAGCCCTCTGCATCGAAGAGCGCCGTCGAGCAGTCGCGCCTCTCCTTGATATTCGAAGAGTAGGAGCCCCGGATCAGGACAGCCCCCATCTCTTCGGCGATCCCGGCCAGGGCGCTGGACAAAACCGAGAGGGTTACGGGATCCAACCTATCCATCGTCCTTCTCCAGTACGAGCGTTCCTACACCATCGACCACGCCTCGCCACCCCGGCCTGACTACGCATGTGGACTCCCTGAACTCGACTATGGCAGGACCCTCAACCTCGGAACCCTCGCCCATCTCCTCGCGGTCGAGCACGGGCACCTCCATCCACTCCCCGTCGAAGTTGGCCTCCCGCTCTCTGGCCCCGGCGTCGCCCCTCGCCTCGGGCTCCGTGAGCTCGGGTTTCTCGACCGGGACTGTGGAGATGAGGCGCGCGTTCACGAGCTCGACGGCCTCGTCCTCCATGCGGTAGCCGTAGCGCTGCTCGTGCGCGGCGTGGAAGCGATGCTCCAGCTTCTCTAGCGAGTCAGCTTCCACGGTCAACTCGAAGGACTGTCCCTTGTAGCGGAGGTCGGCCCTGCGCGTGTGTTCCGGAGCATCGAGGTCTTCTTCTGCTGCGTTCTCCATCTGCGCGAAGCTGCGCTCGAGCTCTCCGGCGTCCACTTCGTCGAGGGGGGAGAGGTAAGGGCTCACGTAGTCGCGGCGGATGTCCGAGATGGCGAGTCCGAGGGCGGAGAGAACGCCACCGGCACGCGGGACGAGGACCGTATGCATGCCCAACTCCTCGGCGAGGGCGCAGGCGTGCATCCCGCCAGCCCCCCCGAAAGCGAGCAGGGCGAACTCACGCGGGTCCAGACCGCGCTCGACGCTGATGATCCTGAGCGCGCGCGTCATCTCCGCGTTCGCCACACGCACGGTGCCAAGGGCGACCTCCTCTGCCGCGAGGCTCAACTTCTCCCCGAGCGCGGCGAGGGCCTTCTCCGAGAGTTCGCGCCGCAGCACCACCTCACCGCCAAGCTCGGTGCCGTCGGCGAGGTAGCCGAGGAAGAGGTTGGCGTCGGTCACCGCCGGCGCATCGCCGCCCATGTCGTAGGCAGCGGGACCCGGCTCGGCACCCGCGGAATGGGGGCCGACGCGCAGTGCGCCGCCGGCGTCGGCCCAGGCTATAGAGCCGCCGCCGGCGCTGACTGTATGGACGTCGACCATGGGGAGTTTTATGGGGACTCCTGCAACCACCGTCTCCGTGGTCGTCTGGGCTTCGCCGGCCAGTATCGGGGCGACGTCCGTGCTCGTACCGCCCATGTCGAAGGTGAGGAGGTCCTTGTAACCGCCGAGGGAGCCCACATAAGCTGCACCGACGACTCCTCCCGCAGGGCCCGAGAGGACACAGCCGGCGGCGTCGGAGACGGCATCGTCCACCCTGGTTACGCCGCCCGAAGACTGCATTATGAGCGGAGATGGCCCCCCGGATTCGTCTACCCGCTCTGCCAACCTCCCCAGGTAGGCGGCGAGCTTCGGCGCCAGGTAAGCATCGGCGGTCGTCGTGGAGAACCGCTCGTACTCGCGGAACTCGGGCAGGACCTCGCTGCTGAGGGAGACGTACACCTCGGGGAGCGCCTCTCGCAGCGCCTCGCCGACACGCCGTTCGTGTTCTGGATGGGCGAAGGCGAACAGCAGGCACACGGCGACTGCCTCTACCTCCGCCTCTTCCACGGTGGTGATGGCGGCTTTGAGGCTCGCGTCATCGAGCGGCGCCAGCTCTCCGTCAGGACCCATCCGTTCCTCTACGGTGAAGCGCAGCCCTCGTGGGACGAGGGCGGGAGGACGGTCTTGCGCCAGGTCGTAGAGCGAGGGACGGTTCTGGCGGGCTATCTCCAGTACGTCCCTGAAGCCGGCGGTCGTAACGAGGGCCGTGCGGGCGCCGCGGCGTTCGAGGAGGGCGTTCGTCGCGACCGTCATGCCGTGGGCCAGGGCGATGACCGCGCCCGCCTCGACTTGTGAGGCTTCGATGGCGTTCATCACGCCTTCTGACTGGTCGCGAGACGTGGAGGGGACCTTGGCGGTCACGATTCCTCCGCCTCCGAGCGCGACGAGGTCGGTGAAAGTGCCGCCCACGTCGACCCCTAGACGGAGGTCTTTCACAGGGTCATCCTTGCTGCTCGGCTACCAGCCGCCGTTCCGCGGACTCCTCCTCGTAGATGTCCTTACGGTAGGTCAGAGGGATTATACCGGCCCGGCCTGCCCCACGCTCCGACCAACGGGCCGTTGACGCCTGCTCCGTACGCGTTCACACTTACCCGGCCGGCGGACAAGGGAGGGACCGATATGAAGGACGTAGCAGCACACATCTTCGACCTCGAACAGCCGCGCACCGAGAAGATGCCGATACACCCTGCCCACAAGCAGGCCGGCTACTCCTACCTCCTCCACCGCCACCACGAGGACGAGTACCGCCCCGAGGAATCCGGACCGCGCACCGGCGCGGCGGGGGTCTTGATCTGCGCGGAACACACGGGCACGCACATAGACGCCCTGAGCCACCAGTCAGATGCCCTGGTGCTCTGCGGGGGCGTACCCGTGGGGGAGGTGCAATCCCCGCGCGGTTTCACGCGGCTCGGCGTCGAGGAGATAGAACCCCTACTGGCCCCCGGCGTGCTGCTCGACGTTGCCGCCAGGGACGGCGTGGAATCTCTCGAGCCGGGCCGGGTCGTCACGGCCGCCGACCTCGAAGCGTGCTGTAAGCGTCAGGGAGTGGAGGTCGAAGCCGGTAGCGTGGCGCTCGTCAGGCTCGGCAACGCCCGCTTCTGGGACGACGAAGAGCGCTACCTGGCAGGACCCGGCATGGACGCGAGCGCCGCCTACTGGATGGCTGATAGAGAGGTGCTGGCGGTCGGGGCTGACAACATGGCCTGGGACGCACCCGGCCTGAGAGATCCCGAGCTAGGGTGCATGATGGCGGGGCACCTGATCCTTCTGGCCAGGCGAGGTATCTACATCATCGAGAACCTCGCGCTCGACGAGCTGGCCGCGTCAGGACTCCATAACTTCGACTTCGTCTGCACGCCCCTGAAGCTCGTGGGCGCGACGGGCTCACCCGTCAGGCCGTTGGCGGTCGTTTAGGAACTGCCCCAGTCGTCACCAGCGTCGTCCGTATGTTGGCCCAGTGTCGGCGGGGGGAGGCGGATGGGCAAGCGTTCGCCATCGACGAGGATCGGCGAAGCGAGCATCCTGAGGGAGCCTGCCGTGGGATGATCCAGGTCCTGCAGGATGCCCGACCCGAGGAGGTGCTCGTCCGCGAGCACGTCGGTCAGCGTATTTACGGGCCCGCTCGGGACGCCGGCGGTGCGGATCTCCTCGGCCCACTCGTCCGCAGTCCGTTTGGCGAACTCTTCTTGCAGCTCCGGGATCAGAGCCTCGCGGTTGGCCACGCGAGCGGGGTTGGTCGCGTAGCGCTCGTCCTCGGCCAGCTCGGGACGGCCTATGGCTTTGCAAAGGTTGGCGAACTGGGTGTTGTTGCCGACGGCCACGACCAGGGGCTTGTCAGAGGCGTGAAAGGTCTGGTAGGGGACGATGGAGGGATGGGCGTTTCCTATCAGGCCACTGTCCTTGCCGCTTACCAGATACTCCTGGCCGCGATTGGCGAGCCAGCCTAGAGTTGACTCGAAGAGCGGAACCTCGATGCGCGCACCCTCTCCGGTCTCGTCGCGACGGTGGAGGGCGGCCAGTATCGCGTTGGATGCGAAAAGGCCGCACACGATGTCCGAGATCGCGACTCCTACTTTCGTGGGCTCGCCGCCAGGCTGCCCTGTGATGCCCATGACACCCCCCCTGGCCTGCACCAGAAAGTCGTAGCCAGGCCGGTCCTCGTCAGGACCGGGCCCGAACCCCGTGATGGAGCAGTAGATGAGGCCAGGGTTCGACTCTTGCAGCGTCTCGTAGCCGAGGCCGAGCTTCTCCAGGGCCCCGCGCCTCCAGTTCTCGATCAAGACGTCGGCGCCGGCCGCGAGCGCCATGACCCGCTCCAGCCCCCTCTGGTCTTTCAGGTCAACCCCGATCGAACGCTTGTTACGGTTGACGGAGAGGAAATACGCCGACTCGCCACGTTCGTCGTCGCCGGCGAAGGGAGGCCCCCAGTGGCGGGTATCATCCCCACGCTCGGGATGTTCGACCTTTACGACGTCAGCACCAAGGTCACCAAGTACCATCGTCGCATAGGGTCCGGCCAGAACTCGTGAAAGGTCGAGAACCCTGACGCCTGCTAGAGGCAACCTCGGAGGGTCTTCCATACGCCTAGTGTAACAGCACGCTGCGCCCTTCGGGCTCCGCTTGTCAGCACGGCGCTTCGCGCCTTGTCAGCACGCTCAAGCCTGCGGCTTTCGCTTGTCAGCACTTCAGCTTTTTGCTTTTGCTGACATGCTGACAAGCGAGGGCCGCAAGGCCCGAGCGTGCTGAAATGCTGACGAGCGGAGGCGAAGCCGGAGCGTGCTAACAAGGCGCGAAGCGCCGCGTGTGGAATAATCCGGGTCGAAAGTATGGCTCCGAGAGAGGTGAGAAGATGGCTGTTACCCGGGCTGGAAGAAACGAGGATGCCGGCTCCTCCACCCGTCCCGAGGCGAACGATTTCCTGAACATCGACGCCCATCTCTCCGAAGAGGAGCAGGGCGTCAGGGAGCGGGTTCGTTCCTTTGTAGACGAGAAGATAAGACCGCATATCAAGGGGTGGTATGACGAGGCTGTTTTCCCTGAGGAGATCGTACCCGACTTCGCGGAGCTCGGGCTGCTTGGGATGCACCTCTCCGGTTACGGGTGTGCGGGGAGAAGCGCCGTGGAGTACGGCCTCGCCTGTATGGAGCTCGAGGCGGGCGACTCGGGTCTCAGGACCTTCGTGAGCGTGCAGGGCTCGCTGGCCATGAGCGCCATCCACAAGTTCGGCTCCGAGGAGCAGAAACTGCAGTGGTTACCCCTGATGGCGAAGGGAGAGGCGATCGGGTGCTTCGGCCTCACCGAGCCGACCGCGGGCTCGGACCCGGCGGGCATGAAGACCTTCGCCAGGAAAGAAGGTTCCGACTGGGTCTTGAACGGCGAGAAGCGTTGGATCGGGCTGGCCACCATCGCCGACGTGGCCGTAGTCTGGGCGCGCACGGACGAAGAGAAGAACCCGGTCCGCGGCTTCCTCGTCCCCACGGATACGAAAGGCTTCTCGGCCACGGACATAACCCCCAAGCTCTCGATGCGGGCCTCGATCCAATGCAACCTGAGGCTCGAAGAAGTCCGTCTCCCCGAGAGCGCGATGTTGCCAGGGGCCAGTGGCCTCGGCGGCCCGTTCGCCTGCCTGAACGAGGCCCGCTACGGTATCATCTGGGGCGCTATGGGGGCGGCCCGCGACTGCTACGAATCAGCGCTGGACTACGCGAAGCAGAGGGAACAGTTCGGGCGGCCCATAGCCTCCTTCCAGCTCGTCCAGCAGAAGCTGGCGAACATGCTGATCGAAGTCGGCAAAGGAACGCTCCTCGCGCTGCACATAGGCAGGATGAAGGACGCGGGCACCCTCAGGCCCGAGCACGTAAGCTTCGGCAAGCTCAACAACGTCAGGGAGGCCATAGAGATAGCCCGCGAAGCCCGCACCGTCTTCGGCGGCAACGGCGTCACGCTCGACTATCCCCCCATGCGCCACATGAGCAACCTGGAGAGCGTAAGGACCTACGAGGGCACGGACGAGGTACACACCCTGATCCTCGGCGGCGCCATCACAGGCATCCCCGCCTTCCGCTAGGGCAGATCCACCATACCCCGGGGAAAACTCATCCTGCTCGGATACAACCCACCGCACGCCCGGATACAACCCTCCCCGTTCGGGCATAACCCACCACACGCACGGGTATAACCCACCCCATGTAGGGGCGGTTCGCGAACCGCCCAACGACGAACCGCTACGCAAAAACCCTACGGATAACGCAATTCTCCAGGAGGCACCGTGGCGCAGATGAAAGCGATAATGGTCGAGGAGTTCGGCGAGCCCGAGGTGCTGAGGCACGCCGACGTCGAGCGCCCCTCGCCGGGCGAGGGGGAGGTTTTGCTCGAGGTCCGCTCGGCCGGTGTCAACTACGCCGACACCATGCGCCGCCGCAACCAGTACCTCGAGACCCAGGACCTCCCTTTCACCCCTGGCTCCGAGGTGGCTGGCATCGTCGCCGAGGTCGGGGAAGGGGTCCAAGACGTTGCTGCAGGCGATCGCGTAGTCACCCTGCTCGGCACGGGCGGGTATGCGGAGTACGCCCTCGCTCCGGCGCGGAGCCTGATACCACTCCCCGAAGGCCTCGACTTCGACCAGGCCGCAGCCATCCCACTCCAGGGCCTGACTGCCTACCACTGCATCAAGACCTCGGGCGCCCTGCAAGAGGGCGAGAGCGTCCTCGTACACGCCGCGGCCGGAGGCGTGGGCACCCTCTCCGTCCAGATGGCGAAGCTCCTCGGGGCCGGCACCGTGATCGCCACAGCGAGCAGCGGGGAGAAGCTGGACCTGGCCCGTTCCCTCGGCGCCGAGATCCTCATTGACTATACGGAAGAAGACTGGCCCGAGAAGGTCCGCGAAGCCACGGAAGGCAAGGGCGCCGACGTGATACTCGAGATGGTCGGCAGCGATTTCCCCGAGAAGAACCTGCAGTGCCTGAAAGTCTTCGGAAGGATGGTCGTCTTCGGCTCGGCCAGCAAGGAGCGGGGAACCATCGTGCCCGCCGCCCTGATGAAGCGGTGTCACGCCGTCGTCGGTTTCTACCTGCCGCAGATCATGCGCCGTCCCGACCTCTTCGTCCCCAGCCTCCGGGAAATCCTCGCCTGGATCTCCTCGGGCGACCTTAAGCTCACCATCGGCGGCACCTACCCGCTCGCCCAGGCCGCCGCAGCCCACTCTGACCTCGAAGGCCGCAAGACGTCAGGAAAACTCGTCCTCAATCCGTAAAGGCTTCAGGAAGTTTGCGATGGCAGATTCTTCTGGTAGATCTGCGAGCGGCGGTCCAGCTCTCGCTAAACATACTGGGGGCAGCGCAAAGGGCGGGGAGAAGACCCCGCCCCAAAAGCTGACTAGCTGACAAGCCGCCTGGCGAAGCCGGGCGGCGTGCTGACATGCTGAAATGCTTTAAATCACCGAACTCGAGGGACCGCCGGCGACGTAGATCGTCTCCCCACTGATATACGAGGCGTCGTCGGAGACGAGGAAGGCGACGACGTTGGCTATGTCGTCAACCCTCCCGAAGCGCTTGAGGGGTATGTTCTTGGCGAAGCGGTCCTTCATCTCCTCCATGCTCATCCCGACCCGCTCGGCCGCTTCCTTGGTCATCTCGGTCTCGATCCAACCAGGTGCCACGGCGTTCACATTGATGTTGAAGCGCCCGAGCTCGAGCGCCATGGTCCGAGCCAGCGCCTGGAGGCCGGCCTTCGCCGCGGAGTAGTTAGCCTGCCCCTTGTTCCCCAACGCAACGATGGAGCTCGTCATCACGATCTTGCCGTACTCCTGATCGACCATGTACTTCTGCGCTGCCTTGGAACAGAGGAAGCTGCCCTTGAGGTGCACGTCGAGCACTTTGTCCCAGTCTTCCTCGCTCATCTTGAACGAGAGGTTGTCGCGCAACAGCCCGGCGTTGTTGACGAGGATGTCGATCCGCCCGAAGCGGTGCGCTATCTCCTCGAAGGCCTTCTCGACCTGCTGCGCACTCGATACGTCGCAGGCGATCGCAATCGCTTCGGACCCCGCAGCCTCGACGGCCTCCACCGTCTCCTGGCAAGCCTCCGCCGCCAAGTCCAGAACCGCTACGTTCGCCCCCTCCTGCGCCAGCCGAATGGCCTCAGCTGCCCCGATGCCGCGCGCAGACCCTGTTACAACCGCCGTACGTCCGTCGAGCCTCAAAAGTCCACCTCTCTCGGTTGGGGAACATCGCTATCTACACCCCGGAAGGTGTCGTCTTTGTTACATGACAATTAATTGTATACGAATTGAACGTATGTGTCCAGAACAGATAGATACACACTTAGATGCATTACATAGCGGGGCTGTGGCGTGATCTTGGGAGTTTGCGCCTGTTTCGGCTGTCTGTTGGATCACGGGCAATGGCGAAGCCCTCGGGCGAGGGCTCCGCCGTCGCCTGTTTACCGCTATGTCCTGATGTAGATTCCGCCGTTTATGTCGATAGACTGGCCGGTGATGTAGTCACCGTCTTCTATCAGGAAACGGGCGGCCCTGGCGACCTCTTCGGGCTTGCCGAAGCGTCTGAGCGGCACTTGTTTGCGAAGTTTCTGCTGGGCTTCCTCGGGGATGTTGGCGACCATATCGGTCTCGATAAAGCCGGGGCAGAGGGCGTTTACGGTGATCCCGAACCTCGCCAGTTCCAGGGCGGCCGTCTTGGTAAAGCCGAGCAACCCGGCCTTGGCCGCCGAGTAGTTGGCCTGGCCGATGTTGCCGGCCTCCCCGATGAAAGAACTCATGTTGATGATCTTGCCCCCGCCCTGGTCCGTCATGTGCGGCAGGACGGCGTGGACCGTGTAGAAGGCGCTGTTGAGGTCTACCTGTATTACCTTGTCCCAGTCTTCGACGGAGAGCTTCTGGAGCGTGCGGTCTATGTTGATCCCCGCATTGTTGACCAGGACGTCTACCCTGTTGTACTCCTCTATCGCCTTGTCTATAAGGTTCTGGGCCTGCTCCGCATCCGAGACGTCGGCATGAACCGCGATTGCCTCGCCACCGTTCTCCGAGATCTGTGCGACCAACTCTTCGGCAGGCTCTTTGCTCCTCGAGTAATTGACTACGACTTTGGATCCCCCGCCCGCCAACTCTTCGGCTATGGCTCTGCCCAAACCCCTGCTCGCGCCTGTCACCACGACAACGGCTTCTTTCAAAGTGCCCACGCTATCCTCCCTTTCCGGTCCGCATGTGAAATAGAGTTTATTGACAACAGAGAGCAGGCGCAAACTAGGTACCTGGTGCACCTAAGTCCCCTCTTGTAGGACGGTTCGCGAACCGTCCTCTCGCGTATATCAAGGGACGATGTACGCCACCTTCTCGGTCCGACTGCCGTACGATTTTGACCCCGAAGGCCGGTGCTGGTAGAGATGAGATCGGCGCCCGTGCGAGGTGATGTGATAGTCGGAGAATGGGAAAGGAGTAGTCACGAACGCCGATGCTCCCCCTCCATATACGAGGTGCGTTCAGATTACACTGCCATCCAGCCTCAGTCATGCACCTTTGGATGCATTTTCGAATCCCCGAAAGATGATGCGATTTGGGCTAAGATGTAATGCGTACTTATGTTCGATACACAGATAGCCTCGGAGATCGCCACATGAGGCACGACGCCGGATCGGTGGTCCCACCGTGAACGGGGCGTTACGTGTAAGGGATACATCCGATCCCTTGACATTGCAATACATATATGTAGAATGCACATAGGTTATGGAAGAGAGAGTCATGAACAACAACGAAGAGCAGGAGCGCGAGAAGCGAAGCGGCGAGCGAGAGTTTCGTGGGGTCGAGGCGCGGCCGAGGAACTGGCTGGTACCTGTGATTCTACTCTCTCTCAGGGAGTGGAACTCCTACGGGTACGAGCTCATGGAGCGGGCTTCGGCCTTCGGGTTCGAGGCGATGAACCCTGGGACGCTCTACAGGACGCTGCGGCAGATGGAGAAAGAGGGCATCGTCGAGTCCAGTTGGGAGACCTCGAGGGGTGGGCCGGCTCGCAGGATGTACACCATCACGGATACTGGCAGGTCTTACCTCGACTTCTGGGCCAAGTCGCTGGAGCAGTACCAACAAACCATGGACAACTTCTTCCGGCTGTACACGGGCAGGCCGCTCGAGAACAAGCAGGGCGAAGAGAGTAGCGAGTAGTTCGCGTCTTACGCGAGAAAGGAGATGTAGATGGCTACTACGGAGAAGACCAACAAGGCGGTCGAGAGGCTCGCCGAGAGCACGCGGGATTCCTACCAGACGGTCGTGGATCACGCGGTGGGACTCCAGGAGCGGAACGTCAGGTTCGCGCAGGGTATGGTGGACGGCGCCATCAAGGAGCTGCGCTATCAGGCCGAGAGCAACCGCACCGTTGCGGGCGAGCTCTTCGAGCGTGCGGAGGACCAGCGTGACGCCTACCGGACCCTCGTCGAGCAGTCCCTTGACGCCTACATGGACCTCGCCTACACGCCCTTCACCTACTACAAGGAGGGCCTGGCGGCCGCCAGGAAGGCCACCAGGTAGCGCGTAGATCAAGGACGAAAGTTTAGGGGCGGACCTTCGGGTCCGCTCCTTACTTTTTGTGGCGGTGTTATGTTTTGTGCCCCAGATATCGGGTAACGATTAGTACGTATGTAGATGGAGACCGAGGTAGATCGTGGATAACAGGCAACAGCAACAGGTCAATGAAGCGGCGGAGAAGTTCGCCGATGCGCTGAAAGAATCGTACCAGTCGATAGCGGACCGCTCCGTCTCGGCCCAGGAGCTCAACGCCCAGTTGACCCAGGAATTCTTCAACGGTGTGATCAACAACCTGAGGACCCAGGCCGAGGGCAACAGGGCTCTCTCGGAGGATTTGATCGCGCAGCAGCGCAAACAGCAGGAGGCCTCCCGGGCGCTGGCCCAGGAGTCCGTCAACGCTTACATGGACTTCCTGAATTCCATGTTCGCCTACTACAGGGGTAACCTCGATGAGGCGCAGCGGAGGGCCAACCAGTAATTGAAAAGCGAGGCGCTGAAGAGCGTACAGAGGGGCCCAGGCGGCATGATCCGGGCCTTGTCTTTTGATGTATCCTCTGATCAGGTACAACGGAAGGAGTAAAGGGTGAGCTTCGGTAACGGCAACGGTAATGGCGAGATAGTCATCTCGACGCCCCTCAGGACGGGTATCGGGACCTTCGGCGGTTCGCTCAAGGACACGCCTGCGACGGAACTAGGGGCCACGGTCGGTAAAGAGGTCCTCTCGCGCGCGGGGGTCGAGGGAGATCAGGTCGACCAGGTAATAGTCGGCAACATACTCTCGGCGGGACAGGGCATGAACCCAGGTCGGCAGGTCGGCATAAAGAGCGGCCTTCCCGTCGAAGTCCCCGGCATGACGCTGAACAGGATGTGTGGCTCGGGGCTTCAGGCCATCATTTCTGCGGCGCAGGAGATAGCCCTCGGCGACGCCGACGTGGTCATGGCCGGTGGCATCGAGAACATGGACAGGGCGCCGTTCTTGTTGGACAAGGGCCGCTACGGCTACAGGATGGGGATGCCCAAAGCGGACATCTACGACCACATGGTCTACGACGGTCTGTGGGACATCTTCAACGACTACCACATGGGCGTGACGGCGGAGAACGTCGCCGAGGAGTACGGCATAACCCGCGAGGACTCCGACGCCTACGCCGTGCGTAGCCATCAGCGTGCCGCCAAAGCCCACGAAGAAGAGCTCTTCGACGGCCAGATCGTACCCATCGAGGTCAAGCAGAAGAAGGAGACCGTCCAGTTCACCACGGACGAGCACATCCGCCCGAACGCGAGCGTGGAGGGCCTCCAGAAACTCAAGCCGGTCTTCAAGAAAGAAGACGGCACGGTAACCGCCGCCAACGCTTCTGGCATCAACGACGGCGCGGCCATGATGCTGGTCTCTAGCGAGCGCAAGGCCGAGGAGCTCGGGATGCCCGTAGCAGGCAGGCTCGTCTCCGCGGCCGTAGCGGGCGTCGACCCTTCCGTTATGGGGACAGGTATGATCCCCGCTTCCCGGCTGGCTCTCAAGAAGGCTGGTCTCTCGGTGGACGACCTCGATGCCGTCGAGGCTAACGAGGCCTTCGCCTCCATCGCCATCGCGGTAGAGCGTACGCTGGAGGTACCCGAGGAGAAGATGAACCCGGTGGGCGGAGCGATAGCCCTCGGACACCCGATAGGGGCAACGGGCGCCGTCCTTACCGCCAAGATATTGCACCACCTCGCCCGCACCGGTGGCCAGTACGGCCTGGTGACCCTCTGCATCGGCGGCGGCATGGGTATCGCCGCCATCTTCGAGCGCGTCTAATCGTCGGTAACACGTTGTAGTATTCGCGGCGTCCGGATCTATTCCGGGCGCCGCAGCTTTTGCTGCACCGACGGAAGTCTCGCCCTTGCTCCACAAGATTCATCGCAAATTCATCCCTTCGTGCAAGAGTGGAGACCTCCTGCCAGGACATGGTTCGGAAGGAGCAAGCAGGACACGAAGGTGAGGGGCTTGAGTCTGAGATGAATCTGTGGCTTCGGGAAGGACAAGAAGAACCATGAGTGGTTCGGAAGATAGCCTTTTGCGCTTCATTCCGCAGATGATCGGTGCCATGGGCGTTTTGATCGCTGCTTGTTCTCTTGCCTGGGGACTATGGAGTTACCGCATGACCAAGCGACACGAGTACGTCACTGGATTACGCCAAACTGTAAGCGACTGTATGGCGACATGCGAGCGAATCCGGCTGCTCTTACCCTATGATCTAGCCCATGAAATTACTTCAAGCGTTGTGTATTCGAAAGAGATGGCCTTTGTCTTCGATGAACTCTTCACCAAGTTTTTCCAGCCAGAAGATGAAAAAGTAGGGTCGAAGGCAGAGTTAGAGCGGTATCTAGGGGACGAGTTCGAACCAGTCGGTGTGTCGATTCACACTCCGCTAACCGATGCGTTTGTAGACCTTACCTATAGCACAACGTCCGAGATCGAACACTTTCAATCTGATTATCCTGCCCTCTATCGGGTTCTGTACGCGGTCAACTACATCTTCATCCAGATCACGAGGCATTACAGGGGGAAGGTTCGAGATATAGAAGAATGGAGAAGGGCGGTGCGGTCAGTGTTCGAAAAGCACAGAGCCCGAATCAACAGTCCCGAAGAACTACAGAGTTACATCGTGGTGTATTTCGTGAACACGCTAGAAGCGGATAGAAGCCGCTACTTTCAAGCCGAGATAGACGACCACATAGAGATCTTGAATCTGGTAGCAAAAGCATACATGGCGAAACCCGAACGACAACTACTGCGCCAGGGGAGACGAGAGCGCAACGAGGACTATGCCCCCGTGCAGTACGTCACGACCGAGCAAGATCTAAAGGAAGCGGAGAAAGGCATACAGCATGCTTTGGAGCACTCCGATCCACTGATGCTCGAATACAACAACAAAGTGGATCACATCACGATGAGAAGGCAGAAAGGAAAGGGGGAGGGTATCTACGCGACCTAGCCGGATCGCAGTGTCACGTCAGAGATCTATCTCGACGCGCTCCGCTCCATCCTGCCAGCGTACGCGTTCAGGGAGATCCAGGCTCCTCAGCAGTCCCAGCATTCTGGCGTTCTTCCGCATGACCATGGCGTGAAGGCACCCGATGCTGTTCTCGCGGGCGGCTTCGACCAGACGCCTCGTCAAACCGATCCCCAGTCCCCTACCCTGGAACCTGTCCTCGATGAGCGCCGCATACTCGGCCCCCTCGGTGCCCGGCTCCCGCGAGTAGCGCACGACCCCGACGATCTCATCGGGATTCTCAGGGTCCAAAGCGACCAGGGCGAACCTGTCCTTACCGTCGAGGTCCGAGAACCTCCTGGCCATGTCGTCAGAGAGCTCCTTTAGAGGACCGAAGAAGCGCAATTCCACGGAACGGTCGCTCGATCGGCCGACGAGCCGCTGCAAAGCCTCCGCATCCTCTGCCCGGATACGGCGCATGGGTACGCGCGTCCCGTCGCTCAACGCCAGAGACCTGTCCCCATTCATAGGCACAGGACCTCCGGATAACCCACCGTTTCTGATCTATATGCGATGCGCATATAGGATAGTCTACCGCGTCTTGGGAAGGTGGCAATTACGGAAACTCCCTAAAGATTCATCGCGAATTCATCGCCCCTCGCTAGGATGACACTCAGATGGCTGAATCTGAGTACAACGAGAGGGGAAGTGAGACCAAGCCTATGACCAATGGTGAGCAAGTATGAGGAAGCAGATGTGTAGTGACCCCACGACTCGCGTTAGGCATGGAAAGTACTGGATCATACCCGTCGCGGTGGCCCTCGCCGTGGCAGCGCTCTTCGTCCTGTCTGACGGAAGTAACTCGGCTCAAGCGCAAACCACAAGCACAGTGCTGGTCGGAGCGGGGGACATAGCCAGCTGCGACAGCACGGGCGACACGGCCACGTCTAAGCTGCTCGGCTCTATCGCAGGGACGGTCCTCGCAATAGGAGATAACGCCTATATGGAAGGTTCCTTATCCCAGTACAATAACTGCTATGGTCCCACCTGGGGACAGTTCAAGGCGCGTACCAAGCCAGCAGTTGGTAACCACGAGTACCGTACCTCGGGGGCATCTGGCTACTACGACTACTTCGGTGCGGCCGCCGGTGAGCGAGGAAAAGGCTACTACTCCTACAATCGGGGCGCCTGGCATATCGTCGCACTGGACTCAGAGTGCAGATACTGGGCGACGGGTTTCATAAATGGTCCGTCGCTGTGCTCGTCGCAGAAACAGGCGGACATGATAGCGTGGCTCAAGGCCGACCTGGCCGCCAACTCCACCACGTGCACGCTGGCCTACTTCCACCATCCCCGTTTCAGCTCCGGATACGGCGGCAACTCCCTCGAGACACAGCCCATCTGGGACGCCCTGTACGCGGCGCATGCTGATGTGGTGTTATCCGGCCACGACCACATCTACGAACGCTTCGCGCGCCAAAGCCCGAGCGGGGCGTTGAACACCTCGCGGGGCATCAGGCAGTTCACGGTGGGTACCGGTGGCGTAGAACACGGTGGGATCGGGACGATCAAGGCCAACAGTCAGGTGCGCAACACCACCGCCTACGGCGTGTTGAAGCTGACCCTAAACTCGACAAGCTATAGTTGGAAGTTCGTTCCTGAGGCGGGCAAGACCTTCACGGACTCAGGCACCACCAACTGTAGTACCTAGGAGCTCTTCGTACCTTTTTCTTCGGCGCGTTGCGGGGGTTCTGGGGAGAAGGCGCGGTGGCCGGTTATGGCCTGTCCTACTATGAGGGTGTTTATGTCGTTCGTGCCCTCGTAGGTGTAGACGCCCTCGATATCGGCCATGTGCTCCATCACGCGGTAATCGAGGAGGATGCCGTTGCCCCCGAGGACATCGCGCGCGGTGGCCGCGATGCGGCGCGCCTTGGTGACGTTGTTCATCTTGAACATCGAGACCGTCGCAGGGTCGAGCTCGCCCGCGTCCTTGAGGCGTCCTACGTGGATGGAGAGCAGCTGGCTCAGTGAGATCTCATTGACCATCTCGACGAGCTTCTGCTGGACGAGCTGGAAGGAGGCTATGGGTTGCCCGAACTGCTCCCTCTCCTTCGCGTAGGCCAGCGCCGTCTCGTAGCAGTCAGCGGCCTGCCCGAGGCCGTCCCACCCCACGCCGTAGCGCGAGTGTGTGAGGATCGAGAGTGTGGAGCCGAGACCCGTGGCTTCCGGTAGCCTGGCATCCGCGGGTATGTGGCAATCTCTAAGTCTGATGTGTGTTTGCCAGGCGGCGCGCTGGGAGGCTTTACGAGGGAGCACAGCAGCCTGGAATCCCGGGTTCTCGGTCTCGACGAGGAAACCAGAGATCTTCCCTTCTTCGGTTCTGGCCCAGATCACGGCCACGTCCGAGAAGGAGGCGTTCCCGATCCACTTCTTCTCCCCGTCAAGTACGTATCCGCCGTCTTTCTCAACGGCCGTCGTTTTCAGCGAGCCAGGGTCGCTTCCAGCCTCCGGTTCGGTCAGGCCGAAGCAGCCGATCTTCTCGCATTTCGCCATTGACGGCAGCCAGTGCTGTTTCTGCTCCTCGGAGCCTAGCTCGTGTATGGCCGTCATCGCGAGCCCGCTCTGGACGTGCACGAAAGTGGCCAGGCTACCCGACCCACGCGCCAGTTCGGCGATCGCAAGCCCGTAGGCCACGTTGTTCCAGCCGGCGCAGCCATACTCTTCGGGGAGGGTGCCACCAGCGAGGCCGAGTTCTCCGAGGCCGGTCAATAGCTCGAACGGGAACTGCGCCCTGTCCCAGTAGTCCGCCGCGGTCGGGATGACCTCGCGGTCTACGAACTCGCGGACCAGATCCCTGACCCGTTTCTCCTCATTCGAGAGCAGACTGCCCGCGTTTATGAGGTCGACGGGCCGCTTCTCCCGGTGCATTCTCTCCGATGTAACGGTCATTAGCGTTCCTCCATGTTCCGATTTCAGGCGTCTTCGAAAAGAGCATAGGTTCTGACGACGATCCGGTCAATCTGCAGAACTCGTTTGCAGGTCGTCTTTAAGATACCGGCAGAACGGGTACTATAGTACTGTTGCATACGAGCCGGCGGCCCTCTGCCGCCGGGTTGGTCTTTTCGAGGAGGAAGATTCGATGGGCGAAGGCAAGACCGGTGAACGCGGTTACGATGCTCCCGACCAGATGGCGCCGTTCGAGGTGTGGGCGGAGTGGATGCGGGCGAATATGGGTCCCATGACGGCGACCCCTGGCGCGAGCGTACCCTGGCTCATGACGCCGGGTGTCAGTACCGGAGAGGAGACCGCAGAGTTGCCAGAGGGGGCCGTGCGGAACGACCCCTTGCTCTCGACCGTCGAGAAGCTGTGGGACGCCAACCCTATACAGAACGTTTTGCCCATTGACTGGATAGAGATCACACGCTCCCTCCAGACCCTCTGGGCGCGGGAGATGTCCGACCCCGTGCGCGCCATGGAGCGGGCTACGGACTTCAACGCCAGGCTGTTCGGCGCCACCATGAGGAGCTGGCAGGAGGCCACGACCCGTTTCTGGGGCCTCCAGGCGTCGCAGGAGGAGGAAGAAGATCGTCCCGACAAGCGGTTCTCGGCGCCGGATTGGGAGCAGAACCCGTACTACGAGACGCTCAAGGAGTCTTACCTGCTCGCCTCGGAGTATCTGCTCGATGAGGCGGAGAGGACCGATGGGGAGGACACCCCGGAGCAGCGGCGTCTGAAGTTCCATCTCAAGCAGTTCGTCGACGCCATGGCCCCGGTCAACTATCTGTTGACGAACCCCGCGGCGCTCAAGCGGGCCTTCGAGACCGGGGGAGTGAGCCTCGCCGAAGGCGCCCGCAACCTGCTCGCGGACCTGCAAGAAGGACGCCTTAGCATGACCGACGCCAACGCCTTCCAGCCAGGAGAGAACCTGGCTATTACACCGGGCAAGGTCGTCTACCGCAACGAGCTCATAGAGTTGATCCAGTACGAGCCGACCACGGAGAAGGTTCGTGAGACCCCCGTGATGTTCATACCGCCCTGGATCAACAAGTACTACATCCTCGATCTGCAGCCCAAGAACAGCCTGGTCAAGTACCTGGTCGACGAGGGCTATACGGTGTTCATGATCTCCTGGAAGAACCCCGACGCTTCGATGGAGGACACGAAGTTCGAGGACTACATGACGAAGGGGCCGCTCGCCGCCGTTGAGGTCATAAGGGACATCACGGGCTCCGAGAAGGTCAACCCCGTGGGCTACTGCGTGGGGGGTACTCTGCTCGCGATCGCGCTCTCCTGGCTCGCCGCCGGAGAAGACGAGAACCCCTTCGGCCCGCTGACGTTCATGGTCGCTTTGCACGACTTCACGGAGGTGGGGGACACGGGGGTCTTCATCGACGAGCCGCAGATAGAGTTCATGGAGCAGCAGATGCTCGAGCGCGGCTACCTAGACAACCGCAAGATGGCCAATATGTTCAATCTGCTCCGCTCCAACGATCTGATCTGGTCCAACGTCGTCAACAATTATCTGCTCGGTCAGAAACCCCCCGCGTTCGACCTCCTTTACTGGAACTCGGACGGCACGCGTATGGCACGCGATGCCCACAGCTTCTACCTGCGCAACACCTACCTCGAGAACAACCTCATAGAGCCAGGCAAGGTAGAAGTAAAGGGCCGTCCCATAGACCTCGGCAGGATCGAGGGCGAAATCTACGCCGTCGGAGCCGAGAGGGACCACATAGTCCCCTGGGCGTCGGCGTGGAAGATATCCAGGCTCACCAACGGCACCACCCGCTTCACCCTCGCCAACTCGGGCCACATAGCGGGCATGATCAACCCCCCCTCCAAGGGCAAGGGCCGCTATTGGGCGACCGAGAACGGTGGCTCCTTCGATACCTCTGCAGCCTGGCGCGAGCAGGCCAAAGAACACGAGGGCTCCTGGTGGGAGGACTGGAGCAACTGGCTCGACGCCCACTCCGGAGAGAACGTGGATCCCCCCGAGCTGGGCAGCGAAACCTACCCGCCGATCGAAGACGCCCCCGGAACGTACGTAAAGGAGAAATAGGTGTAGGGGCGGTTCGCGAACCGCCCACGAACTCCGCTACAGCCAGCCTTTTCGTTCAGCCAGGCGCGCTGCTTCGACGCGGTTGCGTGTTCCTAGTTTCTTGATGGCTGTGGAGAGGTAGTTGCGTACGGTGCCTTCAGAGAGGTAGAGCCTGGCGGCTATATCTTCTATTGTCGCTCCGCCTTCGGAGGCGGCAAGGACCTCGCGCTCGCGCTCGGTGAGGGGGTTATCGCCGTCGCTCAGGGCGGCCGCCGCAAGGGCGGGGTCGACCACCCGCTCGCCCTCCATGACCCTGTGGATGGCCTTCGCCAGTTCGGAGGCGGGGGCATCCTTGAGCAGGAACCCGACGGCGCCGCTCTCCATGGCGCGCCTGAGATAGCCGGAGCGGCCGAAGGTCGTCAGGATGACCACCCGGCACGAGGGTAACCGCCCGCGCAGGACGGATGCAGCCTCGAGACCATCCCCGCCGGGCATCTCTATGTCGAGGAGCGCCACATCGGGAAGCGTGTCCAGGGCGGCTGAAAGCACCTCGTCTCCGCGCGATGCTTCGGCGACGATATCGATGTCCTCTTCGAGGGAGAGAAGGGCGGAGAGCGCGCCGCGCACCATCGCCTGGTCCTCCGCCAGGAGCACGCGAACGGTCATCGACGCCAATCCTCACTGGTGAAGCTAGTATCCAGGCCCGTTTGGGGTGCTTCTGACACCTTTGCCTCGCCTGTCGTCGGCAGACCAACGCGTAGGCTGAACCCGCCATCCGGCTGCGAACCGGCCTCGACATGGCCGGCTAGGGTTGCGACGCGTTCGGAGAGTCCCGAGAGGCCGCTGCCCGCGTCATCTGCGTTTTCCCCCTGATAACCATCCCCGTCGTCGGTGATCTCGGCGTAGACCTCCTCGCCCTCGCGCGCCAGAAGGATCCGGCAGTGTCTGGCGCGGCTGTGCCGGATCACGTTCGTCGTCCCCTCACGCACCGCCCAGGCGAGCACGGCGTCGACCGCGTTCGGTAGCACGCCGGCTTCGTTCTCTATCCGACACGCGATGCCGGCTGCTTCGAGCATCTCGCCGGCGCCTGCGAGTTCCTCCTCGAGCGTGGGGCTCCGGTAGCCTGCGACGGCCTCGCGCACCTCGCCGAGGGCCTGGCGGGCGACCTCTTCTATGTCGTGGACCTCCGCTTCGGCCTTCTCCGGCTTGTCGGGAAGCAGCCTGCCGGCCAGTTCGCTCTTGAGTGTGATCAGGGAGAGGCTGTGGCCGAGGAGGTCGTGCAGATCCCTGGCAAAGCGCAACCTCTCCTCGCTGACGGCCAACCGCGCGAGCTCTTCCCTGGCCGACCGCAACTCCGCGACGGCGGCGACCTGGCGGACGAAAGCTGTAGCCCAAAGGCCGATGGCGGCCGTCGGCAGGGCGAGCCACGCCATGCCGGAGACCATGCCTAGCCCGAACGTGATAACCGCAAGACCGGCTATGGCCACGTAGGCGTCCCTGGTCAAGAGCATTATCCCTGCGGCGACGTTGAGGTGGAAGAAGAGCACGCGCCACTCGCTGCCAAGCATGAGATTGAGTGCGATCGCCAGCACTGCGAGCATGGCAATCGTCGCCCGACGCTTGCGTACCTCGGAGGGTTCTACGGACGCAGACCAGAGTGGTTCTTGCGTCCACATCAGCCAGAGGAAGACACCGGCGAAGAGCGTAGCTCCACCCAGTGCGAGCACTACCCGCACGGGCGTAGGATCGGAAGTGAGCATGGCCCTAATCGGGTAGATGAGGAAGACCAGCCCGAAGAGCGGGCCGAGCAACCGCCCGCCTCGCGGGAAACGGGAGGTAGTTTCGCCATCCAAAGGCCCCTCGTGCTTTACTCGCTCGACCATGAAATCCTAAGATCCTCTGTGGAGACCTCCGCAATCAAGGCGATTGTATTACTGTTGGTCACGGTGCGCGCCGGAACGCGGTCCTTCCTGCAGGCGAAAGCAGCAGAGCCAGGACCGCCACAAGGGCTACCACCATGACGCGGTGGTAGATGGTGTTCAGCTCGGTCGAAGGACCCGCGCCGATGGCCAGCGCTGTTATACCGAGCAGGACACCGCCAAGGGCGAACGCGTGGGCCGCGAAGGCAGCCGTCCAGGCCGGTCTCTTATGCGTAAACACGGCGAAAGCGGCGATGGCCAGAGCCAGCCCGCAAAGTCCCTCGACGATGGTCGCAGGGACGATCGTCGGTTCGGCAAGAACCGCGAGCCCGAGCGGGATCTGTACGCCGGTATGCAACAT
>Ga0126314_10000356_pt1 | contig 22779 bp, 19 predicted proteins | sample Plot105B_FD_92535 | JGI IMG/M metagenome (GOLD analysis project Ga0126314, IMG submission 92535) | Serpentine soil microbial communities from UC McLaughlin Reserve, CA, USA - Plot105B | ecosystem: Environmental > Terrestrial > Soil > Grasslands | place: USA: UC McLaughlin Reserve, Lake County... | reverse complement strand
AAAAGTGCCGTAGGCATCTTCTGCATCAAAAAATCCTCCCACGATCATAACAGCAGGCTTCACATTTGTCAAATGAGGCTGGATATCGCGTGCTTTCCAAAAGGTATCCAGGTTTGGATGGGCAAATAAGTTGTTCCAGAAGCGAATGCTGTCTGAAAAGTATTTATCCTTCAGGTTTTTAACGCTGCCCGATTCCAGGTAGAAACGGTAATTGTCCTGTATTGGGAATTGAAAATTCTTGGGACCTTTGTCTGGAGTGATCGGCTGAGGTCTTGGTACGCCAAAAGTGCTCATAAAGCCAAAGGCGTCCATTAAGAAAAGTGCTCCATTGTGATGAAAATCATCGCCAATGAACCAGTCTGTAACCGGCGCTTGTGGTGAAACGGCTTTTAGGGCAGGATGTGCACCTGGTAAGGCTGCGGTAGAATAAAATCCGGGATAAGAAATGCCATAAATACCCGCTTTACCATTATTGTTTTTTATGTTCTTAACAAGCCAGTCGATGGTATCATAGGTATCGGTACTCTCATCGATATCTTTTCTACTGTTCTTATTGGGAACATGGGGCCTGATGTCATCGAAAGTTCCTTCACTCATCCAACGTCCTCTGACGTCTTGATACACGAAAATGAATCCTTCTCTCATCATCGCAGGGAAATTTCCAAGGCTGGTTTTGTATTTATCAGCTCCGTAAGGTGCTACCGTGTAGGGTGTCCTGTTGATCAGGAAAGGATATTTCCTAGATTGATCTTTTGGGATATAGATAGACGTAAACAGTTTAACGCCATCTCTCATTGTAATCTGCTTCTCTATTTTAGTGTAGGTTTGAATTACATAGGCAGAGTCGGTAATCTGCGCTGACAGCTGTGCTGTGAAAAAAAGAGCAATGACAGGTAGCCAAAGGAATTTTAAATGGGCCATGGTTAAATAATAAGGTTTAAGTGTCTAAATATAGCGAATGCAAATGTTTAGTCTTAAAAATGGCATTGAAATGGTCAAAGAAATTACAATCTTTTGAAATGGCATCTGTATTTCGATTGAGGTTTATTAACTTAGTGCCAAAAAAATACCTTTTTAATATGCAATATGATGTAGTAGTAATCGGCTCTGGGCCGGGTGGTTATGTTGGAGCAATAAGATGCGCTCAATTAGGTTTAAAGACAGCTATTGTTGAAAAATATAAAACATTTGGCGGAACATGCCTGAATGTCGGGTGCATTCCTTCCAAAGCTTTACTGGATTCATCCGAGCACTTTCACAATGCAGCACATGCTTTTAAAACTCACGGTATTGAATTAAAAGACCTGAAGGTAGATATGCCGCAGATGATTGCCCGGAAGAATGATGTTGTTTCACAGAACACAGCCGGTATACAATACCTTTTCAAAAAAAATAAGATCGACGCTTTTGAGGGGGTCGGCTCATTTTTAGATAAAAACACCATTCAGATTACAAAGGAAGACGGGAAAACTGAAACGATAACTGCCAGCAAAGTTATTATTGCTTCAGGTTCTAAGCCAACTGCGTTGCCTTTCCTTCCTGTTGATAAGAAACGTATCATTACCTCTACAGAGGCTTTGAATATTACTGAGGTACCTAAGCAGATGATTGTGATTGGTGGGGGTGTGATCGGGCTTGAGCTGGGTTCTGTATACGCGCGCCTGGGGACAAAGGTGTCTGTGATCGAATTCATGCCATCGATCATCGCTACGATGGATGGAGGTCTTGGTAAGGAGCTCCAGCGTGTGCTGAAGAAATCTCTTGGTATGGAGTTTTTTATGGGCCATAAAGTAACCGGTGCCAAAGTAAAAGGTAAGAAAGTAACTGTAACAGCAGATAATGCTAAAGGTGAAAGTGTAACATTTGAGGCTGATTACTGCATTGTAGCTGTAGGACGTACCGCTTATACTGCGGGGCTTGGACTGGAAAATATCGGAATCAAAACTGAAGAAAGAGGAAATAAAATCCCGGTAAATGATCACCTGGAGACAACAGTGCCAGGGGTTTATGCTATTGGTGATGTAATTAAAGGAGCAATGCTGGCTCATAAGGCCGAGGATGAAGGCGTATATGTCGCAGAAAGAATTGCAGGTCAAAAACCCCACATCAATTATAACCTGATTCCAGGGGTTGTTTATACATGGCCGGAAGTTGCGTCGGTAGGTTATACCGAAGAGCAGCTGAAGGAAAAGGGAACTCAGTATAAGGCTGGATCTTTTCCCTTTAAAGCGAGTGGGAGGGCGAAAGCCAGTATGGATACAGATGGTTTCGTGAAGGTGCTGGCAGACGCTAAGACTGATGAAATTCTTGGTGTACATATGATTGGTCCGCGTGCTGCGGATATGATCGCTGAAGCTGTGGTAGCTATGGAATTCCGTGCATCAGCAGAAGATATTGCACGCATCTGCCATGCGCACCCTACCTATACCGAAGCGTTTAAGGAAGCAGCAATGGCCGCTACTGAAAACAGGGCAATACATATATAATTATACGATTTAAGGATAAAAGAAAAGGCTGCAGATTATTCTGCAGCCTTTTCTTTTAGGTAAGGATAAGTCTCATACAACACCTTTATGGCGATTTCGATTAATCTCAGGTGTTCATATTGATGACCGTGCTGCACTTCAACATTGATATAGGGGATTTTGTTGTACATGGCGTAAACTGACAGCGAGCCATCTTCAGGCCCCACATCTGATTGCAGGATCACATTTACATTTTGTTTTTTGAAATTGCTGAACAAGCTGATATCTGTAACCAGGACCAGATCATCAGGATCCATCTCTGGATTGACATATACAGAATCTGCAGTTTGTTCCAGTGCATTTCCCTCCAGATAAGATAAGATTCCAAAGCCGCCGTCTGCATTGTTATGTAAAGTAAACATGTAGCCGTGTTTTTTAGCATTGTAATAATTCAGGATCATTTTTGAGGTTTCCTGAAGCTGCCTGATCACATCATCACTGTCTATGTTCTTGTACTTCTCAAGGCCAACCACAACACCCTCGTAAGAATAAATGCTGTTTGGGTCTGTTTGAAAATTCGTGCCTTGATGTGAGAATTTATAATTCCTCGTACCACCATACTGGCAGTCAATAATTGATCCTCCGCTAAACATAATGTATTCGAAAGCTGCCTTAACTCCGGTATCCTCATCATCATGTATCGTCAGGAAATTAATTCTGGGCTTGCCAAAGCTGTATTTTACTAAATTGATGTCGAGATCTTTTAGCTTCAAAAAGGCAGTGTCCGTTGTCATTCCATTAAACACCGGTGGATGTTGTGCATTTATCGCTAATGAAAAAATGGAAAACAGGAGGATTAGAATGGTGTATTTCAACATGATGAGAATAAGACACCAAAATAATTATAATTGTTTTAACGCCGAAACAAAAAAAAGAGGAACTTTTCAGGGTTCCTCTCTTATTTTAGAAATTTGCTTTAGGTTTATCACCTTCGTCCAGATCATATTCCAGAACATCTTTATGGTCATATGGCTCAAGCATCAATTCGTCAATGGTCTGACCTTTTTTATTGAAGCCTAGTTTTTCTAACCAGATATCGAAGATAAGATAGATTACTGGTACAACAATCAAAGTCAAAAATAGCGAACTTGTCAATCCGCCAACAATAACCCAGGCCAAACCATTTTTCCACTCCGCACCGGCACCACTTGCCAGGGCGATTGGTAGCATACCAAAAATCATGGCGATGGTTGTCATTAAAATTGGACGTAAACGCGCGTGGTTCGCTAAAACCAGTGCTTCTATCGTAGATTTCCCTTCTGCTTTCATGTGGTTGGTGAAATCTACCAGGATAATTGCATTTTTTGCAACCAATCCCATTAACATGATAAAGCCTAAAATAGTGAAAATACCAATGGAATTGTTCGTTAGTGCCAGCGCCAGGAAAGCTCCGATTAACGCCAATGGCAAAGAGAACATTACTACTAAAGGATATAGGAAACTATCATATAAAGCTACCATGATAAGGTAAACTAAAATAATTGCGGCCAATAATGCAATACCTAAAGTACCGAATCCTTCAGCCTGGTTCTCCTCGTCGCCACCCCATGTATAACTTACTCCTACCGGGGCCTTTAATTTTCCGTCGCTTTGTAATTCTGCAAGTTTTGCCTTAAATTCAGCTACTACGGTTCCTGTAGGTCTTCCGATAGATTGGGCTTTGACAGACACAGAGGTCGATTTATTCAATCGCTCCAACTGACTTGGGCCGGAGCCTTCGGTAATGGTCGCAAACTGAGACAATTTAATCTGCGCACCGGCAGCGTTTACAAAAATCAGGTTACGCACATCGTCTACATTTTTTCTGTTGAAGTCCTGATATTGGATGTTGATGTCATATTCATACTCGCCTTTTCTGTATTTACCGTCAGTATTACCGGCAAATGCGGTTTGCATGGTAGAACCCACAGTTTGTAACGTAAGGCCTACTGCAGACATTTTATCACGGTCTACCTGGACATTAATCTCGGGAGTACCCTTTTCTACCGAAAGCTTAATCTCTGTGGCTCCGGGAATTTCTGCAAGTACCCTCTGAGCACCTTCTGCATATTTTAAAGCACTGTCGAGGTTGGATCCCATAACTACAAGCTGGATAGGCGCATTTTCTGCAATACCAAGTATACTAATAGGCACAGTTTTAACTTTCGCACCTACCAGTTCTTTGGCAAGAGCACGGCTCATTTTTGTTGCGAAAATATCTGATGAAACATTATCACGTTCCTTGCGATCGACTAATTTTACATTAATTTCCGATTTATAGGCGGTTGCCTGTGTTCCACCGAAATCTCCACTGGCCTGACCTACTGTAGTAATCAACTGCGTAATTTCCGGCTGTTTGTCTAAAAATGCTTCAGCGCGTTGTGTATAAAAGTTTGTTTGTGACAATGGCGCATCTTTCGGTAATTCAATTTGTATCAGAAACTCACCTTTATCAGATTTAGGAAAAAATTCAGAACCAATGAAGCCCGCTCCGGCTAACCACATTGCCCCCGCGAATAGTACAACAACCGCAGCAATCGTACGCCTTTTGTGGTTTAACGACCATGTAAGGATGTTTGTAACCCATTTGGTGAATTTTTTCAATTGCTTTTCGAACCAAAGAATAAAGCGGCCGAACATGTTCTTTCCCTCAATGTGTTCCAGTTTTCCATATCTAGAGAAAAGCAATGGCACAATGGTAAATGAAGCAAGCAATGAAAGCAAAGTTGCAATAATTACCACCACACAAAACTGACGCAGGATATTAGATACCAGACCAGAGCTTATTGCAATAGGGAAAAACACGACCACAATTACCGCAGTGATGGAAACTACCGTAAAACCGATTTCCCTTGTTGCATCAGAAGCTGCCCTTACTTTATTCTTGCCCATCTCCATGTGTCGCTGGATATTCTCCAGAACCACGATGGCATCATCCACAAGAATACCGACTACAAGTGATAGTCCTAACAGGGACATCAGGTTTAAAGTAAAGTCAAAGAGATTGATACCAATAAACGTTGCAATTAATGATGCAGGAATAGATACCATCACAATTAAGGCATTACGCAAACTATGAAGGAAGAATAGCATTACAAACGCTACCAATACAACCGCAAGAATTAGATCATGAATAACCGCGTCTGCAGATTCCAACGTAAAGATGGAACTATCGTTAACGATTTTGATATCGAGCTTGTTGGCTGCGTATTCTACCTTAAGTTTTTCAATAATAGCATGTACGCCTTTACTTACTTCCACCGCATTTGCATCACTCTGTTTAATAATTTGAATGGCAATAGCACCGTTTCTGTTGATGCGTGCTAATTTTTCTGTCTCTTTCTGCGCATCCTGTACATCGGCAACATCTCTTAAACGGATTTGTGCGCCGGCACTAGAAGTTGTTAAAACAAGGTTTCTTAACTCCTCAAGGTCTCTGTATTTGCCCGAGAGGCGTATTAGAACATCCTGGTTCTGTGTTTTCACACTGCCCGTAGGAAAGTCCAGATTTGAGCTTAAAATCATTTGCTGCACCTGAGGTACAGAAAGATTATACCCTTCTAATTTATCTGCATCAAGAGATACCTGAATTTCTCTTTCAGAGCCACCGATCAGGTTAACCTGAGCAATACCACTAACCCTTGAAATTACAGGGGCAATTCTCTGATCAATTAAATCATAAAAGCTAACATCATCCATATTTGCTGCTGCAGACATGGTGATCACAGGTAAGTCATCCAGAGAGAATTTACTCAACGATGGTGTTTTCACATCTTCAGGCAGATCCGAAAGAATAGCATTAACCTTACGTTGCGCATCGTTTAAGGAAATGTCAATATTCGCAGCGTCAGTTAAAGTAATTGTAACTGTCGATAAACTTTCAAACGAGACAGAATTAATTTTTTTGATGTTTTCCATTGACGATACCGCATCCTCAATTTTTTTGGTTACGGTATTCTCCACCTCTGCTGGCGAAGCCCCGGGATAGATGGTTGATATAGATACAACGTTGTTTGAGAATTTTGGTAATAATTCATAACCCAACGAAAAGTAACTTAATAGCCCCAATAAAGTAAGTGCGGTAAATACCACAATCACCAGGGAGGGCCTTTTTATAGATATGTCTGTTATTTTCATTTTCTTTTTTTATTGCGTATTGCGATTGTTATATCGCGACCATTAACTGCTGGCAATTGGCATTATTTTACTATGCTGACAGGAGTTCCTTCCGCCAGGTTGATCTGTCCGCTGGTGATTACCGTTTCTCCATCATTTAAGCCTTCCAGAATTTCAACAGAATCACCTAAAATACGGCCGGAAACTACTTTACGGATCTTAGACGTATTGCTTGCTTTATCGTAAATAAACACCTGATTGCTGCTTACGCTACCGATAAAAGCGGTCCGGGGAATCAGGATACTAGGTGCCTGTTTAGGGAAGTTGAATACAGCTGTTCCGTACATACCTGCTTTAAGACTGTTCTTGGCATTGTTGTCGACCTCAACGTCGATAGGGAAATTAAGCGCAGCATCAGCCTTCGCAGCGATGAAGGTAACTTTGCCATTGAATTTCTCTGTCGGGAAAACTGAAGATTTTATATCGATGCGATCACCGACCTTAAGGTTTGCAACCTGTGACTCGTTTACATTTACCCTTAGTTTTAATTTAGATACGTCTACAATCTCAAACATCTGGGTTCCCTGGGCAGTTACAAAAGCGCCAACCTCAATGTATCTTTTGTTGATGATACCGTTGATTGGTGATTTGATATTGGCATCGCTCAATTTGCGTTGCGAAGCCTGCAGGCGAAGCTTGGCATTTTGAGTTGCCAATTTAGCCTGGTCCAACTGCTGTTGAGTAATACCACCGGTTTTATAGGCACTACTGTATCTGGCTTCGTCTTTCAATGCATTCTGATAGGTTGCTTCTGCAGTCTCTCTGTCGGTGTTGATGATTTCAGCATCTATGCGTGCCAATATTTGACCTTTGCTTACCCGGTCGCCTTCATCTACAAAAATTTTGCTTACCCGGCCTGCATTTTCAGATAAGAAATTCAACTCCTGGTTCGGTACAAAATTTCCATTTGTACTGAAATCAAGGTCAACTACTTTTTTCTCAACGGTTGCAATTCGTACTGCAACAGCTCCGCCACCTTCAGCGATAAATGCGGTTTTCGCTTCATTTTTTTTCTTATTGTTGGTTAAAACCAAGGCTATGGCACCAAGGGCCACAACAATCACAACAATTATTATAATTACTCTTTTCATTTCTATTGTACTAGCGATTTTATATTTCCGTTTGATTTGATTAACTGTATTTCGGCAATCTTATAGTTAAGTAGTGCCTGATTGTAATTGTTTTGTGCTTCTGTCAGTGAATTTTCAGTCTCCAGCAGATCTGTCAGGTTTGCCAGTCCGTTGTTATAGTTATTTTGGGTGCTGGTATAAATTTCCTGTGCCAGTAAGACATTCTTACGTTGCGCATTGATTGTGTTCATATTGTTCCTCAATCCGATCTTAGCATTTTCATAAGCCAGATTTAAAGAGTTTTTTGTTTGCCTGATGTCTTCTTCCACCTTCTTGAGGTTTACATCGGCCTGGCGCACCCTTGAGCGTGTAGCAAAGCCGTCAAAAATCGGAATCTTTAATGTAACACCCACAGAGGCAATGTCAAACCAGTTGGCAGATGTATTTCCGCCCTTGAAGAGATCAAATTTATTGCTGACGCCACTGTAATTATAATTGCTGTTTAACGCTAGAGTTGGGTAGTATTCGGAAATTTTAGCTTTTCTGTCTAAAGTATAAAGTTCTTTTTGAACACGTGCTATCTTAAGTTCAGTACGGTTGTCAAGATCTATACTTTCCGACATTTCAGGCAACTGTGACACTTCTGTTAATTCTTTAGAAGGTAATACAATAGCTGTTTCTACAGGCATTCCCATCGAGAATTTCAATTGGTTCTCTAATTGTCTTATCGCATTTATAGTTTGTTCCCGCTGCGTCAGCAAATTGGTCATATTAACGCTGATCCTGTCCACATCTATTTTTTTTGCCAGTCCATTCTGATACTGGTTTGCGATGATCTTTTCTACCACCTGCACATTTTTTATATTGGTATCTATAACATTCAGCTGCTGTCTGTTTACCAGTACAGAATAATAATTATTCGCGACCAGTTCTATAATTTGTTCCTCACTAAGATCAGCACTAAGTTTGTAATAACTTTCACTCGTTTTCGCAGCCTTAAGACCTGTAAAAACAGTTTGATTGAAGAGTTGCTGATTTAATTGAACCCCTGCACCGGCGTTGTATTTTGTGCCTGCCTTGGCAACGATAACTTCACCTGGCTTTTGAAAGAATTCGCCGGGCAAAACAATGCTTTGAATAATCAGGTTGTCAGTTAAACTCGCACTGCCGGTTAATTGAGGTAAAGCTTGCGCCCTGATTTCCTCAGTCTTATATTTTCCTCCGTCAATGTCAAGCTTAGCCTTACGCACGTTAACGCTATTCTGAATGGCATAGTTTAGTGCATCTTTCAAGCTCAGCGTTTGCTGTGCGTTTACTGCATTCGACAATACCAAACCCAGCAGGAGCAAGGGAGTTGTTTTTATCAGTTTATTAATAATTGTATTCATATGATATAATTTGTAGTCTATTGTAATCCTTTAATAAATATCTTAGATAAGCTGAGCTGCTTTTCCAGCATGGCCTTCATTTCTTTCTTACTTGGAAAGAGTTCTTTGTTGCCATGCATGATACACAGCGAAGTAATGCCGGCCAGGCTTTCCAGGTACAGTTCTGCTATTTTTTCCGTGTCAGTCGGCGCGATTTCTCCCTTTTCAATTGCGGCCTGAAATATAGCTGCATGAAAGTCTTCATTCTTCTTCTTCATTTTAAGAAAATGACTTTTAAGCTCATCCGAATTAAGAGATGAGTCAGGACTTCCACCCGATAAATGAAGCATGTAATACTTTTGGAAAAACCGATGCTTCACTTCAGTAAATCCCGCTAGCCGCTGCTCCAGAGAAATATCTGTATACCGGTCTTTCTCAACGATCTCAAAATAATCTGTGAAGATCTTATCTATAACTCCCAGCACGAGGCTATTCTTGTCCGGGAAGTAATAGTACAGAGAGGGTTTTGATACTGATAAATCTTCAGCTATCTCATTCATTGTAGTTTTGTTTATTCCATAATGAATGAATCGCTTAATTGCTCCCTCTATAATCACTTCCCTTTTTTTATCTGTCTCTACCATTCTACTTTTTTACTTTCTGACTTTTTTATTCTAACGGTCAAAAATACGGCCATATTCCCACTTAAGGAATTTTGGCAGCAAAAATCCTTAAAACTGACAGATAAATGACAGAAACCTACTTAGAATGAAGGCCAGCAAGAAATATCTCAGCAAACATCCGTTCTTTTATGAAGATCTGCTTAAACTGTTCTTTACCGGGAAGAATATTTTTATCCTTGGTGAGGATGTTGAAATGAATGCCTGAAAGCGCGTCAATAAAAATATCGGTAGCTAGTTTTGGGTCTTCCATCTTTAGCTCGCCACTACTTATCCCTCTGTTAAATAAAGAGCTCAGTATGATGGCCTCGAATGTTCTTGCCCTTTGAAATTTATCGTTTAGTCCTTTTGGAAGATCATTTCCTATAAACTGATTGGATTCAAACAAATTGTAATATTTTTGGATGTAGCCCTGGCGCTTTTGTAGGAGTTTGAGTACGCCTTCTGTGGAGGTAGTGGTTTTGTCTATTGATCTCACCAGGTCACGGCTCATAACCTGCATGAGATGTTCTATAGTGCTAACATAAAGGCTGAGTTTATCTGGAAAATAATAATATAACAGGGCTTTGGAAAAAGAGATGTCTTTTGCTATCTCAGTCATCGTCGTTTTCGAAAGGCCGTAGTGCGCAAACCTTTTCAGTGCAGCTTCGATAATTAATATTCTCTTTTTATCCTGATTTTCCATATAAGCATTAATGTTCTCCCTTAGATATCTTTTACACCCTCCGATATCTTAACAATCAAGAGGGGAAAATAGGAATTTTTTTTAAATAATATCTTTATCATCTTTATTAAAGCCGCCTTATCAGTTACATTTGCACAACTATAATCTGCCCGATCTTATGCCGCCACTGCAAGAACTCAAGTCTTTAAAGGAGTACAATACTTTTGGTATACCTGTAAAAGCTCAGTACTTTACAGAAATATTTACAGAACATGACCTCAAAGAATTGTTAGGTTCTGATGTGATTAACACCCAAAGACTATTGGTGTTAGGTGGCGGAAGTAATATTTTATTTACAGAAGACTTTGACGGGCTGGTCATAAAGATCAGCATCCCTGGTATAACATCGGAAGAAAAAGGACAGGAAGTCATTGTAACTGCAGGTGGTGGTGTGGTGTGGAATGATCTTGTAAAGTATTGTGTGCAGCAGGGATTTGCCGGCATAGAAAATCTTAGCCTGATCCCAGGTACTGTGGGGGCTTCACCCATACAAAATATAGGGGCATATGGAGTAGAACTAAAAGACGTTTTTGCCTCCTGCAGCGCCTATGAAATCTCAACAGGTGCATGCCGCACATTCGATTATCAGCAATGCCAGTTTGGATATCGCGACAGTATTTTTAAACGTGAGCTGAAAGGGCAGTACATCGTAACGTCGGTTAGTTTAAGGCTCAATAAGTCTGCAAATGTCAATATCCGGTATGGAGCCATAAAGGAGGAGCTGGACAAAAGGCAAATTCTATCGCCTACTATTGCTGATGTTTCAGAGGTGGTTTCACAGATCCGCGTCGGTAAACTTCCCGATCCGTCTACCATAGGGAACGCCGGTAGCTTCTTCAAGAATCCTGTACTTGATCAGTTGGCGTTCGAGTCTATTAAACAGCAATTCCCTGATATCGTTCATTATCCTGTTCCCGGCGGTGGTATTAAACTAGCTGCCGGCTGGCTGATAGAACAGTGCGGATTTAAAGGGATAATAAGCGGTGAGACAGGTACCTGGAAGAATCAGGCCCTTGTATTGGTAAATCATGGGTATGCTACAGGTCAGGAAGTGTATAGTTTTTCAGAACAGATCATCAACGCAGTCAATGCCAAATTTCATGTTAAGCTGGAAAGAGAAGTAAATATTCTGTGACATCATTGATAGCATTGTTTTTAGCGGTAAAATTAATCTGATTACTTCGAAGATGATTTTTTTGGTATACCTATTGTATATGTTTTAGTATATAAGTTTAAACAAATCAGCGAGCGCCACTTATAAAGTCTGTTTGTTTGCCTTTTTTAAAACCCTAAAACTTAAAAGATTATGACAAAAAATGAATTCAATCTCCAGCTAAACGATCACTCGGTTTCTTTACAGTCATTTGCTTTAAATTTTACTAAAGACATAGAAGATGCAAACGACTTAGTACAAGATACCATGTTGAAAGCAGTGACCTATTACAGTAAATTTAAGGAAGGTACAAATCTGAAAGGTTGGTTATTTACTATCATGAAAAATACCTTTATTAATAACTACAGAAGACTGGTGAAAACGAATTCTTTGATTACCCAGTCTGATGATATATCTTCAGCTAATTTGCACTACAGTGCAGCAAAAAATAGCAGTGAAAGTAAGTTTATTCTGGGAGATATCAATAAAGCGCTGTCTACGCTGCAGCCAGAATATTATGTGCCGTTTATCAAGTATTTTGAAGGGTTCAAGTACCATGAAATTGCAGAGGAATTAAACATTCCTATTGGAACAGTGAAAACGAGAATTCATGTAGCCAGACAAATACTGAAGAAATATCTCAAAACCTACTCTAAAGATATTCTTGGTGCAGATATAGCATAAAATCTTTTAAAGATCATTCATAAAAAAAGGGGGCACTACACAGTGCCCCTTTTTTTATGAATGATTTTGAAGGCCAGCTACATATCTTTTTATCTTTTCAAAAGCATACTTTTGGATCTGAATTTTAGAGAATGACTTATACTTACTTGTTGTTAGCCACAATACTTTTCCTGTTGTCGCTGTTTCTTTTTTTTAATAAGGCCCTGAAGTCAGGCAAAGGATGGAAAGTTGCTTTGCCTGCAGCACTCATTTCATCAATATTGTGCTCTTCAATCACAGGTTTGCTCGTTGGCTTTCAGGTCATTATATACGATACAAGATATATTACTGGCTTTTTTATAGGGAACTTACCTTTTGAAGAGCGGATATTTTGCTTAGTAATGCCTTTTGCTGGTTTAGGCATATATAGCTCTCTGAACTTAAAATTCCCCGATAATAATCCGGACAGGTTTAGCTTAACAGTAAGTAACTTACTAATCGGACTATGTATTGCTATGGTTTTCTTTGGTTATAAAATCGGCAATATATACTCCATCTCTATTTATGTCGCTCTAGCAGTTCAGCTAATAAGCATAGAATATATCGGAAAGCTTAGATTCATGTACAGGTTTTACCGTTTCTGGGTGATATTTACGTTGTTGTGCTGGCCGGTCTATTTTATCGTTACCGGCTTGTCGCATATTCCCGCTTATTTTATGGCAGTCCTCTTACCGGCTGTATATCTATTTGAACTTTTCAGAAGTAAGTCACTTTCTAAAATCGAAGCTGAATAACATGGAACTTCCGGTATACACAAAGCAACAACTGGCCCTTCGGAACGGGCAGGATAAACCTCAGATATGGGTAGCTTATAAAGGGCTTATTTATGATGTAACCGACAGCAGACTTTGGAAGAACGGGAAACACTATGAACACTGGGCTGGGCAGGATCTGACAGACGAACTCTCTGATGCGCCGCATACGGAAACTGTGTTTGAAAAATTTAATGTGATAGGGGTTCTTTAAGCTACCTCTTCATAGCGTTCGAGTTCGATCTCCCAGCCAATTTTATCAATCACATGGTCGGTTAGCTCGATTTCGGTTCGCTCTCCTATTTTTCCAGGCCTGTAAGGAGGTAAATGGTCTCCCCTGAGCATCTCAGCTGATGTCACCAGGTCCCAGTCTTTGCCGTCGAAACAAATGGTTCCAATGATCCCTCCGAAATAAATCAATTTAAAAATATTCTCCTGCACCGGGAGAACCGTCAGGGTTACGAGGTTGGTGCCGTAGGTAATTTTGATGTTAAAAGCTTCCATATCATTAGGTTTAGAGATGATCTATCTTAATAACATGGAAGCTTTATTTTTGTTTTAGTCTTCTATGGTAAAAGCGCTTAGATTTACAAAATTCTGTACTCTCGCAGCAACTTCTGCCTCTGTCAGATTGAGTATTTTTTCAGTTCCAAATTTCTCTACACAAAAGGAGGCCAATGCCGATCCAAAGATGATGGCATTTTTCATATTGTTGAAGTTTATGGTGCCTACTTTAGCCATGTAGCCGATAAAGCCACCTGCGAATGTATCACCAGCTCCGGTAGGGTCAAATACTTCCGCCAACGGAAGCGCAGGCGCAGAAAATATCTTGTCCTCGTGGAATAACAATGCTCCATGCTCACCTTTTTTAATGATCAGGTATTTTGGCCCCATCAGGAGAATTTTCTTCGCTGCTTTAACCAATGAATACTCTCCTGATAGCTGACGTGCTTCAGCGTCATTAATGGTCAATACATCGACAAGTTTGATCGTTTCCAGCAAGTCGTCCATCATAATGTCCATCCAAAAGTTCATCGTATCTAAAACGATTAGCTTCGGACGGTTTTTTAAACGTTTGATTACAGTTTGCTGCACTATAGGAGTAAGGTTGCCGAGCATCAGGTATTCACAATCCTGATAGTTTTCGGGAATGATCGGATCAAAATTTCCCAGAACATTCAGCTCTGTGATTAATGTATCACGGCTGTTCATGTCGTTGTGATATTTCCCCGACCAGAAAAAAGATTTTTCACCCTCTTTGATTTGCAAGCCTTCCGTATCAATGCCATGATCTGTAAAGGTTCGTATGTTCTCTTTTCCAAAGTCATCACCTATTACTCCAACAATTTTTGTCTTATCGTAGAAGTAAGAAGCAGCTAAACTTGCATATGTTGCAGCACCTCCGACTATTTTATCTGTCTTTCCGAAAGGAGTTTCAATAGCATCAAAAGCTACAGTTCCTATGATTATCAGGCTCATATATTTTTTTTAATATTTTTTTGCTGCAAATATTGCATAAATAATTTAAAAGCCCTAATATTGCATTCCCAAAACGAACAAACGTTTATGTTCTTTAGAGATCAAAAAACGGCGTTTTGGCAACCAGCACTCCTTCTTAGCTCAGCTGGTTAGAGCATCTGACTGTTAATCAGAGGGTCGCTGGTTCGAGCCCAGCAGAGGGAGCAGATTTAAAAGCCCATTTTCTATACGGAAATGGGCTTTTTTTATGCATGTGGAAGCATTCATGCCCAATGTCAAATGTTTTATCAGATTATGGCTTACGAACAGATAACGCTATCTGGCGACCCAAACCTGTGCCTGCCTGTTGAAATTCCCTTGTCTGATGGTAATGAAATTTCGAAAGACATGGTAATTGCCGCTGCCATTCATGATCTGGTTAAAATCTATCACATCTGCCGGGCTTTGACCCGTATATACCGCCATCATGTTCTGCGGGTTTACCGGATTCACCCAGCCTATCAAAACTCCGTAACCCTGGCCAGCATAATTATGTTCTCCTATCACCCGGTCATCAGCAATATGCAATGGAATTTGCTGCATGTATTTTTCCAGGAATTTATTGCCTTTTGGTGTTCCCCATACGGATAAATTATAGATGGTTAAATCCATGTTTAAGGCTGTGGTATCTGCGACCATTTTCGCATCTTTTAACGCTCCCACTTGATTTTTAAATTTGTTCATGAAATCTTTCAGTTTGAGGTCAGCTGCCTTGTCTTTCTCGCCTGTAGCATAGATAAAAAGGATATTTTTCTTATCGTAAATATCACCAATCTGAGGAATAGCAGTGAGATCAGGCTTTCGGATCTCTTCTGTCTCAGCCATCCACCGGTCAATGTTACTCTGTTGAACCGCTTTCAGTGCTTCAACGATCTTCGGCATAAAACTGTCCAGTGTTGGGTATGTGGCGCGATTGGCTTCATAATACTTCAACGCATTGATTAACGGAGTCAGGTAAATCCATCTCATTCCTTTTTGATACCTGAAATAGTTCATGTCCGCGGCATCCTCGCCAAACTTCAGCGCTGCCATCCGGCAGGCAATAGCTTCAGTAAGATGTTCCTTTACCACCACAGGCCAGGAATGATAAGCCTGAGCCTTCATAGATTCCCTGATCGGTTCCAGTAAATGGCTCATCGGCTCAAACTGGTCCTGCACCTTATCCACTGCCAAATTAGCAAAGGAATGGGCGAATTCATGCCAGAGCAATTTGTAGAGGCCGCGTACATCAAAGGTTGGCACCCGGATCGCGGTTTTTTCCGGTGCAATCACTGCATACAGCTCGGCACCATCTTTTTTAAAAATCCTGGGGCCAAAGTTTCCCCAGCCCAAAAAGTTCAGGATCACATTAAACTGAACCTGCTTTTTGTTTTTTGCTCCGCAGTAATCCATCAGGCGGTTTTTCTCATCAAAATCTGGTAGATTGTAAGCAAGTGTGGCCAGGGAAATCTGGTAAAGGTCCGAGTTGCTGTTAAAGAAGGCTGAATAGTTTGCCTTTGCTGAAAAATCCTTCATTAAGAGTCGTAATGAATCCAGCGCGCCGTTCTTCATTTCAGGGACGTCAATATCTTTGCGCCATTCCAGTTCAGGGGTCATGTGCAACATGAACCAGATCGGGCCATCAATGGAATTAAAGAGTCTGCCGTATAAAGGGTTTCGTGCCAAATAACCAAATAGCGCATGCCCCCTAAAAGGCGCAAATGTTCTTTCCATCTTCTGCTTGTAATCCAGGTCTATAAAATTAGTTAATGGAATTCCTGCCAGCACTTCCATGGTGTGAAACAGTTCAATCCTGGGGTCGACCGAAAAATGAATATCGTTCAAAACGATTTTGCTTTCCCTGAATTTGGGCACGACTGTCCTGGAAAAAGCAGGAGTATTAATAAGGGACAGAAGCATGGCAACAAAAAAAGTAAGTCTTGTTCTTTTCATATTTAGTTTACTGTTGGTTTTTAACTGTTAAGCTTGTAATATGACGCTGTTCGGCGGTGCGATGTTGCACAACTGTTAGGGATGCATTTACCAAAAGCCTTGTTAAGCCGGATTTAATAATGCCCGCCTGCTTTTTAGCATACCTATGGCCTTTAAAAGACTAAAGTAAGCCCCTTGATAAAGTGCTTTGAATAAAAGTGATAAAACCTCGAAAATATGTGATGAAATGAACCTGGACGGCTACCAGATGGTTAAAAGGATTCATCTATCCTTGCCTGTGGCAAGCGTTACCCTTCAACATCGTCAGTGCTTGGAGGCATAAAGCTATACAAGAAATGGGGAGCAACTAAAAAATGGAGGCAAGTTTTTTTCTGGTCTTCACAATTCACCTGTAGAAGCACTCTGAGTGCACGCTGTATGCATTCGGAATGCGCTTTGGACCTCTGGGTACCAACGGCGCCACAACTCCTGCCCGACGCCACCTTCAGGCGGCTAAACATCGAAGTGGAGAAGGTATGGAGACGGCGTTGATACGGCATGATCCAAAGCGCATCCTGGGGGCATTCGGTTAGCATTCAACTATTTCGATATCTTTACATTCTATGACTCATAAGATAGTTCTATTCGAAGTGGAGTAATGATCGGGTCAATCTCTGCATTTGAGAGACTACTTGTCAATTGTTTTCTCTTTTAGCGTTTTTAGTTCCTGTTCAAGTTTAGCGATATATTTATTTTTTGGTGCTAATAGTTCTTCTATTTCCCCGATACTGTACCTGGGTGTGATGTGCTGACGGCAATTCCAGTCGTAGGCTTTAATCTTAAACAGCAGCATCCTTTCAGGTTTAAACTTATAGTCTTCTGGTTTCAGATATTGATAAAGACGCGGGTTGTCCTCAATTTCGATAATCTCCGCCTCTGCATAGATCTTTAACCTGGTCCTCATCGGATAAGATACCAGGATTAGCGAAACCTTTGGATTTTTAGAAATGTTCCCCACAGAAATGTACTGACGATTTCCTGTGAAATCAACAATGCCAATGGTAGCTTTATCGATCACTTTAATGAATCCCTTAGGGCCGCCCCTGTGTTGTATGTAAGGAAATTCGTTTTCACCAAAAGATGACATGTAGAAACTATCCATCTGGCTTATAAATTCTGCCTCGATATCGGTGAGTCCGTCAACATAACTCATCTTTTCTACACGTTCATAAGCACTTCTGCTGCCCAGTTTTTCCTGAATCGTTTTTATAACATCCGTAAATGCAAGTTTTGAGTAGTTCATAACAATAGCTTTTTCTGATGGAAATACCTTTCAATTGTAATTAAAGCAATTGTATCTGCCTGATCATTTGACTTGTAAAACCCCATTCGTTGTCGTACCATGCCATCACCTTAACAAGATCCCCATCAACAACCCTTGTCATTTCCAGATCGACAGTCGCAGCAAAAGGACTTTTGATGATGTCGGTTGATACCAGGGGTTCGTCAGTTACAGCAACTACTTTTTCGTATCTCGCAGTTGCAGATTCTTCAATTAGAATTTGATTGATTTCCTGTATCGATGTGCTTCGCTCTGCAATAAAGGTAATGTCAGAAATAGAGCTTACAGGTACCGGTACACGAATCGCAATCCCATCAAACTTACCCGCATATTGTGGTAAAGCCTTTGTGGTCGCTATGGCGGCTCCGGTAGCCGCTGGAGCCAGGTTAATACCTGCCGCCCTGCCCATACGAGGCTCTCTTTTCGAAGGCGCGTCAACCAAAGTCTGAGATGCGGTGTAACCATGCGTTGTGTTTAAAATCGCTTTTTTGATCCCTAGCCTGCGTCCCAGGATTTCGATAATGGGGCTGATATTATTGGTCGTACAACTTGCACATGAAAATACAGCAACTTTACCATCTTCGGTATTAACACCATGAACCACGGTTGGCGTGTCTTTAGTGGGGCCGGAAATCACCACAAAGCTTGCCCCGGAAGTGAGGTGCTTCTCCGCATCCTGTTTGTTTGTAAATAAGCCCGTGCTCTCAATAATTACATCTGCCCCAAGCGATTTCCAGGGCAGATTTTCAATATCCCTTATACTGGTGTACTTAACCGGTTTATTCCCGATATAAATGATGTCTCCTTCTACCCGTATGTCTTTTTCGTACTTGCCGTAATTGCTGTCGTACTTCAACAGGTAGGCAGCGTTTTCGATACTCATCAGATCATTTATTCCAACAAGTTCAAGATCCTGACTTTCGAAGATTATTTTTAACGCAGCTCTGCCGATACGGCCAAATCCGTTTATTGCTATTTTTTTCATGGTCCTTTTATTTTTAGACGAAAACTTAAATTGATTTCATGAATCAAAGCTCGTGCATAAACGAACGCGGTTGATAGGCATCATTTCCCGAAGTGTTGGCAATTCTTCCCTTGAAAGAGGTTAAGCCTGATTAAATTTCTCCCTGTATTGGCCGGGAGAGATGCCTTCTTTATTTTTGAAAAACCGGCTGAAGGTCTGGATATCTTCATAGCCAAGCTGATAGGCGATTTCTTTGATCGAAAGACTTGAATAATTGATCTGTCTCCTCGCATGGATCATAATCCGGTCATGAATAATGTTTAAGGGAGCGCGATCGGAAATAATGGAAAAAAGATTGGAAAGCGTCTTTGGTGATTTGTTTAGCTTAGCTGCGTAGAAAGCTACGTCATGATGCTTTGAAAAATGCCCTTCCACCAGGTAGTTAAATTCCCTTACAATATCAGCCTGGCTTTTTTCCAGCTTATGCAAATTGCTGGATTTTCTTAAGATTCTTACCGAAAGGATAAGCATTCTTTTCAGTATCGCCTGCAGCATATCCTTTTGAAGAATATCAGTCTGTCGCATTTCTGAACAAAAAGTCTCCCATGAATCCTCAAAATCCCTGACAATGCTTTCGTCAACAGATACAATCGGCACACCTGAAGCACCAAAGAAAAGCAGGCCTTTGCTGCCAACTTCATTGTCATGATTGATGATACAATAAAAAGGCTGATTAAACCGAATCATTCTCGCCGATTCGAGATCAATGCTATCAATTTTGTGAAATTCAGTAAGGAAGATGATCTGGTTTTTCTGTAACTGGTAGGTAATCTTGTCGACCGAGATGCTAAGTGTGCTGCCAATATTCCAGATAAAGGTCATGTCTGTCTCCTGAACATCGAAAACCAGGCTGCTGTTTAGTTTAGTAAGTTCTGTTAATCTTAAGCTTTCATGCGAGTCATTCTCAAAGACCATATCTTCTTTTTCTCAAATATAATTTAGTTTCAACGACATTCCAATAAACAGGTGCGTTGCAATATGCAATATTACCTGGATCATATGCGTTTACAGGCAGCCATAAAGGCCAAAGGAATCGCACCCTATTCAGGATGTATTGAAGCAATTGACTATATTTAGGTCAACCAAATATTACTGACCAGATTTCAACTATTTATGGGCAATCATAATTCTTCGAGAAGACACTTTCTGTCCCATGTAAAAGGTTTAACTGCAATTACATTGGCAGGCAGCTATCTGGATAGCCTGGCATTGGGCAATAGCAAATATAGTTCGAAACTCAAGGATGTAAATACTACCGATATAGCTGGCGCTATTAAACTGGGCTGTGTTACCATGAGCCATATCTTTAATGCGGATGATCACAATATTCCCTTTTTCGGAAGTACCATAGGTGAACAATCTGATTTTTGGTTCAATGAGTCACATTCAGAAGCCCATATCCCGGGAAGGCACTTAAATGCCCTATTAAATGCAGAGCAGGTGCTTGGTCTAAAGATAGATAAGGATGTAATAGACAAACATACCGCTGCTGCATTTTACGCCTATAGCGGAAAGATACCAATGCCGCTTAACAGGAAGAAGATTGGAGGCGATCCTGTCAATTTTCTTCCACACAATATCAGGGAAGGATTTCATGCCCTGTACGCCCTTGTTAAATTCAGAAACTCTAAAAAAGCAAGAGCACTTGCAGAACAAAGCATCGAATTTATTTTCAGCAACTGGTCGCCACAAAGCGGCTGGAAGCGTGCATATCTTGAAAAGGAACTTGGCCTTAGCCTGATTGAATGGAAGGGGCCGTTTATTACAGGAATAGCAAGAGCTATCGGACCACTAGTGAAATATTATCAGGCTACAGGATATGGCAGGGCACTTGAATTGGCTATCATACTCAAAGAAAAGGCACTGGAAGAATTCTTTTTGCCGGAAGGAAATTTTGATAACAATCTTTTCGGTACCCATACCCACTCTACCACCTGTGTGATGTCTTCGTTGGCGCAACTGGCAGACGTTACAGGAGATGCTCATTTATTAGCAAGGGTTAAAGCTTTCTTCGACAATGGCCTAAAGGAGATCAGTAATGAAATCGGCTGGTCGGTAGAGAATTGTGATCCGGACTCCGATCAGGACCGGGGAGAGATCAACAATACCGGAGACATTCTGGAAACTGCGCTGATCCGGGCAAAATGGGGATATACTGAATATTATAACATTGCAGAGCGAATCTTGCGTGCCCATCTACTGCCTGCCCAGCTCAGAGATATATCTTTTATCAAGGAGCCATTAAATCCAAAAAAAGAGGATGCTAAACGGGATGTTGCCAAACGTCATAGGGGAGCATTCGGATTTCCGGCCCCATACGGACACAAACCGCTTGGCAATACAATCATTTCATTTAATATGGATATCGTTGGGGGGGCTGTAGGCTCACTGTGTGAGGCCTATAGAAGTATTTATAGTTTTAATCACGCCGCACACTATGTAAACCTTCTCTTTGATTATGAATCGGAATCAATCAGAATCGAATCGCCTTATACCCACGATGCACTGTCAGTTTACATCACAAAACCGGCCCCTCTTTTCATAAGGATCCCGGCCTTCGCAGACAGAAAAAAAATAACTTTAGCCGGAAAAGAAAAGTACATTTTCAATGGCGATTATCTGCTGATTGTTAATCCTCCGGTAAACAGCAAGATTATTATCAGATTCGATCTTGCAGAAACGGGGATCAGCCTGAAATATGGGAACAGGAGAATTAGAGCGATATTGCGGGGAGACAGTGTAAAAGCAATGGAAAACTTCAATGCGGATTTAACTTTTTTTGAACCGATATAGCCGATAAATGAGGTTCGATATCAAATTCCAGATAGACCGTCGTACCCTCATAAGGAGAAGAAGAGATTTCGACATTACCGCCTAATTCGGCTGTCCTCTCCTTCATGTTGCTCAGTCCCAATCCCTTGCTGAAGATATTCGATGAGTCGAAGCCGATCCCGTCGTCTTCTACAGTGATGCTCAAAATGCTTTCGTCTACAGATAACTGAACGATCGCCTGCCCGGCCTTTGAATGCTTGATCACATTATTTACAGCCTCTTGTACAATTCTGTACAGCATCAGTTCATAGTCGCTCTTCAATGATGGAATTTGTCCTATTACATAATGGCTAATGGTAAGTCCGGTATAGCTAACCCTTTGACAAAATCGCATAATCGCTTTTTCCAGTCCCTCATTCAGCACAATGTCGGGAGCAAGATTATGCGATATATTTCTGACTTCACGGGCCGCATAATTGATCAGCGAAAGTGTTTGTTCGTAGGCATTTGCATTTGAAATCTCAACAGCATCCTGCATCGTGCTCATTTGCATTTTAGCAGCAGAAAGGATTCCGCCGACACCATCATGAAGCTCTCTTGCCTGTCTTGAACGCTCCTTTTCTTCCCCGCTTAGCCGCGCCTGCAGCAGCTGACTTTTTCTTTCTGAGAGTAATGTTTTTTGGCGCTGGAGGTTTACCAGGTAGATCAATAGCGCTAAAGTGAGAAAAAACCCACTAACAGTAACAAACAACATAATCCATTTGTCTTTTTTTTGCAGTTCATAGAGGTTGTGCGCAAGCTTCAGTTTTTGTTGCGCGATCGCCTTTTCCTTCAATGAACTTTGATATTTGATCTCCTGTTCCTGAATACTATTCTGTGTCCGCTCATTTAACATAGAGTCGCTCAGTACCTCATATTTTTTTCTGAGATTAAGTGCCTCCTGAGGACGGGAGATCTTTTCCTTAAGATCCGATCCCAGCAGGTAGAGGTCTTTAAGTTCGCTTCTGCCCAAATAAGTTTCAGCCTGGTCTATCACTTTTCTGAAATAGAAATCGGCATTTTT
>Ga0126314_10000355_pt1 | contig 22795 bp, 17 predicted proteins | sample Plot105B_FD_92535 | JGI IMG/M metagenome (GOLD analysis project Ga0126314, IMG submission 92535) | Serpentine soil microbial communities from UC McLaughlin Reserve, CA, USA - Plot105B | ecosystem: Environmental > Terrestrial > Soil > Grasslands | place: USA: UC McLaughlin Reserve, Lake County... | reverse complement strand
GACCACGAGCACGAGCTGGGCGAGGCCCACCAGGTAGATGCGCAGCAGCAGCCTGCCCGGAGGCCGCGGGCGAAGACTCACGACTCCTCACCCGTGGCGAGCATGTAGCCGGCGCCGCGCACCGTCTTCAGCAGGAGGGGATTGCGCGGGTCCACCTCCAGCTTCTGACGGAGCCGGAAGATGTGCACATCCACGGAGCGGTCGAACACCTCGTCCGCGCTGCCCTTCACCAGGTCCAACAACTGCTCCCGACTGAGGACGCGGCCGGCGCGCTCGGCCAGCACGCGCAGCAGGCTGAACTCGTACGTGGTGAGCTGCAGCGGCCGTCCGTCCAGCGTGGCGCGGAGGCTGCGTGGGTCCAGGAGCAGGCGCCCCGCGTGCACCGGCTGCGAGGAGGGCCCCGCCTTGCCTCGGGCCCGGCGCACCTGGGCGCGGATGCGGGCGAGCAGCTCCCGCGACGAGTAGGGCTTGGGCAGGTAGTCGTCCGCGCCCGTCTCCAGGCCAAGCACGCGGTCGGCCTCCTCGCCGCGCGCGGTGACCATGATGATGGGCACGTCGGTGCGGCCCCTCAAATCCCGGCACACCTCCAGCCCGTCCCGCCCGGGGAGCATCAGGTCCAGGAGGATGACGTCGAAGACGTGGCGGTTGGACTCCACCAGCGCGTCGGTGCCCGAGTGGGCCAGCGTGACGACGACTCCATGCTCCTGGAGGTAGCGGGCGGTGAGCCGGGCCAGCCGCTCGTCATCCTCCACGAGCAGGACCTGGATGGTGCCTTCCTCCAGGCCGGGACGATTGAGCTGCTCCATGCGCGTGCTCCTCCTGCTTCCGCGGACCTTCCAGAGGGGAAAGTAACAGCGGAGCCGTGGCCCGGGAGCAAGCAGGGAGGAGTCTGGCGCCTCGAAGGACACTCCAGCCGGGTCCACCGAGGGCGTTCACGCTCCCGGGCCACGCCTGAGTGTGGCACCGGGATGTGTCCAGGATGCGTCCGTGGGATGACGGATTGTTACGGAAGGGGGCTCCGCCCGGCCACCGGACAGCCGGGCGGAGCCCCTTCTGGTCAGCGCAGCGTCCACTTCTGGTTCGCGGTGCCCGCGCACTCCCAGATTTGCAGCCGCGCGCCGTTGTTCGGGTTCCAGTCCTTCACGTCGATGCACTTGTTGGCCTGCGGGTTGACCAGGTCCCCCGCGCCGCTGAGCACGAAGCGCTGGGCCGCGTTGCCGTTGCAGTCGTGGAGCTGGATGAGGGCGCCGTTCTCCGTGGAGCCCCAGGTGACGTCCATGCACTTGCCGAACGCGCGCAGCGTGCCGTCGCCGTGGAACGTCCAGCTCTGCGCGGCGCTGCCGTTGCAATCCCAGAGCTGGATGGGCGTGCCGTTGGCCGTGTTGGAGTGGTCCACGTCGATGCACCGTCCGTTGAGGCCGACGATGGCGCGTCCCCCGCCGCCGCCGCCGTTGGTGGTGAGCGACAGGCCGTAGACGGAGAGAATCTCGTTCACCGGCTGGTAGTACATGGTGCCGCCGGTGGAGCAGTTGCCCACGCCGCCGGACGTCACGCCCTGCGCCTGGTTGCCCGAAATCCACGAGCCGCCCGAGTCGCCACCCTCCGCGCACGCGTTGCTGCGCGTGAGGCCATACACGGGGCCGACGTTGTAGTTGACGGTGACGTTCTTCGCCTCGATGACGCCACAGCGCCAGCCGGTGGTGGAGCCGGAGCGACAGACGGACGCGTTGATGCCCGCTTCGGCGGAGCCCGACACGAGGACGTTGCCGCCCGCGTAGTTGTAGACCCAGGGCTGCGAGGCCCACGAGCCGTTCACCTGGACCCAGCCGTAGTCGTTGTCCGGGAAGGACGAGCCGCGCACGGTGCCCTGCGCCGCGCCGTTGAAGCCCGCGGTGCTGGAGTTCACCCCGCCGCAGTGGCCCGCGGTGACAAAGCCCCCCGCCACGGAGAAGCCGATGGAGCAGCGCACGTTGCCGTTGATGTAATAGGCGTCGCCCCCGCGCAGGTCATACATGGGACGGGGCTGCTCGGAGGACACCTCCACGCGCACCGCGCGGTCCGCCGCGCCGCTCTCCGCGATGAAGCGCTCGGCGTTCACCACCGCCGCGTCCTTGGCGAGCACGACGACGCTGTTGGTGATGACGTCCACGTACCAGCCATGGATGTCCTTGCTGGCCACGTCCGCGCCCTTGTCCAGCGCCGCCTTCAGCGCGTCCAGCTCGCGCTCCGTGCGCGCCACCCAGCGCGGCTCGGCGCCTGCCCGACGCGCGGCCTCGGCACCGGCGGCGGTGGTGACACCGACGATGAGCCGGTCACCTTCCTCGCTCAGCCACGCGCCACCGAACGTCCCGCCCAGCTCACCGCGCAGCGCGGCTTCCGTGCGCACCGCGAGCGCCTCCGTGACGAGCCGCTGACGCGCCTGCGCGGCCGTCAGGCCCAGGTCCCGCTGCATCGCGTGCAGCACCTCCGGTGACACGTCCTGCGCGAGCGAGGCCTCGTCGGCGGGAGCGGCCCGCGCGGACATGGGGAGGACGGCGGCGCCGGCGAACAGCACCGTCGCGGTGGAGAGCGCCTGGAGTCTTCGGTTCATGGGGCTTCCTTTCGACTCGACACGGGGAACGCGCACCGGCGAACGGGCCGGTCCGCATGGCCACGGAAGCGGGATTCAGGAGCCAAGTCAAACAATTCAAGTATTTCTAGAAAATCACGGCACTTCTAACGGACGAACAATAAAGTCGTCGACACAAGGCCCATCAGTCGCCTGATACACTCTGGAGTCATTTCTCCACTTGGTGGACCAAGCCTGCCCGCCAGCGGCGCGCCCATGGCACCAGGCAGGGGTTGCCCTGGTCTCGAATGACGCCTGCGTCAAGCCAGGACACGATGGAGGCCACCATGAATGTCTTGCGAAGCCTGTGTCTGGGAATCCTGTTGGTGCTCGCGCAGGGGAGCCTCGCGGCCCAGGACGACGAGGCGGGGACCGAGCCAGCCCCGGCCGAGCGGGTGCTCACCTGGAACGTCGAGGGCTCACGCCAACAGCTGACCGTCACGACGAATGATGCGCGCCTCTCGGTAGGAGAGGACCGCTCCGTCTCCCTGGAGAGCGTCGTCGGCCCGATGGTCTCCACCCGGTTCTCCCAGACCTGGGAGGGAGGCTCGGGCTGGTACCTCACTGAGTACATCCAAGTGGAATACCGCGGGGCGTACCGCTTCTCGTTGGCGAGCTACCTGGAGAAGTCGGGTCAGGGAGGACGTGTCCTCGCGGCGCTCCTGAAGGGCCAGGCGAACCTTCCACCCAAGTGTCCACCCCTCGATGAGGTACGCAAGGAGCCTTCGTTCACGAAGGGTCGCGAGCGGCTGCTGGAAGCCGGCTGTGGCGAGCCGCGCTGGTTCACGCTCGAGCCCGACGCCTTCTCCGTCCTGGACTGGGACGGGAGGGATGAAGTCCAGCTGGCCATCCAGCACTTCCATCCGGAAGCGGTGCGCACGGTGCACACCTTGGAGCGGGTGAGCGTCTGGCTGAAGGCGCCCCCGGAATGGCGCCCCTGGCTCAAGGCGGCTCAGCGCGGACAGGGCCTCTTCGAAGCACGAAAGTTCGAGTGGCTGAACCGCCTGCCGGCCGACGAGCTGGCCGACCTGCGCAAGCGCGCGGCGAAGCTGAGGCCCACCGCTCGCCGCGAGCTCATCGCGGACAGCGTCTACCGGACCCGTCAGGCACCACTGAGCGCGGCGGAGCTGGTGGGTGAGCTCTTCCCCGTCACCGAAGGCGCCGCGCCAGACCTGGCCTCGCAATGGGCATGGTCGGACCGGCTGCTGTACCTGCGGAGCTTTCCCGAGCAGTGCCTCAAGGCCGCGGGCGTGCTGTTTCAACCCGGGTGGAGCGCCGAGCCCGCCAAGGCAGCCGCCTTCAACTTCACGCGCTGCACGGGCTGGCAGGGAGAAGACACGTGGCGGATGTGCCAGCTGACGGACGACCCGGTCGCCTGCATCAAGCCAGGGTATGAGCTTCGACAGGAGGAGGCACGGCGGTCCGCGAAGACGTCACCCGCCCAGGAGAAGCTCGACGGAGTGATTCAGTAGCCCCCTGGAGCGTGTGCCCTGAGGACACCTCATGGCGCACCGTGCGCGGCGGCCAGCGCGCGGCGGTCCACCTTTCCGGCGGAGGTGCGCGGCAGGGCCTCCACGAAGCGCACGGAGCGAGGCATCTTGTAGCGAGCCAGGCGGCCATCGCAGAAGGCCAGCAGGGCCTCGGCGCCAGGTGAGGTGCCCGCGCGAAGGACCACGAGCGCGCGCGGCGTCTCTCCCCACTTCTCGTCGGGCACGCCGATGACGGCGACCTCCGCGACGTCGGGATGGCCGGCGAGGACGCTCTCCACCTCGGAGGGATAGATGTTCTCTCCGCCGGAGATGATGAGGTCCTTGCCTCGGCCGACGATGCGGAAGCAGCCGTCCGCGTCGCGCAGGGCCAGGTCTCCGGTGCGCAGCCAGCCGTCGACGAAGGTGCGCGCCGTCTCCTCGGGGCGGCGCCAGTAGCCGGCGCACACGTGGGGGCCGCACAGGAGCAATTCGCCCACGTCCCCCGGCTGTCGCTCGCCTTCGATGCGCGCCTCCACGTGGAAGAGCGGCACGCCGACGAAGCCCGGCTTGCGGCGCACGTCCGACGGAGAGAGCCAGAAGTTGTTGGGGCCCGCCTCGGTGAGGCCATAGCCCGTCTTGAAGGCCACGCCCCGGGTGAAGAACCGCTCGAACACGGACAGCGGACACGGCGCGCCACCGCTGACGAGCAACTTGAGCCGCGAGAAGTCCACCGACTCGAAGCGCACGTGGCGCTGCATCTCGATGAACATGGTGGGCACGCCGAAGACGAGGCTCACCTCGCGCTGGTGGATGAGCTCGAACACCTGCTCCACGTCGAAGCCCTTGCACACCACGGAGGCGCCGCCCACGTACACCAGGGGCAGCGTGAAGACGTTGAGGCCGCCGGTGTGGAACAGCGGCGCGTTGAGCACGGCCACGTCTTCGGACGTCAGGCCCCAGCTCACCACGGTGTTGGCGGCGTTGGCCGTCACCGAGCCATGGGTGAGGACCGCGGCCTTGGGGATGCCGGTGCTGCCGCCCGTGTAGCAGAGCATCCACGGCGCCTCGGCCTCCAGCTCCAGCGCGGGGAGCGCGGAGACGGGTGCCGCATTGCGCTCCTCGACGAACGAGCGCTCACCCGGCCCGGGCTCGGCGAGGCCCAGCCAGTGGCGCACGAAGGGGGCGCGGGCGCGCACGGTGTCCACCTGGGCGCGCAGCTCCGGGCCGTACACGAGGACGCAGGGCTCCGCGTCCGCGAGGATGCCGACGAGCTCCAAGGCGCTGAGCCGCCAGTTGAGCGGCTGGAGGATGGCGCCCAGCTTGGCGCAGGCGAAGAGGAGGTCCAGCGTCTCCACGCAGTTGTGCGCGAGCACGGCGACGCGGTCTCCGCGCTGGACGCCGAGCACGTGGTGCAGGTACTCGGCGGTGCGCGAGGCGGCGGTGTTCCACTCGCGATAGGTGATGCGACGTCGTCCGCCCCGGGTCGAGTCGACGAGGGCGGGGTGGTCTGGGTCCAGAGCCGCGCGGCGGGCCAGCCAGTCATGGACGATGGGCATGGCCCCGCACGCTAGCCGAGCGCCGGGAAGTGTGCCCGGCGCTCGTCACCAGAACGCTGTCTGGCCCACAGCATGGTCGCGGACGCTGGCAGCGTGGCGGTCGCCGCCGTGAGGACGCGCGTGTTGAAGACTCCGGACGTATCCAGTCCGTGCAGGCTCTGGAGGTCGCAGCCGGACAGGTCAAAGGCATCCAGGGACTCACAGTCCTCGGCGGTACGAACCGTGGAGCGGAGCGAACAGGCAGCCAATGGCTCCGGGACCCAATCCGCCTCGTCCGCGATGGGTGCGCCCGGTGACAGGTCCACCGGGACCTCCACGACCTCGTAATCCCTGCTGTTGCATGCCCCCAGCGGACCCACGCACATCAACGTCGCGACGACACCGTACGTCCACTTCTCCATGAGAGCCCCCGGGGATGGGGCCGGCATGACCTGGAGGCACGAGCAAAGGAAGACAGCCGACCCGGATCATCGCGAACGAAATGGGGCCAACTCCATATCTTGGCGAACCGGGCGGTGTTCAATTCCAGACACCTGAGCGAGGATGGTCAGCGCCAACCTCAGGCAACTCCACCCGTCACGGCGCGATGTTCGCGATGTTCATGATGTAGACCGATTTCCCCAAGACGCCCACCAGCTTCCCGTCCATGAAGGCCAGATGCTCGACGAGGGGGGCGGACCTGACCGCCCCGATATGCGTCCCGGCGTCGTCAAGGATGACGAGGTCAGACATATACATGTCCGCCAGCCATATCTCGCCAGGTCGGGCGGCAATCCCGGAGGCGCGGGTCGCGCGCCTCTGGGCGAAGGGGTTGGGGAGCAGGCCCGCGCTGCCACCGGTCAGCGGGCTGACGCGGTCGACTCCCTCACTCGTCGCGGGGTGAATCAGCACGAGATGACTGCCCGTCCAGCCCAGGGATGACGAAGTCAGGCTCGCGACGAATTCCTGCTCACGAGCCCCGGTGGTGGGGTTGAAGCGCACGAGCGTGCCACTCGAACCGCCCGCCTCGAAGTACACCCAGAGCGAGCTGCCATCCCAGGTCATCCCCGAGGGCCGCCGGAAGCTCTCGAACTTGAACTCCTTGAGCACGGCCAGCGTTTCGGGGGCTCTCTGGACCAGCGCGAGCTTGTTGGTGCCGCCGCCGAAGCCTCCCGCCTCTTCCAGGTACAGGAACCACAATGCGCCGCCGTCATAGGCCACGCCGACAATCGGCAGGGCGCTCGCGAAGCTGCGCTCGGTCCTCAGCGCGTAGTGCCGCGTGAAGTGGATTGAGTTGTCCCAGCGGGGCGTCTTGACATGGAGGGTGTTGCTCCCGGCGAGCGACCCGTCCTCCTTGAGGACGAAGACCCGGAAGTAGAGGTCGATATCGGCCGTGACGATGTCGCTCCCCCCCAACAGCTCGCTGGTCAGCCGGAAGTCCGTCTTCGAGGCATCGGTCCCTACGTGGACGAGCAAGCCCGTCGTCTCGTCGACGTCGGGAAAGTGCTGTCGGGCGTAGACCTTGTACTCGCGGAACTTCCGGTCCCCGCTCCGCTCCCAGTCGAGGTGCACCACGGAGGTCGTCACCTCGAGCGGCGGGAGGACTCGAACCGGGCGAGGAAGGTTGACCGCCACCTCCTGGGCTTCGGCGCCCTTCTCCAGGCTCTGCACGGCGCGAGAGAACGAGCCGTCCTCCGTGGTGAAGCGCAGCTCCAGCTCGAACGGCCCCGTGGGGACCTCCAGCTCCAACTGGCCATCGTCGCGGGTCCGTCCTGCTTCCGCGCCGTTCAGCGACACGGCGACATCCCCGGCGGGCTTCCCATCATCGAAGGTCGCGAGGATGCGGGTCCGCGACGATTCGACTGGAACCTCGGGCACCTCGGGCGTGGGCGGCGCTTCGGGGCCGCGCTGGACCACGGGGTCCGTGCAGGCCATCAGCAACGCCGCGGCCATCCAAGAGAGCAGCGAAAGTCCACGTGACATGGAGACACCTGCGAAACGTTGAGGCCGGCCACTCTTGCTGACCATTCTAGACGAATCACCGTCGACCTGGGGGACTCGCCAGGAGACAGGTCCGCGAGGTAGAGAACGACGCCTCATCTCCGCAGGGGGCGGGGATTCAGGGCAGGGACGCTCTCATGAACCCACGCGGCGCCGAGAAGGAATACCTCCACGACGGCCTGCGCAGCGGCCTCAAGCTCGACGCGCGCTTCGACGCCCTGACACCCCACCTCCACGTGGCGTGGATCTCCTGGGACAGCGGCTTCCGGGGCTCGGGCCTGCGCGTGGGCGACCACATCATCGCCATCGACGGCCAACCCGTCGTCAAGCCACCCGACCTGGCCACCACGCAGCGCACCCTGCCCCTCATGCTCGGCCAGCACGCCGAGAACAAGACCTGGACCCAGCAGGGGCGCAAGGAGGGTGACAAGGTCCAGGTGCGAATCGCTCGTCGGCGCGAGCCCGGAGAGGGCTGGGAGGAGCACGAGTTCAGCGGCGCCCTGCTCCACGAGCGCACGTGGAGCATCGCCGACACGACTCGGCACATCATCGGCCCGGGCGGACCCGAGCGCATGGGTCGCGACGGCTTCGACGAAGCCTGGATGAGCTGGCTCGAGAAGCGCGTCTTCGACTGGGAGCGCCTGCTCGACAGCACCTTCGGCGCCTGGCGCACCTCGCGCGGGACGCGCAGTGAGCTCGCGAATCACCTGGGACACAAGGCCCGCATCGACTCCCTCGTGGAGCATCACCCCGGCCCCTTCGCGACGGCGATGCGCGAGGACTGGGAGACGGTGCGCGCCTGTCTTGATGGAGACCTCGTCGCGCTCCCGGCGGATGCGCTGGAGTTCCGCACCCGGGGCGAGGAGCAGGTGAAGGCCATCGGGCTCCAGGCCGCGGCGGCGTGGAAGGCCCTGCTGGCGGCGCGCGCTGGGGAGACCGGCGCCTTCCCCGTCGTCGACCCCTTTCGTGGCGACCGCTCGGCGGTGACGGGCAAGCTGGTCTCACTGCCGACGGTGACGCAGCGCGAGTGGCTGGTCGACATGGGCAAGGGCTACCTGGCCTGGAACCAGTCGGGTGCCTGGGTCTTCTGCCCCGTCGATACCCCGGCCATGCAGAAGGTCTTCACCGCCATGCAGCGCTACCAGCGGCGCGTCGCGCCGAACGTGAGGCTCGACATCGCCGTGCTCGGCCGAATCCTTCCGGACCCACGCTTGCTCGCGGGCTCGGGCCGCACCGCCGCCGGCCTGGAAGTGGAGCCCGTCGCCGCCCTGGTCGGCGGCGTGGTCTGCGTCGATGTCAGCGACCCGCACGAAGGGGGACCGCGCTTCGCCGGAGAAGAGACGCTCAGCCAGGAGACCTCCGGCGCCCCGGCCGACGACGCGAGCCCGCGCGCGCTCCTCGAGGCCATGATTGCCGCCGTGAAGCGTGGCGACCAGGAGACCTGGAACAGCCTCTTCGCCACCTGGCGCGCCGTGCCTGATGACCACCGGCCCATCTACTATCCGGTCTGGACCTGGAACGGCCGCGACAGCGAGTGGGTGCGCTCGCGGCGCCTGCTGCTCGACAAGGTGCTCGACGCGCGAGTGCGATGGATGGGCGATGCACGGGTCGTCATCAAGGGGGACGAGGCCCCGGGCCTGCCGCGCATCGAGCAGGTCGAGCTGGAGGTGGACCACGTCGGCCTCTTCGAGGGCCAGACTCGCACCTTCAACTCGGTCGAGGTGCGGCGGAAATGGACGGTCCAACGCCGCAACGGTGGCCCCTGGCGCATCACCAGCGAGCAGAGCCTGTAAGGAGCATTCCATGGGCTGGTACTCAAGCCGCGTCTCTGAACTCAACGAACGGTTGAACCGCGCCTCGGAGGGCGCCCCCGACACGGTGAAGCGCGCCCTGAGCGACGCCATCATGAAGGTTGGAAACGCAGCCGATTACGCCCTCTCGGCCATGCTTGACGCCAGCGAGCGCACCAGCGCCGGCAATCTGGGGACGCAGCGCAAGTGGCAGGAGCGCTGTGCCACGGCCACGGCCGACATCAGCCGCGCCTTTGGCGACGCCGCCAAGGACCACATGCTGACGCCCGCCCTCCAGCTCTTCTGGTACCAGGCGCTGGAGCATGAGATGGCCTTCTTCGACTCCCTGGCCAAGGTGCAGACGCCCCAGCTCCACGACGACCTGCTGGTCCACCAGGACCTGCTCAACAAGATGCTCGGCGAGCTGTGGGACAAGTGGACCTTCCTGCTGTCCAAGGACCTCGTCTTCGAGAACGACCAGCGACAGGTGGTGCAGCAGGTCTCACGGATGGCGCAGTCCATCATCGACGAACTGGCCCCGGGCGCGCTCAAGCGCACCAGCGAGGGCATCGCGCGCGTCACCTCGAAGTCGCTCGCGAAGGCCGTCCAGCTCGATGACAAGCTCCTGGGCGGCAAGGGCGTGGACCTGGCCAAGCTCGTCGCCTCGCTGTTCGATGTCGACATCCCCGACGAAATCAGCCGCGACCTGGTGGACGCCATCCAGGGTGGCGCCGACGTCTACCAGGTGCAGAAAGGTCACTACCGCAACCTGGTGGCGACCTACCAAAGCCTGGTGCAGGCGGAGAAGGGCAGCGTCCTCTTGCTCTTCAATGCGACCCGGGCGGAGGTCGACACGTACTACTCCAAGAACGACCTGGGGAAGGCCAGGGTCATCCTCGACCAGGCCAAGGGCTACCTCTCCGACTGGGCCTCACGCGTGCCTGGCTCGGCCCAGAAGAGCGAGGCCGCAAGCTTCAAGGACAAGGTCTGCGCGGCCATCGACACCGACTGGAAACTCACCGAGGAGCTCGACGGCAAGTTCCGCGACAAGTTCAAGGGCATCTTCATCCAGGCCCTGGGCCGGGAGACCATTGAACAGCTCGCCGAGTCCTATCTCTTCCGCCAGCAGTTGGAGGAGGTCTCTCGCAAGGACGCCGCCGGCAAGCTCAAGGCGCTGCCGGGCAACATCCAGAGCGAGGTCGACAGCGCGCTCGACAAGGGCCTGCGCCCCCTCGACGACCTGGTCAACCGCGTCCCGGCAGAGGTGCGCGAGCTGGCCCGCTTGAAGAACCAGCAGTTCAAGGAGCACGTGCGCGCCAGGCTCAAGGAGCGCATCCAGGCGATTCTCCCTGCCATCCTCGAGCTGGCCGCGTTCTGGGACCCCAGCAACCTCTCGCGGGACTTCAGCCGCGAGGAGTTGGAGAAGGCCCTGCGCTGAAGTGGGGCACGGACTCTCCAGCCTGGCTCACGGCTGGATGCTCATGATGTAGACCTGGGAGTTCAGGGTGACCCCCACCAGCTTCCCGTCCATGAAGGCCAGATGGGTGAAGTGAGGGGCCACGCTGACCGCCCCGATATGCGTACCCGCGTCATCGATGATGGCGAGGCCGTTCGCATACATGTCTGACAGCCAGATTTCGCCGGGCCGCCAGGCCACACCCGTGGCGCGAGTCGACGCCATCTGGGTGAAGGGGTTGGGGAGCAGGCCCGCGCTGCCACCGGTCAGCGGGCTGACCCGGTCGATTCCCTCCCCCGTCGCGGGGTGGGTCAGCAGGAGGTGGCTGCCCGTCCAGCCCAGGGATGACGTCGTCTGGCTCGCGACGAACTCCTGCTCACGAGCCCCGGTGGTGGGGTTGAAGCGCACGAGCGCGCCACTCGCACCGCCCCCATCGAAGTACGCCCAGAGCGAGGTGCCATCCCAGGTCAGCCCCGAGGGCCGCCGGAAGTCCTCGAACTTGAGTTCCTTGAGCACGGCCAGCGTTTCGGGGTCTCTCTGGACCAGCGTGAGCTTGTCATTGTCGTAGTAGCCGCCCACCTCTTCCCGGTACAGGAACCACAACGCGCTGCCGTCATAGGCCACGCCGACAATCGGCTTGGCGCCCGCGAAGTTGAACTCCGTCGCCAGCGTGTAGTTCCGGGTGAAGTTGTGTGAGTTGGCCCAGCGGGGCGTCCTCACATGGAGGGTGTTGCTCCCCGCGAGCGACCCATCCTCCTTGAGGACGAAGACCCGAAAGTAGAGGTCGATATCGGCCGTGACGAAGGCGCTGCCCCCCAGCATCAGGTTCGTCAGTCGGAAGTCTGTCGTCGAGGCCTCGGTCCCCACATGGACGAGCTCGCCGGTCGTCTCGTCGACCGCGGAGAAGTGCTGTCGGGCGTAGACCTTGTACTCGCGGAACTTCCGGTCCCCGCTCTGCTCCCATTTGAGGTGCACCAGCGAGGTCGTCACCTCGAGCGGCTGGAGGATTCGAACCGGGCGAGGAAGGTTGACCGCCACCTCCTGGGCCTCGGCGCCCTTCTCCAGGCTCTGCACGACGCGAGAGAACGAGCCGTCCTCCGTGGTGAAGCGCAACTCCAGCTCGAACGGTCCCGTGGGGAGCGCCAGGTCCAGCAGACCGTCAGCGCGGGTCCGTCCCGCGTCCTCCCCGTTCAGCAGCACGGCGACATCCGCGGCGGGCTGCCCATCATCGAAGGTCGCGAGGATGCGGGTCCGCGACGGGTCGACGGGCACCTCGGGAGCAGGCGGCTCGTCGGGGCCGTTCTGGACCACGGGGTCCGTACAGGCCATCAACAACCCCACGGCCAACAGCGAGAGCAGCGAAATTCCACGTGACATGGAGACACCTGCGAAACGTTGAGGCCGGCCACTCGCGCTGTCGACTCTAGATGATTTCCGCACTCAGGGCACCAGCACCAGCTTGCCCACCGTCGTCCCGGACTCCAGCGCCTTGTGCGCCTCCGCGACGGAGTCCAACGGGAACTTCGTCACCTGCGGCGACACCAGCTTCCCCTCCTCCACCCACGCCAGGAGCCGCGCCATGCTGTCCTCCAGCACGAAGCGCTGCTCGAACAGGTACGACAGGTTGAAGGCCAGCACGCTCGTGTTGTCGTTCGTCAGCGTCAGCGGGTCGAAGCGCGGCGTGCGCATCCAATCCCACGCCAGCTTCGCGTAGTTCGGCCGCCCGCCCGTGCGCGGCAGCATCGAATGAAAGCCGTAGATGACCAGCTTCCCCGGTGACGCCAGGTGCCGGTAGCTGTCGCGCAGCGTGGACGGCCCGTTCGCATCCAGCACCACCTCGTAGCCCTTGGGTGACGCCGCCTCCGCCGCCTTCCACAGGTCCTCGCGGCTCTTGTCGATGACCACGTCCGCGCCCAGCGCGCGCGCCGCCTCCACCTTGTGCGTCCCGCCCACCACGCCCACCATCCGGCACCCGGCGAGGCGCCCCAGCTGCAACAGCGCGCTGCCCACCCCGCCCGCCGCCGAGTGCACCAGCACGTTCGTCCCCGGCCTTGGATGCGCCAGCTCGAACAGCGCGTAGTACGCCGTCAGGAACACCGCCGGAAACCCCGCCGCCTGCTCCATCGTCAGCTTCGACGGCAGCGCGAACACCTGGTGCCGAGGCACCGCCACGTGCGTCGCATACCCGCCGAACCGCGTCACCCCGAACACCCGCGCTCCGGGCGCCAGGTCCTCCACCCCGGCGCCCACCGACTGCACCGTGCCCGCGAACTCGAAGCCGGGGGTAATCGGCCACCCCACATACTCCTTCGCGGAGGCGTACAGGCCCATGCGGATGACGCAGTCCGCATAGTTCACGCCAATGGCCTCGGTGGCCACCACCACCTCCCCTGGCCCAGGTGAAAGGTGATTCAGGTTTTCAAGTCGGAGCTGCTCGTACCCACCGGCTTTCGGGATGACGACCTTGCGTGCGCTCATGTCCCCGTGAGTATCACGCGACGCAGCGCGACAACGTGCGCGCGCGTCCAGACGACGGGCGACTCGCGCGCGAGATGTCTCTACACTGTGTCTCGCGCTCGATGACTTTCATTGGTCCGGGCGCGCATCCCCCCACAACAGAAGGAGTCCTCCATGCGATTGCGGCATTCGCTGTTCCTCATGGCCCCCCTGCTCGTCGGCGCCCTCACGGGCTGCGGACCTGAGCTCGAGGAGCCCCTCGCGCCCGAAGCCCCCGCCACCGAGCAGCTCGGCACGAATGAGTCCGCCGCGGTCTCCACCGCCGGCCTCACGCCGCACTTCCGTCAGTGGCTCACCGCCAACGGCTACGACAGCTACGACTTCCCCCGAGCCGGCCTCACCGGCGGCAGCTTCGGTGGCAAGGCGAGCAGCACCGACACCGTGGTGAACACGCCCGTCATCTTCATCCACGGCAACTCCGACAAGGCCGTGGGTACCGGCACCGCCGGCCAGTCGGGCTGGAACGCGTCCCTCGAGTACTTCCTTGCCAATGGCTACAAGCCGAGCGAGCTGTACGCCACGACGTGGGGCCCCGCGGACATCATGCAGACCGCGGTGCAGTACCACTCGAAGCCGAACATCATGAAGGTGCGCAAGTTCATCGAGGCGGTGAAGGCGTACACCGGCGCATCGAAGGTGGACATCATCACCCACTCCATGGGCGTGACGCTCGCGCGCAAGGCCATCCTCGGCGGCGCGGCGAATGACTCGGCCAACGGTGGCGCGTACAACGTCGGCGCGGCGCTCACCAGTTCGGTGGACACCTTCGTCGGCATCGCCGGTGCGAACCTGGGCCTCACGTCCTGCTACCAGACGGGCCCCTCGACTCCGACGTGCGGCTCCACCAACGGCCTGTATCCAGGCTACCTCTACTTCGGCCTGGTGATGGGGCGCTCCACGTTCCTGGACAACCTCCGCTCCACCAGCGGCTACGAGGGCGCCTACCGCTACAGCATCTACTCCACGGCCGATGAAATCATCGGCTACGGCGGAGTCGTCTACGGCGAGTACACCTCCCGCATCCCCGGTCAGAGTGGGGAGAAGGTCTACTCGGCGTATCCCTACGGGCACTACAACTCCAAGGACCTGACCGCGGCGGTGCAGTACAGCATGGTGCGCAGCCACACCATTCCGTAAGGCTCGCCACGGGCTCCCGGCACGCCGAGGTCCAGGCGCCGCCGGGAGTCACGGGCCGGTTCGATTCACGAAGGGCGGGAAGCACCTCGTCCTTCCACAGCACCGTGACAGCGAGCTTCCGGCACCTTCCTCACGGGAGGTACCGGACGACGGCCCATCCACGCCGTGGGGGAGTGGATGCGGCCGTCCTCGCGTCACGAACTGGGGCGACGCGCCTCATCCACGCCAAGGATGAGGCCGGCCCGCGTTACGAGCACCGCACGACGACCTCGCATCCGCGCCAATGCCGCCTCACTTCACGCGCACCGCACGACGACCTCGCATCCGCGCCAACGCCGCCTCACTTCACGCGCACCGCACGACGACCTCGCATCCGCGCCAACGCCAAGGCCACCTCACTTCACGAGCGATGCGCCTCGTCGCGCGCATCGCTCGTGCCGCCGCATCCCACCGGGGACGAGGCGGCACCGACGCTCAAGGCCTCGGGCCATCCGAGGGAGCCGGCGCATCGTTCTGCGCGGGCGTAGGCGAGGGCTGGTTCCCCGGCGCACCCGGCACCGGCGCGGGCTCACCCGGCTTGGGCGCCTTGTCCTTCGGCGCCTCCTTTGCAAGGAAAGGCGTCGCCGCCTCCGGGTCCTTCAGGAACGCGAGCACCGTCTCGTTGAACGGCGCGGGGCAGTCGAGCTGCACCGTGTGGCCACAGCCCTTCATCGGCGCCAGCGCGGCGCCGGGGATGCGGGACGCGCCGTACTCCATGATTTCGCGCGCCTCGCCGCCGTGGAGGAACGGGTTGGGAATCAGCCGGTCATCCGTGCCGTAGACGATGAGCGTGGGCACCGTGATGTGCTGGATGTTCTCCCGCACGAAGTCGTTGTGCGCCAGCCCCCGCACCGTGCGGACGTTGGCGTAGGCATACGAGTCGAACTCCGGCGACTTCGCCAGCCGCACGCGCTCCTCAATCAGCCAGTCGTGCTGAGGCCCCCAGTGCATGAAGTTGCCCTGGCGCACGCTGCCCCAGATGTTCGCCTCGGGCGCGTACTTGATGAACTCCGAGCTCATCACCCGCGCGAACCACGCCTTCTCATTCCAGGAGAACTTCTCGAACCCGGCCGGAGACACCAGCACCAGCGCGCTGAGCGCCTCCGGATACCGGATGGCGTACGACAGCGACGTCTGCCCGCCCATCGAGTGGCCCGCGAGGATGGGCTTGTCCACGCCCAGCACCCGCGTCAGCTCGTGCACCACGTCGGCCATCGCCTCCATGGTGTACGGGAAGGTCGCCGGCTTGTCGGACTTGCCGTAGCCGGGCAGGTCCACCGCGATGACGCGGTAGCCCTGCGCCTGGAACACATCCAGCTGCGCCCGCCAGAATTTCAGATAGGAGCCGAGCCCATGCACGAAGACCACCGTCTTCGCGTCCGGCGACGAGGCGGGCAGGTCCACGTAGGCGACGTTCAGCTCGGTGGCCAGCTTGTAGCGGGCGGTGACGTCCGGCAGCGCGGCGCGGTGCACGGGCCAGGGCTGCTTGGTTCCCTCGGTGGAGTAGTCGAGGTCCTGGAAGGACAGCGCGGACTCGCCAGCATACGAGCGCACGCAACCGGCGGAGGACAGCCCCGCCGCGAGGAGCAACGCGGTGAAAGCGCGGGAGGAGCTCATGGTCAGAACGCGTACCAGGTGAAGGTGGTGAAGGCCGCCCACGGGTCGCTCTGCACGGTGGTCGCACCGTCGTAGAAGCTGCCGCGGAAGAGGTAGCCGCCGTGGAGACCCACGGTCATCAGGTAGCGGAGGTGGTAGCGCAGCTCCGCGTTGACCTCCGCGCCGATGAACCGGCCGCGCCGCACGTCGGCCACCCAGCGCGTCGGGTCCGCCCCCGCGTTGGCCAGGCCCGTGGCCACCTTGAGGTTGAGCTTGTTGGGGATGATGTCCCACGCCGCGGACGCGATGCCCGCGCGCAGGCCGTAGCCCTGGTTGGAGATGTCCGTCACCGCGCCCGTGTAGTTGTTCACCGTGCTGGTGAACGGGAACAGGATGAGCATCTTGTGGTTGAACCACACCGCGCCCGGCAGGCCGTACTGGTTCAGCGTGAAGGCGCCCGTGTACTTGTCGTCCTCCAGATTCGAGTCACCGGAGGAGAACATGCCCTCCACGGTGATGACGTCGCCGGGGCCACGACCCCACTGGTACATGACCTCCAGGTTGGCGGACACGCCGGAGATGTTCAGCTCGTCGAGCACCGAGCTCTCCGGGTCGTCGCTCTCGTACTTGCCGCCGTTGTACATCACGAAGCCGGAGGCCCCGAGCCGGCCGTTGCGGAAGTCGATGTTGTGATTGAAGTGCGCACCCGCCCAGAAGACGGTGCCGGTGGGGCGGTTGATGTTGAAGCGCGCCGTGCCGGTGAAGCCGGGCAGGCCCGAGGACGACGGGCCGCTCTTCACCAGTCCCTCGAAGGCGTACGCGTCACCCTTGGTGTCGTCGTTCAGAACCCAGAACGACGCGCCCACGTTGGTGTTGGGGCGCACCGGGTAGACGTAGTCCGCCATCGCCAGCCAGATGTACTTCAGGCGCGGGTCGTTCTTCGTGGCGCGGTCCGCCTGCGCGGTGCCCAGCGGCATCAGGCTCAGGCGCGCGTTGCCCTTGTAGCCGCTGAAGATGGAGAGGCCCGTCGCGTCGCTGCCGAGGAAGGCCAGCTTGTAGCCCGTGCGCGTGAGGTCCGACAGCGGCGTGCGCGTCGGGTCATAGGCGCTGTCGTAGACGGGCTGCGTACCGACGAGCAGCGTGAGCTGGCTGGGATTGCGCGTCGGGTAGATGGCGACGTTGACGTTCTTCGTCTGGATGTTCACCTGGTCGGCGTTGAAGCCGCCGCCCTCGTTCTGGCCAATGGTGTTGGCCGAGCGACCCCAGAGGAAGTCCACTTCGAACTGCGCGCGGAAGGACGCCAGCCCGTCGACGAAGAAGGGGCTGTACTCGATGACGGGAATCCAGCGCTGCTCGATGAAGTACGCGGAGCGGCCCGACTCGGTGCTCACCGCGCTGCCCACCGGCGAGCCGATGGGCCCCAGCGACACGCCGCGCAGGCCGGCCGGGTCACCGACCTGGTTCGTCATCGAGACGCGGGTGAAGAAGTAGTTGATGAGGGTGAGCTCACGAGGCTCGGCGTCCTCCTCGCGGTCCTTCGCCTCCATCCACTCGGCGTACAGCCCTGGCACCGGGGTGCTCTGCGCGGCGGCCGGCGTCGCCAGTCCCACGAGCCCCAGCGCCGCGAGCATCCTCGCGCCTTGGCGCAGCGTCTCGCGTGCTTCAAACCCACTTCCCGTCATATCCACCTCGGCCCCGCGCGCGGGGCACTCCCGGTGCACCGGGCTCGGATGTCACCACTGTCGCTGCGTACGGCCGTGCTCCTGGGACGGGGCGGCGAGCGCCCGCGTCCAGTCCTGCGTCCGGAAGAGAGGGCGGGAGCGCGCCCTCCCTCCGGCACGAGGTGTGATTCGGGCCTACTGGATGGCGTACGTCTGCACGGCGTTGCCCGTGAAGGGCTGGCCGTTGAGCGTCACGGAGCTGGACGTGCCCACCGCGCCGTTGGCGCAGCGGCTGCCCGTCGACTGGTTCTTGAAGAAGAGCTCCAGCTTGAGCGTCTTCTGGTCCGTGGTGAAGCCGCCGCGGCCTTCCTGCACCAGGCCACCCGGGAAGGTGAACGTCACGTCGAAGCAGCTCCCGTCGGCCGCCACGTTCTCGATGAGGACGGTGTTGGACGTGAAGGAGAGCGGGTTCTTCGGCGCGTCATGGTTGCAGACGTTGTCGGTGATGGTGCCCGGGATGCTGTCGACCTTGAAGTTGCCACCGGCCACCGACATGGTGACGCTCTGGTAACACTGGGACGACGCGCCAAAGTCGATATCTTCGCTGAAGCCGTTGGGGTGGCTGGGGATGTTGGCCCCCGACATCAGCAGCGTCTTGCCCTCGAGGAACGCGAGGATGTTGGCGGAGCTGTTCAGCTTGGGCGCCTCGACGGGCGGGTCCTTGTCGTCATCATCTCCGCAGCCTACGAGGCCCAGCGCGCAAACCATGACCGCGGACAGCAGCTTCTTCTTCATGTGAGTGCTCCTCTTCTCTCCGGCGTCACCGCCGGGATGTGACGACAGCCGATGAAAATGTATCAGCGCGGCGCGTCGGACCCGGAGGGTGTCATCGGCCCTCCGAATCAGCGGCGATGGCCGCCTCGCGCAGCTCGCGCTTGAGAATCTTTCCCGCCGCGGAGATGGGCAGGCGCTCCACCAGCACCACCTGCTTGGGCACCTTGAAGCGCGCCAGCCTCCCGCGCAGGTGCTCCAGCAGCGCCTCCGAGGAGCACGCCTCCCCGGGCTTGAGCACCACGAAGGCCCGGCCGACCTCGCCCCACTTCGCGTCCGGCACGCCGATGACCGAGCACTGCTGCACGGCCGCGTGCTCGTAGAGGACGGACTCCAGCTCCAGCGGGTACACGTTCTCTCCGCCGGAGATGAACATGTCCTTCTTGCGGCCGGAGATGGTGAAGAAGCCATCCACGTCCTTGCGCGCCAGATCGCCCGTGTGGAACCAGCCGTCCGGGTCAATGGCCTCGCGCGTGGCGGCCTCGTCCTCGAAGTAGCCCGAGCACATGGAGGGCCCCTTGAGGAGCAGCTCACCCACGTCGCCCGTCGGCACCTCGCGGCCGTCGTCGTCCACCAGCTTCGCCGCGATGAAGTAGTTGGGGCGGCCGATGGAGCCCGCCTTCGACACCGCGAACTCGGGTCCCATGCTGAAGATTCCCGGGCCGAACTCCGTCATGCCGAAGCCCTGCTTGAAGGGCACCGCGTGCACGGCCTGCCACGCTTGAATCAGCGGCACCGGCAGCGCCGCGCCACCGCTGGTCATGAAGCGCACGGTGGAGAAGTCCGTCGTCGCGAAGCGCGGCGAGTCGAGCAGCTGCTGGTACTGCGTGGGCACCGCGAAGAAGAGCGACACCTTCTCGCGAGGGATGAGCGCGAGCAGCTCCTCCGGGTCCCACCGGCGCATGATGACGATGGTGCCACCCGCGGTGAGCAGCGGCACCGAGTACACGAGCAGCCCGCCCGTGTGGAACATGGGCGTGTGCGTCACCGTGACGTCGCCGGGGCGCAGCTCGTGCACCAGCGTGTTGAGCGTGTTCCACGCCACCATGCGGTAGCTGATGCACGCGCCCTTCGAGCGGCCCGTCGTCCCGCCGGTGAAGAGCAGGCACAGCGTGTCCTCCTCGGACACCGCCTCGTTCTTCACGGGCTCCGTGGAGCGGTGCGCGAGGACGTCCGCGTACCGAGTCGCGCCGGGCAGCCCCTGCGACTCCAGGGACACGAGGCCGAGCGAGTCGCCGATGCTCTCGCGCACCTGGGCCACGGCGTCGCGGAAGTCATCGCCGAAGAGGAGCACGCGCGGGCGGATGGCGCGGACCAGGTCCGTCAGCTCGGTGGCGTGCAGGCGCCAGTTGTAGGGGACGAAGATGGCGCCCAGCTTGCCGCAGGCGTAGAGCGCATCCAGGTACTCGACGCCGTTGTGGGCGACGATGCCCACGCGGTCGCCGCGCTTCACGCCGGCCACGTCGCGCAGCCAGCCGCCGAGCGCCTCGGCGCGCGTGTTCAGGGCACGGTAGGTGAAGCGGCCGGCGTCACCCTTGGCCGTGTCCACCACCGCGACGTGCTCGGGCCAGTACAGGGCGCCCCGCCCCATCCAGTCGCCGATGAACATGCGCGCCTCCACGAATCAGGCCGTCCAGCGGTAGAGGGCGGAGGCCATGGCGAGACCGCCGCCGCTGGCACAGAAGGCCACGAGGTCGCCCCGGCGCACCTTGCCCTGGACGACGGCGTCATCGAGCGTCATCGGGATGCAGGCCGAGCCGGTGTAGCCCCACTTGTCCATGGTGTAGTGCGCCTTGGCCATCGGCTGGCCGAGCACCTTCATGGTGGCTTCGATGGTGCGCAGGTTGAGCTGGGTGAAGACGAACAGCTTCACGTCGTCCAGCGTCTGCGACTGCTTCTTGAGGAGCTGGTCCAACAGCATGGGCCAGCGCTCGGTGTTGAAGGTCGCGGGGAACTTGCGGACGAACTGGACGGCGGGCTTGCCCCCGGTGAGGGGCAGCGTCTCCGCGGTGGCGGGACGGTGGGTGCCGCCGGTGTAGATGCCGAGCGCGTCGTGGTACTCGCCGTTGGCCAGGAGCCGAGCGCCCATGAAGCCGGGCTTGTCGCCCGCGCCGAGCACCACCGCGCCCGCGCCGTCCGCGAACAGGGTGCAGGTCTTCTTGTCCTTCCAGTTCACGTAGCGCGTCATGCCGTACGCGCCGACCACGAGGATGCGGTGGTAGGCGTCATCCGCCGCAATCGTCTTCGAGCCCACGTCCAGCGCCGTCACCCAGCCCGCGCACGCGCAGTTGAGGTCGTAGGTGCCGGCATTGGAGGCGCCCAGCTTGGCCTGCACCACGGAGGAGGTGGCGGGGCTCAGGTAGTCGGGCGTGTCGGTGGCGACGATGATGAGGTCCAGCTCCTCGGGCTTCGTCCCGGAGCGCTCCAGGGCCTGACGGGCGGCGGCGACGCAGAGGTCGCTGGTGGCCTCCGTGTCGGCCATGACGTGGCGCTCCTTGATGCCCACGTTCTGCTGGAGCCACTCATCCACCGGCTCACCGAGGATCTTCTCGACGTCCGCGTTGGTGAGGACCTTCTCGGGGACGTAACGGCCAGTGGCGAGGATCTGCGCGTATCGCATGTGCGGTCTTCTCAGCTCCGGGCGCTCCGCGCCGGACGGCGCGCGGGACGCAGGGTGTTCTTCTTCTTGGCGGGGGCGGCCTTGGTGGGGCTCGCCTTGGAAGCGGTGGACTTGACGCTGTTGCGCGCGGGAGCGGCCGAGCGGGCGTCCATGCCGTGGCGGATGAGGCCCATGGCGGTGTCGAGCACGCGCTCCAGGCCCGGGTCCTCTTCCCAGAGCACCCAGCGCATGCCGAGGAAGTCGGCGATGCCCATCAGGCAGTAGGCGAGCGCCTCCGGGTCCATGCGGCGCACTTCGCCCGCGTCCATCGCGATGGACAGGCCGTTGACATAGCCCTTGGCGAAGCGGTCGTAGTAGCGGCGGTAGCAGTCGGCGTCGACGAACTCGGCCTGGCGCACGACGCGGTAGAGGTTGGGGTGCTGGCGGACGAACTGGAAGAAGGTGCGCAGGCCCTCGCGCTCCACGTCCATGCGGCTTTCGCACGCGGCGGTGGAGTCACCGATGAGGCGGCGCAGGCGGGTGCCCAGGTCGTCGACGACTTCGACGAAGATGGACTGCTTGTCCGGGAAGTAGACGTAGAACGTGCCGAGCGCCACGCCGCCCTTGCGGGTGATGTCCGCGATGGAGGCGCGCTCGTAGCCCTTCTCTCCGAAGACCGACTCGGCGGCCTTCAGCAGCTTCGCACGCGTCCGCTGTCCTCGCGGCGTGACGGGTCCGGAGCGGTCTGGAGAAGTTGAAGGCCGATTCATGTTTCACCTAGCGGTAGCACCCGCTCGACGGGGTTGTCAAAGCACGGAGCATGGCTCCGCGCGTCATGGACTGTGAGCGACGCAGGGCGTCACCTGGAGACCTCATGTCTCCGCTCGGCGGAGCGTACCCTGAATGGCGTGGGGGTCGGCGGGGTGGTCATTACCCCGGGAAGAACATCCGTTCTGGCGAGGTGGCGCGACGCGCAACGTCCTCGTGGTGGAAATGGGTTCCTCGTAGCGTCGGAGGTCGTCCTCGCCGCTGAAGGGAGACTCATGGTGCTCCGTCGGGCTGGTGCCCTCCTGCTTGCGTTGCTGACCGCCTGTGGGGGGGCGGCGCGGGTTCCGCGTACGGTCTCCAGCGAAGACTCGGTGGACGCCTGGTACTCGCAGCGGGTCGTCCCGCTTGGCGGCTCGGACGCGGAGCCCGTGGAGTTGGACAAGGAGGAGTTCACCCGGGCCGTTGCGCGCCTGGCCCGTGAGGTCCGTCCTGGACGGGTTTCCCCCGAAGTTGTCCGACAGCTCCTCGCGCAAGCACCGGACTCCGAGCCCGCGAGCGGCGCACGCGTCTATCGGCTGGCGTCCTTGGAGGTGCGCCCGGAGACGACGTCGGAGGCGGAGCTGAAGCGGGAGTACCTGCGCTGGTGTCAGCGCACGCAGGGTGGCGGGGACTGCCTGCGACTGTTGGTGGACGGGCCCGTGCTGGGCAGCGAGGACCGGTACGCGGTGGCGCTGGCGCTCGCGATGGGCTCGGTGCTGGAGGAGACGCGGCACTCGCTCCGGGACATG
>Ga0126314_10000354_pt1 | contig 22888 bp, 23 predicted proteins | sample Plot105B_FD_92535 | JGI IMG/M metagenome (GOLD analysis project Ga0126314, IMG submission 92535) | Serpentine soil microbial communities from UC McLaughlin Reserve, CA, USA - Plot105B | ecosystem: Environmental > Terrestrial > Soil > Grasslands | place: USA: UC McLaughlin Reserve, Lake County... | reverse complement strand
CTATGTTGATGTAGAAAAGGTTCCGTTGATATTTGTAACGCCGGACGATATTGAAATGAACAGACTGCCGGTTTAACAAGATCAGGTTCATCAGAACTTTCGGGACAGGAGTAATTGATTTTCCCGAACTTAAAAGATGAGCCTGCAACATGTCTTCAACAACTTCGGATTATAATTGCGAAATAAATATATTAAATGGTAAAATTATTTGTGGTGGGCTATCCACTGGATATACAGGATGCTGAAATGATTGAAATCTTCAGTGTTCATGGCATGGTACACAGCATCGAATTGCTGACTGACAAGGTCACCCGGCATCATAAAGGGTTTGGATTTGTGGAAATGCTGGATCAGGCAGGAGCTGACCGTGCGATCAATGCCATTAACGGGATGGTGATCAGAGGCAGGAAGATTAAGGTAAAGCTGGCAGACGAAAATAGGGTTCAGCAACCAAAAGCCTTCAAGTCTAACCGCTTCCCCCCGGCCGAAGGGCAGACCGGCCAAACGGAAGAATTTAAAAGTAAACGGCCCAGGAAACTTTTATCGCATACCTTCAGAGCTGAAGAATAAGCGGAATGTGGCCGCTCATCCCAGCCATTATTTGACCAGCCTGAATATTTTTTAATGAATCAACAAACAGCTGCCCCGGCATTGGCAGCTACCAGGCAACATTTTGAGACGCTCGATGGGCTAAGAGGTGTAGCAGCGGTAGCCGTAGTTATTTTCCATTTTATGGAAATAGTTTATATATGATTCACTACCCCTTCGTATGGCTATTCATGAGTTATGTTGAACATGAAAAACCCGCTATGCAGGAAATGACGATCATTATGATACTTAGCGTCCTCTCGCTCATTGCAATCGCATATCTAATCATGAAGTTATTAGATAGCCCCATAAGAAAACGTCTACAGGCATGGTTGATCAAAGGCGAGCTGTAATCAGGAAGTAAAAAGCGCAAGAACTGCCTTAAAAATCTTTACGATTCCCAACGTGGCCAGTCCGGCGAGCAACCCAATTAAAAATTCCTTGATTACCGAAGGCATCCCTGGCATCAAATGATGGAAAAAATCAATATTGTGCGCAAAGATGCCGCCCGATACTAAAATCAAAGCGATCGTCCCGACTACACTTAACATCCTGATAATAAGGGGAAGCGATTTAACCAATAAATGACCCAACCCAGCGAATATGCCCTTGTCGCCAGAACGTTTGATCAGTTTAAAGCCCGTATCGTCCATTCTGACAATAATGGCGACAATGCCATAAACTCCTATAGTTGCTATTAACGCAACAACACTTACCGTCAAAATTTGTAGGGTTAAGCTTTTTTCCAAAACCGTTCCCAGCGCAATAATTACGATTTCTACAGAAAGGATGAAATCCGTTGTGATCGCAGACCTGATTTTTGCTTTTTCAGCAACATCACCCTTTTCAACAACTTCTGCAACCACCGCATGACCAGTTTTTCGGCGATGGAAAAAATACTCAACTATTTTTTCAACACCCTCATAAGCCAGATAAAGACCGCCCAAAATCAAAGCGATCTTAATAGCGACCGGCAAAAAGGCATTCAGCAGTAAAGCAACAGGAACAATGATAACTTTATTAACCAGCGAACCCTTTGTTATAGACCAGAGCACAGGTAACTCCCTTGAAGAGAGAAAACCCGTAGCCTTCTCCGCGTTTACCGCCAAATCATCACCCAGAATGCCCGCAGTTTTCCTGGTCGCAATTTTGGCCGTCACCGCGACGTCATCCATTAAGGCAGCTATATCATCTAAAATCGCAAAAAAACCCGAGGCCATATTATATATTTTTAATAAGCCTGCAATATCTTAAAAACCTGACATGGAAAGAAAAAACATGTTCAATTACTTTCGGCTTTTGCTCACGATCTTATAAATATCAGACCTTCTGTCTTTAAGATTCCTGACCGCACCAAAGTTGTGCAGTTCTTTCAGCAGGTCAACGTCTACATCAGCGATCAAAGTAGTTTCGGTATTTGCTGTTGCCTCGGCCTTAATTCCGCTGCTCGGGAAAGAAAAATCAGAAGGCGTAAACACTGCAGACTGTGCGTACTGAATGTCCATGTTGTGTACTTTCGGTAAATTACCAACACTACCCGCAATTGCCACATAACATTCATTTTCTATCGCCCTGGCCTGCGCACAGCTTCTTACACGGGTATAGCCGTTCTGTGTATCCGTCATAAATGGTACAAAAAGAATTTGCATACCCTGATCCGCCAAAAGGCGCGACAGTTCCGGGAACTCTACATCATAGCAAATCAATATGCCAATTTTCCCGCAATCAGTTTCATAGGTAGTAATGTGATCGCCGCCAACCATTCCCCATGCACTTTTTTCTGCCGGCGTCAGGTGTATTTTTCGGAACATCTCGTAAGAACCGTCTCTGCGGCATAGGTAGCCCACATTCTGAAGAATACCGTTTTCCAGGTAAGGCATGCTTCCGGTTATGATGTTGATGTTATAACTAATGGCATATTCGATAAACTTATCCCGCAAGGGTAAGGTGCTGTCGGCAATTTTCCTCATTGCATCGGCGCCCGTCAAATGATTATATGCAGTCATCAGCGGTGCATTAAACAATTCGGGGAACAGGATAAAATCACTCTGATAATCGCTGACCACATCCACAAAAAATTCGATCTGCTCACACAGCGATTCCATATTTGGGAACGGTCTCATTTGCCATTGTACGAGCCCAAGTCTGATGATGGACTTTTTAGAGTTGATGTGTGCCGCCTCCTCATTGTAGTAAATGTTATTCCATTCCAGTAATGAAGCAAATTCCAGCGACTGAGTGTCGCCTGGTAAATAACCCTTCAATATTTTTCTTACGTGAAAATCGTTGGCCAATTGGAAAGACAAGGTCGGATCATGTATTTCCTTGCCTTTAACCTTTTCCAGGTAAGCTTTAGGCGTAAGGTGAGCGGCGTAATCTTTGTAGTTCGGGATCCTTCCCCCCGCTATGATCGCCCGCAGGTTGTGCCTTTCACAGATTTCTTTACGTGCATCATAAAGCCGGCGTCCGATTCTCATCCCTCTGTAATCCGGATGAACAAAAAAATCAATGCCATACAAGACATCCCCCGTTTCATCATGCGTTGAAAAGGTATAATTGCCGGTGATCTGCACATAGGTATGATTGTCACCGAATTTATCGTAATCTACAATCAGCGATAATGCGCAGCCCGCTATAGCTCCGTTTACCAATATACAGATCTGCCCTTCGGGGAAGATTTCAACAAGCTGACTGATATGCCATTCTCCCCAGGACGAAGCGCCTTCCCATTCCGAATAGGCTTCGATCATGGAAGCTTTAAGCCCCAGATAATCATCCTTAGTCAATGTCCTGAGTTCTATTTTGAGATCTTCGTTCTTTATTTCCTTTTCCATTAGTATCAATTGATTATTTATTCATTTCTCATTATTGCTTCACAACGTTCAAAGATTATTATGATCAAGTTTAGCATTAAACAAAGTAACGATAACAAACTGGAGAAAGCCAGACTAACGCGAAATATAATCCAGCCCCGGCATGCATTAAAATCCATCCTTAAATAATGCTATCTTCATTGCCCAGTAGCAAATCGCTGCCAGAACTCGTCTATGAAATTCATGACACAAAATCCGGAACTTTCCGGGGCTTGTGTTTAAAAAAATAGATATAAATTTAATTATCTGTGTATTTGTAATGAAAAAATTGTTTTAAATAGCTTGATGGTCCGTTTAAAGAAAATAAATAAACAGAATGTTGCTTCTAACTAAATCATGAGGAACTAAATTAAACCTTACAGGGACATGAACCATACATGAACCATACCTAAGCCGTACATAAGCCATATATAACCGCATTCAGTTGGCTTATATATGACCAATTCAAGAAGTAAGAATCTTATTTTCTGCTGTATTCAATTGAACATCCCTTTAATTGGTGTTTTAAATTCCTTTAGTGCCTCGTATTGATGAAGTTAGCCCACCTTGTTATACCGGTTTCTATATTCCAGAGGAGACAAACCTGTAATTCTCCTGAACACCTCGCGAAATGCTTTTAAGTCTGAATAGCCAACCTCATACATCACTTCATGGATAGACTTTCGTGTCGTCTCAAAAGCGCGCTTAGCAGATTCGATCTTTACCCGCTGGAAATATTCCAAGGGAGTATTTCCGGTTGCTTTAATGAATCTTCTGTCAAAATTTCTACGTCCGATGGCAAACCTGGACGAGAGCTGTTCAAATGAAATTTTTTCGGCGGTCCGTTCTTCAATATAAGACTGAGCTGCCTTAATCATGTCATCATCATGCTGCTTCTGGCCTTTGAAAATCATAAACGAGGCCTGACTATGCCGGTCCATTTCGATCTGGAAGACCTTTGAACAAAAAATAGCCGTAGGTCTGTCGAAATGCTTTTCTACCAGATAGAGGATCAGGTTCAAAAATGAGTAGGCTCCGCCATTGGTATAGATCCCGTTTTCCTCTATGATAAGTTTATCGGATTGCAGGTTAACGTTTGGGAACCGCTTTCGCAACTCGTCTGAGGCTGCCCAGTGCGTGGAACAGCTTTTGCCGTCGAGAATGCCGGCCGCAGCCAGCAAAAATGCACCGGTACAGATGCTCGCTATTTCAGCTCCGTTCTTATACTGCGCTGCCAGCCATTCAATGAGCCCGGCATTTCCTGCTATGGCTGCATCGTAGGCGTGATTTAGTGAAGGGACAATGATCAGGTCAGTTCTGTTGACCATGGAAATGGTCGTATGCGGTCTGACACTAAACAACCCGCCATAGAAATCGGTTGTTGACGAAGTTCCGGCCAGTTCGATCTTAAAACGGTCGACCCCTTCAATCTCTTTCCAGTAAGCATTTGCCCTGGTAAATATTTTATAGGCACCGACGATACTGCTTAGGTTGTTCTCTCCTGCCGGAACGAGAATGGTTAGCTGTTTCATGCATTATGGTTTTAGGTAAATATAGCAGGTAATGTTGTCTAAATCAACCCGCCATAATGTCCATATCGCCCATTGGTGTTGTTGGTTGGGGATGCTAGCTTTACTTTATGAAAAGCATTCAGATTCTTTTTGCCCTGCTGGTTTGCTTAAGCTCATGTGCAACGCAAGCTCAAAATATTGAACCGCTTCAAATAAATTTAAAAACACAGAATATGAGGACAACGCAGGATTACACCATTTCTTTTTTGGTTTCACAAACACCAAAAGAGGTTTTTCGGGCAGTAAATGATGTCAGGGGCTGGTGGTCGGAGCAAATTGAGGGCCGGACCGACCAGTTGAATGAAGTGTTTAACTATCATTACCAGGATGTTCACCGGAGCAGAATGAAAATCATAGAATTTATTCCAGACAAAAAAGTAGTCTGGCTGGTAGAAGATAATTACTTCAATTTTATCAAAGACCAATCGGAATGGAAGAATACAAAAATCAGTTTTGAGATGGTCGGAAAGGCCGATCAGACTGAACTCGTTTTTACCCATATCGGCCTGGTTCCTGCCGATGAATGTTATGACATCTGCTCGGATGCCTGGGGGAATTATATCGGAGGCAGTCTTAAGGATTTAATCACAAAGGGCAAGGGAAATCCTAACCCTTATCAGGCGGCAATAGATAGTGCAGGCAAGAAGAAAGATGCAGACGGGGAGATGACCAGCTATTCCGCCACCTTTTTGATCGATAAATCTCCTGCCACGGTATTTAATGCCATTGGAGAAGTCAGCAAATGGTGGTCTCCGGATTTCACAGGCACATCAAAATCTACCGGCGATGCGTTTGAAGTCAACTTCGGAGATATTCATTATTCTAAACATCAGGTTGTCGAATCGATACCCTTTAAAAGAATCATTTGGTTAGTAACCGACAGTAAACTTAGCTTTTTGAAGGATCAGAAAGAATGGACGGGAACTAAGAATATTTTTGAAATCACAACTGAAAGCGGTAAGACCAGGCTAACGTTTACGCATCAGGGTCTTCAGCCACAGCTGGAGTGTTTTAAGGACTGCACCCGGGGCTGGCAGCGATATATCGACGGGAGCTTATTGCCTTATATTTTAACTGGCAAAGGGAGCCCGGGTTTGTAAGGATTAAAAAATTTGCGGGATCGTGCCAGAATACGTTGATTTGTATCATGGACAATGACTTGAAACAACTAAAAGGTCTTGTGGATGCTGTAATGCCCCTGCCGGAAGCAGACTGGCTTGAATTTGCCGTCTTATGGAAACCATTCTCTGCACGGCGTAAGGAAACCCTGACTGCCATGGGTGAACCCGAAAAGTACTTGTATTTTGTGCTTGAAGGTGTTCAAAGGGTTTTCTTGCTGGATGAATCGGGCCGGGAAGCTACGCTGATCTTTACGTATGCGCCTTCATTTGGCGGCGTGCTGGATGCAATGCTCGCCAGGCAACCTTCCCGCTACTGTTATGAGACGTTGTCTGCCTCCAGGTTTATTCGTGCGCCCTATTCGGAGATCAAATTGCTTGCAGATCGCAAGAAGGCGATGGCTGATTTTATGCATGTTTCTTTAACTGCTGCCCTGAGCGGGCTGCTGATCCGTATGGCTGAGCTGCAATGTTTCAGCTCGGAAGAAAAGTTCCGTTCGCTGCTTAGCCGCAGCCCGCATATTCTTCAGCATGTGCCCAATAAATACCTGGCCAATTATCTGGGGATTGATCCGACCAATTTTAGTAAGCTGATCAATAGAATGCTGATTTGAAAATGATGGTAAATACCAAGACCGATTTGTGGACTTTGATGCAACTTGCACCAAAATTAGAAATATGAATGCGGTCAGTGCGAACAAACTTTTAAATACCTTGGAGCTGCGGGTGGATGATCACTTGCAGAAAGCCATTGCTATATACCAGAACCTTTCAGATGTTCATCTCAATCAACCTGCTGCCGGGGGTGGATGGAGCATTGCAAGTTGCCTGGAACACCTGAACAGTTACGGGGATTATTATCTGGGAGAAATTAGCCGTGCAATCCAAAAATATGCTGGCGAGCCCGGGACCACAGCCCGGCGGGGATGGCTGGGCAATTATTTTATCCAGATGATGGATCCTGATTTATCTGTTAAGAAGTATAAGGCATTTAAGGGACATTTTCCGGCTGAGCATTTAGACGGGCACCTGGTGGTTACCCGATTTATCGAACAGCAGCATGAACTGCTTGATCTGTTGCGCCGGGCTGCAGGCGCGGATTTAAACAGGATCAGCATCCCGATATCACTGACCAGGTTTGTGCGACTGAAAATGGGCGATACTTTTGAGTTTATCATTATGCACAATGAACGTCATATCCGGCAGGCCGACCGGAATCTGAACGGGGTTACAGGGCGCGGACTCCTGTAAACATGTCTGTGTTTGGCCATATTTTAGCCAACTGGTATCAACCGGCGATTAATTTATGATTGTTACTAAATTTTTTGACGATGTTATTTTATTATTTATTGGCTGCCGCGATTGTCTGGCTTGGTATTACCATTTTTCTGTTGGCCAATACCCGCAGGATTCTTTTTTTGCGAAATCAGCCGCTGGCTAAGGTGTTTCCGGAAATAGCTATAGTGATTGCTGTGCGTAATGAAGAGGACGATCTGGCAGACGCGCTGGAAAGCGTCTGTAACCTGGATTATCCGAATTATCGGGTGATCGCGATCAATGACCGGTCTACTGACCAGACGCCTGTTATACTCGAGCGTTATGCCGGTCAGTATCCCTTTTTGCATATTCATCACATTAAAGAGCTTCCCCAGGGATGGCTGGGTAAAAATCATGCCTTGCAGCAAGGGTACCTTCAGAGTGATTCCGAATGGTTACTTTTTACTGATGCAGATATTGTTTATCAAAAGGATGCCCTAAGTCGTGCTATCGGATATGTTACCCGGCATCATCTTGATCATTTGACAATCTTCCCAGAAATTAGATCACGTTCATTGCTATTGAGAGGAATTTTACAAACTTTTGCGATCATGCTTGAAATCAGGTTGCGGCCTTGGGAGGCCCCTAATCCTGCCTCTGATGCGTATATGGGAATAGGGGCATTTAACCTGGTAAGGCGCAGCGCCTACCAGAGGGCCGGCACTCATTTAAGGATCCCGCTCAGGCCTGATGATGATTTACAGTTGGGCAGGCTCCTCAAAAGCACCGGATCGCGGCAAGATGTTTTATATGGAGAGGATAAAATCAGTCTGGAATGGTATACGAGCGTAAATGGATTTATCCGGGGTCTGATGAAGAACATGTTTTCGGTATCCGAATATCAGTTATCTAAAGCTCTTGTTGCGGCGATCGGTACCTTCTTTGTGTTTTGTTTTCCGGTTCCTGCTGCGCTGTTTTCGGGCAGCATTTACTGTATGCTCGCAGGTGGGTCTATTGTTGTTTTGCAATGGCTGTTGTTGTTGTTTAAGCCAGCAAGAAGGCACTGGTGGGATTTTTTACTGATGCCTTATGCCGGTGGGATCATGACTTATATTATTCTGAAGGCGACTTACAAGACTTTATCAGAGAACGGAATTTCCTGGCGTGACAGTTTTTATTCACTGGATGAATTGAAAAAGGGCGAATAAAGTAGCCTGTTCAATACAGTCTCGCCAGGTCCCCGGCTTTTTTGAACGGATGCGGTCTGCAGACGGCGGGGCAAAGGGGGGGCGACGCTTTACAGGATCCTGGTAGTTCTTACCGGAGATATCGGTAAGGAGATTAATGGCTGTCAGGTGGCTGCTGGTTCCAGTCGGTTAACAGCACCGCAAGGCCAGCGATTGCGGTAAAGCTGAGGTTAAAGATCAGTTCCTTTCTGCTGCGCCGAAATGGCTTGAATAAACTTTGCAGCGCGAATTGGCCAACGTTGAAAAGGTCAATTTTTCTGTGCATTGAAAATGGGATCAGACCTTTTATTGCAAGCGGTTGTTGGCTAAGTGCAACATATGGCAGGAGCACCAGAGCTTCGGCGGCATAGATTCTTTTTGCTTTTTTATTCATACCCAACAGGTGTGGTAACAGCAGTAGGCTCCCCACCAGGGCATAGTCCATCAATGCATGACCTTTTGCCGATAGCGGCTTTCGGATGGTTTGTTTTTGACTTTGATCAGGCCCGCCGTTATTTACCTTCACTACTGCCGGAGTTCCTTGTCTGTCATCTGTCGGGGCTGGGTTTTCCTTTGCCTTATTTTTCATTTTTTCAAGCTGATCAGTGTTTCTTGCCCCCGAAATGATGTTTTGGTCGTCTTCCCGGATTTCTTTTTCGGGGCTGTTCGGCAGGCGTTGGTTGTGTGTGTTTTCCATGATCGCAGGGTTATTGTCCGTTGTTTTGATTGTTGGTGCCGAGGGCATTTGCCTGTTGCTGGCTGATGTCTTTTTCGATGTCTCCTTCCTGAAGGTTGTCTGATTTTTGCTGATCGCTGTCGCTGTTGCTTAGCTCAGTTTCACCCTGGCCTTCCTCAGAGATGTCATCTCCCAGAGGATCTTCGTTGCCACGATCGAAATTAGTTGTGCCCGGGGCGGCATCTCCGATTCCGACTCCGGAGTTTTGTTCGCTGTTTTCTGCGCTTTCGTCGGTGAGGTCGGGGCTGTCGGTTCCTTCACTTTTACTGATGGGGCCGTCGGAAGCTAGAGACGTCTGATCCTCATTGGCATCGATGCCGACTGTTTGATTGTTTCCGTTCTGAGTTTGCTGTTGCTCCGGAAGTGGTTCGGTAGCTTGATCGTTGTTTTCCATGAGTGTAGATTTATATAGAGAAAACCAGTTTCACGCCGTGTCGGTTTTCCCTTTTATCGAAGCAAAAGGGGCCATTTATACTGGTTTTTTATGCGGTAAATACCCGATGTCAAATTTTTTCAGGTGCTGAGATAATAAAGAAGGGTGCAAGGCGTATAAGATATCGAGAGCGTTAATTTAGATGAGCGGGGAAGGATCGGTATGATCGTTCTCCGCTTTTTTTTAGACTGATTTTCGTGATGCGGCTGATTTTGTGCCGATGCTACGCCCTAGCGTGTTGTAAACGAGTGTTAGGCGTGTAAAATGGCAGGGATCGTTAAATGAATTTTTGACATTCTCGGCTGAAATAATTTCAGGGATTATGAAAATTTTGCAGTTTTCAAGACATAGTTGTGGTCGAAAAAGTTGTTTTTTGTGGTTTGGCATTTTTCTGGATGGAGGTTACCCGAACGTCAAGTTCAGCGTTTAATTAATTGTAAGTTTTAATCATTAAATCAATTTAAGGAGGAAAGACCTATGACACTGGTTAAATTTAATCCAAGCAACAACAAGAAAAACGGCCTGATGCCAGGCTTCAATGATGTGTTTGATTCTATCTTCAACGACACATTTTTCTCGGACCGTATGATGAGCCGTGTTCCAGCGGCCAACATTAGTGAAAGTAAAGATCATTACCATGTAGAGCTGGCTGCACCTGGTCTGAAAAAAGAAGATTTTAAGCTTTCATTGGAAAGGGATGTCCTGAGCATTTCAGTGGAGCAATCTCTGAGGAATGATTCACAGGAGCGTAACTTCAATAAGCGTGAATTCAGCTACAGTTCTTTTGTGCGTTCATTCACACTTCCGGAATCTGCAGATCAAAATGGCATCGAGGCCAGATATGAGAATGGTGTGTTGTGCATAGATATCGCGAAGCGTGAGGAGGCTAAGATGCAAAGCCGCCAGATTGAAATTAAGTAAATTATGACCTTTTTTAAATGAAGGTAAAGCCGTCCGATCTGGGCGGCTTTTTTTTTTAAGGTCATATAAAACTTTGGCGTATCACACTCTTTTCGGTTCCGGGAATACTGCTCATGGCTGGCACTGATTTGTAAATTTTCAATGGGATGGCCGTTCCAGGGAACAGCCATTCTATTGTGCGTTGAAAGCTTAATACGTTTCAGGCTGCTGATCTCCTTTGAGGTCGCTAACTGCTGTCTTTGCTTTTTCCAGCCACTCGGGTGCCTGTTCTTTGATTTCATCAAATTTAGAAACACCGAAGGCGTCTTTCTTAGTTAAGTATTTGATGGCTTCGTAAATGGCGATGCCAACAACTGCATTTTTTATAAATCCCATATTGCTTTTTTTTGAGTTAACACCTGGCAGAAGTAATTGTTTAACTAAACTTACCTATGCGGGTATTGATATGATGACTGCAATAGCAAAGGATACTTTCCTGTTAGGGTCTGGTTTGTGGCTAATAGCTGATTAATTTTCATTGCTGCCAAATGGGCGAACAGCACCAGCGGAACGATAAAATGGTGGAAGCCAGCTGAACGTGAAATTCAGGATCGCGATGTTTGGCTGCTCAAATCCAAATTGCCGGAATCGGGAAGGTGCAGAGAGTACCCCGTTAAATACGATGTTTAACAGCAGACAAATATATGCTATCGTTAAGTCTTTTGGCAGGCCATCGCTGTAAACAAAAAGGTTTAAGAAATGTTAAAATAAAAAAAGGAGGAATTATGCCCTGGTATAATGGAGATTATCCGCCATCTTATAAAAATCAGCCTAAATATCTGCGTGATAAGGCTATTGAAATTGCCAATGAAATTTTGCAGGAAAGTGGTGATGAAGGATTGGCTATAGCTACCGGTTTGAAAAAAGCGCGTGAATACTTTGATGAGCACCCTAAGGAAAAAGGAAATGCCCCTGATGACTGATGAAAGGTTCTGCCTTTGGCTGGAAGAAAAGGGAAAGCCCCTTATGATCCCAGTGGTCTTTCAATACAATTCCTTCGGTATTTTCCAGTAAGCGCCGGGCGTAGCGTTCACCTTTGATCCTGCCATTGACATCTTTCTCTCCTATAAACAGCAGAATGGCCCTGCCCATTGGATCGGTCTTAAACGCGAGATCATATCGTTTGAACTTCATCTGTATCATGGTGTCTGGCTGGTAAATTTTACTCAAAATTTTCAAAATGGGTTCTTTCAGCATGTTCAGGGTCTTGTTTTTTAGCTTAACAAGGATTAAATGCCGTTGGTTTTGACCAAATCAGGAGAATTAGCCCTTGTTAGATTATTGATGAGAATTTGCGAACCACTTCATGTTTGAGTTGTTATCAGTCAGCGACGAAAATCGATATTCAAGGCGGCCGCTTTGGTATCACATACGATTACAGATTTATATTACATGCTTATGAAACCATTTTATTTCACAATCAGCGATAGCATTCAAGTGATGGTCATTCCTGATGCGGATGCGCACATGGATGGTCATCCGGTGCTTACCTACAGCTATACGATTTATAGCGTGTCGCCAGGAGCACCAAAATCTGAAACGGTAAATACAGATGCGTTGTTAACGCCTGATAAAAGAAAAAATCCCGATTATCTGGGTACGATTTTCTTCGATCAGCCTTATAAAGCCTTCACATATACTTGCGACGGTATCAATGAACTTAACGGCGATCAGGTTCAGGACATTATCGAAAGAATTACACTTTATCGAACGCATCAGTCTTTATGGAGGCTTTGATACTGTGCGGTTTATGATGTTCAGGGACGAGTAGTCGTGAAAGATTTAAACAACACGAGCATACTGTGAAACGAAAATGAAATTGTAAAAACCATCCCCACGCTGTGGTGTTAATCGGGAAAGTGCTGTAGTGAGCACCCTTACCAATATAAATCTAACCAATATGAGCAAAAAAAATCTACCTAAATCATTTTTTTGGCTTGTCACAGTTATCCTGGCTGGCATGGCTTGCGATGCGTATTCCGCTCCTCTGGGCAACTACGGAAACTACGACAGTCAAATGATCGTAACGGGCAAAGTGTCCGATGGGTCCGGCCAGCCACTTCCAGGAGTGAGTGTCCGTTTAAAAGGAACCAATACCGGAGGGGTAACTAACGCATCAGGTGTTTATTCCTTAACAGTTCCTGAAGGTACCGGGACACTTGTATTTTCTTTTGTAGGATACGCCACTCAGGAAATACCGGTCAGCAATAGAACAGAGATCAATGTCACATTGGTTGACGATGCCCAAAGTCTGGAAGGAGTTGTGGTGATTGGTTACCAAACAGTTCGGAAAAGAGACCTTACCGGCTCAGTCGGCGTCGTGAGCACCGAGAATACCGAACGCATCGTAGCGAGGTCTGTACCGGAAGCATTACAGGGCTTATCTCCTGGGGTGACTGTTAGGAACGGCGGGGCCCCGGGCCAGGAGGCGGTCGTTAACATTCGGGGACTGAGCACTTTTTATGGCAACGCAAGCCCGCTATACATCATCGACGGAATGTACGCCGACCCAAATACCACCATCAATCCTAACGATGTGGAAAGCATGCAGGTGTTGAAGGATGCTTCTGCAGCGGCGATTTACGGTTCCCGGGCAGCAAACGGCGTAATCATTATCACAACAAAAAAAGGTCGTGAGGGCGGACCAAAGATTGAAGCCAGCAGTAGGGTGAGTATTGCCAATCTGCCAAAACGGTATGAAATGATGGATGCCCGGCAATATGTGACGACCAATACAAGCGCCTATCAGGCCAGTGGTTTCCCAATCCAGCCAGCAGTGGCGGCTTACAATGGATTTGTAAACACGAACTGGGCCGACGAGCTGTTGCGCACGGGTTTAGTACAGGACTATAACGCGACCATATCAGGGGGGAGCGCTAATGCTAACTACCTTATTTCGGCGGGCTATTTCGATGATAAAGGCACATTACTGGCTCGGGACTTTGATAGAAAGTCGTTTCGGGTCAATACCGAAACCAAAAGAGGCAAATTTAAGCTGGGAGAAAATTTATCGATTACCAGTTCGAATAACAGAACCCCACAGCTTGGGGGTGATTTCGCGGGCAATCCGTTTTATGACATGTTTGCAAGCGTCCCGATTATACCTGTACGAAGTGATGACCTGATCAGCTCCGGCAACCCCGGCGGATGGGGTTATGGTTCGGCTGGTGCCGTCAACACCTACGCACGGAATCAGGTGGCACTGGCCAACATTACTTCCGTCAACAGTAACTTCAATAAACTACTGGGAAACGCTTTCCTCGACTTTGAGATCCTGACAGGGCTGACCTACCGTTTCAATGCGGGTTTAGAGACAAGTTTTGACAGAACTAAAAATATCCGCAGGGAGGGCTCCTGGTATCAGAATCAAAGTCCTGAAGTAAGCCGACTTACTGATAACAGATCACAATTCTTAAGTTACCTATTTGAACATACGGTAAACTTTAACAAAGATTTTGGCAAACATAGTTTTAATGGTGTGGTCGGTTATACCGAACAGACCGTGCAGACGGAAAATGCGTTAGGCGGCCGCCTAAATCTGGCCCAGTTTGGAGGAAACTATTTTACAACCATCAATTCTGCAACGGGTGCGATGAGTTCATCCGGCGAACTGAGAAGGCACTTGATCAATTCCTTTCTGGGCCGTATCAACTACAACTATGCAGACCGTTACCTGGCAACATTCACCTTTCGGTCTGACAAGGATTCCCGCTTCTCGCCACGCTACCGAACGGGTAATTTTCCTTCTGCTGCCCTGGCATGGCGATTGTCTAATGAGGACTTTTTTAACATCAGCTGGATTTCAGATCTGAAATTGAGAGGCTCTTACGGCATCCTGGGTAGCGCAAATCTGGGCGCTTACGAGTTTACCGGCTTCCTGAACCAGGCTCCTTCGGCAGTTTTCGGCACGGGACAGGCCGTTGTGAACGGCGCCACACAGGCTAAACTGGTCTCAGAAAGTCTGCGCTGGGAAGAGAAAAGAACGACCAACCTGGGTTTTGATGCTGGCTTTCTCGAAAACCGCCTAACGGCTAGCTTTGAGGCGTTCAGAGCAGTTTCTAAGGATGTACTTGTTGGCCAGCCGCTGCCCTTTTACCTCGGGAATCTATTAGGTGACCCGCTGGTGAACATCGGCTCTATCGAAAATAAGGGACTGGAGCTGGAGGTGGCGTACCGACCGGCATCAACCGGAAATTTCAAATGGAATATTGCTGCCAACTTCAGCGTTATTCGTAATAAAGTTTTAGAACTCGGCAGTTTAGGTATCGATGAGGAGACCGGTGAGCAGCGATCATATATTGCTTCAGGCAATACGCGTACTCAAATTGGGAGGGCAGTCGGCGAATACTACGTATTGCGCACTGATGGTATCTTTCAAAATCAAGCGGAGATAAATGCCCATCGTGCTCAGGCTGCGTATGCCAAACCGGGCGACATCCGATATGTGAACTATGTTAATGGCGGCACAGATGACGACATTAACGACAGAGACCGTGTATTTGCCGGTTCGCCCTGGCCAAAATTTACCAGTGGTCTGCAATTCAATTCCAGCTATAAAAACTTCAGTTTGTCGCTTCAGTTGTATGGGTCGTTCGGCCAGAAGTTATATAATGATGTGCTGAGGGAGTTGGATAGCTACGGTTATTCCAATTATAGAACAGATGTGAATCCCTGGACACCTTCAAATACCAATACGACATTCCCGAGACTGGGTGTAGCTTATGCGGTAAACGGTGTACCTGCCGATCGTGGCATCACCTCCAATACCAGAGGAAACAGTGACCGCTGGATTGAAGACGGATCCTTCCTGCGTCTGCGTAATGTGGAGTTTGCATACACCTTACCGGATAAAGCGTTCTCGAGGATTGGGATCACCAATGCCAGGGTATTTTTGAGTGCTCAAAATTTGTTCACAATTACCGGTTATAGTGGTTTGGATCCGGACGTTGTAGGTGCGAACGTCAACCTTGAACCTGGTGTGGACAATGGGAATTACCCTTCATCCAGAATCGTATCATTTGGTTTAGGGTTTGGTTTTTGAAATTAATTAAAGAAATTATGAAACGAATTATTAATATAATCATATTCTCCCTGATCATTTTAGCTGGATGTAAGCGCGACTTTGATGAAGTGAACCCAAACGCACCAACCATTGCGTCATTTTGGAAAACAAGCGATGATGCAGTGAAAGGAGTCAACGCAGTCTATGGCACATTTTATCGCACAGCGGGTTTGTATTCTCGCTGGATTTATTATCATGGTACCTTGAAATCCGATGAGGGATTCGGTTCCGGAGGTGACGGTGGTTTGAACAACCTTGTCAGCTTTAATCAAACGGATTATAACTTGCCATTAACAGCTATTACCTGGGAGACGCTTTATGTTGGCGTTTTCCGGGCCAACCAGGTCATTGCATACGTTCCGGATATTGAAATGGACCCTGTTTTGCGAAGCCGGGTCATTGCCGAGGCTAAATTTCTGCGTGCGCTTTTCTATTTCAATCTGACTTTATATTATGGGCGACCACCTATTATGCTTAGTCCTTCTCAACCGGAAGATGTGCCCCGGAATGCCACTACCGCTGAAGCTTATGCTCAGGTAGCGAAGGACCTGAACGAGGCCATACGGGATTTGCCGGCCAGCTATCCGGAGGCCGAAGTGGGGCGGGCAACCAAAGGTGCAGCATACGCGCTGCTCGGCAAAACGTATTTGCAACAGCGCATGTATGCACAAGCAGCTGATGCATTCGCCTGGCTGGTTACCGGCCCCGGAGCTTCTATCTATTCACTGGTGGACAATTATCGCGACAATTTCCTGGTGACTACAGAGAACAATCCGGAGTCTGTTTATGAAATCCAGTTTAACGAAAACCTGGCAGAAAATACAGACGATGATGTTCGTGAAGACCTGATCAACAACACTGGTACATCCATTGCGCAGTTTTACGCTCCTCCTCCGGTTGGGTTTAGCGACGGTGCCGCAAGAAGGTGGCTGATTGATGAATTTCTTCAGGAAGAAACAGAGACCGGCCAGCGCGATCCGAGGCTATCGGCATCCTTCCTTTATAGCCATACTGATCCTGCAGGGCCATCTGCAACCATGATATATGGCGAGACTTTCGAATCCAGATATGGAACCGGCCCTAATGCCAATGGCGTTTGGTTTAGAAAATTCCTCAATGACCACTGGAAGAATACCGAGGGTTTCCGCTCTCCAAATAACTACCGTTTGATCAGATATGCCGATGTATTGCTGATGTACGCTGAAGCGCTCAATGGGTCGGGCAGCACGGCTGAAGCATATCCTTTCGTGGATCGCGTGCGACAACGTGCAGGCTTGCCTACGCTCAGTGAATCGAAACCGAACCTGGGACAGCAAGCTTTTTTGAACCAGCTAAAACACGAGCGGATTTTGGAGCTTGCAGGGGAGGGTTGGCGCTGGGCAGATTTGCTCCGTTGGGGAGACTTGAGCCCGGCACTTGCTGTACGGGATCCTGAGTTTACGAACTTTGTTGTCGGACGGCATGAATATTATCCGATTCCTCAGCGGGACATTGATTTAAATCCGAACCTCACTCAAAATCCTAAATATTAATATTTACGGGGGCTACCGACAGCCCCCATTTCGAATTGCCCATGAAACGCCTAAAGTTTACATCTGTTCAATTTTATGTTCTGCTTGCCCTGATTTGTTTCCTCCACCTTCAGTGCGGAAAATCAAAGACCCAACCGTCCCTGCCGGAAAACCCAGGCAACGCAGACACATTTGTGAATCCGTTGCAAAGCGGAGCGGACCCATGGGTATATTATAAAGAAGGATTTTATTATTATCTTCAGACTACTGGAAATAACATTCGGATCTGGAAGACGGATGCGATGTCTAAACTAGGCTCCGCAACTTCTCAGCTCGTATTCTCGCCTGTTCCAGGCACAGCAAATTCTCGTAATATATGGGCACCCGAAATCCACTACCTTGATCATAAATGGTACATTTATTATACGGCGGGCAACGGAGATGACCTTAGTCAGCGTACATGGGTCCTGGAAAACAGCAGTCCGGACCCTACATTGGGTACCTGGACTGAAAAAGGCAGAATATTCAGCAGCAATACCGATTTTTGGGCCATCGACGGGACAGTGATGCAATACAATGGCATTCACTATTTTTTATGGTCCGGGCGGCCGGATCCCGCAAACACTAACCTCACCCAAAACCTGTACATCTCCAAAATGGTCAATCCGTGGACGCTGGAACCGCAGGCAACAATGATTTCCAGCCCTCAATACGCATGGGAGAAAAACGGTTTTGGTGTAAATGAGGCACCTGAAAGTTTGCAAGGCCCGTCTGGTAGGCAGTTTTTAATCTACTCGGCTAGCTTTTGTGGTACAGATGACTATGCGCTTGGTATGTTGACCCTCAAAGCATCCGGAAATCCTATGGTTTCCTCTGACTGGGAAAAAAATCCACAGCCAGTTTTAACCAAACAGCCGCAAAATAAGGCTTTTGGTCCTGGACATTGCGCATTTTTTACCTCTCCTGACGGTAAGGAAACCTGGCTGATTTATCACGCCAATTCAAATAGCGGGGAAGGATGTGCAGAAATGCGCAACATCAGAATCCAGCAGTTTACTTTCAACCCGTCCGGATTTCCGGTGTTTCAGGAGCCCGTTGCTTCAGGCTTAAAAGTTAAGAGGCCATCAGGCGAACGGTGAATTCATTGTGAAACATTGAGCGATATACATAACAAGCGACTCATCGGATGGAACACATCTGATGAGTCGACAAGGTTTAAGGCATGACTGTGTCTTTAATGTTCTCTATAATTCCTTTTTCGGAATCCGTCATCTGCTCATGCTGTGCAAATCCTTTCACATCCGGTGGCCCCAGTTGTGGCTCCTGACCAAACGGCTGTGCAGGTTCATATCTAAACTCACCTTTGCCGTCTATTGAACGTCCGCTCGCCCAGCGGGCATCCGGTGGTACCGTTGGTTTAGCAACATTTGTCGATATAAAAGTATAGTCCAAATCCCCAACATGGTTGTCCGTTGGAAAAGTGTTTGGTATCGGTAAATTTGCGGTTACCCCTCCTAAATCTTCCAACACAGCCAGCCACTGGTTTTGATGCATTGCATCCCGCGTAATTAAAAAGGAAAGCATATCCTTCATACCCGGGTCATCAGTCAAGCTATACAACCTTGTGGCCAACACACGGCCTGTCGATTCTGCCATGACATTTGCGTACATGTCTGCTGCAATGTTTCCACTGCCGACAACCCAAGACCCATTAAATGGTACACCGTTTGAATCTACGGCCATTGCGGCAAGTCCTGAGGATATTACATGTCGGGGATCCATTCCGCCAAGTATGTTGCTTACAATGGGATTTTCACCGGCGATTTTGTCTTTAAGCTCATACGTGGCCCCTTCCAGATTTAACGCTACAGCTGTACATAACATTTCGATGTGCGCAATTTCCTCTGTCCCGGTGTCCAGTAGCATGTCCCGGTATTTATTTGGACCCCGGTTTCCCCAGGCTTGAAAAAGATATTGTAAACACACTCTGATTTCTCCCTCAATACCGCCGATTGCCTGCTGCAGTAATTTAGCGAATGCCGGATTTGGTTTCTCTACACGTACTTGGTACTGTAGTTTGTTGTCATGATAAAACATAGTAAATGATTTAGGTAAAAAAATAACATTTTGTCACTTATCATGTCACAAACCATCTTCCATCTTTGGACATCGTTTCTAAAACAAGTATTAACTCAGATAAAACGCGTAAATAATCTCAGCCTGGATGCTTTTCCGGTTTTTTCAAAAAATCTACGAATCTTCAAAAAATGACGAGCAAAAGAATGGGTTAAGGTGTTAAGTATCATAATTAACAGTTAGTAATTATCTCAAAATAGAACAAGATGAGTAAGAAAACAAATTTTTGATAGAAAAGACGATTCTGCTGGCACGGAGAAGAATACCACTAAGAAACAGCAAAATAGTATATGAACAAGAATTATGATGTAGGATTTTGATTTGCCACGATATTTATTGTCTGATTTCTATAAGTAATTAATGTTTCAATGCTACAAACACCGCCCCGGTTTCTTCCTTATTCTGCGCCGTTTCAAAAGCCTCGTTAATCTGCTTGAGGGGATAACTGTGTGTGATCATTTTCTTCGCATTCAGCTTTCCCTTAGCTAACAGATCCAGGCAAATCTTCATCTCAGAATAAATGTCCCAAAATGCATAGCTGGCACTGAAAACCATTTGAATTTCGCTCATCTGGAGCTGCTGCCAATTGAGCGAAATTGGTGTGTCGCCTTTTTCAAAACCACCAACGATGATCACCTTACCACCGATACGGGTTGATGAGGTGGCAAGATCTAGCGTTTCTGCCATATGTTCCCCACCCACGCACTCAAAAACAATGTCGGCACCCTTTTCGTCAGTAAGCTTCATGATTTCAGCCCTTGCGTTTTCTTTTGTTGAGTTGATGACCGCAAACGCACCCAGTTCTTTTGCGATCCGAAGTGAAGATTCGACCACATCCACAACGATGACATCGGCGCCGGAAAGTCTGGCGAGCTGAAGCTGACCAATCCCGATAGGGCCGGCACCGACAACAACAACCTGATCATTTACCTTTAATCCGCTGTGTTGCTGGGCGTGAAGACAGACGGCGAATGTATCCAGAACCGTTGCTTCCTCGAAGCTTACATGGTCTGGCAACAAGTGGAATTTAGTGGAAGGACCGGTGACGTATTCGGCAAAGGCCCGGGAAATGGTCTCCATCCGCACCTTATAAAGGTTCGGGCAAATGTTATACTGTTGTACGCGGCACCAGTCACACGTGCCGTCGCCTAGCAGGGTCTCAATGACAACGCGGTCGCCTGGTTTGACATTGGTGACGGCGCTACCAACCTCAACGACTTCTCCTGCCATTTCGTGCCCCATTATCTTGCATTCAAGTTCTGGCTCGTGTTTTTTCCAATGACGGAGGTCTGTACCACAGATTCCCGATACTTTTACTCTTGCCAGAACCCAATCGTTAGCCGGCAGGGCCAACCGCTCAACTTCTTTAACCTCAAAGGTTCCGTCGGCTGTCTTTAGAGCAGCAGTCATTACTTCTTTCATAGTGTTGTTTTTATTAATTCATAAATTCAATCGATGCAGGGATTGTTTTTAGACATGTAGGGCATGGTACCTGTAGATGTACCTTGGTGAATTCCAATGTCCCGTTATTCCGAATTTTGAAGATCGATATGTTGTCACTTTGTTCGTTGGCGGCAAGCAGCAATTCTTGTTGTTCGCAAATCAGTAAACTCCGAGGACTGAGACCAGCGGCTCCTGTACGCTGCAGAAATTGTAAATGTCCGCTTACTGGGTGAACCGAGAATACGATGATTTCGTTAGCATCTCCCCGGTTTGAGGCGTATAGGTAGGCTCCGCTGGGATGCAACTGTATGTCGGCAGCTTCTATTTTACCAGCATAGCCTTCCTGGAGCAGTGAGACGCTTTGAAGGCAGCCATTTCTGAAATTATCTGTGTCAAATAAAAAAACTTCGCCGCTGAGTTCAGTGATGAGGTAGAGCCACCTGCCGTCTTTACTCAAGGCAAGATGCCTGGGACCGCTGCCCGGCGGTAATTGTTGGGAGGCCGGTTCAGTGAGATGTAAAGGAGCATCGGACCCAGGATGGTATGCGAACCTGTACAGCCGATCTGAGCCAAGGTCGCTGCAGTACAGGTAACATTCGTCTTTGGACAAAATTGCCGAATGCAGATGTGGCTGTTCCTGACGCTGCACGTCAGGCCCGCTTCCACTGAACTTCAAATGTTGAACAACTCTTCCAGGGACTTTTCCTTGTGGAAGTTTTATGATGCTAAGTGTTCCGTCATTGTAATTGGTTATGAACGAGTGTGTACCCGAAGAGTCGTTAATGATATAACAGGAACCGGCTCCGTTGTAAGAAATGCAGGCAGTCAGCTCTGCTTGCTGACCATGACTTTCGGGCCGATATATGCGCAGTTCAGCCTCTGCATTGTCTTTTTTTTCGGTCACAACATAGATCAGTCCTTTCCGATCGTCAATGGTCATGTAGGACGGGTTTTCGACACCCTTTATTGTGTATACTGGGGTAAACCTGGATTCACAAGCCTGCCATCGGTAAAAATGAATTCCCGGATTGGCGGCTTTACTATAACTTCCTATAACCAGTATCATTTCAAATCAATTGTAAGTGAGGCTTGATCTGGATACGGACGATGTCGCAGCGGTCATGTTGTGCAAGACAAAATACTGCAGCCATGGCAATGTCTTCAGTGGGCATCATCTCCTTATCTTCGATTTGTCGTTTTTTTTTCTAACTCGGATCCTGGCTGCATATCTGTATCTACCGCGCCTGGTTCAATCAGGCTAACCCTGATATTTTTTGGGTTGAGCTCCTTTCTCAATGCTTCCGATAAACCTTGGATACCGGCTTTGGTAGCAACATAGACTGAACTGCCTTCTTCCCTAACGTCTGCGCTCATAGAACCGATGTTTAAGATGTGACCCCTACCTGCCTTTTCCATTCGTTTGGCTGCCTGTTGACTACAGGCGAGGTATGCGGTAAGGTTAGTTTGAACTAGGTAACTGATATCATCATACCCACCTTCAATGACACTGCCATAACCAAGGGCGGCATTGTTGATCAGCACGTCCAGGCCGGCCAGCTCCTGATCAACCTGATGGAATAGATAATCAATGTCTTTGCCACTGGCAAGGTCTGCAATTATGCCCCTGACGGAGCCAGGAAAGCCAGCTTGCTTAGAGGCAGCAATGGTTTCTTCTATTTGCTGATCGTTTCTGCCACAGACCAGGCAATTTGCTCCAAGAGATGACAGTAATAAGGTTATCTCCCTTCCGATGCCGGTTGTTCCTCCGGTAATCAGCACGCGTTTTCCGCTTATCCTCTCATTCCAGTAAGAATTTAAATCTTTCATAGTTCCAATTAAGTCGGTGAATGCACTTTCTTTTTTTGGATAACAGTTTCAAATCAATGTGTGTTTTTTCAAAAAATTCAGATAAGGGTTGGCGTCAGAATGTAAATAGTTGTTAATCAGTATTTTGGTTGTTTTTTGATGGGCTTTATCGGAAATAACAAGTATAAT
>Ga0126314_10000353_pt1 | contig 22892 bp, 22 predicted proteins | sample Plot105B_FD_92535 | JGI IMG/M metagenome (GOLD analysis project Ga0126314, IMG submission 92535) | Serpentine soil microbial communities from UC McLaughlin Reserve, CA, USA - Plot105B | ecosystem: Environmental > Terrestrial > Soil > Grasslands | place: USA: UC McLaughlin Reserve, Lake County... | reverse complement strand
GCTGCGCCTTGTGCGAGGCCAGGTGCTGATCTGGGAGCGCGGCGAACTCGCGCTGCGGTTGGAGAGCGAACTCGCGCTTCCCGCCGCCCGCCGCGTCGCGCGCAGCCTCCGCTGACGGGCGGAACCTTGGATCCGGGCCAGGCGTACTACCGCCATGGCCTCGCCTCCCCGACACCGGCGCGTCCGCCTGACGCGCCGACGGCTGGTGATCGCGCTGATCGCGGCGCTGGTGTTCGTGCCGGCGGCGGCTTACGGAGTCTTGGCGCTCGACACGAGCAAGTCACCTGCACCCGCCAAGCTGCCTGAGCGACCGGCGCCCACCGGCCCATCCGGTCCCATCGACGGCGTCTGGGCGGTGAGCGCCGAGAAGCACGACTTCGTCGGCTACCGCGTCCGTGAGAAGCTGGGGCCGCTCCCCGCGCCAGACGATGCTGTCGGTCGCACCCGCGTGGTACGCGGGCGGCTCGTCATCAGCGGCGGCCAGATCAGCGCGGCGCGCTTCAGCGCTGACCTCTCCACCCTGAAGAGCGATCAGCCGCCGCGGGACGGCGTGCTCCGCGGGCAAGGTCTGCAGACCGATCAATTCGCAACCGGTGCTTTCGTATTGGCGAGGCCGGTGACGCTGGGGCAGCCGGCGCGCGGGCGGATCCTCGAGCGAACCGCCGTAGGCCGGCTCACCCTGCGCGGCGTTACGCGCATCGTGCCGGTCGCCCTCCAAGCGCGCTGGAACGGCGACTCGATCGACGTGGTGGGCCACACTTCGATCCGGCTGGCCGACTTCAAGATGACCATCGCTCAGCGGCTCGGGATGCACATCGCGGACCACGGGACGATGGAGTTCGAGCTGACCTTCCGCCGGCCCGCCGCGGCCAAGCGGCCACCGGAGGCGAAGCCAGTGACAGAGCCCGGCGGGCCGGAGACGGGACCACCGGCAAACCCCCGGCAACTCGCGCGGGAACCAATCGCTCACCGGCACGGCCAGCTGCTTGTTATTGCCGGTCCCCAGGACGACCTGACTGGCGCGTATCGGGTGAATGCCGATGGCTCTCAGTCCCGCTCGATTACGCCGGCTGCTCCAAAAGATCGGGATTTGACGTCGAGCGTGCTCGGGCTGTCGCCGGAGTCCGGCGGGCGGACCGTGCTGATCGCGCGGCTGCTGGTCCCGCCGCAGGCGGAGCCCGAGCCACCACGCATCTACCGGCTCTCCCTGTCCACGCGAAGGCTGCAGCCCTTGACGCCACTCGGCACCCGGGCGGAGTTGCCGGCGACGTCGCCTCGCGGCGATCTCATCGCCTATGCGCGCGGCGGCGCGCAGTCTGACCAGCTGCGGCTCTATGTCGCCCGGCACGATGGGAGCGGCGCCCGCGCGCTGCCACTGATCGGCATCTCCGACGAGGCGCCCGCCTGGTCGCCGGACGGGCGCCGGCTCGCGTTCGCCTGCTACGCCGCTGACGATGACATCTGTCTGATCGGTGCCGACGGCCACGGCGGACGGCACCTGACGCACGGACCCAGCTACGACGTGCAGCCGGCCTGGTCCCCAAACGGCGGCCGCATTGCCTTCGCGCGCGACGGCGACATCTGGACGATGCGGGCGAATGGCAGCGGCTTGCGCCACCTGACCCGCGGCGGGCGCACCCGCGACAGCGCGCCGACTTGGTCACCGGACGGGAAGACGATCGCCTTCATCCGTTCAGATGGAACGCCGAACAGCACTTTCGGCGGGCCGGGCCGGGTGATCTTCGTCCACACGAATGGCGGCAGCTTGACGCGGATGCGAGCGCGCCTGGAATCGGTGCAGCTCGTCACCTGGCTCCGCTGAGGCGGGGCGACGCTAGTGGACCGGTTCCGTCAGCTGGGGCGCCACGCGCTCCGTCTCCGTGACGGTCCTGACGACAACCCCCATCCGCGCGACCTTGCGCGGCAGGTCGAGGTGCAGCCAACGCGACAAGCGCGCAGGCAGCGTGGAGATGATCGCCTCGTCGAAGCCGTGCAGGTTCAGCGCGTCCTCGACCGCGGCGACCGGATCATGAGAGCCGACCAGCCCGTCGACCTCGCTGCGCGCGGCCTCGCTCAGCAGCGGCACCGCCTGGTCGATCACCGCCCGCGCTTCCTGCCAGCCATGGTCCTCGGGATCAACGCCGGTGCAGCCCATGGCACGGCCGGGGAACGAGCAGCGTGAACACGGCGGGCGAGCGGGAGGCGCGCTCAGCGACCGCATCAAGCAGCTGCCGACTGCAGGCGGTGCGGCAGGCAACCACCAGGACGCGCGTGGGTTGGGGCGGCGTTGTCGCGTACATGAACCTCATACGCCACCCGCACCGGCCGGGTTCCCGGCGAAATGCGCACGCTGAGTGGCAACACCTGCTGCCGGCGTTCGACCCGCGCATGACGACCCGGCTTCCGATTCGTGCGGGATGCGAAAACCGCGTTACATCTTCGGCGCAATTGTCACTTCCTTACATGCATGCGGGTGCGTCTGCACCGGACGATGTGGCGCAACTGCGAGCCGCTCGGACTGATCCGGCAGCGTTCGCTGCTTTCTATCGCCTCTGGGCTGCGCCGCTGCACGCGTGGCTGCGCACGCAGCTCCCGCCCGACGTCGCCAACGACCTGACCGCCGAGGCCTTCGCGCGCGCCCTGCTAGGGCTGCCACGTTTCCGCGGTCGCACTGCGGGCAGCGGAGTTGCGTGGCTGTGGGGAATTGCCCGCAACCTGATCCGCGAGCATCAACGATCTGCGCGCGGCGAGCGGCGCGCCCGCGAGCGGCTGGGCATCGCCGAGCGCGGCTACGACACGGGGCAGTGGGATGAGGCGGAGGCTCGCTTGCAGGCGGCCGCGCTGGCGGGGGAGCTGGCGCGGGCGCTCGCCGGGCTCACGCCGGAGCAGCGGCGGGCGGTCGAGCTACGGGTGGTGGAGGATCTCGACTTCGGTGCCGTCTGCGCGGAACTCGGCGTCTCCGGGCCAGCGGCACGGATGCGCTTATCCCGCGCACTTGCGGTCCTCAGGTCACGGATGGAAGGAGCCGCCTCGTGAACGAGTCGCAGCTGGCGCCCAACCTCGAGGCGATCCTCGACGATCTTCTGCCCGCGGCCGACCGGTTGGCGGCGCGGCGCCGGGCACGGGCCCGCTACCGGCGCACCGGCGCGGTAATCGTGGTCGCCGTGGTGCTAGCGAGCTCGGCCGCGTTCGGTGCGTACTCGATACTGGGCTCGCCGGCGCCACCGTCGGTGGTGCGTGACCTTCGCAGCGTCGATCGCGGCATGCCGCGCGACCTGCGCCTCAACCCGGACGTCGCGCAAGCCCGCGCGGTGGCCCTCTCGCGGGACGCGGTCGTCTATTTCGCGCCGCTGATCGGCGGCGGCTATTGCGCGGAGCTGGTTACCCGCGGCGCCGGCGGCCGCGGCGCGGTCTGCTCGACCGACCCGAGCCCAAGCGGGATCTCCGTGACCATTCCGTTCAGCGATCCGGTTCGCCCCGACTCGCCGGTGACCGTGTCGGGTCGTGTAGCCGACCCGCGGGCGCGCACCGTGCAGCTGGTTTATCCGGATGGCGGCAGTCAGTCGGTGGCCGTTCAGCGTGCCGGCTTCTACGTGGCGGACGTGGCGGCGGATCATCTGGCTGCAGTGCATAGCCACGGCCTGATGCTGGTAGCGCGCCGCGACGACGGTAAGCCGCTCGCGCAGGCTGTGGCGCCCAGCGATGCCATCACGCCGCCGTCGGAGGCCGATCGTCCGCACGACCCGATCGAGCTGGACACCGTCTCTACCGAAGCTGACTTCACGCAGGTGTTGCGCGTGCGTGGCCGGTTGTACATCCGCGGCGTCGATCACCTCACCCTGAAGTACGCCGACGGCACGACGGTCCGCCTTTCGCTCGACGGCGGGCGGTTCGATTACGCCGTGCCAGCCGAACGGCGGCACGACTTGATGCAGCCTGGGAGCGTGACCGCCTGGAGTGCCAACGGGAAGCTGCTGGCACAGCGACCGGTGGCCGCAGTTGCGTACTGGCACGCAGCAAACAGCGGCGGCGGCTGACCCGGCTCGGACGTGGCGTCCGGCAGAGCCCAGCGCCTGATCGGCGAGACGGGCACGCCTACGTCGCGTCCAGCACGCTCCGGATCGCGGTGAAGAAAAGCGTGGCCGACTGCTCCCATGTCGGGCGCGCCAAGGCACGGCGCCGCGCCGCCTGGCCTAAGCGCTCGCGAAGCGACGGGTCGGCCGCCAGCAGTCGTAGCGCAGCCGTCAGGCGCGCAATGTCGCCCGGCGGCACAAGCAGGCCTTCGCGCCCCTCGTCTGCGAGGTACGGCAGATTCCCGGCGCGCCAGCCCACCACCGGCAGACCGAACGCCATCGCCTCGCCCCACACGGTTCCGTAAGGCTCTTGGAAGGCCGGTAACACGAACGCATCAGCGCGCGTGTAGAGACCTGCCACCTGTTCGCGCGACAGGACGCCGTGTAGCACCACCCGTCCGGCCAGGTCGGGCCTCGCCAGCCGCTGCTGCACGCGTGCCGCGTAGGCCGGATCGGCCTCGTCGTCGCCAGCGAGATGAAGGGTCGCCATCTCGAGGGGAAGCGCCGCGAACGCGTCGAGCAACTCGAGGATGCCCTTTCGTGGGATCCAGTTCGCGACGCACACAAACGCCGCCGCCCGCCCTGCGCGCAGGTCTGGCCTCTCGGCCACGGCCGTGGCCACATCACGGCCCGGTGGGATGACGCGGACGCGCTCGCGGTCGATCCCGGCGGCGGCTAGCTGATCCGCCAGCAGCTCGCTCGCCGCGATGAGCAGCCGCGCGTCCCTATACGCCACCCGGTCGAGCGGCGCCTGCAGGCCCGAACGCAGGCGGCCGTGGTCGATGCCGCCCGGTGGCTGATGGAGCACACCGATCACAGGCGCAGCGGCCGAGCGGGCAGCGAGCCACGGGCCGGCGAAGGCGGCGGCGATGCTGTCCAGCAGGATCGCCTGCGCGCCCAACCGGCGGGCACGACCCAGCACGCGCGCCGAGGCGAGCGCTGGCAGCGGAAACGGGCGCGCGGGGAACGACAAGAAAACCATCCGGGCCCCATGCAGTGGCGCAGCCGCTGCCATCCGTAAGTGGTAGAGATAGCCGCCGGTCAGCTGGCGCGGGTCGCCGAGCGTGATCATGCAGAGCAACAGATGCGAGTTGTTCACGTCGCGCCCACGCCGTTCGGTCACGCCGGGATCTTTGGCGGCGGCGAGCGCTACCCCCTCGAGCTCGCTCGTGCGCTTGCCCTCCACGTCGACTGCGAGCTGGTCACCTTCGGAACGCCCACGACCGTCCGCGAGCCTGGTGGTCTCCGCGTACGCGTCCTCCGCCCCGTCGCTCACCTTGGCCACCCCGCTCATGCCATCACACCCCGGCTGGTCGCCGCCTTGACACGCGCCGACGTCGTGCACACGCATCACACACGCAGTGCAGCCAGCCGGATGGCGGCGCTGGTCACGCGAGTACGGGGCGGCGCGGCGGTGACGACCGACCACGGACTGCCCGGTGGGACATGGGGAGGTGCGCTGCTGGCACTGTTCCAGCGCTTCCTGATGGTGTCCGAGTATTCCGCGCGCGAGCTCGCCTCGCCCCCATCCCGGACACGCGTCATCTATGGCGGCGTCGACTGCGCCCGCTACCGCCCGGACCCGCAACGGTCGCGACGGGGCGTCTTGTTCGTCGGCCGCCTTACGCCTCACAAAGGCGTCGACCGGCTCATCCGCGCGCTACCCGAGCGGGCCGAGCTCACGATCGTCGGTACGGCCGGACATGACCCGCATCCGCCCGAGCGCGACTACCCCGACCTGCTGCGCGGGCTGGCGTCCGGCCGATCCGTCCGGTTCCTTGACGCGGTGCCAGACCATGACCTTCCGGAGCTCTACCGTCAGGCGGCGGTAGTAGCGCTGCCGTCGGTCGACCTGACCTGTTACGGGCGTCACATTCCTATCGTCGAGCTGCTTGGCCTCGTCGCAATCGAGGCGATGGCGAGCGGGACGCCAGTGGTCTGCAGTCGTATCGGCGGCCTGCCGGAGGTAGTCGAGGACCGCGTGACCGGCCTTCTCGTTGATCCCGGCGACGTCGACGGTCTGCGCTCCGCCCTCGACGAGCTCCTACGTGACAAGGTGCTTGCCGAGCGGCTGGGACGTAACGCGCGCGAGCGCGCAGTCGAGCGCTTCACATGGGATGCCTGTGCGAGGCGCTGCCTGGCCGCGTACGACGAAATCCTCGGGTTCGTCAGGTGACGGAGGCGCGGTAGCCACCGAACGCGTCGGGGGCCTCCCACACCCGGATTGCGAGTGTCTCGCCGCCGGCCTGCTGCACGACGTCCGCGAGCGACCCGTGCAGCCACTGGGCGAGGATCTCGACCGTGACGCCGTCAGCGTAAGCGGGGAGGATCTCGTCGAGGTCTTTGCCCTCGAGGCGCCCGAGCACCTGATCGAGCCCGCCGCGCAGGACGTCCAGATCGCAGACGACGCCCCGTTCATCCAGGCGCTCGCGCTCGATGACGACCTCGATCCGATAGTCGTGCGCGTGCGGCTGGCGCTCGGCCTCGGTGCCCCATGGCAGCCTGTGCAACGCTCGCAGCGGCATCGAGGCTCCGACCTCAAAGCTCATGCCCGTACCTTAAGGCGGCATGCATCAGGTCCGGCTCGCCCCCCGCCACTGCGGCGTACGCGTCAGGCGCGCGCTCGAACGGGAACTCGTGCGTGGCGAGCGGCTCGAGCGCGAGCTCGGAGAGCAGGCCGCGCGCGACCTCGCGCCGCCGCTGGCGGTCCCAGCGACCGGCGAGGCTCGACGGAATGCTCGACACCTGCGTGCTTTGGATGACCAGCCGTCGCCGGTGGAAGTCACCCCCGAGCGGGAGCTGGACGGGCTTGGTTCCGTACCAGGAGCACACCAGTGCCGTGCCCTCGTGTGCGAGTAATGGCAGGGCGCCCGCAAGCACGTCGGGCCGCCCGCTCGCCTCGATCACCAGCGGAACGCCGCGGCCCTTGGTCAGCTCGTTCAGACGTCCGTCGAGCTCCTCCGGCGTGACGGCGTCGACGCCGAGATGGGCAGCGGCTTGGCGCCGGTCTGGTCGCGGCTCGCAGCCGACCACGCGCGCACCGGCACGGCGCAGCAGCGCGCCGGTAAGAACCCCGACGCAGCCCAGGCCGAGCACCGCCACCACCTCGCCGAGCCGCGGCCCGGCGTCGAGTGACACCTGCAGCGCGGTCTCGACCAGCGGGAGCAGCGTGGCACAGCGGGGATCCTCGTCGTCGAGCGAAATCACGTCGCGCTCGCCCACCACGAACAAGTCTTGGTGGGGATGGAACGCGAACACGCGCGCGCCCTCGGGGACGCTCCCTCGCGACCTTTCGACGCGTCCTACGACGCTGTAGCCGTAGGCGAACGGGTACGCGAAGGTGCCGCCCAGCGCGCCCAGCGTGTCGTCGAGCACAAGCTCGGGATCTACCTCGCCGCGATAGGCGAGCATCTCCGTCCCGCCGCTGATGCCGGAGAACTCGGCGCGTACGAGTAGCTCGCCACTGGCGGGCTCATCGACGTCGACATCGGCAAGCGCGACTCGCCCGGGGGCGACGAACTGGACGGTCCTGCCGGTCATCCGACCCCGCCCTCGGCGGACAGCGCAAGCATTACGTCCCGGAGATCGCCGAATCGCTGGTACGGGACGCCGCGCTCGTCAAGGTAGTTTGCGAGCTCGCCGGTGGCGAAGACGCGGGCGGCGGCCAGAGCGGCGCAGTGGTCCGAGTAGCCGTCGCCGACGTAGGTCACCTCGCCAGCCGGAAGTACAGACCGTTTACACGGCTCACCGCAGGTGGCGCAGCGGGATTGCTCGCGGAACGAAATCCGCCAGCCGTCCGGTCGCGCGTCGACGCGGTTGGCCAGCACCTCGAGCTCGACTCCCTCCCGGGCCAGCACCGGATCGATCAGCTCGCGGAAGCCGCTCGAGACGACCAGCGGCCGGTGCCGGTCGACGAGCTCTCGGAAGCCCGCGCGCACGCGGACGGTATCGACTACCCAGCCGACGACCTCGTCGAGCGGCGCGCGCACCGTCCTGAAGCTCTGCGCGAGCGCCTCGTCGTGACTCAGGTCGCGGCCCATCAGCGCGCCGGTCCGCCGATAGGTCGCGATGTCGCCGAACCGGTCGATGACGAGCTCGAGAGTGTCACGTTCGGTGACCGTCCCGTCCCAGTCCAGCACCAGCCTCACGCCAGCTTCCTCATCCGCCGGGCTGATCAGCCGTGTGTATCCTCCCGCGGGCCGCGGGCCGCCGGCACCGAGCCCCGGAGGACTCCACGTGAGCGGCGGGAAAGCACATCGCGCACCGTCCGGCAGCCTAGTACGCGGCGCGCCCGAACTTGCGCGCGAGGTGGTCCGGGTACAGCTTCCCACCGCCGAGGGTGAGTTCGACGTGCGGGCGTTCGCCTGCCCGTCGGGGTCGTTGCACCTGGTCCTTATCAAAGGGGAGCTCGGTGACGGACGTGGCGTCTTGACCCGCCTCCACTCCGAGTGCCTGACCGGAGACGCGCTCGGTTCGCTGCGATGCGACTGCGGTATCCAGTTGCGCAGCGCGCTCCGCGCCATCGCCTCCGAGGGACGGGGCGTACTCATCTACGCAACCGGCCATGAGGGGCGCGGTATCGGCCTGATCAACAAGCTGCGCGCCTATGTCCTCCAGGACGACGGACTCGACACCCTCGAAGCCAACACGCACCTCGGGCTCCCGCCGGACGCGCGCGAGTACGGCGACGCGGCCGCCTGCCTGGTCGCGCTGGGCGTCCACAACGTCCGGCTCCTCACAAACAATCCGCACAAGGTGAGCAGTCTGCGAAGCGCCGGCATCGAAGTCGACGACGTCATAGCGCTGGCGACATCGCCCCACACTCGCAATCTCCGCTACCTCCGCGCCAAGGAGACGCGGATGGGCCACGTTCGCCCCACCGGCGACCGTGTCGCGACCGAGGTGCCGCGCGCGCTGGACGTCAGCGCACTTCTCGGCTCGGTGACGCCTCGTGATTCGCGTCCCTACGTCGTGCTGAAGTACGCGCAGACGCTCGACGGGCGGATCGCAACGCGTAACGGCGACTCGAAGTGGATCAGCGGAACGCCGGAGCGGCGAGCCTCGCACGCACTGCGCGCTGCCTGCGACGCGGTCGGTGTCGGCATCGGCACGGTGGTGGCGGATGATCCGCAACTCACCGTCCGGCTCGTGCCGGGCACGTCCCCGCTGCGCGTCGTGCTCGACACGACGCTGCGCATCCCGGCCGCCGCGCAGATCCTCGCGGACGCCGCTCCGACGCTCGTCATCACGAGCGAGCGATCCCGGCCCGAGCGCCGGGATGAGCTGCGCGAGCGGGGGGTCGGCGTGCATGTGGTCGATGCTGAGCCGCCGTGGGGAGTGGACCTAGCCGCCGCGCTCGCCCTGCTTCGCGAGGCGGGCGTCCGGTCACTGCTCGTGGAGGGCGGCGCCGCGGTGATCACGTCGTTCCTGCGCAAGCGCCTCGCAGACCGGGTCGTCGTTGGGATCGCCCCGACCATCCTCGGAGCCGGCACCGAAGCGGTCGGCGAGCTGAATGCCGCCCGCGTAGCCGATGGAGTGCGCGTCACCGGGCGGTCAGTTCATCTGGTCGGGGACGATGTCGTTATGGCCGGCGACATCAGCTGACGGTCGCGTCGGCGGCCGGCAGGCACCGCACACGGGGTTTCTGAGCCACCGCGTCGGGGGAGAGGCAGCCGGTGAGTCCCCGACCGTTCAGGAGGTAGTCATGGCCGAGCAGGAGCGCGATGTGATCGAAGTCCTTGAGCAGGACCATCGAGAGGTCGAGGAGATGTTCCAGGAGCTCGAGTCGCTCCGCGGCGCTTCAAGCGACGAGGCGCAGTCGCGCCGAAAGGACTTGGCCGACCAGGTCACGATCGAGCTCGTTCGCCACTCGGTTGCCGAGGAGGTGCTCGTCTACCCGCAGGTGGAGAAGCAGGTCAGCGCCGAGGAGGCCGAGCACGCACGCGAGGAGCATGCCGAAGCCGAGGAGACGCTCAAGCGCCTCGAGAAGCTCGACGCCGACGACCCCGACTTCGACGACGAGCTGGCGACGCTGATGCAGGAGATCCGCCACCACATCGAGGACGAAGAGGGACAGATGTTCGCGCACATGCGCCAGGTGATCGACGCCGACGACCTGCGCCAGCTCGGCGGGCGGGTCGAGGCGTTCAAGAAGGTCGCGCCGACGCGGCCGCACCCGAACGTGCCGAACGAGCCACTGCCGCGAATGGCAGCGGGTCCCGCTGCGTCGCTGTTCGACCGGATGCGTGACCTCGCCACCGGCCGGGGGACGAGCGACTGATTGGTCGGCCGCTGTCCCCCGCCTGGAGGGGTGTCACCCCTCAACGCGGGTTACGAGCGCTGCCGCCTGGCCCCCGGCGTGGGGCTTCACGCGGACTCACCGAAGGTCCCAGCCGAAGTAGACCTCGATCCTGACGATCTTGTCGTCGCTGTCGAAGGTCAACACCTCGGTGTTGCGACCACCGCCTCCATCAGGCCGGTGGATCTCGTACGTGACGATCACCTCGTCGCCCGCGTCGATCACGCGCACGAACTCGAACCGCTGGCCGCTGCCGGCCGACGGCCAACAGCGCGCGAACCACCCGTCGCGGTCGAGGTATGGATCGGGCGGACTGGAGAAGGCCAAGTCATCGCCAAGGCGCGTCTCGAAGAACCCGCGGTCGCCAGCCGCGAAAGCGAGGTAGCTCGCGCGAGCGATCTCAGCTCGGTCAGTAGTCGACATGACGCCAATATCACCGGATCAGGGAACCTCGTCGCCGGCGGCACCCTACGTCGCGCGTCGAACAGCAACTTGTAAATGGTGTTGCGGTGGTGATCGAAGCGCGACGACCAGCGGAACCCCGCGCAGAACGTTGCGACGAAGACGCGGCGCCGGTGCGTCGTGAGCTCTTGGGCGACCGCGCCGCGGAGCTCGCCGACAGCTCGCGCCATTCCGCGCCCACCCACACGCCGCACGTAAGGAGGCCCGCCGTAGCGGGCCTCCGTTTGTTGCTCCTTTCGTTGTAAACGGGACTACACCGCGGGTGCTTCCACTGCGGGGGCAGCAGGCAGTGCGACGATTGGCGCGACCTCACTCTGGTCGTTGGCGTGGCGGGCCGGCAGCCAGCGACGGACCGCAAACCCGGCCATCACCGCCGCGGCCGCGGCGATGGCGAAGCCGATGCCGAGCGCGTCGGTGTAGGCCACGCTTGCCGCGTGCGCCAACTGGGCGCCCTCGGATGTCGGCAGCGTTGCGGCGATCGAATGGGCCTTGCCGATCGAGTCTTCGGCAGCCGCCTGTGCAGCGTGCGGCATCGAGGACACCGAGTCCGCGATCCGGGCGCCATACAGCGAGCTGATCAGCGACCCGATGATCGCGGTGCCAAGCGAGCCGCCGACCTGGCGGGTCACATCGTTCATCGCTGAGGCGACGCCTGACTTCTCCGGCGGCACCGAACCCATGACGGACTCGGTGGCGGGACCCATGACCCAGCCCATGCTGAGTGCGCCGAAGAAGAACCACAGTCCCAGCGGCCAGTACGGCATGTCGTAGGTCCACGTGAGCGCTGACACGAGGATGTTGCCGAGGCCGAACAGCCCGGCCATGACGATCTTCGTCGTGCCGAAGCGGCCGACGAGCTTGATGCTCGAGGTCGCGCCGATCACCAGGCCGGCGGCCAACGGCACCATCGCCGCGCCTGCTTGCAGCGCCGAGTAACCATGGGCGTCCTGTAGGAACTGCGTCATCGCGAAGATCGCGCCGAACAGCGAGAACGACGCGAGGCTGATGGCCAGCGAGCCCATCGAAAAGCGCGGATTCCGCAGGAACGACAGGTTCAGCATCGGCTCGGGCGTCCGCAGCTCCCACTTCACGAACCCGTAGCCCAAGGCGGCCGCCGCGGCGAAGCAGCCGAGGATCAACGCGCTGCCCCAGCCGCGCGACGGCGCCTCGATGATCCCGTAGACGAGCGTTCCCAACGCCGCGATCGACAGGCTGGCGCCGGGCACGTCGAAAGCGCCAGGCTCAGGGTCACGACTCTCCGGAACGAAGCGCAAGCCGAGCAGGAAGGCGGCACCGGCGACCGGGACGTTCAGCAGGAACACGGACTGCCAGTCGAAGAACTCGAGCAGCAGGCCGCCGAACAGCGGACCGAGGCCGATGCCGATCGAGGCCATGCCGGCCCAGATGCCAATCGCTTTGCCGCGCTCCTCGCGCGGGAAGACATTCGAGATGACCGACAGCGTCGCCGGCATGATCATCGCGCCGCCGATTCCCATCACCGCGCGCACGGCGATCAACTGGTTGGCCGTGTCCACGAACAGAACGGCCACGCTCGCTCCTCCGAACACCGCGAGACCGGCTAGGAGCGCGCGCTTGCGCCCGAAGCGGTCGCCGAGGGTCCCCATCGTGAGCAGCAGGCCGGCGAAGACGAGCAGATATGAATCGACGATCCACTGCAGCGTCGAGGTCGAGGCGCCGAACGTGTCCTGCAGGTTCGGAAGGGCGACATTGAGGATCGTGTTGTCGAGCCCGATGATCAAGAGGCTCAACGCGAGCACGGCGAGGGTTTTCCAGCGACGTGCGTAGACGACAGGATCGCTGTTCATCGTGAGCTCCTTGCGGTGGTTGCCATTGCAAGGCTCACCATCTTGCGTCGGCCACTCCATGGCATCGCGCAAATCGCCTAACCGGCACCAGTTAGGCGATTAGGATCGACAAATGCTCTATGGGAGGGACGCTGAGCGCGCCCTCATTGGAGAGCTGCTCGAGGCTGCGGGTTACTCGCAAAGCAGCGTCCTCGTCATCTGGGGAGTCCCCGGTGTAGGGAAGACTGCGCTGCTCCAGGATGCGCGGGCGGCGGCGAACGAGATGCAGGTACTTATCGCGCGCGGCGTTGAGTCGGAATCGCAACTCGCGTTCGCCGGGCTGCACCAGCTTCTTACGCCGATCCTCGAGCACCTCGGCGACATCCCGCCGCCGCAGGCAGATGCGGTCGGGGCGGCGCTTGGACTACGGGAAGGCCGCCAGAGCGAACGATTCCTGGTCTTTGCCGGCTGCCTCAGCCTGCTGGCCGCGGCCGCCGAGCGGGCGCCGCTCTTATGCCTGATCGACGACGCACACTGGCTCGATGCGGCGTCGAGTGACGCGCTGCTGTTCGTCGCGCGACGGGTGAGTGCCGAGGGGATCGTGATGCTGATGTCCGCACGCGAGCGCGAGGGCGGATATCTCGACGCGCGCGGGCTGCCCTCGTTGACGCTCGGCGGCCTCAACGACGACGCGGCTGCGGCCCTGCTCGAGCAGCGCGCCGGCTTGCGCGCGACCGCCGACGTCCGCGAACGCCTGATAGAGCAGACCGGCGGCAACGCGCTCGCGCTGCTGGAGCTGCCGACTGCGCTCACTGCTGACCAGCTGACGGGCACCCAGCCGCTTCCGGAGGCCCTCCCGCTGACAGGCCAGGTGGAAGCGGCGTTCCTGGCGCGCACGGCACGGCTGCCGGCGGCCGCGCAGCGGCTCCTGCTGGTTGCATCGGCGGAGGCGAGCGGCGATCTCGCAACGATGCTGCGAGCGGCCGAGCGCCTTGGAGTGGCCGCGGAGGCGCTGTCGCCAGTTGAGGAAGCGGGCCTCTTGCGAGTCGTGGGGACGCGCTTCGAGTTCCGGCACCCCATGGTTCGATCCGCCGTCTACGGGTCCGCGCCGTCGGTGCTGCGGCGATCCGCACACGCAGCGCTGGCCGAGGCGCTGCCGGCTGACGAAGCACACCCCGACCGGCGCGCCTGGCATCTGGCGTCGGCAGCGGTCGAGCCGGACGCCGCCGTCGTCAGCGCGCTCGAGGACGCCGGCCGACGAGCGGAGGCGCGTACCGGCTATCTGGCGGCCGCGCGTGCGTACGAGCGCGCCGCGGAGCTCTCCGCGGATCCCCTCGAACGGGGGCGGCGACTAGTGGCCGCGGCCCGTGCCGCCAACTCGGCGGGCCGCGAGCTGCAGGGCGCCGCGCTAGCGGCACAGGCCGAGCCACTGGTCGACGATCCGCTCCTGTTGGCCGAGATCGCGCGCGTGAAGGGCGAGGCGATCACCCTCCATGGCCGTCCCGCAGACGTTGTCCAGGTATTGGTCGAAGCAGCACGCGGCGCCGCTACAGCAAGCCCGGTGCAGGCACTCGAGCTGTTGATGGCGGCTTCGCGCGCTGCTGTGGAATCCGGCGACATCGGCGCGCTCGCGGAGATCGGCATGCTCACCGCCGAGGTCAGCGTCGACCCGTCCGATGAGGTCGCGGTGTTCATGCACCGGCTGCTGACAGGACTCTGCGCGATGTGGACGGGAGACATGGAAGCCGGCACCGGGCCGCTCAAGGACGCCGTCGCGTGGGCCGAAACGGCCACCGACCCGCGGCACCTGAGCTGGGCAGGTCGCGCGTCGATCTTCCTCGGCGACGATGCGCGGACAAGCGCGTTCCTGCAGCGGGCGGCAGACGGGGCGCGTGCACGCGGAGCGGTGGGGCTCCTCACGAGCGTCCTTGCCGTCCGCGCGGCGCAGCTGTATATCGCGAACCACTTCGAGGAAGCGTCAGTCGAGGCTTCCGAGGCGCTGGCGATCGCGCGCGAGCTCGGGACCCCGAACCTCATCCCCATGCCGCTCGGGGTGCTGGCGCTGATTGCCGCCCTCAGAGGCAGGGAGGCGGAGGTGCGCGAGCGCGTCACCGAGGTGAAGGACATCGCCGGCTCCCACGGCCTCGCGATGCCGGCCACCGAGGGAGTGTGGGCCCAGGCGACGCTCGAGCTCAGCCAGGGCAACTGGGAGAAAGCGTTCCACGCACTCAGCGCGCTCACGGAGGCGCGACCGGGGTTCGGTAACGCAATCATCGCGCTTTCCTCTGCTCCCGACAGGGTTGAGGCTGCGTTCCGCGCAGGTCGTCACGAGGACGCGCGAGCCGCCCTGGCGCCATTCCAAGGCTGGGCAGAGCACACCAGGATGCCGTGGGCGCAACCGACGGTCGCCAAGTGCCGGGCGCTGCTGCTCACCGACGACGAAGCGACGCAGGAGTTCGAGCGGGCCGTTCGCCTCAGTGCGGACGCCCGCCCACTCGATGCGGCCCGGACCCGCCTGTTGTTCGGCGAGCACCTGCGGAGGCAGCGCCGGCGCGCGGACGCGCGCGCGCAGCTCCGCGCAGCGGTCGACGGCTTCGAAGCGCTCGGCGCGACGCCGTGGGCGGACCGAGCGCGTGCCGAGCTCCGTGCCACCGGCGAATCAACGCACAAGCGCGACCCCGCCGCGCTCGCGGAGCTCACGCCGCAGGAGCTTCAAGTGGCGCGCCTGGTTGCGGAGGGCCTTTCGAACAAGGAGGTGGCGGCCCACCTGTTCCTGTCGCCCAGGACCATCGACGCGCATCTGCGCAGCGTGTTCTCGAAGCTCGGCGTGACGTCGCGAACGCAGCTCGCGCGTCACGCGGTGAAGTTCGGCGATATCGCCGATGCGAGGAGCGCGGCACCCGCATAGCTTGCGGGAATGGCCCAACCTGAAACCGTCAGCACGTCGGCTGACCTCCACCCGATACGGCTCGCGGCGTGACGCGCGACGGGCTCGACGGCGAGCGGTTCAAAGCTGTTCTGTTCGCCACCGAGGGCGTCCTGACCTCGACCAGCGACGGCGTGACCGTGAACCCCGGGGTGGTCCGCTGGCTCGAGCATCTGCGGCGTTTGGGGAAGCGCACGGCGGTCGTTTCCTCGAGCTCCAACAGCGTCCCGGCCCTCGACGGCGCCGCGATCAGCGCCCTCTTCGACGCGTGCGTGGATGCAGACGACATCGAACGCCTCGGCCTGCGCGGAAAGCCGGCCCCCGACCGCTATCTGGAAGCGGCGTCGCGCTTGACCGTGCACCCGATGCAGGCTGTCCTCGTAGAGCACGCGCTTGCCGGAGTCGCCGCCGGCCGCACGGGCGGGTTCGGGCTGGTGATCGGCGTTGCGAGCAAGGCGGCGCGCGCGGAGCTCTGTGCTGCGGGCGCGCACCTGGTGGTGGACGACCTCGAGGAGCTGGTTGAGTGGCGTAGCGATAGCTGACTAGGTCGCTACCAGAAGCTCGACGACGTGCTGGCCGACAGCCGCGGAGACCGCTCGAGCCAGCCCGCGCGTGCCGCGACGCCGACGCTGTCCGAGCAGTCGTCCGGAAGCGCGCCGGCGTCGAACCAGCCGGCATCGGAAAGCTCGCCACGGCGCGGCCTCAGCGCCGTCGTACAGATCTCCGCCTCGACGTAGAACGTGCTGTGGCGGCGGAAGCTGTCGGTCGATGACCGGCGTCTGTAGCCGGACCGGGCGGCCACGCAGCCGATCACTTGCCAGCGCTCAGCGGTGACCCCCAGTTCCTGGCGCATCTCGCGCTGCGCCGTCACGAGCGCATCTTCGCCGCGGCGCATCCGCCCGCCCGGGAGCATCCAGCGACCGTCCCCGTAGGTGTGGCGCACCAGGACAACGGCATCGCCCCGACGCAGAACGCAACGCACCCCGCTCGAGCGTGGGCGGCGAGCGACCCACCACGCATGGAGCATCCCGAAGGCAAGCCGGTACCCCGCCGCCCGAGTCCACCTGGCTACCGCCACGTACGCATTGTGTCTGGCTCGCGACGCGTGGATGGTCTTACCGCTAACCGCGAGCTTCGATCCAGGCCGGTGGGTCTTCGGCCAGCGCGTCGGCGATCGCCGCCGCATACGAACGCGTAGACGCCTTTGTGCAGCACGTCGACGATCAGTTCGTCGCGCGGCCAGGCGACCCACGAAGTGGAGGTGGTCGAGCGGGCAACGGCACCTGACGCGACGCCGCCGTACGGTGCACGCCGTGGTCGCTGCCCCGTACGAACGACAGGGCGCGGACGCTGATGTGCGGGGGACAGCCCCCGCCGCTTCCGCGAACATCGTGTCCATGCGCACGCTCGCGGAACTTGAGGCCTGCCGGTGACCGTGACCGCCGCCGCGACGATCCCCGGGCTCGTGCTGACCGAGCACGAGTTCTCGGTCCCGCTCGATCACGCCGATCCGGCTGGTGAGCGGATCACGGTGTTCGCGCGCGAGGTGGCCGAGCCGGGCGCCGAGGAACGGCCGTTCTTGGTCTATTTCGAGGGTGGCCCGGGGAGCGAGGCGCCGCGGCCGACGCGCCACCCGAGCACGCCGGGCTGGCTCGACCGCGCGCTACGGGAGTTTCGGGTCCTGATGCTCGACCAGCGCGGGACCGGCCGCTCGTCGCCGATCGGGCACATGGAGGGACTCACTCCAGTTCAGCAGGCCGAACGGATGGTGTGCTTCCGCGCCGACTCGATCGTCCGCGATGCCGAGTTGATCCGGGCGCAGCTCGGCGTCGACCGCTGGTCGGTGCTCGGCCAGAGCTTCGGTGGGTTCTGCGTCACCGCATACCTGTCGATCGCCCCGGGCGGGCTGCGTGAGGCGCTGATAACCGGCGGGCTGCCCGCGTTCGACGTGCCGGTCGACGATGTCTACGCCCATACGTTCTCGCTGATGGCCGCCCGCAGCCGGGCCTACTACGATCGCTATCCCGCCGATCGTGAGCGCATGCGGGCGCTGGCCGCGCGGCTCGATGCGCAGGACGTGCTGCTGCCGGACGGCGACCGTCTGACCAACCGGCGGCTGCGGCAGCTTGGTCAGGTGCTCGGCTTCAGCGACGGTGCCGAGCGACTCCACGCGCTGCTGGAGCTGCCGCCCGACTCGCTGGCGTTCCTGCGCGACGTCCAAACGGCCGTCCCGTACTCGCGTAACCCGCTGTACTCCCTGCTGCAGGAGGCCTGCTGGGCCGACGGGGAGGCAACCCGTTGGGCGGCCGAGCGCGTCCGCCCGCCCGACTACGACGACCCCGAGCTGTTCTTCGGCGAGCACATCTTCCCGTGGATGCTCGACGACTACGGCGCACTCGCGCCGCTGCGCGAGGCCGCCGACCTGCTGGCCGAGCGGACATGGCCGCGGCTCTACGACCGTGCACGGCTCGCCGTCAATGAGGTCCCGGCCGCGGCGCTGATCTACGCGAACGATCCGTACGTCCCGCGGCTGTTCTCCGAGCAAACCGCCGCACAGATCGGCGGCTTGCGGACTTGGGTGACCAACGAGTACGAGCACAACGGGCTGCGCGCCGACGGCGAGCGGATCCTCGACCGGCTGCTCGACCTTGCCCGCGGGCTCGCCTAGCGCGTGAGCCCGACCTGGGCGAGCGCGCTAGACCACCCGGAAGTTCACGCGCTTGGCCGCCGCGCGGTTGCCGGCCGCGTCGGTCGCGGTGATCACGGCGCGGTAGCGACCGCGACTGAGCGCCTTGCGGCCGATGCGGCCGGAGAACTTGAGTGTGTTGGCGCCCTTCTTGCCGGTCCGGATGAGGTTGCCCGCGCTCCTGCCGTTGCGCCGCAGGATCCTCACGGTCACCTTGGCGTTCTCGCTGAGCGTGAAGCGGAAGCGCGTTCCGCGGACCCTCGCCGTAGTCGTCGTGCGGGCACGCCCGACGGCGAAGACCTTGTTGGTGCTGCGGAACCGGGTGATGAGCGGCGGCTGCGTGTCGCGGGTGTCGGCGCCCGTGCCAGTGGGGCCCGTGCCGGCCGGCGGCATGGCGCCCTCGCCGCCCGCGGGCGGGTCGCCGGCGCTGGCGGGCGGAGGCGGCGCCGGGCTGGGCGGCGTCGGGCTGGGCGGCGCCGGGAGCTCGAACGGGCCGACGTCGCGGCGCGCCTTGCCATCCACGTTGCCGTCGGTGACGAGCGGGTTTCTGTCCAGGTCGAGCCCCTGCGGCGTGGCGGGGTCGCCCGCGTCGATGAGCGGTGAACCCGGCAGCAGGTGGTAATTGCCGGTAGCGGAATTGGCGAAGCTGGCGTCGCTCACATTCGTGATGCCAGTCTGAGTGATGCCGGCGCCCGGCCCGGAGGCAGTGGCCTTGGTGGCGTCGTAGTCGGAGTACGAGACCGTGGCATGCACGAGGCCGGAACCGCCGAAGCTCAGCATGTTCAACGGCTTGTCGAAGCGCCGGATGATCGAGTTCTTGATCGTGATGGTCACTGAGTGGTTGGGGTCGACGAGGTTGCCCGCGGCCACGCCGGTGGTGCTCGGTCCGCCAGGCCCGTCGACAGCGACGCCATCGAGTTGGACCTGACCGTTGAATCCGGGCTGCTGCAGCGCGCTGATGCCCGTTGGGAATTGTCCGGTCACGCGAATCAGGCTGCTCCTGATTGTCGTCAGGTTCCCTTCCGTGATGACCCCGTTGTTCAAGCCCCGCGCGCGCACCCGTTCGAGCGTGCCCCCGTAGCGGCTCTCGACAGCGGTGCGCCCCACGACGATCGAGTCGCGGACCGTGCCGCCGCCCGCATCGAACACCACGCCCGTGGTCTCATCGGTCGTGCCGAGCTGGACCACGGACTCCTCGAGCACGCCCCCGTTCTTCAGGACGACCCCGATGTGGGAGGCGAGCTGGCCCGGATCCTCTGTCACGTGGATCTGTCGCGCCACGCCATCGGTCGCGAGTGCCTCATGAGCCAGCGTCGCGAACGGCGGTACGTGAACGGTGAGATCGTGGATGGACGTGCCCGGGCCGCCCATCAACCGCAGCACCCTCTGTGAAGCGGGGAAGGAGCCGGTGAGGATCGTCGTTCCCTGGCCCTTCCCGATTACTTCGACCGGCCCGGACTGGTAGTTGAAACCGGCGGCGTCGGGCGCGGTGTAGGTGCCGGCGCCGAGGAAGATGCGGTCGGCGTTCGGCGCGTCGTCCGCCTTGTTGAGCGCGTCCTCGAAGTGGCCGAGGTTGTTGGCTGCGTCGCAGGTCATCGCGACGTCCACGCAGTAGTCAGTGGCCGCCGCGGGCTGTGCCACCGCAAGTGCGGCTCCGAGGAGTACGAGCGGAAGAAGGGATGTGGGCTTGAGCATGCACACAATGCTCGTCCCGCCAGGATCGCTATGGAAGACGGCCGCCCGCCAACTTCGTGGCGGCTAACCGACGGTCGTCCTAGTCGTCGAGGATCGCCACCACGCGCGCCGGCGCGGCGCTGCCGCCCACGAGGCGCAGCGGGAAGCAGCAGACCCGGAAGCGGCTCGCCGGCAGCCGATCGAGGTTGGCGAGCCGCTCGATCTGGGAGTAGGCAAGGTCGGCCTGGTGCGCGGCCCAGAAGATGCCCGGCTGCTGCTGCGCCTTCGCCTCCTCCGCCTGCATCCACAGCGGCCGGTCCCAGCCCCAGGCATCGATGCCCATGACACGCACCCCGCGGTCGTAGAGCCAGTGGGTGGCGGGTGCGCTGACCCCGGGTCCACGCGCGATGTAGTCCGGTGCCGCCAGGAACGCGTCGCAGCCGGTGCGCACGAGCACGATGTCGAGCGGCGCCAGGTCGTGCTCGGCTCTGGCGAGCGCGGCTTCCAAATCGGCGGCTTCGATCACCTCCCTATCGGCGCGCTCGTGGAAGTCGAGGACGACCCCCGGAGCGAAGAACCACTCGAGCGGCAGCTCGTCGATCGTCTGGGCGCGCTCGCCGCCGATCCGCGAGTTGTAGTGATAGGGCGCGTCGAGATGGGTTGAGTTGTGCGTGCCGAGCCGGGTGAACGTCTCCACCGCCCAGCCTTCGCCATCACGGAGGAGCTCGGGGCCGACGCCGAACAGCGCCTGGATTGCGGCCGCGCCGGCGGCGTGGTCGGCGAACTCGATCTCAGTCCGCAGGAGGTCGGGCGCATCGCTCGGGCTAGGAACGATCGGCGCCGACAGGTCGACGATGCGCATGTGCGGATCGTCGCACGCAGAAGTCGCGTCAGCACCGGCGACCAACGACGCGCGCCCCGGTCGCTGGCAGGCGACCGCGTTCGATCTCGCGCTCCTCGACAGGACGGAGGTCCGCTCGGAGCCGCCAGCGATAAAGATATGGGCCCCGCTCTATCGCGGAGAACTCGAACCACGGCTTGAGAGCGGTGAGAATCGTGCTCAGCGGGTGGAGGTGCGCCTGTCGGTCGGCTACGACGGCGGTCGGGTCGACGTCGTCCACATCGACGGCGGGGCCCTGCGCCAGCCACCAACGCGCTGCGGTCACGTCGAGGCTCGCGACATCGAACTCGTCGATCACGAGATGTCCACCGGGGCGAACCACGGAAGCCAGGTGCCGGCACGATTCGTTGAGGGGTTCTACGTGGTGCAGGGACACGACCGCGAGGGCACCATCGAAGCTCTCGGGGAGCGCGTCGAGCTCGTGCAGCGGCACCGCCTGCACTTGCGGTGTGCGACTCGCTGGGTCGATCGCAGTGACGTCGTACCCGCGACCGCGCAGATGCTCGGCGAGCTCGCCGGTGCCCGCGCCCACTTCCAGCACGCGGGCAGGCGGCCGCGGCAGCGAATCCAGGACAAAGGCGACAAGGCTGTCGTCGACCACGTGCCGCGCGAGGGTAAAGGCCGCGACAGGCCCAGGCGTCGCGGCCTGGGGGTCCAGTCGTGTTCGGCGGCCGGTGTCACAGCGATGGGCGCGTTTTCGTCTTGATGGCTGGAAGCGAACGAGAGGAAGACGATGACGACTACGACACACACGCCCCGGATGCAGCTGCGCGAGGTCGCGCCCCACCAGCTCGGCGCGATGTACCGGCTCGAGCGGTCGATCGAGCTCGACAAAACGGTGCGCGAGCTGGTCAAGGTTCGCGCCTCGCAGATGAACGGCTGCGCCTACTGCATCGACATGCACTGGAAGGACGCGCGCGCCGCCCGCGAGAGCGAGGAGCGCCTCTACATGCTCGGCGCCTGGCGCGAAAGCCCGCTCTACGACGAACGCGAGCGGGCCGCGCTCGCCTTGTGCGAGGCGATGACGGCGATTGCCGATCGCGGCGTGCCCGACGACGTGTGGAGCGACGCGCGCGCGGCGTTCGGCGACGACGAGCTTGCACAACTCGTGTTCGCGATCGCTTCGATCAACACCTGGAATCGGCTGATGATCACGACGCGGGCGGAACCGGGTCGTTATCAGCCCACGCTCAGGTCGGCCGCATGACTTCGGCACAAGGCGGCACTACGGGCCGGCGGCCCACGGCGACACTCCGCCTGGGAGCTCAAGCGGATGTTCGTCGGGTGGCGTCGCCTGCTTGCCCCGCTCCTCCGCCGTTAGACGTCCCGTTCTCGCAAGCTTCGGCAGTCGAACCCGCGTGACCGACCAGTCACCGCCGCTGTCTTCCCGCGCGCCCCAGCGGAACGCATCACGCTCCGGATGCTCGGCGTTGAGCTTCGCCGCCGCTGCTGCCGCCTCATCGCGCGTCATGGGAGCAGCGTAGTCGCTTCTCGATGCCCCGCCTTCCGGCGAGGTCCCCACTGAGAGCAGCGGGACGCGCGTTCGCTTGAAGCGCAGCAGTCGCACGTGCGGGCGCCTACTCGGCCCCGCCCACCGCGGTGATCGGCGGCGTGCGCAGCGCGCGCCGCGTCGGCAGGGTCAACGCCAGCAGCGCCAGCAGGGCCGAGACGCCGAGGATGGCACCGAGCTGCACCGGCGGCACCGTTGGGCGCAAGCTGCCGGTCAGCGCGTGACTAAGCGGGAGCAACGCCGTGGCTGCGATTGCCAGGCCGACCCCGAGCCCGATCGTGACGATCAAGGCGGCCTCCCAGCGAGCCATCGAGCGGACCTGGCGAGTGGTTGCGCCCGTGAGTCGAAGGAGCGCGAGCTCGCGCCCGCGCCGCAGGGCGATCATCACCAACGTGTTGACAACGGCGATCGACGTGAAGACGAAGATCATCGCGACGAACAGCGGCCCGAGCCAGCGGTTCGTCTCGCGGTCGACGTCCTCCGCGCTCGCGATCGACGCGCGGTCGTGCACCCGCAGTCCCGGATACCGCGGCAGCAGCACCCGCAGCCGGGTGGAG
>Ga0126314_10000352_pt1 | contig 22905 bp, 24 predicted proteins | sample Plot105B_FD_92535 | JGI IMG/M metagenome (GOLD analysis project Ga0126314, IMG submission 92535) | Serpentine soil microbial communities from UC McLaughlin Reserve, CA, USA - Plot105B | ecosystem: Environmental > Terrestrial > Soil > Grasslands | place: USA: UC McLaughlin Reserve, Lake County... | reverse complement strand
TGTCTTCTCCTGATGATATTTATGTATCACAATCGCAGATCAAATTATTTGGACTTAAAACCGGTGATACTGTAAAAGGAAGCATTCGCCCGCCTAAAGAAGGAGAAAAATACTTCCCGCTGGTAAGAGTTGAAACCATCAATGGCCGCTTACCTGCAGATGTCAGAGACAGAGTTCCTTTCGACTACCTGACACCATTGTTTCCTACCGAACGATTAAACCTGTTCACTGAAACCAATAACTATTCGACACGTATCATCGACCTGTTTACACCAATTGGCAAGGGTCAGCGTGGTCTGATCGTTGCACAACCGAAAACAGGTAAGACCAATCTATTAAAAGAAGTCGCCAATGCTATAGCCAAAAATCATCCGGAAGTATATCTGATCATTTTACTGATCGATGAGCGTCCGGAAGAGGTGACCGACATGGCAAGAAGCGTACGTGCCGAGGTAATTGCTTCGACATTTGACGAACCTGCTGAACGCCACGTGAAGATTGCCAATATTGTTCTGGAAAAAGCAAAACGTCTGGTGGAATGCGGTCACGATGTGGTGATCCTTTTGGATTCTATTACCAGACTGGCAAGAGCCTATAATACAACCGCCCCCGCATCAGGTAAGATCCTTTCAGGTGGTGTGGATGCTAATGCTTTACACAAACCTAAACGGTTCTTTGGTGCAGCCCGGAATATAGAAAAAGGTGGTTCACTGACCATTTTGGCAACGGCCCTTACAGATACCGGCTCTAAAATGGACGAGGTGATCTTCGAAGAATTCAAGGGAACAGGTAATATGGAACTTCAGTTAGACCGTAAATTATCTAACAAACGTATCTTCCCTGCAATTGACATTACTGCTTCAAGCACAAGAAGGGACGATCTGTTACACGACAGAGATACCTTACAGCGTGTATGGATCCTGCGCAATCACCTGGCAGACATGAACGCCCAGGAGGCGATGGAATTTGTACAGGCACAAATAAAAGGCACCAAAAGCAATGAAGAATTCTTAATTTCAATGAACAGCTAGTTCAATGGTTAAAAAACACATCCCGAATGCAGTAACCTGTGCAAATCTGTTCTCAGGCTGCATCGGGATTGTTTATGCTTTTCAGGGCCAGCTGGAAACAGCGGCCCACTTTGTTTTGCTTTCAGGGATATTCGATTTTTTCGACGGATTTGCGGCCAGGTTATTAAATGTAAAATCTGCTATCGGTAAGGAACTCGATTCTTTAGCCGACATGGTTAGCTTTGGCTTCTTACCCGGAGTGGTTATGTTCCAGTTACTTGCACAAAGTGACTATTCATCCCCATACCTGCCCTATGCAGGATTTATCATTACGGTTTTCTCTGCGCTGAGACTCGCAAAATTTAATATTGACACCAGGCAAACTGAAGATTTCATAGGTCTCAATACGCCTATGAATACACTTTTCGTCGTTTCACTTCCATTCATTCGGCAGGATTATCCTGCTGTTATCAATTCAACGATTTTGCTACTGGCCCTTACCATTTTACTGAGCGGATTGCTGGTGAGTGAGATCAGAATTTTTTCACTCAAATTTGGTTCCTCAAGCTGGCAGCTGAACAAGATTAAGTACATTTTCCTGATCCTTTCTGCACTACTGATCGTCTTTCTTAAATTTGTAGCTGTACCTTTTATCCTGATATTATATATCGGACTCTCTATACTGCATTTCAGACAAGCCGGAAAAACAGGCTACAATTAAAGTCTTTTTTCCAGTTCTGCCCTGGCAACATCAAGCTGTTTATACAGCACCTCTGTAAAGGCCGATATCTCTGCACAATTCCCTGGCAGTAAATCAAGATTATTTAATTCTCTGGCGTCATGCTCGATCTGTTGCATAAATTCCTTCGCATCTTCCCTGCCCACATATACAAATGTTGGTTTAATCTTGTGCGCACTTGCGGCTACCTTACTCCAGTCCTGCCCGGCGACAGCTTCCTGAAGTTCGGCGATGTACAACGGAGTTTGTGCTTTGAAAATATCAATCATTTCAATGATAAACTCAGCGCTGTCTCCGCACATATCTCTAAGATAGGTCAGATCTAAAGGTTCATTATTTTTTTCTACGTTAATCATCTAAACAAAACTAAAAATTAATTTTTGATACTGTCAATTTATCAGATAAACTTTTCAGTAGCTCTGATACAGTTTTTTTCAACACCGGGTGCAAATAATCGGAGGCGATTTCAGCAAGTGGCTCGAGAACAAATTTCCTGTCCTGCATATGCGGATGCGGAATATGCAGCCTGTCTTTTTCATCTACAATCAGGTCATCGTAAAGAATCAGGTCTATATCCATTAGTCTGGCACCCCATTTTTCGTCTCTTATTCTGCCCAGCTCCTGTTCTATTTTTAATGCTTCCTCTAAAACTTCCAATGGACTCAATCCTGTGCCCACACCGAGTGCTACATTTAAAAAAGACGGCTGATCCTGTTTGCCCCAGGCGGCTGTTTCGTAGACCGAGGATTGTGCGAAAACCGTCCCTATCTTCTCTCCAATTTTGTCAACAGCATCCTGAATTAACTGCATTCTATCCCCGAGATTACTACCAAGTAACAAATAAACTTTTTTGTTATCCAATGCCATACAAGCCCCTTAGGGTATTTTTTTATTTATATTTACAAATTAAATACTTAACCCGCACATGAGAGAATTTTTCAAGTATGTTTTTGCTACAATCTTAGGTTTTATCATTTCTATCGCTATAATCGGTGTACTGACATTTGCGCTGATCATAGGTATAATCTCTTCCATAGATGATGACAAAAGTGTACTCATTAGTAACAATTCTGTGCTGTTCTTAAATCTCGATCAGGCAATTGTAGAACGCACTCCGCATGATACTTTTGCAAACCTGCCAATTGTAGGCTCTGATGCTGAAAGAAGCATCGGTTTTAACGACATCATCAGGTCTTTGGAAAAGGCCAAAAAGGATGACAAGATCACCTGCATTTACCTAAGCGTGTCCTCTCCCAACGCCGGTTATGCTACAATGACTGAGATCAGGAATGCCATTATCGATTTCAGGAAAAGCGGAAAAAAGGTTATCGCTTACAGCGAGGTGTATACCCAGGGTGCTTATTACCTGGCTTCAGCAGCAGACAAAGTTTATCTGAACCCACAAGGAGCCCTAGAATTTAAAGGCCTGAGCTCAAAGCTGATGTTCTTTAAGGGCGCGCTCGACAAATTGGGCGTTGAAGCGCAGATCATCCGTGTAGGAAGTTATAAAAGTGCTGTCGAGCCATTTATCACTGATAAAATGAGCGATAACAACCGTGAACAGGTTACAGCCTATTTAAATGGCTTGTACCATACCTTTTTGCAGGGAATCTCGAAAAGCAGAAATATCGGTACCGATTCACTTCATCAAATTGCCGACGAGTACAAGGTTCATCAGGCTAAGGATGCTTTGGCTTTTAGAATGGTTGACGGATTAAAATATAAAGACGAGATACTCGAGGAATTGAAATCACTGAGCGACACAGAAAAGAAAAATAACATAATTTCCGTCACTATAAATGACTATGCCAAAAGCCTGTCTGAAGAAACAGATTCCGGCAATAAAGAAAAGATTGCGGTTATCTACGCGAACGGAGATATCATGGGCGGTGAAGGCAACAATGAAACCATTGGCTCTGAAAAGATCTCCAGAACGATCAGGAAAGCACGCCTGGACAGCAGTGTGAAAGCCATTGTACTCCGCGTCAATTCTCCCGGAGGAAGTGCCCTGGCTTCCGATGTCATACTTAGAGAAATCCTGCTCACGAAAAAGACAAAACCGGTAATCGCTTCTTTTGGGGATGTCGCCGCTTCCGGTGGATATTATATTGCATGCGCAGCTGATTCCATCTTTGTGCAACCCAATACCATTACGGGCTCTATAGGAGTTTTCGGTGTCATTCCAAACTTTCAGAATCTGCTCAATAATAAACTAGGTATCACCTTCGACGGAGTTAAAACCGGTAAATACGCAGACATCATGAGCGTCAGCAGACCAATGACAGCGGGAGAAAAGCTAATCATCCAACAGGATGTAAACCATGTCTATGATACATTCATCACGCATGTATCCAATGGCCGCAAAAAAACGAAAGCATATATAGACAGTATTGGTGGTGGCCGTGTCTGGGTGGGCACAGATGCTGTCAAGATAGGTCTTGCTGATCGTACAGGCAGTTTCAAAGACGCCATTACCGCAGCTGCTAAAAAAGCCAAAATAAAAGATTATAATGTTGTAGAATACCCTGAGATGCTGAGTCCGCTAAAAACATTTATACAGGACGGAACAGATAAGATCAAAACTTATTATGCCAAAGAAGAATTGGGTGAGAACTACCGCATATATGAACAGTTGAAATCTGCCATTTCAAAATCCGGTGTTCAGACCAGAATGCCATTTCAAATCGTAATAGAATAACAATCCAGTCATTTATGGAAAACAAAGCCATTGCCCGTACGCTGCGTCTGCTTTCTCATCTGATGGAGCTGCATAATGTAAATCCCTTTAAGATCAAATCTGTTGCCAATGCCGCCTTTAAGGTAGACAAATTGCCTTTCGCTATAAAAACCAAAACGGTCGAAGAGATTGCACAGATAGACGGGCTTGGCAAAAGTATATCCGCTAAAGTATGGGAACTTCTGCAAACCGGAACGATGACCGAATTGCAGGAAATCCTGAAAGAAACACCGGAAGGCATCGTTGAAATGCTGAGTATTAAAGGCATAGGCCCGAAAAAGATCGCAACCATCTGGAAGGACCTGGGTATAGAAAATATCGGTGAGCTATATTATGCCTGCAATGAAAACCGGCTGATCGAAGCCAAAGGTTTCGGATTGAAAACTCAGGAAGAAATCAAAAAGATCATTGAATTTCAAATGGCGGGCCATGGAAAGTTTCTTTATGCCCAGGCAGAACCGCTGGTTAATAAACTGTACGAAGACCTTGCAGTTTGGCTAAATACGATCAGTGATGCACCTCTGCTTGGAATTGCGGGCGCATACCGCAGATGTCTGGAAATTATTGAAGAAATAGCATATGTCATCGGCGCCGGCCGAACAGAGGAAATTTACGATAAGATCGCCCAATTCGAACCTTTACAATTTGACCTGCAGGACGATAGTAGCCTTGTCGCACTTAGCCCCTTCGGACTGAAGATCAAGCTCCATATTTGTGATAAAAATGATTTTTATCTGAACTGGTTTAAACATACCGGCAATGAACAGCATGTTAATGCGGTAATTGAACTGGCCGGACAAGGGCCCTTCGCGAGCGAACAGGCCATTTATCAACAAGCAGGATTGTCATTTATCCAGCCTGAACTGAGAGAGGGTACCAATGAAATTGAACTGGCTAAAGCGAACAAACTACCAAATCTCATTACTTATGAGGATTTAAAAGGAAGTCTGCACAACCATTCCACCTGGAGCGATGGCGTTCATACCCTGGAAGAAATGGCATTGTACTGTAAAGATCATCTTCAACTGGAGTATCTGGGCATCTGTGACCACTCTAAATCTGCATTCTACGCCAATGGATTAAACGAGCAGCGTCTCTTCGGACAACATCAGGAAATTGATGCGCTTAACGCAAGACTTGCACCTTTCAAAATATTTAAAGGCATAGAAAGCGACATACTTTACGACGGCGCATTGGATTACAGCGATGAAATACTCAGAACATTCGATTTTGTCGTTGCATCAGTGCACAGCAATCTGCGCATGGACGAAGACAAGGCAACATCAAGATTAATTAAAGCCATTGAAAATCCATACACAACAATCCTCGGCCACCCTACAGGCCGGCTGCTGCTGAGCAGGAAAGGCTACCCCATCGATTATGCAAAAGTAATCGACGCCTGTGCAGCAAATAAAGTAGTCATAGAGATCAATGCCAATCCGCTCCGTCTGGATCTGGACTGGCGCTGGCATAAATATGCACTGGATAAAGGCGTATTGCTTTCTGTAAATCCCGATGCACACAGAACCGAGGGCTTTCACGATATGCGTTACGGAATCCTTGTTGCGAGAAAAGGTGGCCTTCAGCCACAGCAATGTCTAAATGCCCTTTCTCTGCAAGATATCTCGCAATACTTCAACAATAAAAAATAGTTATCCTTACCTTTACTTCATGATAAGTCAGCTTTGCAATACCATATTTCAGAACGCGATCAATGATTACCATGTTCACGATGATATTGAACGGCCTATTGAAAACACCTATCGGATCGGCACAATTGAACACCTGCTGTATCTCAAATGCTGGATAGACACTGTTCAGTGGCATATGGAAGACGTAGTCAGAAACCCCGACATCGCACCAGCAGAGGGCTTACAGTGGAAAAGGCGCATAGATGCTTCCAACCAGGAAAGAACCGATGTGGTAGAATATATCGACAGCTTTTTACTTGAAGAATATAAGGATGTCCAGGCGAAAACTGACGCGAAGATCAACTCAGAAAGCCCTGCATGGGTTATTGACCGTTTGTCGATTCTCGCACTTAAGGTATATCATATGCAGGAAGAAACTACGCGTCCCGGAGCCTCTGAGGAGCACAAACGCATTTGTTCAGAAAAGCTGAATATCCTGCTGAATCAAAGAACTGACCTTTCGGGCAGTCTTGATGACCTCATCACAGACATACAGCATGGCGACAAATACATGAAGGTCTATAAACAGATGAAGATGTATAACGATCCAAATCTAAATCCTGTACTCTATAACAATAAATAATTGATGGCTGGAAAAGCGAAATTATTAATTATTCGTTTTTCTGCCATGGGCGACGTGGCCATGACTGCTCCTGTCCTGAAGGAATTCAGGGCAAAATATCCTGATGTCGAACTGGTTGTGGTGAGCCGAGCATTGTTCAAACCATTTTTCAACGACATCGATAATCTATCTTTCGAAGCCATTGAACCGGGAGGAAAACACAAAGGCTTCTTTGGGCTGGTCCGCTTATTCAGGCAATTAAAAACACATAAAATCACTGCCGTTGCGGATCTGCACAACAACCTGCGCAGCAAAGTACTTACAAGCCTCTTTATGCTGACGGGGATAAGTTCGGCAACCCTGAACAAGGGCAGATCTGAAAAAAAGCAACTCACCAGAAAAATAAACAAACAACTAATTCCATTAAAGCTTACCGTTCAGCGCTATGCAGATGTTTTCGCTCAGCTTGGATATCCGATCGCATTAAAAAACACGCTGCAAAAGACAGCGGCAGAAGCCTTGTCGGGAATCGGATTTGAGCCTGAGCTGCAAAACATTATTGATTCAAAACACCAAAATCCAATCCAAAAATGGATTGGCTTAAGTCCTTTTGCCCAACACAAGCAAAAGGTATATCCCTATCACAAACTTGAAGAAGTAATCCTGACTTTAGCCGGACTCGGACATCAGGTTTTTATATTCGGAGGTTCTGAAGAAGAACAACGTATCGCAGAAAACTGGGCATCCAAACACATCAATATAATTTCCCTGGTAAGGACAATGAAACTGGAAGATGAACTAAAGTTTATCTCCAACCTCGATCTGATGTTGAGTATGGATTCATCAGGTATGCACCTGGCCTCATTAAAGAATATCCCTGCAATTTCTGTATGGGGTGCCACACACCCCTACGCTGGTTTCCTGGGCTATGGACAGTCCATCAGCGATGCAGTTCAGACCGACCTCTATTGCAGGCCATGTTCCGTATACGGCAATGTGCCATGTTACAGAGGTGATTTCGCCTGCATGAACAATTTATCACCCCAGACTGTTATAGACACAGTATTAAACAAACTGCAATAATGAGTAAACAGCTGCTGCTAATAAGACATGGAAAATCTGAATGGGGAAATGCCCACCTCGCCGATTTCGACAGGCCGCTAAATCCAAGAGGTCATAGAAACGCCCCGGAAATGGCTTCCAGGATTGCATTTAAGAGCCTGATACCACAGTTGATCGTCAGCAGCCCTGCAATGAGAGCGACTACAACAGCCAGACACTTCTCAGAAGTATGGGAAATGTCTTCCGACCGGTTTCAGCAGGAACCCGATATCTACGAGGCAAACACGATTACGCTTTTGAAAATAGTGAACAATCTGGATAATCAATATGACCATGTTGCTTTATTCGGCCACAACCCCGGTTTTACTGATTTTGCGAATTACCTCACCAATGCCGGTATTTACAATATTCCAACCTGCGGAACCGTCCTCATTTCCTTTGAAACAGACGACTGGAAGGAAGTCAGTCATTCCAGCGGAACACTTCTTGAATTCGATTACCCAAAAAGTGCCGATGAAGACTGATGAATATTAAAAATGAAGATGCTTCACCGTCAGCCCGTTATTGATCAGCTGTTTCAGTGAATCCACACCAATTCTCAAATGTGTATCTACAAAATTGGTCGTTACACTACTGTCACTCTCAGTCGTCTTCACGCCCTCAGGAATCATCGGTTGATCAGACACCAACAATAGAGCACCGGTTGGAATCTTATTTGCGAACCCTGTAGTAAATATCGTTGCCGTTTCCATATCTACAGCCATAGCCCTTAAAGTTTTCAGGTATTTCTTAAACTCCTTATCGTGCTCCCATACCCTGCGGTTGGTGGTGTAGCAGGTACCCGTCCAGTAATCCCTGGAGTGATCACGAATGGTGGTAGAGATGGCTTTTTGCAAAGCGAATGAAGGCAGCGCAGGAACCTCGGGAGGCATATAGTCATTAGAAGTCCCCTCTCCTCTTATCGCAGCAATCGGCAGTATCAGATCACCCAATTGATTTTTCTTCTTTAAACCACCGCATTTACCTAAAAATAGCACTGCCTTGGGGCTTATAGCAGTCAGCAGATCCATCATCGTTGCAGCCATCGGGCTCCCCATACCGAAATTGATAATGGTAATGCCATTGGCAGTAACGCTCTGCATGGGCTTATCCAATCCCATAATAGGCGCATCATTATTCCATTCTGAGAACATCTGTACGTACCTGCTGAAATTAGTAAGCAGTATATATTCACCGAACTGATCCAATGGCCTGCCCGTATAGCGTGGCAGCCAGTTGTTTACAATATCCGTTTTGCTCTTTAATCCTTTTTTTACCGGAGAATTAACCTCTTTTATCTTTTTCGCCTTCTTAACGATCTCCTCGTCTTTCTTTACATCTTTTTCTTCATTCATATATTTCTCCTTTTAATCATTCATTCTATGTCATCCATTTCAAGCAGCCGGATCTCCAGCTTCAATAACCTTCAGTTCTTATTAAGAATTCACACTATTTATTGCCGCATTTTTAAGCGTACCCAATTTCTAACTTCGCCGCACCTATAACATATTTCCCCGAACTGTCAGGCAGTATCTTCTTTCTGCACCAGCGCGGAGCAGAAAAAATCACCTTCTCAGAGAAGACATCAGCGCCCCTGTTGCGAAGCTTCAGGGGATGCAGTCTTCGAAGAGAACGGTGATTTTTCCAGCTCCAAGCGATTCCCCAAAAACTCAAAGCTATCATCACCAAATACAGATCCTCATAACGACCTTCGCCAGCATGACGAATTTGTTTTGTGGTCAGGATAACAGCAATGATTACCTCAAATAACAAGTTAAAAAAAATCCCCGGCAAATATGCCGGGGATTCAAATCATTTAAGCCGCTTTCAGCTTTTTAAAATCAGCCTTTTCAAACTTCTCGACTGCATAATCGAGATTGATGACCAGTTCACTAATCTCTGTCTCCGATGGAATTTCAAACATCGCATCCAGCATAATGGCCTCGCAAATAGACCGCAGCCCCCTTGCACCCAGCTTATACTCCATAGCCTTATCCACAATGAAATCAAGCACATCATCATCAAACACCAGCTTCACCTTTTCATATTCAAAAAGTTTTACATACTGGCGAAGCAAAGAATTCTTAGGCTCAGTCAATATATTTCTCAATGCCTGCTTATCTAAAGGATTCAGGTGTGTCAATACCGGCACACGTCCAATCAGTTCAGGAATCAAACCAAAGGACTTTAAATCCTGAGGCGTAATGTACTTATACAGATTCTTCAGATCAAGATCCACATCATCCTTCTTCACCTTATAACCAACGGCCTGTGTACGCAACCTGTTGGCGATTTTACGTTCAATACCATCAAACGCACCACCACAAATGAACAGGATGTTATTCGTATTCACCGGAATCATCTTCTGATCAGGATGCTTACGCCCACCCTGAGGCGGAACATTCACAACCGTACCCTCCAGGATCTTGAGCAAAGCCTGCTGCACACCCTCACCCGATACGTCCCTGGTAATAGAAGGGTTATCACTTTTACGTGCCACCTTATCCACCTCATCAATATATACAATACCACGTTCAGCAGAAGCCACATCATAATCCGCAGCCTGCAATAAGCGGGTCAGTATACTCTCCACATCCTCACCAACATATCCTGCTTCAGTCAAAACTGTAGCATCACAGATACAAAAAGGCACATGCAAAATCTTAGCAATTGTTTTGGCCAGTAAAGTCTTACCCGTACCAGTCTCACCTACCAACATGATGTTAGACTTCTCAATCTCCACTTCGTCACCCTTGTCTACCTTTTGGCTCAGTCGCTTATAGTGATTATACACCGCAACAGACAATACTTTTTTAGCATCATCCTGACCAATAACATACTGATCAATATGCGCCTTAATCTCCTGCGGTTTCAGCAACACGACCGAAGAATCCAAAGGCTTTCCCTTTTTACTTCCCAGCTCCTGAACCAGCAGCTGATTAGCCTGGGTTACACATTTATCACAAATGTATGCATCCAACCCCTCAATAAGCATTAAAGTATCCTGCTTACCAGAGCCGCAAAAAGAGCAACGGGAATCTTTACTTTGTTTAGCCATATTATTTTTCTTTCTTAGTGCTACCAAGCACCTCATCAATCATTCCAAAACTCTTTGCTTCATCAGCCTTCATCCAGTAATCACGGTCCGAAGCCTTTTCTACCCATTCATAAGTCTGACCTGAATGAGAAGAGATGATATCATACAACTCCTTTTTCAGTTTCAGCATCTCTCTCAGGTTGATCTCCATATCAGAAGCCACACCCTGAGCACCACCCGAAGGCTGGTGAATCATCACGCGTGAATGCTTTAAAGCAGCACGCTTACCAGCAGCACCGGCAACCAGTAAAACCGCACCCATCGATGCCGCCATACCCGTACAGATCGTAGCCACATCAGGACTAATGTACTGCATCGTATCATAAATACCCAAACCAGCATATACCGAACCACCCGGTGAATTGATATAGATCTGGATATCCCTGTTGTTGTCTACAGACTGCAAAAACAACAGCTGAGCCTGTATAATATTTGCGTTTCCATCATAGATGGCGTCACCTAAAAAGATAATGCGGTCCATCATCAGACGTGAAAACACATCCATTTGAGCCACATTTAATTGACGCTCCTCGATGATATAAGGAGTCATGCTTTTTGGAGAATTGTTAGTTGCCCCTATATAACGGTCTACATTTAAACCGTTGATACGATGATGTTTAACTGCGTATTTTCTAAATTCGTCTTTATCGATCTTCATAGTTTTTCTATTTTATTGTTTCTGAGGTCGTTTGATTAAGCCCCATGAGTGTCTTTCTTAATGCGTACAGAACTTAACTCCTTCAATTAACACCGCCAAAGTAATTAAACTAAGTTGGTAATTTATTGTGGGATTGTAAAATTTGAACATCTTTTATATGCGTAAGGCGGCCTTAAAAAAGCCGCCTTACATCCATTATCAAATTAAATTCAGCTGATCTTAAACACCAGCCTTGCCTTGCGGCAATTACTTCAACTCTATAAATTTGTTATAAGCTATTTCTTTTGGTTCTACAGTAGCAACAGACTTGATCAGTTCAAAAACCTTAATGGCCTTCACCTCATCAAAAATACGGTTGGCATTGTCCTTCTCTTTCAGGAAAGTAGCCGTATACTCAGCAAGCTGATCTTCAGGGAGCGGAGCCGGGCTGTACATTCTGAACTGCGCATCCAAACGCTGTTTCGCAGTCTGAAAAACATCCTCGTATTTAATCTCGATGCTGTTGTCCTTGATCAGTTTATTCTCGATCAAAGTCCATTTCAGATTTTTTGCAAAATCATCATAACCTTCAGCCAATTCAGCCTCAGTCAGTTTCTCGTTGGTAGCCTTAAGCCATTTACGCAAAAACTCATCCGGCAAGTCAATCTTAACACCATCAATCACCTGAGTATAGATATCATTCTGCAGTTTACGGTCAGAATCCTGGCCAAACATACCTTCAATCTCCTCAGTGATCTTAGCTGTAAAACCAGCCTCATCTGTCACTGTACCTGCACCAAACAATTTATCAAAGAACTCCTGATTTAAATCGGCCTCTTCCAGACGGTTTACATTTTTAACCGTTACCTGGAATTTAGATTTTGCCTCCTTAGCGTCCTCTTCGCTAATGTTCAATAACTTGGCGATGATCACCTCATTCTTGTCAAAAGCTTTGTGAACATCCAGTTCAACAACATCATCCTTTTTCAAACCGATCAAAGATTTCAGGATCTTTTTATCAGTAACCTGATCTAAACGAATAGACCCTGTTGCAGTAATGCCACCTTCAAAAACTGAACCATCCGTGCCAAGCTGTGTTAATTCGGCATAAATCACGTCATCTTCTGCCGAAACTTCAGGGTTTGTCATTTTGCCATAGCTTTTGCGGATATTCTTAACCCTTGAAGCCAGTGTTTCTTCATCAGCTTTCACTACATATTGAGTAAACTTATCTTTAGAAGTAACGTTCACATCAATTGCAGGCGCCAGTCCAAGTTCATAATCAAACTCAAACTCATCCGTATAATCCCATTTGAATTCTTTTGAATCGTCCACTACAGGTAATGGCTGACCAAGAATTTCTACTTTGTTATCAGTAAGGTGTTTATTTAATGTCTCGCTTAACAGGTTGTTGATTTCCTCAACCAAAATACTTCTGCCATACATTTTCTTGATGTGTGCAGCAGGAACCATACCCTTACGGAAACCGGGAAGGTTTGCTTTTTTAGCTTGTTCTTTAATTGATTTGTCAACCTTTGCCGCATAATCTTCAGGCGCAATCTTGATCTTTACAACTGCGTTTAGGTCGTTAATTTTTTCCTGTGTAATGTTCATTTCTTTGAATCAATATTTTGGTTTGTCAAACTGTACATTGTATATCTAAATTCTGCCTATCTAAACCAAAAGCAGCCCGATCGAGCTGCTTTTGATAATTGTGCGGAAGAAGGGACTCGAACCCCCACGCCGTGAAGCGCCAGATCCTAAGTCTGGTGCGGCTACCAATTACGCCACTTCCGCAGTTAGGATTTATTTAGGACTGCAAAGATAGAGAATGTTTTCAATTTCCAAAACTGTTTGAGAATTATTTTCCCTTAAAATATGAAGTATACTGATAGCCATCGTTTTAATTTCCGAACTCGTTGCTTCTCCGGTGCATTATCAAAAAACGGTGCGCGCTGTCTAAAGAGAGTTAACCAGAGCAAGTCCAGAAACCTTGGATTGTTTAAAGGCCTTTATTTGATTGATATAGATCTTTTCAATTCAACTGTAGCCCATAGTTGGCATTTTAATCTCATATTAAATAAACGGCATTAATAAGCCTGTATCAGTACCTCAGCAGGGATATGTAGAACATCAGTCAGCTTACGGATCATAGATAAACTCAGTTTTCGTTTACCCGAAAGAATTTCAGATTTACGGGATCGTGTGCCCAATAAATTACTCAACTCATTTTCCGACAAATTCATCTGCTCCATACGGAACTTGATAGCCCTAATAGGATTTGGATACGCAACCGGATAATGTGCCAATTCATACTCCTTAATCAGCAGACTAAGAACCTCCATTTCATCAGAAGCAGCGGAACCCTCTTTAAGATCAGTCTGCATTAATTCATAAGCACGAGCCAGCGCATCATTATATTCTTCTTCGGTCTTAACAGGTTTTAACATAACTGATCGTTTTAGCATTTATTTTATCATACTGCTTGTGGCTTCCAAACCAAACCACAAAAACAATTTTCAAACGGTATTCAATATCCACAATCAGACGATAACTATTGCCATGGATATTAAACACTACTCTTTTTTCACTCAGAATCGAAGCATTTTTATACTGCGCTTTCAATTCATTCGGATTACCCCATGATGCGGAGACTGCCTCCTCATGCCAGCTCAACAGTGCCTGTTCAGCATGATGAAATTCATCGATATAGTCCTTTAATGTTTTAATGGCTATTACCCGCATACAGAAGCAAAGATACAAAATTGTTCCCAAAAAGGGAACAACAGATTATTCAATAAAATACAACACCCTACTATCTTCCTGATTTATAGTTTATCATTTGAAGATAGAAGCCTTTATTCCATCAAGAACAATAGGATGAAGTTAATTATTATGGCTAGAATCGGATTTAGTATTAGTGTATAACTGCGTTCTAGAGTGGTTACGGGTGTTTTTTCGGAGGAGTATTGTTTAATATTTAGTGGAGAATATCGGAGTAAATATTTATCTGTTTATTTACTGAAATTTTCAAAGTTATTGGTTGAGTTATTTTTCAATCCATCGGTGCAATTAGCTCATTTTATTTCAAGTATTGCTCTTCAGTTACTTGTTCCATCCAATTTACAGGCGAGCCATTTAATTTTTCCTGGATTGCAATGTGACTCATTGCTGTTGTCGAAGTTGCGCCATGCCAATGTTTTTCCTCAGGGGCGAAATAAACCACATCCCCTTGACGGATTTCTTCGATGTCTCCACCCTCTTTTTGTGCCCAACCAAATCCGGAGGTAACAATGAGGGTCTGTCCAAATGGATGGGTATGCCATGCTGTCCGTGCACCTGGCTCGAAAGTAACCAATGCCATTGCTACCCGAGAAGGTTCAGGGGGACTGATCAACGGGTCAATTCTTACCGTTCCTGTAAAATATTCTTCTGGGCCTTTTGTTGAGGGCTGTGAGCCGTTACGTATGATTTCCATATTGATTTTCTATTTTTAAAGGTACTTCCTTAAATCTTCTTTTAATAACTGCTACTTAACATTTTGATAGATTTCATCTGTAACAGCTTCGTCCCATTTTACTATACCTTTTTCGGTATTGGGAACGATGTACAATTGCTGCAAACCGACTTCAGCACTTGCTCCGTGCCAATGGCGAACATTGGGCGGACATTTTACAATGCCTCCTTTTTTGATGATTTCAATAGGTTTTCCTTCAATTTGATGATAACCAACTCCGTCCGTAATGATTAATATCTGACCTGCAGGATGGCTGTGCCAATTGCTTCTAGCACCTGGTTCAAAATATACATTTCCTACTGCAGTGGTGAAAGTGCTGTCTGCATCAACCAAGCCAGTATTGTAGGCATTTCCGGTAAACGTCTCGCTCAATCCTTTTTCTCCTTTCGGGAAAATTTCGGTCAGCTTTCTTTTATCCGTTGTTATATTTTGTTTGTTTTGATTGCAGGCCATTAATATCAATGAGGTGAAAATTGCAATTAATGTGTTTTTGATATACATAATCTAAATTTTATAATTTAAGGTTATGAAAAACTCACTACGGGGGATTCCACATTTTACAATGGCGTTGCCAACACCCTCTTCATTGCCATAAGCCTGTGCAGTATCGATCGAACGATAGCCCACACTGATGGCTTGCGATAGATTTTCACATTCTTCAGGTGAAATCTGATAGACACCATAACCCAGAATGGGCATTTCTAATCCATTATAATATTATATTTTTCATAATGATCTGATTTTAATTGTTCTCAAATTTTACAACCACGTTTCCACTACCCACTGCAGCAGCAAGCCCTGTGGGATTGTCGATGTATCCTAATTTGGTATAGCTGTAAGTGGTGGTGAAATTCTTATAAAAGAGCACAAGCACATTGTTTCCGTATAACGTTAGATCACCAGCTTTAATTGCACCGCCAACCGATGCATTGGTTGGAAGCGGGATGGACAAATCGTAGTATTTTTCGTTTGCGTTTAGTTCTTTCATATCAATGGTAAGCGGTAATCTTGCCTTAAACTCGTTAGCGCTTGCATTGCCATATAGTGTTGCAGTAAAAACCGCTGTGCCGACAGTAATCTTCATTTTGGTTGCTGAAACGTTGTTATTTCCGGCTTCGTTATTTTGAGCTGGCATTGTTTTATCATCTTTACCGCAACTTGCAGTGCAAGCAGAAATAGAGAAAAAAACAACAATAATTGTTATTAAAGATTTCATGATATCAAGTTTAAGCTTACTTCAAATGGGTTTTGAAAAATGTTTCCAATTTGTCAAATGGGATCAGGTCGGTCTTATCGTAAAGATCAACGTGTCCCGCACCCTTAACATAAACCAACTCTTTGGGCATTGCCGCTCTCTTGTAAGCATCTTCGCTGAACTCTTTTGAATGGGCCTGATCTCCGGTAATAAAGAGCATCGGGCGTGGCGAGATGGTTTCTATGTCGTTGAAAGGATAGAAGTTCATGAACTTTGTGTTACTGCTCAAGGTTGGTTTTGTCGTAGTTTCCTTGGATGCGCCCTTTGGTGTATACTCACCACGCTTAGTCCGATAAAAATCAAAGAACTCGAGCTGTATCGGATGTGTGTTTTCATCTAATTCAAGAACCGTTCCACCAGTATATTTGACTGATCCACCAGCAAATTCTATATAACGTTGATCTGCCGCTTCTGCAATGATTTGCTTTCTCTGTTCTAGTGTTTGTGAATGGTTCAGGGCATCACGGCTGGCCGAGCCCATATCATACATGCTTACCGTAGCAACTGCCTTCATTCTCGGGTCGATCTTAGCTGCACTGATTACAAAACTTCCACTGCCACAAACACCGATTATCCCAATGTTATTCCTATCCACGAAATCACGGGTCCCCAGAAAGTCAACAGCGGCACTAAAATCCTCGGCATAAACATCTGGTAAAACCGCATTACGGGGTTTACCTTCGCTTTCTCCCCAAAACGACAGATCAATGGCCAGGGTTATAAAGCCTCGAGCTGCCATGCTGGAAGCATATACATCGGCACTTTGTTCTTTCACGGCGCCCATCGGGTGACCAACAATGATTGCTGAATGTTTGGCAGTAAGATTCAGGCTTTTAGGAATGAACAGATGTCCTACAACATCCATTTGATATAGATTTTTGAAAGTAACCTTGTACATTTCAATACTGTCAGCCACTTTAAAAGTGGTATAATCTTTTGGTGATAGCTTTTCCATTACTTCTGGTTTATTTGCTTGTTGCTTTTCTTTTTTTTCTGTGCAGGCCTGTGCTAAGATCACAAGGGATGCCACTATTATCATTTTTATCGGTTTCATCATTTTGTCTACTTTTCCTTAAATTGATTTTATGAATTTTGCAGGAATTCCTCCCACGATGGTATTGTCGGGCACATCTTTTGAAACAACTGAGCCTGCAGCCACTACCGAATTCTCTCCAATCGTTACACCTTGCAGGATGGTAGCATTTGCACCGATCCAAGCGTTCTTTTTGATATGGATAGGTTTTGCAATTAACGAATGTCGGTCTGCAATCGAAGTTGGATGCCCTTCGGATAACAGACTAACTCTTGGGGCTATCTGTACGTTGTCCTCAATGGTGATGCCCCCTAGATCTAGAAACACACAATCAAAGTTGATGAATACATTTTTGCCGATCTTGGTTTGTTTTCCGTAATTGATGTACAATGGCGTAAAAACGTCAACACTTTTGTCAATTTCTGAACCCGTGATCTCGCTCAACAAACTTCTGGCTTCATCAGGATCAGGCGTACTGTTCATTTGGACCAGGAGTTTCTTTGTGATGAAAGATTCCTGACGCATTCTGTATGCCTCGGGGTCGTTTGGTAAAATGGTTTCCCCTATTCTCAACCGCTCAAAAATATCTTGCTTGTTCATTCCCATACTTTTAAAAGATCAAAGATAAAGGTATTTCAAAAGTGTTTTGTTACATTTATTTCGCAAGTAATGCCACATATTACCTATTGTTAATTTATTCTTCTATTTTTACCTAGTATGGCAGCAAATCAAAAAATTATGCTCTGCAAAGCGGTATCTGGAAGTCATTTTCCAGAGGATTTTAATATTCGGTTTCATACACATATCTATTGTCAAAGTGGGAGCGTGAAATTTGTCTTTAATGGCAAGCAATATCAAAGTAAAAAAGGCGAGTTTATCTTTTGGTTGGCGGGCATTAATGTTTCAGACTTGTCTTTTTCAAAAAATTTTAAAGCCACAATTTTGTTTGTCGAAAGCGGTTTACTTACCGCAAATTTGCCGAGTGCCACGGCAAGCATCGACAGCATTATACATTCCAAAAAATATCCGATTTTGCATCCGGATAAAAAAGACAAGGAAAAAATCCTTAAGAATTTCAAATTGCTGTACGATATTTCACAGGAAACAAACCATCGGTTTTATGAGGAAGCACTTAAACTTCAGATGCAACTTTTTCTTTTGGAAATGTGGCACATTTTTGAAGACGAGCTCGATAGGCGAAAACGAAGTTTGCAAAGTGGTACTTTGTACGAACAGTTTATACAATTGGTACAGGAACATTGTATGACACAACGGGAAGTACGGTTTTACAGTGATAAGCTGAATATTACACCTAAATACCTTAATTACATTTGCAAGGTCAATACAGGAATAACCGCATCTGAATGGATACAGCGTAACGCAAAAGAGCGGATCATTATACTATTGCAAAAAAAGAACCTTAATATCTCCGAAATAGCCGATGCAATGGATTTTTCGAGCCGTTCGTTCTTTACCCGTTATGTGAAAAAATTGCTTGGCGTAACGCCAAAGGAATACCGGGAGCGAATATGAAAATTTAAAAATATACCTCCTGATGCGTTGGACTATAGCACAGCTTTTGGAAGTGATATGTGCGAAAATTCGCAGCTCAATGCCAACCTAATCAATGGCCATGTTACTTGACAACTCTCGATAAGCTTGAGCCTGTTCTTTAAGGGTCTCCGCCACCTGTTCTGCTGTAGCTACCGCATCAGCCCCTGCAAGAAAACGCTTTGGTAGATTAGTTTCACTGGTAATTGTAATAAGTGCCTGGGCTAGTTTGGCTGGATCCCCCGTTTGTTGTCCATTTGCACCTTTCCAGAATCCCATTTGTTCTGTTCTCCCTGTATTGTAATCATCAATCGGATTGTCCGCATAATTTGTTGATTCTTCCGTTAGCAGCTCCGTGCGAAAAAAACCAGGATTAACGATTGTCGTATGAATGCCAAACTGTTCTACCTCTGTTTGCAAAGATTCCATCCATCCGTCAATACCAAATTTTGAGGCGGCATAGGCAGAACAAAAAGTATAGCCCGTTAAACCTGCAGTAGAAGAAATCGTAATGATATGCCCCGCCCGTTGCTTACGCATGATAGGTAGCACAGCCCTTGTTACTTTCATTGGACCAAAAAGACTTGTCGCCAATTGCGATTCAATTTCATCCATCGACAATTCTTCAAAGTAACCAGCATTAAAACTTGCGGCGTTATTGACCAAAACATCTATTCTTCCAAAACGATCAACTGCTTTATTGACTGCGGCCTCCGCATCGGAAGAACTTGTGATATCCAGTTTAGCCACAAATAGATTATCAGCATGCCCCAAGACTTTTGTGATCTTTTCGGGATTACGACCTGTAGCGATGACTTTATGACCGGCATCTAATGCCGCTTTTGTGATATCTAGGCCCATGCCCCGACCTGCGCCGGTAATGAGCCATACTTTATTTGCTGTCATATTTTCTCTCTTTTTTTATCTGCCTATCGAATGGCTAGTTTATTAAACCATTTACCAATAGGTTTCGTTTTTGTTTCTATTTATTAAAATGTATAATCGATCGAGCTCATGTGCGCTTTGCCCATTCTATCGCCGTACACAGGGAACTCCGATAGACTTGTTTCAATTTCCTGGACGTCTTCTTTAGTGAGGTGAATATCTTGTGCACTAAGATTTTCAAGCAAGTGCGTTTCGTAGCGGGTGCCTGGTATCGGAACAATAATAGGGCTTTTAGCCAGAAGCCATGCAAGTGCGATCTGTGAGGGTGTCGCGTTCTTCTTTGCCGCATATTTTTTGAGCCATTCTATAATAGGCATATTCAATGGCAAAAATTCTTTTGAGTAACGAGGGAAACCAGCCCTGAAATCTGATTTTTCGTCAAACTTAGTGTCCGTGTCATATTTACCAGTTAGAATTCCTGCCCCTAAGGGCGACCATGGGACAAATCCAATACCCAGTTCTTCACATGTATTAAGGACACCGTTTAATTCTACATTGCGTGTCCAAAGAGAATATTCAGACTGTACTGCCGATAAGGGCTGCACTGCATGTGCACGACGAATTGTCTTAACACTCGCTTCCGATAGGCCAAAGTGCAGCACTTTCCCTTGCCCAATAAGATCTTTTATGGTGCCTGCCACATCTTCAATTGGCACATCAGGGTCAACACGATGCTGATAAAGCAGGTCAATGCGGTCTGTTCTAAGACGTTTTAAAGATGCCTCTACAACTTTCCTTATTCTTTCAGGATTGCTGTTTAAACCGCCTTTTTTGTCTTCCAATTCCCAGCCAAACTTAGTTGCGATTTTTACTTTATCCCGAAATGGTTGAAGTGCTTCACCAACTAGTTCTTCATCTATATATGGTCCATATACCTCTGCGGTATCAAAGAAGGTAACCCCATTTTCAACTGCAGTAAGGATGGTCTTGATGGATTGCTGTTTGTCGGCAGGTGGGTTGTAGTTGCCTGCCATATTCATACATCCCAGTCCTAATTCAGATACTTCTAATTTTCCTAATTTTCTTGTTTTCATTTTACTTCCTCCGTTAGTTAATATTCCGGTCGGATCAACCTTACCAAATGATATTAATGGGGCCGCCAGAAGACCAATTCCCGCTAAAGAAGTGAGCGAGATAAATTCGCGACGGTTAAATCCTTTTGTGTCCTTTTCCATGGCACAAAGTTCTTTATCCCTTTATTAAGAAAATAAAGAAAAACAAAGGGAAAAGTATAAAAATCAAATATTGGAAGCTCTAATTGTTTTTGGAACCATTCCCGTCTTCTTCTTGAAGAAGTTATTGAAGTAGGTTGAATACTCAAACCCTAGCGCATAGGCGATTTCCGAAATATACCAATCAGTATGCAACAGTAATGCTTTTGCCTCGCTGATGACCCTATCTGCAATATGGCTGGTGGTCGGCTTTCCTGTCACTTCTTTCACCGAGCTATTAAGATAATTGACATGCACGTTCAAATGCTTTGCATAGTCCTGCGCTGTTTTCAACTTGAGATACTGTTGTGTGCTTTCTATCGGAAACTGTCTTTCCAATAGTTCGAAAAAAACAGAAGTAATCCTTTCTGTCGCATTGTTGTGCTTACCACTGCTTTCTGTAGGCTGCATTCTTAGCGCTTCATGTATTATGAGCCCAATATAATTACGTATTACCTCATCCTTAAACACATACAACGATCCCTGTTCAACTAGCATTTTTTCAAACAGGCCACTAATTATTTCTTTCTGCTGTCCATTAAGATTAAAAATTGGAGTACCGCCCAATTTGAAAAGAGGAGATTGCTGGAGGCTTTCCGAGCGTTCAATCTGCTTTAAGAAATCCTCGGTAAACAGGCACGTATAACCTTGGAACGCCTCCGAAACAGGTTCACAGGAATAGGGTACATGTGGATTGCCGAAAAATAGATATGTCTCTTCAGTTTCGATTGTGCGATCAGCATAGTGGAACAAAAATTTCCCATTGGTAATATTAATCTTGTAAAAATCCTTACGGCTATAACTATGTCCACCAGAATTGCTATCCGTCTGATACACTTTAAACCCCGCAAGTTTCAGTTCAGAATTAAACTCGGACGTTTCTGTAACCCTACTTTTACCCATGATTATAATTAATAAATTCAAAGGTAAATAACGGATGTCAGTTTATGAAATATAACTTTTGAAGTTATTGGCTGACTTCTGGCTTAGCAGGCTACTTTATTAATAGTAAAAATCTGAAAATGAATATTTTAAAGATAAATAAAGGAAAATGCAATATGTCCACCAGTATATATCGGGTCAAAAGAGTTCAAAGTTAATCTGCCCGTCCTACTAAATAGACTTAGACCGTTAGCAGGAATACTTTAAACAAGGCTGAGATAGCATATAAGGCCGATTTATATCGTGAGCAGGAAAACTTAGAACAGTACCGATCAGCAGGAATACTTTGAACATTTAAATCGCTTTTTATTGCTTATAAAGCCTATAATTGAGGATTTGGAGAGAAAAAAATTCATTTAATCAGGCAATAAAAATCATGGTGATTTTCGATTAGATCACCTTGACCAGATTATAATAGAACAAAAAAATTGGCAAATGTGAAAAATTGTAGTTTGAGAATGTTCTAACTTCAATTGGTGTCGTCAAGAGTTAATATTACAAGTCCCTAGGATCTAGGAATTCTTTAATCTCATCTTCCGAAAAAAAATAGGGAAAGGTTTTTGGACCATCAGGAAATTCATTGCTTCTCACAGTGATTTCAATTGTTATATCTGCCGGCCTTGAGAAAACAAGCGCAATCTGACCATTAAAGATGTCGGTTTGCGTTCCCTTCTGTTTTACACGAAGGGACGTGTGTGTACCCTTTTTTGGAGTGATTTGATAGATGGAATAATCTATGAAATTTTCATATTTTACATTCTTGTCTGCGAAAACAAATGGAGGCATCATCTTATCTAAATAAGGTGTGTAACCGAACATGCTTTTCTCGCGACTATTGTTGTATAATTTATAATCCTCATCTTGCGCACACTTTGCG
>Ga0126314_10000351_pt1 | contig 22942 bp, 18 predicted proteins | sample Plot105B_FD_92535 | JGI IMG/M metagenome (GOLD analysis project Ga0126314, IMG submission 92535) | Serpentine soil microbial communities from UC McLaughlin Reserve, CA, USA - Plot105B | ecosystem: Environmental > Terrestrial > Soil > Grasslands | place: USA: UC McLaughlin Reserve, Lake County... | reverse complement strand
CGAGCAGGCCCGTCTCCTTGCGCGCCTCCATGAGCAGCGCCAGGCCGTCACCCTTGAGACCCTGGAACTCATAGGGACTGGTGCGCGGCTTGAACGCGCCGCCACGCAGCATGGTGGCGCCCGCCTTCTTCACCGCGTGCGCGGTGGAGAGAATCTGCTCGCGCGACTCCACCGAGCACGGGCCGGCGATGACGTGGAACGACGCGCCGCCAATGGTGAGGCCGCCCACGTGCAGCTGCGTGTCCTCCGGCTTCACCTCGCGGCTGACGAGCTTGAAGGGTTGGGAGATGGAGACCGCGTCCGCGACGCCGGGCAGCACTCGGAAGGGTTCCGGCTCCACCGCACCGGGATTGCCGGTGATGCCGATGGCCGTGCGAGTGCCCCCTGGAATCGCATGCGGTTGCCAGCCACGACGGCGGATCTCGTCGTTCACACGCTCGATGTCCTGGGCCGTCGCGTCTGGTCGCATCACGATCAACATGGGGATACCCGCCTTCTCTCCGCTAAGTAACGCCGGGAAGCCCGGCGCTGTGACTCCTCGACCGCCGAGGACTCGCCTTCCAGTTCCGCACAGTGTTCGCTCGCGAGCAACCTGCACGGCGGTGCCACTTGTGGCTCGCGCTCCAGCCGACCCAGCATGGAGGGAGGCCAGCGTGGATGTGGGAGAGCGCGTGTCGAACCCGGATGTCATCGTCGTGGGCGCGGGACTCTCGGGGCTGGCGTGCGCGCGAGCGCTCGTCCAATCCCGCTTGAAAGTGATGCTCCTGGAAGCCGACGTGGAACCTGGCGGACGCGTGCGCACGGATGTGCACGAGGGTTTCCTGCTCGACCGGGGTTTCCAGGTGTACCTCACGGCGTACCCGGAAGGTCAGCGGGTGCTGGACGTCGCGGCGCTGAAGCTTCGGCGCTTCGTGTCTGGCGCGAAGGTGTGGAGGGGCGGGCGGCTGCACACGGTGGTGGACCCGCTGCGTCAGCCTGTGACGGCGCTCGCGCACCTGTTCGACTCGGTCGGCACCTTCTGGGACAAGCTGCGGGTGCTGGAGCTGCGGCAGCAGGCGCGCTCGGGCGAGGAGGTGGACGTGTGGCTGCGTCCCCAACGCACCTCGCGGCGCTACCTGGAGGAGCTGGGCTTCACGGAGGAGATGGTGGAGGGCTTCCTTCGGCCCTTCCTGGCGGGCGTCTTCCTGGACCGCTCGCTGATGACGTCCAGCCGGTTCCTCGAGTTCGTCTTCCGCATGTTCGCCTCGGGTGACACGGCGGTGCCGGAGCAGGGGATGGGCGCGATTCCCGAACAGCTCGCCGCGAAGCTGCCTCCGGGCTGCCTGCGCGGGCACACGCCCGTGGCGGAGGTGTGGGGGCACCGGGTGCGGCTCGTGGATGGAGAGATGCTGGGCGCGCAGGCGGTGGTGGTGGCCACGGACCCGCCGGCCGCGGCGCGGCTGCTGCCTGGGATGCCGGTGCCGCTGATGAACGCGGTGACATGCCTGTACTTCGCCGCGCCCGCGCCTCCGGTGGAGGGGCCGTGGCTGGTGCTCAATGGCGAGGGCCGGGGCCTGGTGAACAACGTGGCGGTGATGAGCGAGGTGTCCCCGGCGTATGCGCCGCGAGGACAGTCCCTGGTGTCCGTGTCCGTGCTGGGCGTGTCCTCGGACGTGGAGGCGCTGCGCGCGCGGGTGTGCGAGGAATTGAAGGCGTGGTTCGGCGCGGGCGTGGCGGAGTGGCGACACCTGAAGACGTACTCGCTGCCGTTCGCCCTGCCAGCGCAGACGGTGGAGGCGCTGGAGCCACCGCACCGCCCGGTCCGACTGTCACCCGGGCTCTACGTGTGCGGTGACCACCGGGACAGCGCGTCGATTCATGGCGCGCTGGGCTCGGGGCGTCGCGCGGCCGAGGCCGTGCTCACGGACCTGGGGCTGTACTCGTAGCGCCGCGCTCGGCTTCGACTCGGACGAGCGCGGCGTTCACTTCACGGCTCAGCGAGCGCCCTTCTTGCCCTTGCGCTTCGCCGCCCCGCGAGGAGCCTTGGCCTTCGGCGCCGACTTGCCCGCCGTGGAGCGCTTGGCGCTCACCGCCGCGCCGCTCCGCTTGCGGTTGAGTGCACCCGCGGCGCGCTTGCTGGTCGCCTTGGGCTGCCTCCGCTTCGTCGCCTTCGCCGCGAGCTCCGCCCGGGGCGCCTTCTTCGCGGCGCTCTTGCCTCGCGCCTTCGCACCCACGCGCTTCGGGGCCTGCTTCCCACGCGCCTTGCCGGCACCTGCCTTGCGCCGGGCGTTCTTCCGCGCGCGCCCCGTCGTCTCCTCACCCGCTGGAGCCGCGCTCACCGTGGGCTCGGCAACGGGCGCGGCCGCGACAGGCGCGGGCTCACGCACCGCGACCTCCGCCACACCGACGCTCGCCGCCACGGGCGCGCTCCTCGGGCGCCCCACCTTGCGCCGGGGAGTCGTGGGGGCCAGCCGCTTCGTCCGGGACGTCGGCGCGCCCAGCAGGTCCTCCGCTTCGCTCGCCTCCTCCGTCCACTGCAACGGGAAGGCGTCCGCGGTCAGCGGCCCCGAGGCCAGAAGCAGCGGCGCCGCCAGTTCATCCGCGCCGGAGGCCACGGCCGCCATCGCCGTGATGAGGCTGAGCGTCGTGGGCGCGGCACCACCCAATGGATAGAGCGCCACCGAGCCCATGTCGTTCCAGCCCACCACCAGATAGCGGAAGGCCTCGGGATGACGCGCGCGCAGCGTGCTCATCACCAGGACGAAGGCGTTGAAGCCCCCATCATCGAAGCGCACCAACCACTGGTTGCCGAGCGGCTGACGCACGCGCCGGTGGGGCTTGCTGAGCTCGGCTTGGACCACTCCCTGGATGGCGGCGCGCGCCGAAGGGGCCGCCGTCGGAAGGATGTCGCAAGTGAAGACGGCGAAGGAGGTCTGGGACATTCGGCCATCATTCCCTACCACTCACATGGCTGTCTAATGCCGCGACCCCGATTTGCGCGAAAGGTCGCCGACGCTGTCCACCAGACGTCGGCGCAACAGGCCCGCCACGGACCTCCAGCCCCGGAAAAGCAGGGCGGAGGTCCATGGCCGTGGCCTTCTCAGCTCGCGGCCTGCGTGGGCGCCGCCGGGGCCGGAACCTCGGGCACCGGCGCCTTCGCGGCCTGACCCGCCACCTGCGTCAACAGCGACGTCAGCCGCCGCGCGAAGCGGTTCGGGTCGGAGATGGTGCTGCCCTCGGTGAGCAGCGCCTGGTCGTGCAAGAGCTCAATCCACTCGGACACCTGCGCCTGCGCGGGGTCCTTCTCGTGCACGGACTTCAGGTGCTCGATGACCGGATGCTTGGGATTGATCTCCAGGATGCGCTTCACGCGCGGCGTCCCCTTGCCTCGCTGCTGAAGCAGCCGCTCCAGGTACGCGGGCGAGCCGCCTTCCGGCACGACGAGGCACACCGGCGAATCCGTGAGCCGGTCCGACACCCGCACCTCCCGCACCGAGTCCTGGAGCACGTCCTTCATCTTCGCGGTGAGTCCCTTCAGCCCCTCCGCGCTCTGCTCGTGCTCCTTCTTCTGCTCGTCGGTGGACTGCAGCTTCAGGTCCGCCTGCAGCGCGGACACCAGCGGCTTGCCCTGGAACTCGCGCAGGCCCTGCGCGGCCCACTCGTCCACGGGGTCCGTCATGAAGAGGACCTCGTAGCCGCGCTGCTTCAGCGCCTCCAGATGCGGGCTGTCCTCCACCGCCTTCCGGGACTCGCCGTACATGTAATAGAGCGCCTCCTGGCCCTCCTTCATGCGCGACACGTAATCCGAAAGCGACGTGAGGCCTTCGTCGCGAGAGCTCTCGTAGCGCAACAGGCCGCCCAGCTTGTCCTTGTGCTCGGCCTCGGTGGCCAGCCCCTCCTTGAGCACCGTGCCGAAGGCCTTCCAGAACGTCGTGTAGTCCTCGGGCTTGTCCTTGGCCAGCTTCTCCAGGAGGTCCAGCGACTTCTTCACCACGTGCTTGCGGATGGCGCGCACCACCTGCGAGTCCTGGAGCAGCTCGCGCGACACGTTCAGCGGCAGGTCATCTGAGTCGATGACGCCGCGCACGAAGCGCAGCCACTGCGGCACCAGCTCCTCGCAGCGGTCCATGATGAACACGCGCTTGACGAACAGCCGCACCCCGCGCTGCTGCTGCGCGTTCAAATCGAACGGCGGGTTCTTCGGTACGAAGAGCAGCCCGGTGAACTGCTGGTTGCCGTCCGCCTTGAAGTGCGTCCACGCCAGCGGCACGTCCCAGTCGTGCGTCAGGTGCTTGTAGAACTCCTGGTACTGCGCGTCGGTGATTTCGCTCTTCGCGCGCTGCCACAGCGCGCTCGCCTTGTTCACCACCTCCAGCGCGGCTTCCGTCTTCGCGTCGTCACCCGTCCCGGTGGTCTTCTTCACCTGGAGCTTGATGGGGTGGCCCACGTAGTCGGAGTACTGCGTAATCAGCGAGCGCACCCGCCACTCGTCCAGGAACTCCTTCTGGTCCTCCTTCAGGTGGAGGATGACGGAGGTGCCGCGGGCGGCGCGCTCGGCGGGCTCCACGGTGAAGGAGCCATGGGCCTCCGAGGACCACTTCCACGCCTGCGAGTCCTTGCCCGCCGCGCGGCTGACGACCTCCACCCGGTCCGCGACGAGGTACGCGCTGTAGAAGCCCACGCCGAACTGGCCGATGAGCTGCACGTCCTTCTGCCCGCGCTGGGTGGCCATCTGGAGGAACTCGCGCGAGCCGGAGTGGGCGATGGTGCCCAGGTTCTTCACCAGCTCGTCATGGGACATGCCGATGCCGGTGTCCTCGATGGTGAGCGTGTTCTTCTCCGCGTCGGGGGTGATGCGCAGCTCCAGCTCCGGCGCGTCCGACAGCAGCTCCGGTTCCGTAATCGCGCGGAAGCGCAGCTTGTCGAGCGCGTCCGAGGCGTTGGACACCAGCTCCCGAAGAAAGATCTCCTTGTGGCTGTAGAGCGAGTTGATGACCAGGCTGAGGAGCTGGTTGATCTCCGCCTGGAAGGCGTGGGTTTCCCGCTGGGGGGGAGCTTCGACGGTCATGGGTACAGGGCCTCCGGGCGCCCGGGTGGGCGGCAAAGCGTCGTCTCCCCATAACCATGGAAAACAGCCTGTCGAGGGGAGGGCGCCCGGGAGCCTGTCTTCGGGCCGGGCCCGTGAAGGCCTGGCCCCCGGGTCCCCCCTCGGGTGGGCTACAGGGGAGGGTAGATGGGCGGGTAGTTGTACCCGAAGTTGCTGTCCCAGTACGTCTGTCCGTTCACCTGATAGCGGACGTAGAAGGCCGGGGTGCTCGTCCCGGCGGGAATCCGGGCCAGCCAGCGCTCCACGCCCTGGGCGTTGGGGCTGGAGACGTAGGAGTAACCCACGGAGTACCCGGAGGTGAAGGTGGCGGCGACCTCGTGCGAGGTGGCCCACCCGTCCGTGGAGTACACCACGGTGACGTTCTTCGAATAGGACAGGTTCTTCACGTCGATGCCGATGTCCACGTCGCCGGTGGGCTGCCAGTAGCTCGTGGCCACCAGCACGTTGGCGCGCGGCAGGAGCGGCCCGTCCGCGCGGCCCAGGTGGTAGTTGGCCCCGCCGTTGTTGTCCCAGTACGTCTGGCCGTTCGCGGTGAGCTTCGCCACGAACTCCAAATCCCGCGTCGGCTGGGGCGTCGTCCCCCAGCTCTGGTACTGCCGCGTCACTTTCCACAGCTCGTACCCCGCGCCCGCGTCACCCGCGTAGGAAGCGGCCAGGTCCGTCCACGTGCCGTCGGGCTGCTTGTCGTGGATGGCCACCTGCTTCTCGTAGGCCAGGTTCTTCACCACCACCAGGTAGGTGACGTCCTGCCACGTCTGCCCATAGCGGCTGCCCACCATGCTCACGGCCTTGAGCAGCTTCACTTCGTCCGCCGCGTGCGCGGAGGCTGACGAGAGGCCCACGGTGAGCCCGGCCAGCAGGCACAGCGCCGCGCGCCACCGGGAGAGAAGAGAGAGTCGGTTCGTCGTCATCGCAAGCATCCTCATGAGCCCGCCTGACGACGGGCTCCCGGAACCTGGGGAATCCAGGGCTGTCACATGTTGGCAGCACGCTCCGACGCGCGTCGCGTCACGTTTCTGGGGACCGTCTGGTTGAAATGTTCTGACGTGCACGGGTGTGACGCGGTGCTGGGAGGGCGAGCGGGGTTGGAGTAGGGAAGGGTTATGAACCGAACCCTCCTGTCCCTGCTCGGGGCGGTGCTGCTGTCCGGCTCCGCTGTCGCCGAGGAGAAAGTCCCCCCCTCGTTCCCCGACGCCGCGGAGCTGCAGCGGCTCACCGCGCGCTTCGCCCCGGTGGAGCTGCGGGTGGACCTGAAGGCCCTGCCCGACAACGAGCGCCGCGCGCTGGCCCGCGTCGTCCAGGCCTCGCAGTTGATGGACGCGCTGTTCCTGCGTCAGCGCTGGGCGGGCAGCGAGACGGTGCTGCTGAACCTCTTGAAGGACGAGTCGCCCCTTGGCCGCGCGCGCCTGCACGCGTTCCTGTTGGACAAGGGCCCGTGGAACAGCCTGGACGAGGGCCGGCCCTTCCTGCCCGGCGTGCCCCCGAAGCCGGAGGCCGGCAACTTCTACCCGGCCGGCTCCACCAAGGCGGAAGTCGAAGCGTGGATCAAGGCGCTGCCCGAGGCCCAGCAGAAGGAGGCCACGGGCTTCTACACCACCATCCGCAAGAGCACCGACGGCAAGTTCATCACCGTGCCGTACAGCGTGGAGTACCAGGGCGAGCTGGCCCTGGCCGCGGCCCTGTTCCGCGAGGCCGCCGCGCTCACGAAGCAGCCCACGCTCAAGGCGTTCCTCACCTCGCGCGCGGACGCGTTCCTGTCCAACGACTACTACGCGAGCGAAGTCGCGTGGATGAAGCTGGACGCGAGCATCGAGCCCACCGTCGGCCCCTACGAGGTCTACGAGGACGGCTGGTTCAACTACAAGGCCGCGTTCGAGGCCTTCGTGGGCCTGCGCGACGACGCGGAGACGGGGAAGCTGTCGAAGTTCAGCGACCATCTCCAGGAGTTGGAGAGCAACCTCCCCATCGACCCGAAGCTGCGCAACCCGAAGCTGGGCGCGCTGGCCCCCATCCGCGTCGTCAACAGCCTGTACTCCTCCGGCGACGCCAACCGCGGCGTGCAGACGGCGGCGTACAACCTGCCCAACGACGAGCGCGTCACGGAGGCCATGGGCTCCAAGCGCGTCATGCTGAAGAACGTGCAGGAGGCCAAGTTCGAGCGCGTGCTGGTGCCCATCGCCAAGGTGGCGCTCTCCGCGAAGGACCAGCAGGACGTCGCCTTCGACGCCTTCTTCACGCACATCCTGATGCACGAGCTGATGCACGGCCTGGGGCCACACAACATCACCGTGGCCGGCAAGGCGACGACGGTGCGGCAGGCGCTCCAGGTGGCCTCCAGCGCGCTCGAGGAGGCCAAGGCGGACATCTCCGGCCTGTGGGCGCTCCAGCGACTGATGGACACGGGCGTCATCGACAAGTCGATGGGCCGCACCATGTACACCACGTTCCTGGCCTCCGCGTTCCGCTCCATCCGCTTCGGCACGGACGAGGCGCACGGCAAGGGCGTGGCCCTGCAGCTCAATCACTTCCTCGACACCGGCGCGGTGAAGGTCAACGCGGATGGCACCTTCTCCGTGGTGCCGGAGAAGATGAAGCAGTCCGTCACCTCCCTGACGAAGCAGTTGATGGAAATCCAGGGGAGGGGAGACAGGAAGGCCGCGGAGGCCCTGCTGGCGAAGATGGGCGTGGTGCGGCCTCCGGTGCGCAAGGTGCTGGAGCGCCTGAAGGACGTGCCGGTGGACATCGCGCCCCACTACGTCACGGCGGAGGAGCTCGTTCGCGAGGCGACCGCACCCGCGGCCGACGCCGGCGTGCGGAAGTAGCCACGCTCGCTGGTCCGCCCCCACGCACGGTGGGTTTCCCGTGCGTTTCGGGTGGACCGGCCCCATGAGTCAGGAGAGATGGAGAACTCGGCCCGCTATCGCTCGGCCCCGCTCGGACCCTGGGGCGTCCTCGTCGCGCTCGTCGTCCTGGGCGCGTGGGGGACGCATCTGGCGTGGATGCTGTTGTCGCCCGAGCTGCCCTGGGACTCTCCGCTGACCTGGCTGCATGTCGCCTTCCAGGGGTGGCTGTGCACCGGCCTGTTCATCACCGGCCATGACGCCATGCACGGCACCGTGGCCCGTCAGGGCTGGGTGAATGAGACGGTGGGCACCGTCGCCTGCTTCCTCTTCGCCGGCCTGTCGTATCGCCGACTGGTGCTCAACCACCACGCCCACCACGCGCAGCCCACGGGCGAGGCGGACCCGGACTTCTCCACGCGCACCCAGTCCTTCTGGCCCTGGCTGGGGACGTTCATGGCCCGCTACACCACGCTGCCCCAACTGGGGGTGATGGCGGCCAAGTTCAACATCTTCGTCTTCATGGGCGTCTCCCAGCCGCGCATCCTCGCGTTCTGGGTGCTGCCCGCCGTGCTGGGCACGCTGCAGCTCTTCTACTTCGGCACCTACCAGCCGCACCGCCGCCCGGACACGCCGGACATGGCGCCCCACCACGCGCGCACACTGCCGCGCAACCACCTGTGGGCCATGCTGTCGTGCTTCTTCTTCGGCTACCACTGGGAACACCACCAGTCCCCCGGCACGCCCTGGTGGCGGCTGTGGCGGGTCAAGGACGCCCGAGCCGAGGAGTCCCGGGCCTCGGCGGCGGACCGCGATGTAACGGCCGGAGGGGTTGGCCCGTTATAAAGGGGCATGAGCGACAAGCCGCCCGTGGAGCCGCCCGGCTCCGAAATCACCCCTGAGCCGCTCTACCTGCGCCGCCGCGAGCTGTTGAAGAACGCGGGCCTGTTCGCCGGCACCGCCGCCGCCGTCGCGGGAGGACTGTACCTCCTGAGCGGCAAGCAGCGCCGCGCCATGGACGCCTTCGCCCCGGACGCGGGGCAGGTGACAGGGCCCGTGGCGAAGGCGTCCAGCGAGTTCGACACGGACGAGCCGCGCACGCCGTACGAGGACGTCACCACGTACAACAACTTCTACGAGCTGGGCCTGGACAAGAACGACCCGGCGCGGCTGGCGCACCACCTCAAGCCCCGGCCGTGGACCGTCGCCATCGACGGCGAGGTGCACGAGCCCCAGACGGTGGACATCGACCAGCTGCTCTCCTGGTTCTCCATGGAGGAGCGCGTCTACCGGATGCGCTGCGTGGAGGCGTGGTCCATGGTGATTCCGTGGCTGGGCTTCCCGCTGGCCGCGCTGCTCTCCCGGGTGAAGCCCACCAGCCACGCGCGTTACGTGTCCTTCACCACGCTGATGGACCCGGAGCAGCTCCCCGGCCAGAAGCGCGGGGTGCTGGACTGGCCCTATGTGGAAGGGCTGCGGCTGGACGAGGCCATGCACCCGCTCACCTTCATGGCCACGGGACTGTACGGCCGGCAGCTCCCCGCGCAGAACGGCGCGCCGCTGCGGCTCGTCGTGCCGTGGAAGTATGGCTTCAAGGGCATCAAATCCATCGTCCGCATCAGCCTCACGCGCGAGCAGCCCTTCACCACGTGGAACCTCGCGGGGCCCGAGGAGTATGGCTTCTACGCCAACGTGAATCCCGCCGTGGCGCACCCGCGCTGGAGCCAGGCCACCGAGCGGCGCATCGGCGAGGGCCTGGAGCGTCGCCCCACGCTGCCCTTCAACGGCTACGCCGAGCAGGTGGCCCACCTCTACACGGGGTTGGACCTGCGGAAGAACTACTGAGCCATGGCCTCGCCTCCCTATCCCTGGCTCAACCCCGCGCTCGCCGTGGGGGGCCTCGCGCCCCTGGCGCTCCTCGCCGTGCAGGGCCCGCGGGGCGCGCTGGGGCCCAACGCGGTGGAGGCGGCGCTCAACCAGACGGGGCTGCTCGCGCTGGTGCTGCTGCTGGCGTCGCTGGCCTGCACGCCGCTGAAGCTCGTGTCCGGGTGGACGTGGCCGGTGCGCATCCGCCGCACGCTGGGCCTGTTGGCCTTCACGTACGCGTGCGCGCACTTCCTCACGTACCTGGTGTTGGACCAGGGCCTGTCGCTGAAGGCGCTGTTGGAGGACCTGGTGAAGCGCCCCTTCATCACCGTGGGCTTCACCGCGCTGGTGTTGCTGGTGCCGCTGGCCGTCACCTCCACGAACCGCTGGGTGCGCCGGCTGGGTTTCCCTCGCTGGCAGCGCCTGCACCGGCTGGCCTACGTGGCCGCGGTGCTGGGCGTGGTGCACTTCGTGTGGCGGGTGAAGCAGGACGTCACGGAGCCGCTCATCTACGGCGCGGTGCTGGCCCTGCTGTTCGCGGTGCGCGTGGGAGAGGCGATGCGAAAACGCCGGGCCCGCGCCGCTTCGGCGGCCCGGAACCCGGCGTGAGTGACGGCGCGAGCCGCGTGGGCGACTACTTGCGCGGCAGCGGGAGGATGGTGTCCACCAGCGTCATGAGCTGCGCGCAGCTCACCGGCTTGCGGACGAAGGCGCTGATGCCGGCCTTCTGACCCAGGGCACGGACCTCCGCCACGTTCGGGTCTCCCGTCATCATCAGGATGGGGACCTTGGCCAGCTTGGGGTTGGCGTTGGCGCGAATCTGCGCCGCGAAGTCGGCGCCGTTCATCCCGTCCATGTGGAAGTCGGTCAGGATGAGGTCGATGGTCTCCGCCTCGGCGACCTTCAGGCCCTCTTCGGCGGACTCCGCCTCCAGGAACTCGAAGTTGCGGGCCATCAGGTAGATTTTCAGCAGCGTCCGGATGGAGCGGCTGTCGTCCACCAGCAGCACGCGCTGGGGCGCCGCACCCGTGGCGGGCCGGCTGCCTCCCAGAGGGCGCGCCGGGTCCGTCGTGGTGCGGTTGGGAACGGGCTCTGGGGAGGGGAGGGTGCCGGCCTTCATCGGATCATCAACCTCTGGTGGGGCTGTCCCCCTGGAGACCCAATCATGTTGACGGAAGGACATGCCGAAGTCAAAGCACCGTCCTTCCTCTCCTTTTTCCAGTGTGGGGCGTCACACACCCCACTTGACGAAGCGTGCAATCAGGGGACCTCGAGCACGAAGGCCTGGCTCTCCACGCCTGTCAGCCCGATGCCCGCGGCGATGGGCGGGGCCAGCTCGTTGGGAACGCGCCAGGTCTGCCCGGTGGATTGGATCAGCACCACCGAGTAGCGGCCCCTGGGCAGGCCCTCCAGACGCGCCGGAGCGGCCGGGTCCCTGGCATCCAGGGCGATCGCCTGCACGCCCACCAGCAGCTCCTGCACGAACACGGGCGGCGGCCGCGGGTTGCCGTTCTCATCCTTGAGCGCGGTGAGAATCGCGTCCGGCACGAGCGCGGCGCCCAGCACCACCAGGTCCGGCTGCCCGTCGCGAGTGCCGTCGGCGTGGGTGTAGTCGATGCCACCCTCGTCGGGGATGCCGTCGAGGATGCCGTTGCGGTCCAGGTCGTTGTCCTCCAGGAGTCCGGGGCCGTCCGCCAGCTTGCGCACGACGACGCGCGGCCAGAGGTCGGGGACACCGTCGCTGTTGGCATCATCCGGGACGCCGTCGCGATTGGCGTCCACGAAGCTGACGAGGAACGCCTTGGAGCGCTGCTCCACCGCGCCGCCCTCGATATTCTGTGGCGTCAGGCGCAGGAGTTTGGGGGGCGAGCCCGCGTTGACGGTGTGGTCACCGTTGACGACGGTGACCTGGAAGGCGGGCCGGTCCAACGGCACCTGCGCGGTGGCTTGCGAGAAGCTCACCGTGACGTTGGTGAGGGGCAGGGGATTTCCCTCCGCGTCCTTGGTGACCTCCAGCGTCAGGGGCACGCCGTTGGTGGGGTCCACCGCCGCGCCGCCGACGTCACCCGTGTTGGGCTCGCTGGTGACGCCGTACCAGGGATTGAAGTCGGAGACGTGGCAGGGCACCACGCCCGAGCTGCAGGAGTCCACGTCGATGAAGCCGCGCAGCGTGTACTTCCCCGCGGCCACGAGGCTCAGGGCGAACGGCGCGGTGAAGGGACCGGGCGCGTCGGTGCCGAGGGCGGGGCCAAAGAGCTGCTCGGCCGGGACGACGGTGAAGGCGATGGGGCGCCCGGTGCCCTGCGGCGGAGGGGGCCGGCTCGCGTCGTAGATGAACACCACCGCGTTGCCCCGCGCGCGCGACTGCACGACGAGGTTTCCCTCGATGCGGGCGGAGTGGATGTTCTGCCGTCCGTCCGCGGTGGGGACCACCGTGGGGGACTCGCAGCCCGTGACGAGCAGGGACGCGGCGAGGACGCCTCCCAGCGACTGCTTCCAGGAAGGGAGGGTGCGGCTCATGGAGTCACCGTCAGCGTCGCGTAGACGCGCCGCTCGATGCGGTTGCCGAAAGGATGTTGGGAGTGCGCGGAGCCCAGCTGGCTGCCCACCAGCGCGACGTCCACCGTGTTCTTCACCGCCGCGTAGCCGACGCGCGCGTTGATGACGGCGTAGGCGCCCAGCGGGTTGGACAAGAGCTCGATGCGCGTGGGGTCCGATGCGGCGGGCTCGCGCTCAATCCACGTGGTGGACGAGGTGAAGGCCACGTCCACGCCGAACTCCAGGTCCGCCTTGGTGCGGTAGGTGACGCCACCGTACAGCTTGAGCTGTGGCGCCTGGCTGCACGGCCCGCATGCCGCCTTCTCCTCCAGGTCCGACGTCACGTTCTGGAAGGCCGCGCTCGCCTTGATGCCCAGGCCGTCCACGGGGGCCAGGGTGAGGCCCGCCTCCACGCCGCGCGCGGTGTAGATGGAGTCCTCGTTGACGAAGCGCGAGCGGCCGATGAGGTAGTTGCCCGTGGCCCCGTCATACGACTCGCCGGGCGGCAGCCGCTCGAAGGCGGACAGGCCGATGAGGTCCTTCACCCGGTTCTGGTACAGCGCCAGGTCCCAGTCCATGCCCAGCTCCGCGGACTCGCCGCGCCAGCCCAGCTCGAACGCGGTGAGGCGCTCGGGGCGCAGCCCGGTGTTGCCGGTGGTGAGCGCGCTGGCGCCGTTGACGCCCTGCACGGGCACCAAGAGGCGCGTGTAGCTCTCCAGGAACGTCGGCTCGCGGAAGGCGGACGCCGCGCTGATGCGGAACGCGTGGCCCTCGATGGGGATGAACAGCGCGGAGATGCGGGGCGAGTGCGCCAGGCCCGGCGTGCCGTTGTCCAACAGCGGGTGCCGGTCCACGCGGTAGCTGGCGACCAGGCGCAGGGGCTCGGCCAGCCGCCACTCGTCCTGCACGAAGGCCGCGGCGTGGATCTCCTCGCGCAGCGGGCCCAGGTAGTCCCAGCCCACGCGCTTGAGGCGACCCTCGACGCCCACGTTGAGCTGGTGCTCGCCGCCCAACTGGAAGGCGCGCGCGAAGAGCAGCTCCGCGTTGAAGAGGTTGGAGCTGATTTCAGTGCCCAGCGAGCGCTGGCCAATGGGCTCGTACTGGGGCCCCGCGTTGCCGGAGATGTGGTTCCAGAACGTCTTCAGCTTGAGCGGCCCCAGCTCCACGTCGCCCTTGGCGTACGCGCCCAGGCCGTCGATGAAGTAGTTGCGCAAAAGGCCCAGCGGATAGATTTCCGTGGTGTAGCGGTGCACGCCGCCGGACAGGCCCACCTGCTTGCCCTCGCCGAAGCTGTACACGGCGGACAGCGTGCCGCGCGCGCCGCGCATGCCGATGTCCGGGTCCGGGTCCCGGAGCACGATGTCCGGCCGGTTGCTGGCGTAGTCGCGGCTCCACTTGTCCGCCTGCGAGTACGCCACCGACGTGCGGTAGCGCAGCGCGCCCGCGTTGCCGTGGCTGAGGAACGAGCCCGCCACGCTGCTGCCGGTGCCGGCCATGACGTTGAAGCGCGCCCGCGGGCCCGAGCCCGGGGCCTGGGTGATGATGTTGATGACGCCCAACATGGCGTTGGCGCCGTACAGCGCGCTGCCCGGACCGCGGATGACCTCGATGCGCTCGATTTCGTCCAGGCCGATGGGGATGGTGGACCAGAGCGTCAGGCCGAGGAAGTCCTGGTACTCGGTGCGGCCGTCCACCAGCACGAGCACCTTGTTGGCGATGCGCTGGTTGAAGCCGCGCAGCGACACGTTGGCGCTGCCGATGCCCAGCGACATGACGTCCGCGCCAGGCACCCGGCGCAAGAGCTCCGGCAGGCTGGTGGCGCCCGACAGGCGGATGTCCTCGGCGGTGATGACCGTCGTCGCGTTGGGCGCCTCCAGCGAGGACTGGGCGCGGCGGCTCGCCGTCACCACGCGCTCCTCGTAGGGCACCGCGCCGTCGTCGCCGTTCGCGCTCTCCGCGACGCCGGGCAGCACGGACGGCACATACGTGGACGGCGACGCGGTGCCCGTGCCCGTCGTGGGCATGGACTCCGCGCGCTCAATCGCCTTCTCCAGCCGCTCCAGGAGCGCGCCCAGTTGCTGCTGCGACTGGATGCTGGCGGGCGGAGGTGGCATGGGCAGCGCGGAGTTGTCCGGCGACTCCGCGGTGGCCTGGCTCGCGCGCTGCTTCTCCTCCAGCGCGGCGATGGTGGCTTCGACGGAGGGCGCGTCCGCCGGGCTGCTGGCGACGTAGCGCTTGTACGTGTCGAGCGCCTCCGCCGTCCGGCCCGCGTCCTGGTACGCGCGGGCGATGTTGTAGAGGACGTTGGGGTGCGGCTTGATGGCGTAGGCCTGCTCCAGCTCGGCGATTCCCTCGTCGTACTCCTTCTTGCCGATGAGGCTCATGCCGTTGCGGAAGTGGCGACGCGCTTCGAGACGTGCGTCCGCCAGGACCTGCGTCGCGCACAGACACAGCGCGAGCAGGCCCACTCGTTGAAGGGCTTTGTAGTGTCTCACTAGTACGGGTTGTCCTTGAATTTGTCGTTCGAGTCAGGGGCCCGCGGGGGACGGGAAGGACTCGACTTCTTCTTGAGCTTTTGGGTGACGGCCTGCCTGGCGCCGGAGCCCACGGCGACGACGGTGACGGGCTGGTAGCCGTCCAGGGTGAAGGTCAGCTCCGCGCGGGCGCTGCCATCATCGTCCAGGGGCACCTTGAGGTTCAGCGGCGTGGCGCCGTGGTCCTTGCCCCGGTAGCGCACGCGTGCGCCGCTGGGCTCGCTGGCGATCTCAAAGCGCACCATCGGGCCGTTGCCAGCCACCAGCGGCGCCAGCGCCAGTTCGTCATCCGCGGAGCCCGCGGCGGCCGGGGTGTTCGCGGCGGCGGGCTGCGTGGGGATGGCAGGGGCCTGGGTCGGGTTGGCCGGCGCGGTCGCGGTGAGGGGAGGCGAGGCCAGGGGCTTGGGCATCGGCGTGGACGGGCGCAGCATGAACGCCAGCGCCACCAGGCCGCCCAGGAGCAGCGAGCCGCCGAAGATGGCCAGGGGCACCATGCTCCTGGCGGGCTTTTCGGGCGGCTCCTCGACGGCGATGTCCAGCGCCATGGTGCTGGGACCGGAGCCGGGCGCGCTGATGGGGCCACTGCGCGGGCCGCTGCCGACGCCCGTGAGACGGGGGCCGCTGAAGACGCCGCTGACGCCCACCGCGTGCGCGACGCGGCGCATGGCCTCCAGCACCTCGTCCATGGACTGGTAGCGCTCGACGGGGAGCTTGGCCATGCACTTCATGACCAGCGCTTCGACCTCGGCGGGCACGGTGTGGCCGGGCCAGATGGCGCCGAAGGCGGGGGGCGGCTCGTTGATGTGCTTGACGATGACGTCAATGCTCTGCGCCGCGAAGAAGGGCGGCTGGCCCATCAGCATCTGATAGAGCACCACGCCCATGCTGTACACGTCGCTGCGCGGGTCGGCGATGTTGCGCGCCTGCTCCGGCGCCATGTACTGCGGCGAGCCGAGGATGATGCCCGCCTGCGTGAGAGACGTGTCCTGCTGCACGTCGGCTTCGCCGATGAAGGACTTCACCAGGCCGAAGTCGAGCACCTTGACGATGTCGTGGTCCGTCTCCTGGTTGAGGACCATGACGTTGGCGGGCTTGAGGTCGCGGTGGATGAGGCCGACCTTGTGGGCCTCGCGCAGCGAGCGGGCGATCTGCTGCGTGATGTTGAGCGCGCGCGCCCACGGAATCGGGCCCACCTGGGTGAGCAGCTGGCCGAGCGTGAGCCCATCCAGGTACTCCATCGCGATGTAATAGATGCCGTCGTCCGTCTTGCCGTAGTCGATGACGGTGACGGTGTTGGGGTGGCGCAGCTTCGCGGTGACGCTGGCCTCCAGGAAGAAGCGCTTCTGGAAGCCCGGGTCCTTGCCCTCGTCGTTGTAGTGGGGGTTGAGGACCTTCAGCGCGACGAGCCGGTCCAACGGCGCCTGCATGGCCTTGTACACGCGGCCCATGCCACCGGCTCCCAGGGTCTCCAGGATGCGGAAGCGCTCGTTGAGGACCCGCCCAAGAAGCGGGTCCACCATGTTGTCGGGTGGGGCGCCATTCGTCGGGGCGTTGCTTTCGATCATGTCTGCCCCCACCGACCGGGAAGGCACACGTCGCTCCGGTCGAACATGCGCTGGAATGCTAACACCGCAATCGTCCACTCCCCAAGCGACCTGCCAGGTTGGCGCAGTGCATCAAAGGCCGAGAAACCGGCCTGGGCGCGCCAACGTCCAGCACCGGACATCGGTTGAGACGACGCGTGCGGCAAGTGGGACGGTTGGGCCGTCAACGTGAGCGACTGGGAGTGTGAAACCCGCTTTCCGCGAGATGTATCGACATGCTCGGTGATGTCGCGTTGGAGCGGCCGAGCGAGCGGGAGCGCGTTAGGGTGGCCGCATGAGCGTCCACCTGACCGAGTTGCTTTCCTCCGCGCCACCGTACCCGAGGCGGGTGGTGTGCATGACGGAGGAGACGACAGAGGTGCTCTACCGGATTGGCGCGGGGGACCTGGTGGTGGGCGTGTCGGGCTTCACGGTGCGGCCTCCGGAGGCGCGCAAGAAGCCCCGGGTGTCGTCGTTCCTGGACGCGAACTTCGAGCGGATTCTCGAGCTGAAGCCAGACCTGGTGTTGGGGTTCTCCGACCTGCAGGCGGACCTGGGCCGTGAGCTGTGCAAGCGCGGCGTGCCCGTGTACCTGTTCAACCAGCGCTCGCTCGCGGAGATATTGCAGACGGTGCGGGTGACGGGCGCGCTGGTGGGGCGCGCGGAGGCGGCGGAGAAGCTGGCAGCGGAGCTGACGGCGAACCTGGAGCGGCATGCGGAGGCGGCCCAGACGCTGCCGCGCAGGCCCCGCATCTTCTTCGAGGAGTGGCACGAGCCGCTCATCTCCGGCATCCGCTGGTGCTCGGAGCTGGTGGAGCTGGTGGGCGGCGAGGACATCTGCCGCGAGTCGCGCGCGTCGCAGGGCGCCAAGGGCCGCATCTTCGAGCCGGAGGAGGTCGCCCGGCGCAACCCGGAGGGCGTCATCGCCAGCTGGTGTGGCCGCAAGGCGAAGCGGGACAAGATTGCCGCGCGGCCGGGCTGGTCCCAGGTGCAGGCGGTGCTGGATGACCAGCTCTATGAAGTGAAGAGCAGCCTCATCCTCCAGCCGGGGCCGGCGGCGCTGTCGGACGGCGTGGAGCGCCTGGCGCGCATCGTCTCCGCGGTGGCCCGAGGGGAGAAGTTGCCGGTGCCGAAGGGCGCGGACCTGCGCGGAGCGTGAGTCGGGCTCCCTCGAAGGAGGGAGTGCCTCGCGGCAGGAGACTTCCGCCGACGTCGAGCGCCTATGCTGCGCGCCGCAAGGACACGCGACTCTGGAGGTGTGACGTGGAAGGGTTTCCGCTGCGGCTCAAGTGGCAGGGTTCAACCGCTGGCGAGTACAGCCGCGACGCGGTGGCGGGCACGGACGGCAAGCCAGACCTGCTCGTCAGCTCGGGCACGAACTATGGAGGCGATGACGCGCGCTGGAATCCGGAGGACCTGTTGGGCGCGTCGGTGGCGCAGTGTCACCTGCTCACGTTCCTGGCGCTGGCGAAGAAGCTGCGGCTGGACGTGCGCTCCTACGACGACCAGGTGACGGTGTTCGTGGACACGATGGAGAAGGTGAAGCGGGTGAGCAAGGTGAGGCTCGCGCCGCTCATCCGCGTGGCACCCGGCACGGACGTGGAGAAGGTGAACGAGATGTTCGTGAAGGCGCACAAGTACTGCTTCATCGCCCAGAGCCTCAAGGCCGAGGTGGTGATGGAGCCGACCATCGAAGCGCTGACGGCGGAGTAGGGCGTGTCGCTGGCCGTGGCCCCGCGACGGCCGCGGCTCACCGCTTCGCGCGAGGCTTCTTCTCGGAGACCTTCCGCACGACGGTGTCGGTCGACGTCAGGGGGCGACCGCTCTCCGAGCGCACCTCCATGGCGCGCACCGGTCGCCCCTGCTCCGTGTCCACCAGGACGGAGCGGGCCTCGTTCGGCTGGAAGCAGTGGTGTTCGCCCCACTGCCTCAGTCCGACGAGCACCTGGAACAAATCCCGGCCCTTCGGGGTGAGGACGTAGTCGTGGAACGCGCTGCCGTCAGCCGCGGGAACGACTTCCAGGATGCCGTGCGCGACGAGGTGACGCAGGCGGGTCGCGAGGATGTTCTTCGCCACGCCCAGGTTCTTCTGGAACTCGCCGAACCGGCGCAGGCCGTCGAACGCGTCGCGGATGAGCAGCAGCGACCACTCGTCGCCGATGAGGTCCACGGACCGCTCGACGGGGCACTCCGTGCGGCTCTGGGGCTTGCGCTTCGCCATGTCGCCTCTCTCGTTCCCGGCCACCCCGTGTGAAGGACGCGGTGGGGCGCGGGTCTCCTGTCGCTTGGGTTGAAATAACAAATCCCCGCCGCTAATTCCGAGTGGTTTCATTTTGAAACCATATTGTGGCGGAGTGGTCCATGCGAAGTGGGGCGGAGGCGCGCGACGCCAAGGGGGGAGACGAGCGACTGACGGAGGTGGCTGCTCGGTCGGAGGCGGCCGCCGCGCCCACGCTGTCGCGTGCGGTGACGGCGTTGTTCGCGGTGGCCTGTGGGTTGGCGGTGGCCAACGTCTACTTCGCGCAGCCGTTGTTGGATTCGATGGCGCGAGACTTGGGGCTGCGTCCCTCTTGGGTGGGCATCGTGGTGACCGTCACCCAGGTGGGGTACGGCCTGGGGTTGTTGCTGGTGGTTCCGCTGGGGGACCTGGTGGAGCGTCGCCGGCTCGTCGCGGTGCAGATGTCCCTGTCCGTGGTGGCGCTCGTCGTCGTGGGGCTCGCGCCCACGGGGACGGTGTTGCTCACGGGGCTGGCGGTGGTCGGTCTGCTCGCGGTCGTCATCCAGGTGCTGGTGGCCTTCGCGGCGACGCTCGCTGCTCCCGCCGAGCGAGGACGCGTCGTCGGAGGCGTGACGAGCGGCGTGGTGATTGGCATTCTCATGGCGCGCACCGTGGCGGGATTCCTGTCGGACCTGGCGGGCTGGCGTTCCGTCTACCTGGTCTCGGCGGGGGTGACGCTGTTGCTCGTCGTCGCGCTGGTCCGCGTCCTGCCGCGCGAGCGCGCGACGAAGCCCCTGTCCTATCTGGCGTTGCTGCGCTCGGTGTTCACGCTGTTCGTGGAGGAGCCGGTCCTTCGGGTGCGGGCGGTGCTCGCGCTGCTGATGTTCGCCGCGTTCAGCACCTTGTGGACGCCGATGGTGTTGCTGCTCGGGGCGCCTCCGTTCTCGCTCTCGCATTCGCAGGTGGGCCTGTTCGGCCTCGCGGGAGTGGCGGGCGCGCTGGCGGCGTCACGGGCGGGGCGGCTGGCGGACCGGGGCTGGGGGAACTGGACCACCAGCCTTGGACTCATCGTCCTGCTGCTCTCGTGGTGGCCTGTCCTGCTGGCGCGAGAGTCCCTGTGGGCGCTGGGCGTGGGCATCGTCGCCCTGGACCTGGCCATCCAGGCCCTGCACGTCACGAATCAAAGCGAGCTCTACGCCGTGCGCCCGGAAGCGCGCAGCCGGCTGGTGGCCGGCTACATGGTCTTCTATTCCATCGGCAGTGGCGCGGGCTCCCTCACCTCGACGCTCGTCTTCGCGCACGCGGGCTGGAGTGGAGTGGTCATCCAGGGGACGGCCATCTCCGCCGTGGCCTTGCTGTTCTGGATGTTCACGCGCTCTTCGCCGCGCTCCGGCGTGACGGGCGGCGTGGATTCGCGCTTGAAGTCGGATGGGGCGGCAATCGGCGCTCGTCAGGCGCGCAGCGACTGCGGTTCTTAGGTGCGGGGGCTGTCGTCGTGGAGGTGTTCGAGCGCGTCATGCCAGCGTGTGAGCTGCTCCGGACACACCTCGAGCCGCGCGAGCCACGCCTGGAAATAGCGCTCCAGCTCGGCGGACCGGGGATGGGTTCCCCGGTGATGGCGGAGGAAGTCCTTGTAGTTCTGGACCTTGTCGGCCCGGAGCATGTCGTTGACCTCGGGCTCCGCGCTGAGCGCGATGTCGTCGGGCCCTTTCATGTCGGGTCGATGGGACAGCGCGGCATTGGCCGTCTCCCGGTAGTCCAGCGCGAGCGCGAGGACACGCGGGTCGTCGCTCACACCGTCGACGGGTGGCACGGAGAGGTCCGCCCCGGTGGCGAGCACGTGGGCCCAGGCGGCGGCTCGCGCGTCATCTTCTTGCACCAGTGGGTGCAGGCAGTACGCGCGTTGGGCGCGTTCACTCGCGCCCAGGGCTCGGAGGACCCACAGGCCCTCGTCGATGTGGTGCAGGTAGGGGACGCCCGAGCGTCGGGCGCGGCGCTGTCCGTAGAACGTCTGAATCGCGCGGTACTCGCGGGCATCCGCGTCCATCCACCGAGGATGACAGCCGGCACCCCACGCCGCAATCCAGGGCGCCCCGCGATGAAGATGCTCGCAAGGAAGTCCGCGCATGCCAGGATGGCGGCGTGGCGCTCCCGCTGCTCGTCCTCATCGTCGTTCCGCTCACCTTGACTTCGCTCCAGGCGGAGCCCGTCGCCGAGACGCCGGCTCCCGTCGTCGCATCTCCGGCCCAGCAGGAGACTCGTGCGACGGAGGAAGGCGAGAAGGCGCCGGCGGGGACGGCGGTGGAGCCCGCGTCGTCGCGTCCTCCGGGGCTCTCCCAGGAGAACTACGAGGAAGCCCTCATCGTCGAGGCCCTGATTCGACACGGCCGTCAGCTGGAGCCCTCTCCCGAGGGCCTGCCGCTGGCCGAAGTCCTCGTCGACACCGAGGAGGTGGTCGCGGAGAGCGACCCGTATCCGAACTTCCTCAACATGTTCCACATCCGCACCCGCGAGGAGGTCGTCCGGCGCGAGGTGTTGCTGCCACCGGGACAGCCGTACTCCACGCGGCTCGCGGACGAGACGGCGCGCAACCTGCGGAGCCTGCGCCTGTTCTCCGTGGTGCGCATCGTCCCGGTGAAGGGGAAGGTGCCCGGGACGGTGGCGCTGCTCGTCGTCACCAAGGACATCTGGTCGCTGCGCCTCAACAGCGACTTCTCCGCGGTGGGCTCGCTGCTGCAGTACCTCCGGCTCCAAGGCACGGAGCAGAACTTCCTGGGGCGGGGCAAGAAGCTGGCGCTCGACTTCACGCTGCGCCTGGACACGCTGAGCTTCGGCCAGAGCTACACCGACCCGCGCGTGCTCGGCAGTCGCTGGTCCCTGAGCGAGTCCATCGCCCTCATCATCGGCCGCGAGAGTGGCAAGGCCGAGGGCTCGCGCGGAAGCTTCTCCGTCAGCCGTCCGCTCTACTCGCTGTCCACGCCGTGGAGCGTGAGCACGTCCGTCGCGTGGAACGTGGAGACCAATCGCATCTATCGGGGCGCGGAGATCTGGCAGCTGCCGTATCCCGATGGTCCGACGGTGCCGTACGTGTACCGGACGGAGGAAGTCGCTGGCGCGGCCTCGTACACGCGCTCGTATGGCCTGCGCTACAAGTGGAACGTGAGCGGCTCGCTGGGGGCGTACCACTACGGCTACACGCCGCCGTCCTCGTCGATGCTGACGGAGGGACAGGCTGACTGGTTCCGCCGCAACTACCTGCCGCGCGCGGAGGACGCGGGCTACGCGTCGCTGTCCCTGCGCGCGTTCGAGGCCCGATACGAGGTGCTGCGCGACGTGGACTCGTACGTGCTCTCGGAGGACTACCAGATGGGGCACTGGGTCTCCGCGACGGTGCGCTACGCGCCTCCCGTATTCGGGGATGACAACCACTTCACGGAGGCAGGACTCGCGGCGCGCTACCGGCTGCGCTGGGGCGAGGCGCTCACCACCGTGTCGGCCTCCGGCGCCATCCGTCGGCAGCTCGGTGTGGGCGCGACGTGGAACAACCGTCACTGGGCCGCGGAGCTGGCGCAGGTGTCTCCCAAGATTCTGGGCGGACGCTTCGTCGCGCGCGGCCTGCTGGATGTGAATATCGACGACCTGTTCGACCGCATCACGCTGCTGGGTGGCGGCAACGGGCTTCGAGGCGCACCGGCGGATGAGTACTCCGGCAAGCGGATGCTGCTGGTGAACGTGGAGTACCGCACCGCGCCCGTCGTCATCAAAACGGTGCACGTGGGCGGGGTGCTCTTCCTGGACTCGGGCAGCGCGTTCAACGACAGGCCGGACATGGTGACGTCGGTGGGCGTGGGCCTGCGCGTGTTGTTCCCCCAGTTCAACGTCGTGCCCTTCCGACTCGACTTCGGCTACGTGCTCAACGGGGACCGTCCTCCCATCGGCAGTCGCTTCTCGCTCGCTGGTGGACAGGTGACGGACCTGCGCCCGAGCTTCCTCGACTCGCCGCTGTAGGCACGGCGCTTCACGGCGGCTCGACGCGCAGCAGCTCCCGGAACAACACCTCCGCCGCGTCGCGGAACAACTCACCCGACGCGAGCAAGCCGCCGCAGTGATGAGGCTCGCGCGCCAGCGTCAGCGCCACCGCGCGCTTCAGCACCGCGTCCCAGAAGTCCTCGGAGCCTTCGGGCAGGAGGAACTCACGGATGATGGCGCGAGGCCACGGCAGCACCGTCGTCGGGTCCGCGTCGCTCAAGGACGTGAAGCAGTCCAGGTCGACGTCG
>Ga0126314_10000350_pt1 | contig 22949 bp, 18 predicted proteins | sample Plot105B_FD_92535 | JGI IMG/M metagenome (GOLD analysis project Ga0126314, IMG submission 92535) | Serpentine soil microbial communities from UC McLaughlin Reserve, CA, USA - Plot105B | ecosystem: Environmental > Terrestrial > Soil > Grasslands | place: USA: UC McLaughlin Reserve, Lake County... | reverse complement strand
TAAGTAAGCTGCCACCATTGTCCCGATACCGGGTCGTGCCAGGTGATATATCCTCCTGGGAGTACTTCTCGGGGCCTTGTGATAGCACCGGTGTAACTGTACCGGACGCTGGGATCATGCACCGGATCGAAGAAGTGCGGCGTATAGAAGTCCGACATCAATATGCCGTTCACCGTGTAACCGTGGTCCGCGACCTCGGAGGCATCGGCCACCTCCACGAGGTACTCTACGCGTCCCTGATCGTCCTTTAAGGACGGTCCTGCAATCAAGCGATTACCGTAAGGATCAACGAGCATCTCCAACATCTCGTGGCTGGCGGTCAACGACCAGCTATTGTTGTACTGAATCAAAGATAAAGGTTGCCCGTCCCGGTCTGAGTGAACGCCTGACGCACCCGGCACGTCGATATCGTCGCGCACGATAATGGGCCAGTACCCTATAGGGACGTCCTCAAGGTCTATGAAGGCGTCCACGGTAGCATTCAAGCCCCAGATCGGGCCAAGGTCTCGGGTCGCCTGCTTGTTCAAAGCAGCGGCCACGCGATTGAGTTCCGAGGCGGAGATCTCGCTCGTTTCTGACACAAGTGCTAAATAGTTTGGGAACATTCTCCCTCCTCATCACTTATTGAGCCTGCTTCGGTTACGCCTAACAGATGGTGTGGGCGGTGCTCTAGCCTTTGTGAAGAACTTGTACTCTTTGGCCATCTGTTCAACATCTCACGTAGGCGTACCGCTTACGCTATCTGGGAAAACCTATCGTCGCCTCATTGCGCTCTCGCGACAGTTGTTCCTCCTTGTTTGCCTCGTTCTTTTCCGCGAACTCCGGTGCGCCTTGCGATCCGGCCGCCAGCAGCTTCGCGATGGCTTTGCCGATGGGCTGGCCGGTTCTGCTCTCGTAGTAAGTAAAAGCCGGTGATGGGTTCACCTCAAAGCAGTACCAGTCTCCTTCCGGCGTTCGCCGAAGATCAATCCCTGCCACGGGCAGTTTCAGCGCCGACGAAGCCAGCCTGCACAAATCCGCTACGGTTCGTGGCAGGCAACAGGCGCGGACCTCGACCTCAAGCCGTCCCGGATACCTATAATCGTCCGCGTCTGACAGAATCTCGCAGACGAACACTTCATTCCCTACTACGTGAACGCGATGATCGGTTCCGGGTATGTACTGCTGGAACTGGGTTGGACAGAATGACACGTCTGCAAGGCGTTCGCCCTGTTCGGGACGCAGGCGCGAGACTATGCTCCGGGTGCCGCTAACTGATTTGTAGATCACCTCCCCATGCCGCTCCCAGAACTCCATCACCGCCGTTGGGTCGGTCGTGATGAGGGTTTCGGGCACGTTGAGGCCGAGCTTTCGGATCTGCTCGAGTTGATACGGTTTGGAGTTGTTCGCGGCCATTGCTTGGAGCCGATTCACCACCAAGGCGCAAGTAATCTCGGACCAGGAGGCCATCACATAGTCCACCGCCAGTGCATGGCGCCAGGCCTCGGTGTCAGGCCCCTCGCGCGCGACCGCGGGTACGCACCGGGAATCGTAGGTACGTAGATACACAGCGGACACCGACGCAAGGTCAATCCACGCGTTCCGTACCCGAACTCCACCCTCGATACTCTGACCCGCACGCAGCTGTACCCTGGTATCTAGCACATGGTGCTGGTCCATCATCAAAACGGGCACGCCCAGACGGACGAGCTCCCTGCGCACCGCCGCCAGAGGTTGCTCTGTGCTCAGGCCCCATAGCAGAACTAGCATCGGCTAGCCTCGCAGAAGTGTTCGAGAATGGCATCCGTCACCTCCGGCAACGAGATGTCCACCCAAGGGTCCGCGCCGTGCAGCCTGAACCCAGCCTCTGTCTTTATGAAGCGGACCGCAAGCAGATCTACCCCAGCCGCCCTGGCCAAGCGCCGCGCGTAGGCGACTAGCATGCTGTCTGCGGTTCCAAGACACCTTCGGCCGACCACGGTCACGGTCGTGTCGGCCGGCGCAGACTTCCCTTCCGGGAGACCCGCTTCGCAGTTAAGGTTCCACACCACGGGCTCCACCGGGATTCTGAGGTGGGCTCCCGCATACACCCATTGCTCGTGGCGCCAGCCAGGTCCTGTGAGGCAGGTTGGCGTGGGCCGGTTAAGTACGGGACACCTAAGACCAGCCAACCAGGAGAGCAGGAAGGATGTCATCTCCACGGCTACATAGGCACGGTCCTCCGGCACGACGCGACGGAGCTCACCCTCGGGCACGCAGGGCAAACGCGTGAGGACACCCATGATCTCACGTGCTGCGACGGTCTGCCCGTCGATCACCACCTCGGAATCCTCGGGATCGTTCAGGAGGTGCCGCCATCCTGCCACCGAGAGGTCTCCGCAGGTCAGGATGGTGGCACCCCAAGGCGCCCATAGCGCGGCCAGATCCCTAGCTGTCTTGTCGTGGTGTCCCGCGACGAGGACGAGCACTTGGCTCCTCTTATTCCGCTGGTGGCTGGTCGAGGGCCTGCTGCCCCGGAACAGTGCGTTCGGCCGGCCGGACAAATGCGTGCCCAGGAGCTGGACCTTCTTCCGCGGCACCGGGTTCGCTGCTTTCCTCATCCTTCCCGGCTGGCTCCCCTTCAACCGTAGCCTGACGCTCGACGCGAGACCCTGCGATGCCTGAGGACTCGCGGTCCTTCTCCTTCGCGATCGCGATTTCCTTGGTTCCCGCCTTCTCCCTCTCCTTCTCCTTCTCCTTCTCCTTCTCCTTTTCCTTGTCCTTCTCTTTGCTCTTTGTCGGCCGGACGGTTAGTGTTGCCGATAGTGTCCCCCCGAGATAAGTAGCGGTGACGGTCACGCTCCGGTTCGTCGTACCCGTGAACGACAGGCCGGTCGCCGCGAAGGTGATCGAGGTAGCATCGAGCGCAACCGATACACTTCCCGGGAAGGTGGCGGCGGAGTTGCTCGTAGGGCTTAAGCTAACCGAGGTGCCCGACGGGGCGGGGCCGTTCAGCGTTATCCTCCCCGTCGTTGTGGCCCCGCCGTTGATCAGCGGCGTGTCGAAGGTGAAATTGGCGAGTGCCGGTGGCTCTACGCTCAGCGGGGCGGACCTGCTGATCCCGGCCCTGCTAGCCACGATGTTTGGCACTCTCTGGGAGGCCACCAGCAGTGCAGTCACCTGGAAGGTGGTGCTGGTAGCATTCTGAGGGACTGTGACGCTCACCGGCACCGTAGCCGCCGTCGTATCGGTGCTCTGTAGCGAAACGACGAAGTTGGCCGGGGCGGGGCCGTTGATCGTGAGGGTCGCCGTCGATGTGCTCCGTCCACGGACGCTCGTCGGGTTCAGGCTGAGACCGCTCACCGTCGGCGGCTGAATGGTCAGCGCGGCCGTCCGGGAGACGCCCAGGGCCGTGGCCGTGATCGTAGCCGCCTCGGCGCTGCTGACGGGCTCGGTGTCTACCTGGAACCCTGCGGAGGTGCTTCCGGCCTGGATGGTCACGCTCGACTGCCGCAGCTTCGCGTTCGCCGAGGTGCTGCTCAGCGTGACGGTGACCCCGCCCGCCGGTGCCCGGCCATTCAGAGTCACCGTGCCCTGCACGGTCCCCGTCTTGCCGACGATCTCAACCGGGTTCAACCCGACCGGATCAATGAGCGCCGGCGGCCGCACGACGAGGTTGACGGTCCGGGTTTGCGGGGAGCCCTGTGGGGGGGTGAGCGTTGCGGTGATCGTCACCGTCTTGGCGGGTGGTGCTATCGCCTGAGTAGTTACCTGAAAGTTCGCACTCGACTGACCCCCTTGGATCGTCACGGTGGTCGACTGCGCGGGCGGAGGCGGGGACGTCACGTTGGCGGGGGATAGCAACACCGCCGAGTCACTGCTCTGGAGCGAGATCTGCTGCCCGCTCCCCGGCGCGGTGGTGCCGGCGGCGAGGCGCACGGTACCCGTTATCACCTGTGTGCTCCCTCCCACAATCTCGCCCTGATTCAGAGTCACGGAGTCCAGCACGGGCGCCTGGGCCACGAGGCGGAACCACATTTCGAAGTCGCCGCCTCGCCTGCCGTCTCCGCTCGGTAACTGTAGCTCGATGCCGGCCCCGCTGGATCTCCGCCCAAATACGTTGCCGTCCAGGTAGGCCTGCGGCCTGTTTTTGTCCCAGATGAAGTTCCCCTTCAACGTGAGGTGCGCCGTCAGCTCGGCGGGGACCGCGGGGGTCGCCTGGAATAGGCTGTTTAGGAGCCAGGCGCTGGTCGCCTGCGTGGGCGTCCAGATGATCCGCTTGCCGTCGGTGCTCACCTGCACCTGCGCCGAGAGAATCAGCGGCTGGAATCCTAGCAGGTTCGTGCCCCACAGCGTGCGATCGGCCGAGTTCTGCGGGAACGGCATGTCCACGGTTACGAAGCAGGTGGGTTTTCCCACTATGGTCTGCTCGTCGATGGTGCTGTTTGGGTCGCATACGATCTGGATGCCAGCGTTGAGCGAGGTTACCGACACGCGGCCATCCAACCGCAGCTCCTGCTCCTGCTGCCCGGGCTGCCCGAGCAGCAACCTCGTTATCTGGATGCTCTGGGCTACCGCCTCATCCGCGGTACTCAGGTTGGCGTTGAAGTAGACGGGCAGGTGGGTACCATCGTCGAGGGAGGCCCTGACCTGTTGGCTGGGCTGGCCCGTCGCGAGCGTCCACGAGCAACGGGCCTCGCCGCGCGCGTCGGTGGTGGCTATCACCACCCCCTCCTCATCAGGCTTGCCGTCCGCCTCGAGATGGCCGCCGGTCTGCTGCATCTCGAACCTCACGCGCGCGCCCGGTACTGGTTTGTTGCCGTTTGCCACGCCGACGACGAGCGGCTTGGGCAGCGGCTGGCCGGACCCGGCCTCCTGGCCGTCGCCGCTGAGATAGAAGAGGCTGGTCAGCTCCGTTATGGACGGGTACAGCCGCCGGCAGTCAGCCAATATCAGTAACTGCCTCTGGCGGGACGTGGGGAGTATTGGAGGCGAGGACCCGCCCGTGACGGCCCTCGGAGCACTCCGGGGCTCCGCTGGTGGCTGCGCCTCGCCAGCCACGGTGGCGGCCATCACCAGTGCGAGCGGCGTGTAGTGGTGGCGCACGCCTGCGGGCGGCTGGGCCCGGTTTTCAGGCCATTCGATTTTCCCCGTCGCGGTCCGCGCGGGGATGAGCCAGTAGTCGCCCGTGTTGTAGTGACCCCCGGTGAACCGAGCCTCTATGCTCCCCTCGAGTTCCACGAACCCCTCGTTCTCTGACGTGACTATGCTCAAGGTGCCAGCGGAGTCCCAGCGGCGCAGTTTGGGGTGTTCTTGAGAAGCAACGTTCGGAAGCGGCGTATCTACGGTGATGGTGCGTCTTGTTGGGTCCAGATCAGTGATCTGGACGAGCGGCCCGGGCTGCGCGTTGAAGAGTTCGCTCGAGTCGTCGACCAGCTCGACGTAGTGTCCGGCGGCGAAGCCCAGCGTCTCGTCCCGGCCGAGGTCCCGCACCGCGATCTCCGCGCCGGTTCCCTTTGAGGTTACCCCGAGCACCTCGGTCACCACCGAACCGTTGTCGCGGGACCACTTGAACCTCGCGTCGCGCTCCCCACCGTCGTGTATCTCGACGCGGTACAGCTGGTTCTCCAGCCGCTCGTATCCCGTTTGCGGCGTGACGACACACGGAGACTCGGAGCTCGCGGGAGGGAGTGCCCGCGCCAGCAGTTGCCCGGTGCTCGGGGGGTTCGCGAGTCGCAGGTCGACGAACGAGCTGTCACGATCCACCCCCAGCACCTCGAGAATCCTGCTGTTTATCCGCGCTAACTGCGCCTCCTCATCGGAGCTGGGCTCTAGCTGCGACGCGATCCTGACGTGCTCCTCCAGCAAGGGCTGTAGAGCCGGGATGTCGGACGTATCTGCCTGGACCGGCAGCACCCTCGCCTGCCACACTGTCCTGCTGCGGGTCGCGGTATCCGGCCCTCCGAGTGCGACCTCACGGATGTCGTCGTCCTCAAGCCCGGTGATGTGCCGCTCCCATACATCGAGGTAGACGAGGCCGAGCTCCATGTCCCCTTCCAGGAGGTCGATCGCCTTCGTCCCGGGCAGATCGGGCTGTTCCTCGAACAGGACGGGCTCCTCATTCTGGCAGAGGATGCCATCGACGTAGAGGTTGCCCGGCCCGATGCTCAGCGTCTCTCCATTAGAGACACCGATCTCGAACCCGGCATTGCCTATCTGCCCTCCGCCCGGACCGATCAGGTCGCGGGTCTCCATCTCGCTCCGGTGCCGGTCGATCGCGCGTTGCTCGTTCCAATCGGCGTCGAGCTGCACCCGTCCCTGCTGCATGAGAACCGCGCTGTAGTGCTTGCGGGGCGAGAAAGTATCCCGGCTGAAATCACCCTTCATGACGCTCCTCCTGGGGATGGTAGTTAGCTCGCATAGAACACCCCTGCTTCCAGCCCGAAACGCAGGTACTCCTCCAGACGTAGGCGCAGGTTGGATTCCCGCTGGGGCTGGTACAAGTCGTGAAACGCTCCCATCTCTGCTTCATCATCGGCCCCCTGCCGAATCTCTGCGGCGCAAAACGGGCCGAGCTGGCAGTAGTCGGGATGGCCGTACCGTAGCGAGGAGAACTGTGGCCGCACGCGGGCGGCCTCGGCTTCGTCTGCCGGACGGCAGCGATGCCGACGAGGGGCGCGAGATGTGAGCGGCAGGTAAGAAAAGCGTACGCAGCCCTGCTGCAGCCGCTCGCAGTCCAGGCCGGTGAGAAATATCGTGTTGGACGCCAGTTCCATCAGGCTGGTATGCACCTTGCCGATGATCGTGCTGTTCTCCACGCGCAGAGTCCCGCCCGGCCCCTCGCCGTCGAGCGCCACGTAGGCCATGCTGCTCCCCTGCGTGTGTGCCGTTGCGAAGGGTTGGATCTTTTCGCGTGTGGCCGGTCCGACACCGGGCACCTCTTCCAACTCGTTTACCGAACGGAAGAGCCCTTTCTTCCGCCGGTGCTCCAGGATGGCCCTGGCGATGGCGGGACCAATCTCCGGCAGCTCAACGAGCTGTGCCGCGTCCGCGGTGTTTATGTTCACCACCGACGGCTCTCGCGACTCGGCCGAGTCCACAATGCTGTTCGTGATCCGGACACGGTTGCCGTCGGCCACGCGCAGACCCCCAACGATGCAGCGGTCGATCTCGATGTCGATGTTCGCGGACCCGACGATGAGGCTCGGCGTGGAAGGAGCCTGCGGTGCACCATTCTCATCAATGCTCAGCCCCGGGACCAGCGTGCAGTGCCGCAGCCGCAACAGCCGCGGCCCATTATTTTCCGTCCCGGAGGCAACCCGGAGAGCGGCGCCACTGATCAGCAGACCGTCCAGCGTCACCTCCGTGTTGTCGGCGCCGCTTATATCCAGGCTACCGTCCAGCTCTATGCTCGGGCGACGGCCGTCACGGGCGCGGATCTCGACCCGCTCGCCTTGGGCGGCGACGCGGATGCTCAGCGTCTCCCGGTAGCGTCCGCTGTCCGTGACGTCCACGAAGCCCCCGGCCCTTACCGCGTCCAGCGACGGTTGTATTGTTGGTGACTCGGATGACACTGTCCTGACGATCTGCCCCGGGGGATAAGGCGAGAGGTCCCGTCCGTACTCGCCGCCACCCATGCTGGCGCCGAAGCCGTAATGATACGTCACGCGCAGATCAGAAGGCGCGTTCCGGTCCTCCGGCGAGGCGATCCTGCCCAGCACGGGGTCGATGGCATACTTCGTCTCCGGCTTGCGAACCCAGTCGGACAGGTCACACACCATCACGCTCTCGATAGGAACCTCTTTGGCGCCCTCGAAGAGCAGCAGGCTCTTACCGTAGTAATCTTCCGGATCGCGATCCAGCACGCGCCGACTGATGGGCATCGGCACGTTGAGAGGCCCCGCCAGTTGCATGATCTGCTCTTCGGTCTCGGGGCGGTTGTATAGCGGCGCATCGTTGCCCAGAGGACTGAACCGGTAGCGGCGGTCGCTCGCTACTCCGGGCGCCAGCTTGTAAGCGGGCAACTTGGTCAGCGAGTACGCGCCCACGCGCCACAGGTAGATGCCCACGCTGGGGACGTTGTAGCGTCCGCGCCGGCTGGCGATGCGGCGCACCTCAGCGGTCCGGGAGAGCGTGTCGAACGGCGTGTTCGCGCGCTCCAACGGCTCCCACCGCCGGAGGTCGGGTGAGGCTAGGTTGTTCGGACGAACATGGTTCATGTGTTGCGTTGTGGCGAGCGCCTGGAAGAACTCGACCGCGTGAGCACTCCAGCCGGTAACGTCGCGCGCCACCTGCTCCAGCACCGCCACCGTGCCTTTGCGCCGGCGGTACGTCAACGTGTTTGCCACCTGCGCGCGCTGGCTGACGGCGGCCCTCAGGTCGTACAGTCCGCGAGCGTCGACCAGATCGCCTATGTAGGGCACCACCCACTCCGCGCACGTCTCGATGAACTGATCGTCGTACAGCTGCGCGAGGTCCTCCTCGACCACGGCAACCTGCTCGGCGATCACCGACAGCACGGCCTTGAGGGGCAGTCCCTCCTCAGCATCCCGCGCGCGATAGACAGCGGGGAGCAGGTCGTAAAGCCTCTCCACGTCGAAGCTCATGGCATCTTCTCGATCTCGAGTGAATCCGGGTCCAGCGTGAGCAGCTCCGCACCGAGCGGCTCCGCGCCGAGCGGCTCCGCGCCGGACACGCCTATCCGCGGTCCCCTCGCGTCGAGACGTGGGTTGAGCTCGCCGGCTCGGCATTGTCTCCCGAGGACGGCGACTTCATCGTCGTCCAGTCCTTCACACCCTCGATAGAGGGCATTCACGTCAACCGCCACTACGCCCGGCACGTCCTGAATAATGGTGATAGCCTCACTCAGCGCAACCGGCGCTGCGAACGAGCGCGCCTCGAACGAGAAGCACGCCCTCAATGACTCCTCCACCGCCGCGAGCACGCTCTCCGGCAGGAAGTCCACGTTTATCTGGACACTCCCTTCCGCTTTGAACAGGGCCGACCGGTACGGTCTCACGAACAGCGGATGGTGCGGATCGCCGGCCTCGCGCATCGCGGCCAGAAGATCCGCGAGGAGGTCGTCGCCGGGCTCGCTCCCGCCCGGACCCGCCACCGTCACGAACACCCCGCGTACCTCACCGTCCCAGACCCATGTCGCCAGGGCCTTGCTGATGCCGGTGTAGGCGCGGGCGAAGTCCTCATGATCCCGCAAAGAGACGATGCGATCCAGCGTCAACACGGTCAACGGCGCGTTGCGGCGAACCTCGTCGCGCGGCTCCGGGTCGGCGGCATCGGTGGCTGCTCGAGGGTTGGCAACGCTCCTCACGCCGAGCGGGCGTGTCAGGAGCAGGCTGAGCTGGCCCCCCTCGACCATCCCCTCTGACCCGATGCCCTTGCGGTACGTCGCCCGTACGTTCTCCTGGCCGGTCGGCACGCGCGCGCCGGCGCGACCGTCGCCGAACTGTATCGTGGTCTTGCCATCGTCGTCCCGGCGGGTCGCGAAGATACGCTCGGCCGGCCCGTGTCCGTACAGCGACGACACCTCGCGCCACAGTACATCATTGACGCGCACCTGGAGCGTCGATCGCGCCCCGCCGGGCGCCGTCGAACGGACGTACGTGAGCGGCTCCTCCCGCAAGGTGAAGCGCTGGTACGCCGCGCCGGCATCGCCGCCGCCGAGGATTTCCTCCCTGGTCTCGCCGTGCGTGGCGGGCGCGACGTTCGCGTATATGATGACACTACCCACCTGGTAGGTATTCGCGAGGTCGCCGTCGAATTGCAGCACGCTCAGGCCGTCCGGGGAGGGGAACACCTCCTTGATCGTCATCGCCTCGACCGCGCGGTCGCCGCCGGTGGTGGCGCCGGTCACCAGCACGACCCGCCCGCCGGCCAGTCCCTCGACCGTGCCCTCCAGCTCTATTCGATCCGTTTGATCTTCACCGACGTCCTCATCGATCGGGTACTCCGCCAGCGGCAGCTCCTCGCTCTGCGCGTACACGGTGGCCGTGCGAGGCGAGAAGCTCGATAAGTTCCCCCCCGAGAGCTCTAAGCGCGTGCACTTCGCCGCGATGGTGTAGTCAGCTCTGGCCTCCTCGAGCGCAGTCTCGACGCGGTAGCATTCGGCGTCAGCCGGGCTTACCCTCACCAACACGATCCAGCTACCGGCTATTATCCGGGGGTACACCGCGTCCAGATAAATGGTGTCCTCCGACGAGATGCCGAAGTCGGGCCACTCCGTGTCGGTAGCTACGGGATCTCTACCCAGATAACCCTTCTTGATGACGTCTGGCATGGAGCGCCAGTCCGGCGCGTTGTAGCCGAACAGCGAGGCGCGGAGGCGCAGGGCGAACACCCTGGCCCCGCCGCCCGGGGAGCCCGTGCGCGGGGTCGCGCCGCCCAGCGGCTCGTCCCAGCGCACGAGCGTGCGGTCGGCCTCGACATCCGGTTCGACAGACGATATGCGTCGGAACTTCGATTGTTCGCTCCCCGCGCCGGCCTCCCGCCCCGGCCCGACGATGAGCAGTGGGTCTCCGGGCTGGAGACCCGTCGTCACACCCTTGAGGTACGTGTGCGTATCCTTGAAGGCCGGCACCTGTGGCCTTGTCCGGCGTGGGCGCAGCACGTTCCACTCTACGCGCGCCTCGATCTTCTCGACGGTCTCGAACGTCTGGGGTAGCTCGTTCTGGCCCGGCAGGCTCTGTACCTTCGTGCCCGCGTCAATCATGGCCGTCCGCGGTGATCCGGGGGCGTCCTCCAGCTTGAACGCCAGGTGGGTGCTCGCCGCGACACCAGGACGCGGCTCGTACCCGATCAGACGCGCCAGCTCCAGCAGCGAGACCCGCTCGGTGGCCGTGCGCAGGTAGGACTCGTTGGCGATGCGCTCCTGGTAGAACGTCAGCACATCGGCGATCATCGCCCAGGCGTCGGTCAGCGCGACGGCGAAGTCGTCATCGTCGCGGGTGTTCAGGCCGTGCAGTGCGGGCAGGTCGGAGGCGGACAGGCGGGCGAGCATGCTTTCTTTGAACAAAGAGTGAGTGCCTACCCGGTAGGCTATCGCCGCCAGCCCCGGGCGGTTGTACACCTCGACGGGTGTGCTGGCGGCCAGCCCCTCGCAGCAACCACATACGTCGAGGCCGGTCACGTCGAGGCCGGTCAGGGATGCATTGGTCTGCTGGCTCATCTACTTGCCCCCCTCTACGATCAAATGAAAGACTCCACGCTCGGGGAAGTTGGGGTCTTTGTCCAGGCGCGCGACCTCCAGCCGTCCCACGGACAGGTAGCCGTCTTCCAGCGCCCGCCGGCTCTCGCTGCCGAGCCGCTGTAGTTTGGTGATCTCGACGGAGGCGACGCCTTCGACCGCCTGCGCCGCAGCGTACAGGGGACTTAGGTACACGGGCTGGCCAAAGGTGAAGTTGTCGGGATGAAACACGCCGCGTTGCCCGTCCTGAAAGGTCCGATCGCTGAACACGTCCAGCAAGACTCTCTTCACGTCGCTGCGGAAGTAGGCCGGTTCCACGCACACGAGCATCTCTACTTCTAAGAACACGAAACGCGGGTTGTCGAGCTCGACATCGTGGCCGGCCATGCGGAACCGGTCCAGGTACAGCCGCATCTCCTCCTCAAACTCCGCGTCGACCATTCGGCCGCCCAGCCGGTCCACGGTCACGAAAACCGTGCGCCAGCTTCCGGTCCAGCGGACGGTGGCGGCCGCGCGCTGCACCTGCGGATGGCGTTCTACGATCCGGGCGTAGTCCTCCGGCGTAACGGCGCGCTGCTGCGTGCGAAACGCGCTCGGCGCGCTCTGGCGCACGTGCTCGATGCTCTCGGGTTCCACCCCGCCACTCGCGGGCATCGGGTTGCGCACGCCAACGATGCCGTTGTCGTTGCTCACGACGTGGCCCAACGCCTCGGCGCCGACGTTGCCCCGCACACCGTTGCCCACACGATACTTGGCCGTGAGCCTGGTGCCCGGCGCGGGTCGCATCCCGAACCTGTCGTCCCCGAACCGCAGGTACGCCCTCCCGTCCGCTTCCACCTCAGCGACGAACTCACTCGCGAACGGGCCACTACCAAGTAGGTCTCGCTGGGGGAACCAGCTCGTGTTGGATTCGTGGTCTATAAGGGAGACGGCCGGCAGAGGGTCACGAGTAGTCCAGCGCATCGCGGCGGCGGCCGACATGAGGCGCTCTTCCCGGCCATTCGGGGGCAACCTGTCCACGTAAGGCGCAGCCTGAGTGAGCGGCGCCTCTGCAAGCTGCGGGCGAAAGCGGGCAAAGACCGGCGCAGGCTCGTCTCCCTCACGGCCGTTGCGCCCAACGCGCACCATCGAAGCCGCCTCCGGCACGGCCTCGATCTCCTCCTCTGGAACCGTCCGGCCGTGGTCCGCCAGCACGATGTTGCCGCGAGCAACGCCGACGCCCTCCAGGTATGCGCCCCCACCCTGGACCGAGATGCATAGAGGAAACGGTAAGGCATCCTCGAGAGCCCACTCTATCTCGGTCACCGGCACCGCGTCGTCTGTTGGTGATTCGAGAAAGCGGCCGCCGAGCGGGTCCGTCGTAGTAACAACGCTTGTCAGCCGCACGGCGTGGCGATGCATGGGGTCGGCGTCTTCCGGCTCGCCCGTCTGCGAGTCGCGTACCTCCTCCAGGATCAGGTAGTCGCCCACGCCCAAGCTCGCGACGCTTCCCTGCAGGGTAGCCTGGGTCGCTCCTTTAGGGAGGCAGCACGCGCGGTTACCCCAGGTGTAGAAGCGGAGCTCGTTGTGTGCCTCGAACAGCCTCACCTCGTGCAGCGTCTCGAAGATCTCCGGCTCGGCGAACAGCGCCCGGGCGAGCTCTGGGGAGCTCTCGGGCAGCCGGGCCGGCTGGGCGCCGACGCGCGTCAACAGTAATGTGCCACGAGGGAGCACCACGTCATCGGCATTGACCCGCACCTGTGCCCACACGCGAGCATTGGAGCCATCGTGCATGAGGTAGTCCACGAGACGCGCGTGGCGACGCACCGAGGCGCGCCGCTTGGCGGTTCGTAGGTACGCTTCCGTCGCCACCGCATCCTGCTGGTAGCTCAGGTAATCGCCCACGTACGCCAACAGCTCCACCAGCGCGACCTGCATGTCGGCGGCGTTGCGCTCCGCCCAGCCGGGCATGATCGCGGCTATCCGGTCGAATATCAGCCGGCGAAAACTCGAGTAGTCCTTGGCGAGGTAGTTTATCTCAGGTTCTGAGAGAGGCTTGGATGGGCAGATACGCTCCGTCTCGCAGTCGAACTCGGTGGGACATTGGGCCTTGAACGAGAAGGTCACCTGCGCGAAGAGCGGGTCGAGGTCGGGAACGTCCACCAGGCGTAGCGCGTAGGGCGAGAAGTCGCCGACCCCATTCGCGGCGTCATCGTCGTCTCTTACCTTTACGACCAGCACGCCGGGTCGGTCGGCCGGGTCCACGTCCACTACCCGTATCTCGGTGATCCTTTCCCCACCCGTGATGCTGATGTTTTTGGCCGTGAGATCGGGCGGTACCACCCTCTTGGTCACGCCCGCGGCCGCCGGCAAGAAGTGAAGGGACAACTCCTGTTGGTCGGCCGACACCTCCAGGAAGTCGATCCCCATCATGGTGGGATGACTGCTCAGCGCGGCGCGGCGTTGCTCGCTATCGCAAGCGTAGGCTCGTGTGAGCGTAGTCATGAAAGGCCTCCACGCACGAACTCCTCCACCCGCCGCTCCTGTGTCCGGCGCACGACGTAACGCACCTGCACCCGCAGGATGGCGTTTTCGTTCTCCACGTCGACGGCTTCCACCAGAATCAGCTCGCCTAGCCATTGTTGAAGTGCGCCCTGAACCGTGGCCTGCGTCGCCGTTGCCAGCGCGTCGTCGTTCGGCGCAAAGACCAATTGCATCACGCCGCTACCGAACCTCGGACGGTTGACGCGCTCGCCGGGCGTCGTGAACAGTACCTGCTCGATCAGGTCGCGGATGTGATCGCCGGCGGTAGTCTGCGCCGTGCGGCCGCGTCCATCGAAATGATATGGGTAATCGATCTCCATCACGTCCCCTTTACGCGTGGTTGCGTGGCTACTATGTTCAGCCCCGTGCCGGTGGGCACGCAGACGGCCTGGCTGTCCTGCAGCAGCACCGGCACGCCCCCAGCCCGCACCCGCCCAGCGGAGACTATCCACTGGGCGGTGGCGCACGGCGGGTTGGGCGTGCCGGTGAGCGCGCAGCCGGCGATGGTATGGGAACTGGTCTGGGTCACGATCGGCTGGCCTCCAACCTTCACGCGCGAGTTCGACACCGTCGGCTGCGCCTGTCCCGCATGCATGCACAGCACCGTAGCCCCCAGGTGAAGCAGCGTTCCGGGCATCAGATCACCTCCAACGCGCCGCCGTTGACGGACACCTGCGGGCCGGTGAGCTTGATGCTGGCTCCCTGCCCATTGTCGATCTCGATGCCCGTTGTGGTAACGACTATCTTCTGGCCGCCCGACGTCTCCAGCGTGATGCCGCCGACTCCCGGCGTGTCGTCGAGCAGGATGCTGTTGCCGCCCTCGGTCTTAAGCAGGAACTTCACGTACGGCGGCGCGAGCAGCACGGGCGGCACCTCCGCCGCGGAGCCGAACCAGCAGCCCGACCAGATCGGGTAGTCGGGGTCGCCGTGCTCGAACTCGATCCAGACTCCCGCACCCTCCTTCGGTAGCGCGAAGAAGCCCATGCCGTTGCCGCCGAACGGCACGCTCGGCGTCGCCCAGCCGGTCTCTTGATCGCCCACCACGTCCGGCACCGTTGCCTTGATACGGCCAATCATGAGGGGGTCGTTGATGTCGGTCACGATACCGCGGTATTTGCCGTAGAAAGTCTCGTTCATGATGGTCGCACCACCGGCAGCAACTCGCCGGTTCCTTCCCTGCTTATCGTAAATTGTTGGCTGTACGACACGCCGCTCGTGATCACGTGCTTGACGCGACGCACGTAGTAGTCACCGTCGTAGGAGTGTCCGGCACCACGTACCCCCACCGGCCTGCGTGTCCGGAGCACGCTTCCGTACCTCAAGGTGTCGAGCTCGCCCTCGCCCGTGACCGGCTCCGGCGCGTTCGTGACCGTGGCGGCAGCGGTGGTAGCGGCTTGAGCAGGATTCTTGTTGGCGGCATCCCGCACGATCACCTTGCGCAACGCGGGCGTGGGGTTCGCCGCGAGCGGGGGTATGCGCAACGACGGCAGCGATGGAAGCGGGATGCTTATCTTGGTGACCGGCTCGACGATCGAGCCCGCGGCCCCCGTGGACGCGAGCACATCGTGGGAGAACGACAGCGTATTTACGTTGCTGAACGCGTCCATGTTCACCGTGAGCGCCGGCTGCGGGACACCTGCCCGGGTCTCGGGTCCGAAGTAAGCACGGTTCACCCCAAACGTTACAGGTTCTATGTAGAATACGAAACCGTTGCGTTCGGCCATGCGCTGTATAAACTTCAGGTCGGTTTCGTGCTGGCGCGGGATGCGCTGGAGCTCTATCGGCACGTCCGTCGTGGGCGTCGGCTCCGGTACCAGGCCGTACTGGCCGTAACCCCCGATCAGTCGGGTGAAGATGACGAAATCCGGCTGGTTCTCGTACTTCTCGTTCTTCTCTTCCAGGTCGAGCACCTGGCGCAGGTCCCTGCCCGTTACGGTGAGCGTTGACATACCCGGCTCGTTGCTCGGGACGAGCTGGTGGTGCGCGATTATGCCGTCAATGAGCACCTCGGGAACCGCACCCATCACGACGCCGATCACTAGCCGGTTAAACGGGTCGAGGGCACCACCGTCGAGCAACCCGTAGTTCCCCGCTTGGTCCTTGCCGAGCGTGAAGGTGATCTGAAAACCGTCGCCCAGCTCGGCGTCGTTGGTTACCTCGACCCGCGTGACCGCATCGGTCACGTCCGGGGGTGCGGGCAGCGGCACCGTACCGCCGGCCAGTAGCACCAGGCGTATACCCAGCTGGCCGGCTAACATGATCTCCTCACGAGTAAGGTATGGCGATCTTGATGATCCATCCAATCTCCTCGATAAGGTCCTCCGGACGGAGGACGTCGTTGGCGTCGCAGATCCTCCAGAACTGCTCGGGATCCCCGACATAACGGACCGCCAGATTGTCCAGCCGGTCGCCCTGGGTTACGGTGTGCTCGACGAGGGTCGTCATCGTCTCGCCGGGCGGTATGATGCGCCGCCGCTTGTACGAGATGACGCGCGAGCCCTCATTCTCACCGACCGTCATCGTTACCGTCTCGATGTCGTAGTAGCGGCTGGTGGGTTCGAACATCGTTTCACAACTCCAGACTCACGGCCGCGACAGCTGAGGCCGACGACGCGATGTTGCCCAAACCGTTGAGGGTTGCCATCGCCTCTTTGGCGACCTGATGCGCCATGAAGAGCGCTCCACCCGGGCTCAACAACCCCAGATCCTGGTAATTGAGCACGGTCAGGGAGAGGCTGACGCTCGCACGGATTGGGTTCAACCCGGGATCAAAGGCCTGCTCGGTGATGCTGAAGCTGGTAAGCTGCACCGGCAGTACGCGCTTGGGGCCCCACACGAACAGCGTTAACGGAGCTTTCGGCGCGGCCACCTCCTTGAGCCCCACTCGGAGTAGCGCCTCGTTAGAGATCATCGCCAGGGCCTTCGGGTACAGCAGCATCTCCAGGGAGGCGAGCGCGGGATAAACGCCCATCGTCGTCGCGGTGGGTTCGGCCTGTTCCATCTGGTCCGCGGCGTCTATCTCGATCTCTAGCTGGATCGTTTCCTCCGGCGGGCCTGCCAGGCGCATCCGCTCATTCTTATCGACCTGTTCCCCCCGACGGGGCTCCGGCGTGCGTGCCGTCAGGCTGCGCCTAAGCGTCTCCGGGTTGTACTGGAACAGGATCACGCTGGCCAGCGGGTTGAACTCGTCTATCCCGATGATGGCGCCTTTGAGCAGCCGGGGTGAACCAGGGAAAGTGGTCATGGGAATTTAATCTCCTCCAAGCTCGTCGCTACACGTAGGTGATATCTGATACCGGTCGGAATCCTCGATGCGTTTCGCGTTGATGAAATAAGGCGTGCGTCGCCGGGTCACCCGCTGGACCCGGCGAGCTAAGCACCTGGTGCACAATAGACGGCGCCGTGGCGGGCGTAACTTGATGCGTGGCAGGGGCCGCAGACCCAGCTGCTTCCTGCGCCACGCAGCACACTCGCCATCCGGGCCGGGTGTACCGCCGCAGGCACAGTTGCGCTGCAGCAAAGGTAATGGTGCTGAGGTATTCATCGAGCCGGCTGTTTTATGTGGCCACGCGAAAGCCCGCTCGCTCATCTCGTCATACCTCTCTTGAAATCAGAATCGAGGGTCGAGTTCGGTGCTTCTCGATGTCTCCGATTACCCAACGATCACTCCTATTTGAATCCCCAAGACGAGGGGAAAAGGGCTCCCACGTTCAAATCAAACTTAATCCTTTGATCGGGACCCATGATGTTGAATTGGAAGTTCAGGCCCGGCACACCGGTCGGTAAGGACCGGTTCTCCAGCAAGCCGAGAGTAAACTGGCGCGCTTCGGGATCGGAAAGCACGCCGGCCAGAGCGCCCGCGCCGATCACCGCCGACTGGGTGATAACCGCCGCTTTTCCACCCGTCGATAAACTCCGCCACTCCCCTGATAAGCGGGCCGTTGCCTCCGTCCGCAGCCTGGTCAAGGCAGCGTCCACCGCCGGGACGCGCATCACTCCTTTCAGAACATCTCCGGCGCTGGCTGGACGGGGCGTGTCCGGTCCGGCCCCTCTCGGGACAAGCGGGCGAGGTTCCGGTACCGGGGGCGCGGTTACCCAGGGAGGGGGTTGATAGCCGACGATCGCATCGAAATCCACGCGTGACAGCGACAACTGGATAATCTCCGGGTCGAGAAGTCCCCGCAGGCGAAATGCCATCGCCTGCGCCTCGATCTCCGGGTCGAGGCGTAATTGGTACGTGGGTTGAGGACCGGTCCCCATCCAGCGTCGCCTCTCTTCTTCGGTAACCTCTTGACGCTGAACCGAAAGCCCCTGGTGCCCGATGGGCGTCGGGAGGGGCTGTTTATTCGCAACCGCGGTGGCAGCTCTGTCGGCTTCCGCCTCGGGTGCGCTGGCTCGACCACCCGCAATGCGTAGGGACGATGTCGTCGAAGCCTCAGCCGTGGAGATATCAGGATTCTGCTGCATGACATGTGCCAATTCGTGGGCGAGCAACCGTCGCCCTTTGGTGGTCTCCGGGGCGTACTGTCCCGCCGCAAAAACGATGTCCCGCCCTACCGTGTAAGCTAGTGCATTTATCGCCTGCGCCGACTCGTCCGCTTGTGCGTCGATATGTACCCGTACGCGGCTGAAGTCGTGGCCAAAGCGTGACTCCATCGAGGCGCGAGTATCCGGGTCAAGTAGTTGGCCAGGCGAACGCAGCGCATCGTAGACGATAGGCGGCGCTTCGGAACGTTGGGTCTCGCTAGTGGAGCGCTGGTGTAGAGCCAACCACTTGCGGCTGTTCTCAGCGGTTGGCGTTGGGGCGGCTTCTATCCACGTTCGCGTTCGCATACTCATCATAGGTCTCATTCTCTGTACAAGATGGTCATGAGGACCTCACTTGTCTCTTGTCAATGGGCTCACGTCATCTGCTGGTCGGCGCTTATGTTCCATACGGTACCCAGAAAGGCCCCGGTAACTGGATCGCTATTAATACCGGCCATCGTGACGCCGGACAGGGCGACAAACTTCTCCTGCACGCGCGACTGCGTTTCGTCGACCAGTTCATGATCCGGCTTTAGGATCTCGGACACCCACGTGCCGATCTTGTTGTCCAAATTCACCGTCAGGGTAGGAGTGCTGACCGTGCTCTCGATCTTGCGCTGCGGATCGAGGGCGCGCACCATGGCCAGGAAGTTGGCGCGGTGGCTGTGCCGCGCGTGCTGGTACTCGTGGCTGCGAGTGCCCGTCAGAATCGCAGGCGCCTGCATGAGTTGAAAGCCCTCCCAAGAACCACGTGCCGACCCGTTCATGGCGAAGCCTTGAGAGCTAGGGATTCTCAGTGCTCGGCGAATGGCTGGGTCATCTCGGCTAGCGAGGTTGGCGTTCGAGGCATTCGAGTCCAAGCCCCACCAGGAATTCCGAAGTGGCACATCCGGCCCGCCGACACCGTCGTTTGCCGTTACGCTATAGTAGTTGTGTTTCTTATAGAAGGCTTCCCAGTCAGGCACGTCGAAAGTCAAGGTTCCGCCGGACACGCTGAGGTTGCTGTACTCAGCGAGCGGAATGAGGGTACGGGTGGTACCCACTAGCAGGTATAGCCTGCTGGGATCGAGATGGAACTTATAAAACCGGCTGCCGGTATCGATCAGATCAGGGTGAATTCTGGGCTCCGACATGTAGTTGCCGGTGGTCAGAGCACTCACGAAAGTAAACTGCGCGTTGGGACCGCTCGCGACCGTGGTTGTGGTTGGGATCGGCCTGGTGATGTTGCCATTGTGGCGGCCCAGTTGACGAAATTGCTGCGGTGGCGAGGGTTGGCCACCTAGGGTATCTTCGCCTTCCAACGTCGGTGACGACGCCCAGGGCGCTCCGGTACGGTCGCCAACCGCCACATCCTGGCGTAAGGTCGCCGCTGCACCGACTGTTCCTCCGGCGGGAGTAACGGTATAGGCTATTTCCAGCGTGCCGGAATGCGCCATCACGCCCGACCACTGTCGCTGAAAGCCTGAATCACTCGTTGGCCGCGTAACCGTGCCGTGTGCGGGAGTGACGTAGCGCCAAGCAGTGACGTTGAGGGTTTCGCCCGCACTGGGGGTGAAATTAACCGCCGCCGTCAGCGTATCGCCGCGAGTCAACCGCGTGCCGGCTGTTAGATTGAGCGTCGGCGTCGCAGCTGGTGCCGCCGGGGGCGCAGTCTGCATCGGTCCAGGCGGTCCAGCGCCTCCATCGGTTGTTTGCTGAGCGCCAGGTGGCTCCAAGTCGAGCCCGGTGGTAGTGGGCGCTTCCTGACGTTGGATTTCCGGTGTTTCGCCAGCCGGGGGGATGAAGACGGTTCTGGGATCTTCCGGCTCACGAATTGCGCGCGGATGAGGGCCAAGCGTGCCATAAGATGTTTGGCGCTGTATTTGATTAGCGGGTGACGCGCCTTGCTGCTGAATGACGTGCACGAGCTCGTGGGCGAGCAATTTGCGTCCCGCGTAAGAGTGCGGATCATACTTGCCCGGTGCAAAGACTACGTTTCTCCCCTTTGTGTAGGCCAAGGCATTGAGTGACAGCGCAGACGAAGCTGCTTGGGCATCGGTATGGACGCGCACCTGATCGAAATCCACACCGAAGCGGGTTTCCATAAATAATCGCACCGGCGGCGCGAGAGGCTGTCCGCCGTCCTGTCCCGCATCGAGCTGCATCTGGAAGTCCGATTCGGCCCGATCGGCTCTCTCAGATGGGATGCTACCGTCGTTTGCATCGCTCGGCTCCCGTTGTGGCAGAGCAGAAGCGGAGGACTGCCCGGCCATCGACTTGGTCTGGGGCATATCTTCCTCCTTTTTCTCCTCGATCGACCGTAGGAAGCGTGCCCCTACTGGTTTTTGAGGCCTCTCTTCCTCACCCTGTACCCGCCGGATAGCGGGAAAAATTCGGCCGATGAGCGGGTTGGCCCGGATGTACTCTTTCTCCCCCTGCCCGATCTGGCGTTGCACGAGGGGGGCTGGGTCGCGCATCACCGCCTCCGCCGCCCGGTCGGCTTCCTGCTCGTAGACGTCACCAGGTTGGTTGATCTCCAGCTTGGCCTGCAGGGTGGGCGCGCCGCCGGCTTGGCCCGCAAGAAGCGCCTCGGGTGACCCGATACGCCCCGCGCCGACCACTATGTCGCGGCCCACGGCGTAGGCGTGTGCGTTCACCACCTGTGCGGCGGAGTCCGCACGAGCGTCGGTGTGCACGCGCACCCGGCCGAAGTCATGGCCGAAGCGCGGCTCCACGAAGTCGCGTGTGGCGGCGTCCAGCGGCTGGCCGGGCGGACTTAGTACATCGTGCACAATAGGCGGCACGGTAGAGAGCCCAACCTGATTTGCTGCATGGCGGTGCAGTGTCAAACGGTTTTTGCGGCACTCGGCGCACTCTCCGGTCGGGCCGGGCGTGCCGCCGCAGGCGCACTTGCGCTGCAGGAGGCCGGTTCGAATCGGTGTCAAAGATGGCTCTGGTGCGACCTTTGCCTGGGTTTGCAACCGTGCACACATCAGGGCTGTTCTCCGTAGACCGCCTGTAGCGTGAGCCTGCCCGGACTGAACTGGATGATCACATTCGACAGCAGATCAAGGCCATTGAGACAGAAATACTCGATGGCGCCATCGAGTATTTCTGTCTCAATACGCGGCTGGCGTGAAAACGTGGTCCTACATGGCATACTAGATCATCCCCAGTGCGTGTCGGAGAGGAAATAGCAGTTGCCCAGCAGCATGACACACGCGTGTTGCTCTTCGCTCAAGGACAGTAAGTCGAGTTCCGCAACCACTGTTTCTAGCTTGAAGCAGGCTGCCGCGAGATAAACAGAAGAAACTCCTGGCGCCAGTGTCGGCATGGCAGCTGTCTTCGACCGTATCATCGCCTTCTCGCTCATCCGGCCAGCCCTCTATACACTGCCTGCGCCACCTGAACGCCAATCGCTTCTGCTCCGGAACCCTGCTTCACCTCGAACGCCCTACCATCGAGACGTTCCAGATTGTCCTCTTGGGCCAGCGACGACGGCACGCCTCGTTCGCCGAAAAGGCGGCCCAACTCGCGCTCCATAGCCTGGCCAATGCGATAGCGGTCGGTGGGCACGAGGCCGTGCAGTACCAGCTCCTCGATGTACAGTTCGAGGCTCACAGGCTTCATACCCAGCCTCCGATCTCAGCCTCGGTGAACGGCTTGCCCAGCTTGGCGTATTCGCTGCGTGCCGAGCGCAGCAGGTGAGCCATAAACACCGGCTCCCCAGCTTCCGCCGCCAGGAAGGCAGCGTTCAGCGCGATGTTGCGGATGTTCCCGCCTGCCACGTTGAGCCGCGCCAGTTTGCCCACGTCCAGCCCCTCGGTCGGGGTGTTTGGCGGGAAGATGCGCTGCCAGATCTGGGCGCGCTGCTCGGTGTCCGGGAACGGGAACTGAACCACGAAGCGGATACGGCGCAGAAAGGCGGTATCCAGTGCGTTCTTCATGTTCGTGGTCAGGATGGCCAGGCCGCGGTATGCCTCCATGCGCTGCAGCAGGTAGCTCACCTCGATATTGGCGTAGCGGTCGTGGCTGTCCTTGACCTCGCTGCGTTTGCCGAAGAGCGCGTCGGCCTCGTCGAACAGCAGGATCGCGCCGCCCTCCTCCGCCGCATCGAACACGCGCCTGAGATTCTTCTCCGTTTCACCGATATACTTGCTCACTACCTGGCTCAGGTCTATTCGGTACAGGTCCAGCCGCAGCTCGTTTGCCAGCACCTCCCCCGCCATCGTCTTGCCGGTGCCGCTGGCGCCCGTGAACAGGGCGCTGATGCCCAGACCGCGCGCACCCTTGGCGGCGAAACCCCATGTCTCGTACACCTGGACGCGCTGCCGGACGTGCGCAGCGACATCGCGTAGGATCTGGCGTTGTGATTCGGGCAAGACCAGATCATTCCAGATGGCGACCGGCTCGATACGCTGAGCAAGATCATCCAGACGCGGACGCGACTGGGCGCGACAGGCGTCCCATAACATGGCACCGGGTGCCTCTTCCCTCCCCCCAGACAGGCCTTCCAGCACCTCGGCGCTGGCGGCGCGGATTCCTTGCATGCCCAGGTTGAACTGGGTTGTCAGGGTCTCGATCTGTCCGTTCAGCTCGGATGCCCGCGGGCCCAGAGCATCCTGCCAGAGAGAGCGCTGTTCAGAAGTGCTGAGTTTGTTCACGTCCAGGCAGATGAGTGGGCGTTTGCGAGCGCGCAGCGGTTCGCGGCCGGTCACAATCAGCACACCCTGCACGCGCTCCAATAGAGAAAGCATCGGGC